>JAABUV010000219.1_pt1 | contig 86274 bp, 89 predicted proteins | sample 5559971 | NCBI WGS metagenome assembly JAABUV01 (sample SAMN10711881, study PRJNA513362) | rock metagenome | isolation source: Antarctica rocks | place: Antarctica: Victoria Land, Knobhead nord | collected 2015-12-19 | reverse complement strand
CCCCCTCCTCCCCTCCCCCTCGATAACCATACGCATTATCCCTCCCCTGCATACCCGACACAGGCACAGAAACAGCCGCAGCATACGGCGCATGTCCATCCTGGAACTCCGGCACCATTCCCCCCCTCCCCCTGCCCATCCCCTCAGCCCTCACTCCGCCTACAATCTCCGTATACAACGGCAGCTCTCCCCCTTCTCCAGCGGGGGGTACGTAGCCATGAACATCGCAGCCACCACCGCGCCAGTCGCTGCGTTGGCAGAAGCAGGTTGTAGACTGGAGGTGGGCGATGCGGGCTGCGTTTTCCTGCTCGAGGGCGGAGAAGGATGCGGTACGGTGGGCGCGACGGGCGCGGCGTTTTTGGGAGTGGGTTTTTATGGCGGTGTAGGAGAGGAGGGTGGCGGCGACGAGGAGGGATGCCATTTTTTTTGTGTGTGTGTTTGTGTGATAGGTGGGGGGGAGTGGGGGAGGGTGATGTGGGGAGGTTGATCTGGTTTTGGGGTTTGGGGTTTAGGTGGGAGGTTATACTATGAGAATGTGCTGTGGTGGTATGTTGAAAGGATTGGAGGTGGGAGGATATATCGTTGCGTATATATGACGAACATTGCTGTTGTATGATGACCACTTTTCAAAGATGCGTATTCGGTTTGGCGGGGGGAGGCATTACGATGACGCTATTCTTAAGGAGCGATAGGGCTTAGGAGCTTGCGACTAGTAGGGCCCCGATTACCGTATTGGCAGAGCCTTAACTCAGCCTCCTTGATCCGTCAACAATGTCACAACGTACCTTAGAAACGCAATGAGTGTTGCGTCCCTGTCACATCATGGGAAGGTCGTGTCCGTGCTTTGTTGCGTGCGGAATCTTTCCCACCTATGCCTATCATTGGGACGTGGGTACTCTGTATCGTTGTATCCAATAAAGGTCGCCTGGCTCGCAGTTCATAGTTGAGGATTCAGGATGCAATCACATACTTAGTGGAAGGCAATTTAAGTATCTTCGGGTATCTAGTACTGTAATGTAGTGATTCCAGAAATATCGCATACAACCCTCCCTCATAGCAAAACGCATCCTATACTACACCCTTGGTTTACTTCCCATCGGCACTGGCGGCGGGACCGGCTTTCTCACGCCAGGTGGTGGCGGCGGAGCCTTTTTGTATAGTGATTCATTTGACACCGGACTATTCGTATTGTCCCTCATCAATATAGGCGGATTCTCTCTCGCAGGTGACTGCCCGCCATGGCCAGCACTGGGCTCATCAGCCCATGGACTCGATCCCTGACTCGGCAAAGCTTGTGTCTGGTCCTGCTGAGTATTGGCATTAGTGCCTGCGTAGCCATTGACCCTATTCGCAACATCATATTTCTTATTCATGGCCCCGGCCCATTTCCCGCCAGCTGCTACTTGCTCGCCGTGTCTTTCGCGGAAATTGTTCGCTGTGCTGGCTGTAGCTCGTGCGTCGGAGAGTGAGATGGACGATGGGTCTTTGTGGAAATTAGAGGCTGTACGGAGAGCGTCCTGCTTTTGTTGCGTAGTCGTACCGGCTTGGGGTGATTGGGAGGAGGGAGGTAGAGAGGTGGTAGATAGCTTGGAGAAGCGAGAGCCGAGATTAGTTAAAGAAGGGGTTTGCGATGTCGAGGGAGTGCTGGTAGATTGTGAAGCCCATGGGTTTGGTGGTTGGGTTTCTGTAGATGGACTTTGAGATTTGCTGCCGATGCCGAACCCAGGGACTGAGACGCCTGCTTTGCCCAGTCTGTTCAAGGCGCCTACGTTGAAATCTCCGCTGTGTGATGCGGATGGTTGGACAGCTGCTGTGTACGTTGGTGGTGGACTTGGTGCGTGCGTGTCCGGATGCGAGTTCTGTCTAGGTGGTAGTCGTGGGGGAAGTGAAGGCTTCGGCTTTGCAGTCAACGTAGTGGTCTGTTGTCCATTGCTCTGTTCAATCCGTCTTACGGGTGGTTTTGGTAGGTTCCTTGAATCGATCCCTGCAGTATTCACCCTGTAGGGGACAGGCGGAGGAGCAGGTCTCCTCGCGGTTTCCTGCTCTCTTTGCTCTTCTGCGTCCCTCGTTGGTGTTCCTCCGGCCCTCAGGGCGGCTCCCGATTGTCCCGCTGCCTGGCCATAGTAGTTGACATTTCTAGGTGGTGGACCAAAGGCGTCAGGATCTTTCAGAGTGGCCAGTGGCTGTGAGTGGTGTTCTGCTGCTGCCGTATGAGGGTCTTTGCTCTTGCCTTTGCCTATCCAGCCAGCCTGTATTGGTCTTTAGCTATAGTATGTTGGTATGGAGTTGGAAAGAATTACAGCTTTGTTGATGCCCTTGTTGTCTCCTCGCCACGATTCTTTACCGCCATCCTTGCCAGACGGATGCCATCCTCCTTTGACTAGGCTCTTAGCTTTATCCATACCTAGTCGGTAACTGTGACAGGGTCTTGCTATGCCGGATGAGAGATTCGGGTTTATTCCGTAGATTCTAGAACTAGGAGGATCGATTACACAATTGGAGAAGGAGCAATTATTTCATAACATTCTAACGTCTGATACTAGCATTGGTCACTGCCTCTAGAGCTACTAAACTCTGATGTTGTAAATTGCAGAATGATATGTTGTATGGTATTTGCAAAATTATTTATTGCTGACCGAGCTGGGTCAAGGCTCATAAGAGGACATGACCGTTTCCATATATGCTTCGTACTTCAATAACATCAGCGCAAAAGCGCTGCAAATGGATATCTTTCCAACGCCTTCAATTATGCTCAACAGTAAACACCACCCAACCTACACAAGATGACGTGGCTGTACAGTCGAATCATCACTCTCATGCAGCGATCGTACCGAATGCATCGACGACACCGTAGATTCCTGCCGCGATCGATCCTCCCCACCCCATCGCGACGTGTCGATCGAGAAGCCCGAGACGTCTGACAAGCGTTCGGGGAGGTAGGGTTCGAAGGGGCCGTCGAGGTGGGAATCGTCGTGTGGAGATGGCGAGTGGGAGACTACCCGTGCGGCTTGCGAAGGGACGGGTTTTCGGGCTAGCACTCCCTGTGGTCTGGGTGGTGAGGGCCATTCCAGGGACGGTGAGCTCGACCGGGTTCGGACTTGGGCGTGGGTGTCCCGGTCTTGTATTGCATCGCTGGAGGCGTAGGTTGAGCGGTCTGGCTCTTCACTTAATGTACTAGGGTGGACCGGAGCCGGTGCCTGCGGCGGGGAGCGGTCTGCAAGGTTCCTAGTTCCTATCCGCGAAAGAGGTGCGAAGTGGGATCTTTCTGCTGCTGACTCCGATGGACGAGGCGATGCGTAGGGTGGTGGTGGATCGAAGAGGCTGTTTCCGGACCCACGGTTCGAACCTCTTGTTCCGGGTCGCCCAGCTTCGGTTGCTGATATATTAGACGATACCCTGGTGTCAGACGTACGTGCGTGCGGCTGCACAACCGATGGCTGCGATCGACGCATCTCCAGGGCTCGCGCAACGCTGAATCTGAACTGTGGGCTGGTTTCGGACTCCGGCGTCCTCGAGACTTTAGGAGTCTTGGGGGTCGTTGGCGAGAGCTCGAAGTTGAACAGACCGAGCGAATCCCTTGTGTGAGCCGACAAAGGTTCTTGTACACCTCCGCGCGGGGATCTCTTTCCAGCGGGGGTCCTCAGTGGACGAGCCGGAGCTGGCCCTTTGTAGGATGGCTGCCGCTCAATAATGGGCTCGCGTAACTTTTGTATCATTGGTTCCCGTGAATGCGAATGTCGTTGACTGGCATCTCGTTGCTCTTGCAGCTTCCGCCTGCGGCCGAGAATCCAGAACACTAGTATAGGTATTAATATGGCGAGGAATGCGATTGGTATGATGACGGCTAACGCCAATTTGGTTGGTGAAAGTCCATGTGATGCTGCAGGTGTGTGTGTTGGTGTTGGGGTCTTCGTGACGGGAGCGGTGGTAGATGTGAAGATTCGGGTTGGTAGAGGGAGGCTTCGTGAGGTCGTGGGTACGGACCCAGTTTCCGTTACTAGACCGCTAGGGACAGCCGTATCTGTTGAAGAGATGGCGACTTGCAAGGAGGTTGCTGTAGGCAGAGCATGATCACCCCCTCCGCTCCCCGGTGCTGTGATGTCCGACCAGCTCTTGTTCGGTGGTTGTATGTTCGTCATCGCTAAGGTAGCAGGCTCGGTTGCTGCTGCGCGGTATCGGATCGGCATGGTCGTTATGTATGTAGTCTCATTCGGGCAGAGAGGTTGCTGTCATGTTTGCTTTTGGATCGCTGAAGAAATTGTTCCTCATGGGACAAAGCAAAGACAAGAAACGATTAGTCGTGTCAGTGATGAAACTAAGGGGCCGTCAGGGCCATTTCTTTGTGGTATCATAAAGAAGATCAGACTCGAAGCGCGAAAGAATGGATGAAGGGGCTGTAGCAGTTACGGTCACAAAAAGAAATCATCTGGTTAATGTGAAACAGGAGATGTCATGTATCGCAGTGTACAGATAGAAGCGAACTCTGTCATTTGAACCTCCTTTCCCACCCAATTCTCCGAGCGAAAAAGGATTGGGCGCAAAGGGAATGGGAAGCTTCTCAATAACGCGCATGGCGCAGTCTCCTGTTGGTTGGAATTAGCCATGCTTCTTCAATCCACCAAGACCAGACGTGTGAGGCGCTGATCTCTCCTACTAATTGTGCCCGAGACGGCCGACTGTGAAACGTGAAACTCCTCACCCTAGGCCTGTTTGGGGGCTAGCGTAGAAGGAGCCGTTACCCAGCCCCGAGCCGAGGCAATAGCGTGGCCGGGGTAATTTCAAGCAGGAAGGCTGAGCCGGCCCAGTGGTCTCCTACATGTACCGCAAGAGCTAAGCCATGCCAGTCGAGGTTTCATGACGACAGGAGGGATCGTTGCATTGCCGAGCAACAGGGTCTGGGGTAGACATGATGCCGTCCATACGTTGCATTGATCCACTGTGATCAAGAACATATTAGAACTTCTCATAGAAGATGAGCGTTGCCCATGGACTCGATGCAACTATCATGGAAGCTTTATCACACCTGTTCGTGCTGTAAACCTGTTTCTCATTGCTGCCTCATTGCTCTACCTGTACCTGTACGACACAACGGCACGTTTGATGAGAGCGTCTCGAGCCACTCTGATGATCGTTGCCGGTATCGGTATCACACCCAACATTCCCGTAGTAGCGCATCAACAGTTCAAGCGCGTTACAGACTCGAGCATTCTCTTCGTATCATTTCGAGACAAGAGACTGTCCAGTAATCTATCATTGTAATCTCTCGGGAGCTACTCGCTTCAAGCGTTGAGTCCACTACGCTGCTCACCCTGGCCAACAAGGGTGCAAAGTCTAGAAGGAGTAGGACCTGAGCATCGCTGCTGGGATCATGTGCCTGCCATATACGGTTCTCGAAGTCGATAACCAAGGTCACGTTGTTGAGACCGTGCATTCGGCTGATGGCGCGGAGGCAATGTGACTCGAGCAGCAAGGTTGATATCGGTGTGCACAAGGTGACTTTGATGACGCAGGACTTGCGCAGTATGTCGGTACGGGCGAAAGAACGAGATCGTGCAGCAGCCTGTTGCGAGAGACAGTTGTCGAGCTTCTCAGGAGAAATATGACATGTCATAAGCCAATCATTGTTACCAGTATGTACGTCGCAGACCAAAACGGTATGTGAGATGTGATCCACGTCACTTTGTTCGTACTGAAACGTAGGAGTCGCGCATCCCTGATAAACACGAGATGGTCTTGAGCATACAGATCAGCTAAAGTTTTCTGTCGTGATTGATGTTGAGCCTTCGAGCATTGCCGAATTGCCACACCGTTTCTCTCGCCATTGAAACAAGCTCTTCCCTGTCTCGTCACTGTGACAACGGGTGCTAGCCACCACTAGACATGATGGGGATCTCGGCTTTTAGCTCATGGGGAAGGGTAGTCAGGGTTCGACAGGAGAGAGATCGGTGGTTATTAGGATATGAGGATCTGGGGATTCGCCGGGAGTGTTGTGATATCATGTGTCACACTCGCGTGGCTTTTTCTGGCCAGCATCCAGAAAGTGCATGCAACATGGTTCCGAGTCGCTGGACTTGTGTGCCTGATGGCCTCGGTTTTTTCGTGGAGTGTGCATTCCCATTGTGAGTTAGGTACAGTGTTACGCGCACCGTAATTGTTATTTTGACCAGTGACGTGAAAACCGAGCACGTTAAGCTACGAGCCGGATATCACTTGCGTATATAAAGTACCACAAAGTGAGTCGATCTAAAGCTGGTAGAGGACCTCAGTCCTGCCTGTCCGAAGTTTCTTCCTTTGAAAATATTGAAAGGCGATTATGTACATCAAAATTAGTGTTTCTGAAAGTATACTGGCCTCAATGTGGCTCACGGAGCCATTCACTCCCAAAGCTTCGAGCGGCGACCAACACCTCTTCACATGTTCATAGACTCGATGTCAACAATATTAGAGCTTCCCACGTCTGGCCCAGCGACAATTGCGGCATCCGTGGATATATCGGGTTCCATATTCTCCTTGTCCTCTGCCGCCACCATTAATTTCGCATCCTCCGCTGCTCTGTGGATGGAATTGGGACCCCTGCCCTCGAGGGTGATACTGGCGAGGCTGGTATGATCAGATACCCCTTCGTTGGCGACTGCCTCGTCATCGATGAAGCGTTCATCTTCGCTATCGGGCTCCTCATCCGAGGCGGATTCATCAGAGGAGCTGTCGGAATCCGCAGGGTGATAATCGGGACACTCTGAAAGATCTAGATAGCGCGCCTCCCGCTGGGGGTTTAGACAGTGACAATTGCCATCGGTCTCATTATCTGCTTCCACTTCCCATTGGCAGTAAATGCATCTCCAGATTCCATCGTGGTTGTCTGAAACAATAAAATCCTCGTCTCCATCCGAGGCGCAGCCAGGACATCCTCCGTCCTCTTTGCCCGTACCACAGCCGTCGCACGAAGGACAGATACCATTCACTAGCTGCCAATCACAGGTCATACAGCGCTTCAGGTCATGGCCATTGGGACACCAGCCGTCCTCGATACTGCAGCCACAGTCTTCGCAGCGCCAGCTGGAGTTACCAAAGTCAATCCCACCGACATCTTCTTCAAAGTCCGAGTCCATAGCCACATCATCGCTAGACGACGTAAGATCTGCTTCCAACGAAGACGGGCTCTTTAGGCCCAAGGATTTGGTCTCAGAGGTCTCCTCCTGCGTTCCATAGGGCTCTCCATATTCATCCAGCTCCGTGTCGGTCCCTGACGACAACACTTCCTCTGGCAGGGAAGACTCGACATGTTCTATCTTGGTTTCAGGGGGGCAAATATGACGGAGTTTTTCTTCGCAAGGATTGCAACGTTTTCGTTGTTCAAATGCTGGCGTATGGATAGTATGAACAACAGAAAGCGGGATTTTCTCTCCACTGCGACGGTATTCAAGTGACCCGAATAATCGAAACCCAAGCCCGAAGATTGCAGCTTTGGATAACAAGCGACAACAACATCCTCGTCAGACGTAGAGGAATTACATCCCATTGAGTCATACGCAACGTCGATCTCCTTCCAGAGGGGCATCTCTTTCGAGGTTACTACTATCACAGCTGCGGTGGTAAGGCTTGATTGATTGATTGATTGATTGTATTCATACACGGATCTGGCCCTTTAGGGTCATGCCGGAAGTGGCTATATGCCCCCTAGAATGCCCTAGCGCTTAGGCTCATTTACCCTACTTTCCGCCCTCCGAGTAAAGAGGTACTAGCCGCTAGGCCACTCTAGGGTAGGACCCCTCTACAGTCCTTAGCCGTTTTAGTGTCCCATCCTTTATTAACTCCGCCCCTATCCCTCCGCCTGTAGGAAATAATCCTACCACTATTTAGTATAGGCCCCTATCGCTAGCTACCATAAAACCCCGTGTTATTTGGCTAACAGCGTCTAAATCTATATTACTAGCGGTGCGTCCTACTCTTAAATAGCGCCCTACGTTATAATAGATAGCCCTCCGCTAATAGCTTTCCCTTATAACGGCTTTTATTAGAGGGCCTCGTGACTTATATCGCCTGAGGGCTTCAGGATATAGAAAAGGCGAAGGACGTAGGAATTATAAAGAGGTTAGTATACTCGTCTATTCCGGGGTAGTACGTGTTAAAAAGACCTTTATAGAAAGGTAGGTTAGTCTAAATACCTCCAGTCTCCCCCTAACGTCCTACATATAATGTTAGATATATATATTAGCTAGGTTCTAATATAATAGCCGTGTATAGGGGACAGGCTTTTAGATAGATATTTTAGGGTATACGTAGCTATATATATAATGTGACTATGGAATAGCCGGAGCCTTTATTGTTTTTGTAGACGCGTCTATAGACCGGATTAACTAGAGTTATTGATTACGCGTACAGCGAGTGTACGGGCAATTAGAATTACGACAGACTGTTCAGCAGACTACCCTGGATATATTTCAGATACCCGGAGGCTGCTTATGATGCAAAATATAGGGGTGGCTTTCTTCCTTGAGTAGTTGTTTTTCTGCGTATGCGGTGGTAAGGCTGCGGCCGACACCTGAGGACGCGTAAAACGCGTGAATTTTGGAGCTAGTTCTAGGCCATAGTCGGCTAAATCTCGGCAATGAGACGCGCGGTGGAGGAACAAACAACGACGTGATTCCCTTTCGGAGGTCGCTTGTCGGCCTTTGTAGCCTGTCACAGGCTGACGAGCGATGAAGAAAGGCAAACAACATGACGAGAAATTCCCTGACCGCTCAGTCTCTCCAAGATCATTTGTCTATTACAGCACGCCCCGGAGACGTGCAGTCCATCCCGTGCTTCTGCCAACGCTATTGGCCTAGGCTATTGGCCTGGGCTTTGGCTCTTGTTTGCTGTCTGTCGGGTGCATACGGCTGCTGTCGTTGTAATTCGTACCCAATGGTGCCCGTTTACTCTCGTGGACTGAGCTTCAGGATGGCTTTCAGCAGGTTTTCTTGTTTGTGGTACGGTGCATATTATGACGCCAGGGTTTAGTATCCGCATCATCCCAAGCCGTTTCTAGCCCTCTGACACGAATGGTTTCTAACATCTGTCAGGCATCAAGATCCAAAATCCGCGTGTTGGAGCTGCGGCAATATTACGGTTGTGCGCTCTTTGGAGCCGTGCAGATACAATGGATCCTCAAGCCTTGTTAGAGCTGTAGCTACCTGTCTTCCGAGAAGATCGAAATGATTGAATGAGCTTATGAGTTATCAAAGCCTTAGGCATTCAGAGAACGGCTAGGCCCCTACTTCTTATGCACGAAGCTTTCATCTTCATCCATAATACTATTTCGTACTTTCTTTGGCTTCTTCTAAAAGCCGAGTGGCGGGAGGTGCAGATATGATCCTGGGTGTGGCGCGGGAATTTCCTGAATCACGACACCGCCGGCGGGAAGACATCAAAGCAAACTGGTGTCCATGCGAGGACCCGAAGTTACCGCCGATCTGGCCCAGGAGTGGAGATAGACAATGAGATCAGGGAACAGGTTAGCTTGCTTTACAAAAGCTCATGATAACCATTCCACCATTCACAGTCTTCGTGCACAACGTATCTGCTGAAGAATCACCTTGAGACGCCAACATCCTGATAATAAGTCTCGTTGCAACGTAAATACTTCAAATCGAGATGGGTATACAAGTCCTCTATCCAGGGGAAGATTCTGGAAGTAGCAAAGGGATCAATGTTGAGTGAGTACTATACCACCCACCGACCACAACGAGGCTTTTCCCCTGTAACGGTAGCTGCTAATACTCGTACCCACAGTATTGTAGCCATACATGGTCTAGAGGGCGACCTGATTGACACATGGACACACTCAAAGACTCAGACTTGCTGGTTGCGGGACTTTCTACCCGAGAACATCCAAACTGGTCGGATCATGACATTTGGCTATGATGCCGACGCTGCTTTCAGTAGAACAACGTCAGATATTGATGATCATGGCAGTCGGCTCCTCGTCAACCTTATCGATAAAAGGCAGGCAAATGACGTTCGTGTTTGAACTTGATAGCACGTATTCTACATTTGCTAACAATTCTCAAAGGAGAAGCAGAGACCGATCATCTTCATAGCCCACTCTCTTGGCGGCATTATCCTGAAGAAGGTCAGTCCTTTGAAATGTGTTTGCAGGAGAGCTTGGCGTGATGCTTCATGTCGGAGCGATACGTTGGGCAAGGCCATTACCCCTGATTCTGATCGCATATTTACGCCAATTCATTGACCTGCCGCTCTTTTCTGTATCGTCTCCTTCCTGATGAATAGCCACTTCCCAATATCGAGACATCCATTGGACGCGAATTACTAACCAAGTGTAGGCATTAGTGCAATCCTTCATCGAGTCACGCTACAAGTCTATACACGAGCTCACCGTTGGAATTATCTTCATGGGAACACCTCATCAGGGAACTGATATACCAGAATTTGCAAATATACTCACCAACGTGGCTCAAAAACTTCTACACAAACCGAATCCAAAAGCCACCATAGATGCACTGAAAGCCAATTGTCCATTCCTCCAGCAACTATCGAAGGACTTTCGGAATCAGATGTCCAACTATATCATTGTCAGCTGCTACGAGCAAAAGCCGATGAAGCATAGCCCTCGTCTTGTAAGCTTCTCGGTCGTGGAGAATTATGAAGTCAATACAAAACATTCTGACGAGTCTTTTGTGATCAAGATCGTCGAAAAGTATTCTGCACTTCTTGGTGTTGTAAACGAGGAGCAGATACCTGTTAATGCCGATCATCAAGAGATGTGCAAATTTTCTTCTCCCGCGGATGAGACATATGAACAGATCCAATTTCGCATAGGAAGAATGATGGACATACATGAGGAGAGCTTGCGAAGTCGTCAATGTACGTAGTCCCAATGCTCTGGACTAGCACGAGAAACCCGATTGAGCGCAGAATACATGATGATTATTGTGTAGTCCAAAGCAAAGAAAACACCAACGTCCACTATAGCATTCCTTACCACGTTAGTCCAGACTTTATGGGTCGAGATGACATTCTGCGTCAGATGAGTACAGTCTGCTTGCCAAGCGCACCGCAGCATTCCCGGCCCACTCAAAAGCGATACGTCCTATTTGGACTTGGCGGATCGGGAAAGACACAAGTCTGCCTAGCGTTTGCGCAGGATTATCGAGAAAGGTAGGGTCCTGACCATGATGTCCTCACGCTGCACCAATGTCATATCACGTATTATTATTGCTCAACATGATATCTGTATCGAGATCAAGTGCTGATCGTTCAAGGTTTTGGGGAATATTCTACGTCGATGCGAGTACAGATAACAACGCAGAATCCGGATTTTATGCTACAGCTGAGTGCTGTGATTTGAAGGGTTGTGATCCGCCGCGCACAAGGCGCTGGCTTTCCAACCAAAAGGACCCCTGGCTTCTTATCTTAGACAATGCGGACGATCCTGCAATGGAATTACCCAAGTATTTTCCTGGAGGAAGTCGAGGGACGATTTTGATCACAACAAGAAATCCCGATCTCAAGAAGCTCGCAACCGTTGGGTCGAGCGAGGTTGGTCGCATGAACGTTGAAGACGCTGCGTCATTGCTCTTAAAGGCGAGCGAATCTGGGGATCCGCAGAGCGACACATCGAAAGCATTAGCCACAAAGATCGTCGATACCTTGGGCTGTCTAGCTTTGGCTATTGTCCACGCTGCAGCGCTGATCAGGCAGCGAATCTGTAGACTGGAGGAATATACAGAGATATTCAATAAGCACCGCCAACGACTTCTCTCAAATAGCTCGGGCCGTTTACCTCGTGCTGAATGTGATGTTTACGCAACTTGGCACGTATCTCGGGCGGCAATTCAAAGTATTGGGACTACAACCTCAGTCATAGCCCTGGAACTCCTCAACATCTTCGCTTGCTTCCACTTCGGAGGAATATCTGAACAAATTTTTCACTCTGCCTGGGACGTAAAGCTCGCCCACGCCAACAAGTCTGACCACCGTCAGGCTGTGAGTGAAGAGTGGATCGATAAAGTGCTTGAAAAGTTGCGCATGTACGAAAGGTCTGCCACCCAATCGTGGGATCCGCTACCGTTCCGAGAGGCGGTCAGCTTACTCAGCTCCTTTTCCTTGGTCTCCTATGCCAAAGGCGAGAGTGGACTTGTACTGCATCCTTTGATCCACGCCTGGGCTCGGGATCATTTAGGCAAGGTCGCATTTGCCCAGTGGTCGACGAGGGCTTTGGTGCTATTGAATGCATCTGTTAGTAAGACCCGTTCATTAAACGCAAGTTATCGCGTGGAAAGGCAATGGTTGGCTCACGTAAATGCTTGTTCTCCGAAACCTGGGGACCTCCAAACACTCAATGACGATGACCTACGAGCTCGACTTACAGCGGACTTTGCATGCTGCCCACTGTATCAGAATCATGGGCAGATCCATGAAGCCCTTTACCTCGCATCTCGAGGCGTGAGACTAGCCTTCATGCGATGGGGCAACCTGAATACCTTCACATTGTGGAGCACGAGAGTACTTGCAGATCAGTTTCAAGCCATGGGTGAGTTCGAGAAGGCCTTGGAAATTTATGGAAACATTACGAGATATGTGGACCAAATGCCTTCCAAAGTTTTATTCGAAGAACTCATGGACCTGCAGCTGCTAGAACAGGAAGCGAAATGTCATCATGCGCGTGAGCGTTTCGAATTAGCTGTTAAGTGCCAAGAAGCGGTAGTGAAGCGCAGAATTTCGACATACGGAAAAGAGATTCATGAGACGCTTGCCTCCATGGCACTGCTTGTCGCCTTGTACGGTGACGTTGACCGTGCGGAGGACGGTGTCAATATGGGGGAAGACGTGTTCTCTCATTCGAAAAGGCTCAATGGTGATGACGATATTAGGACCCTTTTCTGGGCTCAAGCACTAGCAGAAGACTACCAGAAAATTGGCAAGTTTGCTCGCAGCCTTGAGATGCTCACATGGCAGAGTGACACGTACCTCAGCTCTACCGTTCCAGCGAATGCAGCAAGGCTCTGTGTTCTACACACGCTAGTCCTAAACTTCTATGGCATCGGACACAAGAAAAAGGCCAGAGCGCTGGCAACCATCCTGACCAGGTCCAGTGAGGAGACATTAGGCTTAGAGCACCCACAGACACGCAAGCGCCTCCAATTGGTCGACTGCCTCGATTTCTGGGCTCAGGTTAACATAGAAGCGGCCGAGAAGGATGAGCCAATATCTTCAAAATCTCTTGACAGACTTGCCTTGATCAGCACGGAGATCATCGGGGCTCTGGAACCGAAGACAGACGAGAGAATACAACAGCAAATCACTGAGGTGCGCAAAGAGTTGGGAAGACAAGGGTGGGTCGATCCTAAAGTCCGCCCATCGATCTTGAAGTGGATGAAAGTCCAAGAGTCGCTTTGCATAGTACCGAAGCTTTTCATGGAGCGGAAGCCTCAGGTAGAGAGCACACTGCTTGTCTTGGAGGGCGACAAGAGCGTCGAAGCTAGACTCCGTGAAAGCCTGGGCCCTGAGCTGTATGCGGAGCTCCAACGCGAGGAGTGGGAAGACCCCGAATTTCAAGATTCGAACGCAGTATCAGAGGAAGACGAAAAAGCTGAGGATATTGGCTTTATGTCACGTGAAAAGATCTCGGAGTGGCTGGCTGACTGAGGTTTGTACAAGAAACCATCGTCTGTTAAACTCCTGCGACCTATTCTCATTCGACATTGTCTCTACATAACGGGTATTTGATATGACATTCGGCCAGCGATCCCACACCCTAAAGGTAACGCTCTCCTATTCAGACCACAGCTGAGGCCAACTCTTTGCTCGAACAAAGGTGCAAAACTGCGGAACGTCCCCTCGGTAAGCATCCTCGGGTATGGGAGGGCACACTCACGAGACCTAGCGCATAGACGGGTGTCATCTATCCAGGTTCATTCGTATGTACATCTTCCCAATCCTATCATTACTACCAATGTATCTCGGACTTCATAGGTCTATATCAACCAAAGCACTGCTTCCTCGCCCTGGAACAAAGGTCTCGCCGCCGTTTCCCAACCTTGTGGGTATGAAAGTGTCTCCAGAGCTCATCCCTCGACTCGAACGCTCCTGTGCAAGCCGCAACTGGGCAAGAAAAGCTGACAGGGGACTCCACAAGTCGTACATCGTACTTGTACTCCAGAGGCTGATTCTTGTCTTGTATAGCATATTCCTCCGAAAATCTTCGATATCCAGCACCACGCGGTTCTGGCGATGTGTAGGTGGTCTTTTCGACAAACATCTGCATAAAATCCATAAACGTCGCTATATCTTTCGCGCTACTCATCGCTCCGAGACTCACGCGCACCACGCCCGTTGGCTCCCCGTTGATTTCATCAATCTCATTGCCGCAACGCAAGCCCTCTTTGAAGTTCTCTAGCATCTGCGCGGGCGAGATATCGAGAGAGGAGGCAATACCTCCAGGATTGCACAGCCCTCCTGTCCGTATCTGAATATTATTCAGAATGGCAAGTGTCTCAAGATCTGATTTCCCAACCCATTCTCCTTGGCTATTCCGGGCGTTAAACGCTATGGTAGGGCCTTGGGTACTGCTGTCACCGTATCGAGAATCTGGGCTCTGGTAGATCTGGCATACTAGCACGCCGTTGGCATGTGTCAGCTTCGACAGCTGGTCGTACAAAGTCTTTGCAAGCGCGCAAGTATGTGAGGACACTTTCGTCATTGATCCAAAGAGCTTTGTGTGTACGCCCAAAGCCACTTTTAGCGCAATAATGCTGTGGAAAGCCGGCGTCCCATCTTCCAACATCTCATGTAAACTTGTGGTTTTCTTGGCGTACCACCCTCCTTTACCCAATCCCCCAACTTGGCCATTAATGACCATATCCACGGTCCCACCACCAAAATAGCGTCGTCCACTCAGGACATGACCAGCGTCCTTCCGAACGATCAACGCACCAAGATCCGGAAACCCGAAGATTTTATAGAAACTCAAAGCCGTGAAGTCAGGAGCGTTCTGATGGTCGCCGAGATCTAGAGGCGCAGTGGCGACCAAAGCAGCGGCGTCTAGAAGACTGTATATTTCACGCCTCCCAGGACCCGCTGAAGATCTGATACGACCCGGCCAGCTCAACGGCAGCCGACGTCCGTTCATGTTACTTTGCGCTGGATACGCGAACAGATCCACACTCTTGCCATCCTCCGAGAGCTGGGAGGTTCCGTGGCGTGAGGTGTCTCGATCGGAGAGCCAGCGCTCGACTTCTTCGTCAGATGCAAAACATCTTGACCCTCGTCCGGCCACTTCTCGAACCCCAACTAGAGAGGTATGAGCATCAGCATGATAGCCGTACCAGAAACCGCCTTCTTCCCGACTGTAGTCGGCTACACAGTCCATGACTAGCTTTATCGCTGCGGTAGCGTTCGCGACGAAGATTAGGTCGAAGTGCTTGGGGTCTGCGTGGAAGAACTTGAGGGTTTGGATTCGAGTGGACTCGATTTGGTCTGTGGAGAGCATGGAGGATGGGGAGTGTGAGTGTGGGTTGCCGAAGAGGTGGGTGTTCATTTCTTTTTCGAAGTCTTTGAGCAGGGATTTTGGGTAGGGGGTTGTTCCGGCGTGGTCGAGGTAGGTGGTTTCTATAACTGTTAGAATTCGCAAAGCTATAACTAGCTTTGGATTAGGTGGCTTACTGTTGAGAAGAGGATACTCCTTTTTCCTGATCTGGTGCACCGATCGAGGGTAAGGGCAGGCGTCAGACATCTTTGACTGGTTTTCCCCACCGTGGTGTCTGTTGACACTACAAACGAGTTTCATCATGAAAGGCTTCGCACCTATGCTCATACCTTTCGCTGGACCATGTTTCTCGATCTATATCAATTCATAACAAGAGGGATTATATATATACATCTCTCTAATCAGACTCTGATTAAGCCAGCTACCGCGAAACGAACATTGGGGACCGTACGAAAAGTAGCTGGGACGGGGAAGGGCTGATCGGTAGGTATATAGTGAACCTTATCCAATACCTACTGTACTACCTTACATTATGTTTTTGGAGCCCCATCCGTAATATAAGCAAGCGGGTCTAGGTACTTGTACAAGATTGTGGACGCTACGTGCCACATGCAGGAGTGACCGCATTGTTCATCTGTTGGCGGAACTCGTGGGGGTGAAATGCCACGTTTCTCAGGCGGTGAATCTGCATTTCTCTCATATACCCAAAGGCTTTTTGGCTCCGATTCGGAATGTATAATCCGTCATGCGAGCGGTGGTAATATTACTATCTAGGCAGGTTGTTTCCAAGTCATAATGTAATATTACTATCTAGCAGGTTATTTTCATGTCATAATGTAATATTACTATCCAGCAGGTTTATTTCCAAGTCATAATGTAATATTATTATCCAGCAGGTTATCTCCAAGTCATAATGTAATATTACATACACCCTTAGTTTTTCTAGGCTACCTGTAGGAGAGCAGTAGTAGTCGTGTTAGTCAATACAACCTACCGTAAAATATGGCTTAGAAGTCGTTACCGAGAGCGAATGTCGGATCTGGGTCCTGATCTCGCAGTGAGGTGGCGACGGTCTAGTCTGTATGCGGTATAGCGGTATAAGGACGTCCATTTCTGATTCGACGGTATCGAGCTGATGGTTGATGACTGTGCTCTAGCGAGATTTGTCTGTGGTCATCACGCCACGTTTATGTAGCATGCATACCTTACTTTATGGTAGTCCTTGGCGGTTTAAACGATAAAGTAAGGTAGGCTAGGAACGTACTAGATTTTACATGTGGCGTTCTCCATGGCTTGCAATAAAGTATGTACAATGCTGGCAGAGCGGTACCTTGGAGAATAAGAACCCGAACGCCAAGAAGTGAAAGCCCCACCAAAATTGACTGCTGAAAATTCGGATTCTTATTCTACCCGCGCGGAGAGCACCGCCTTAAGTCCCAGGCTAACAACGGAACTTACCTGGGTATGGTCACCAGGACGCCAGACTTAGATTGTTATTGGCCAGGCATACGCCTCTACTCTGGATTTTCCCAATTGTGTCAGCCTAGTTTCCGGTACAGACTCCGTATGCGCGAGCAATATGCGGACTTTGTACAACTTCTCTGCTGCAGCGATCTCACCTCATCACACCTGATGTCTTCTTTCCATATTTCGATCTTGGATGCAGGGTTTAGCTAGAAGAATAACCATCTCAATACCCGATCGTGTACTTTGTACGGGTGGCTGCTCAAGATGAAGCCTTTCAGGGACTCTCATTCTGACATTGAGCGAGACGCCATCGACGAAACCCATCTGACCAACAACAATGTTCACAGCCTCGCATGGCAGACAGTCCGAGTTGATCTGAAGAACCGAGCAAGTGATGTCGTGCCAAGATCGATTCTCTCGAACATCGACGGATATACCAAAGCTGGTACGAGGAACAGGATCAAGTCACACGCGTACGTACTGACCTTCACCAGGGCAACTGACGGCGTTGATGGGCCCGTCAGGTAGCGGAAAAACCACCTTGTTGAATGTACTGGCCCATAGAGACGCTGCAGCAAACGTTGAAGTTCTTGGCAGCATCAGAGTGAACGGCTCCACCGTCTCAAGGAAGATTTTTCAGAGTATCAGCTCTTATGTCGAGCAAGAAGATGCACTCATTGGGTCACTGACTGTGCGCGAAACGCTGGACTTTGCCGCACGCTTGTCCTTGCCGAAGTAAGGTCGAATTGATCGCCACGAATGTTGGTCATCACTCTGACTGGGGAAACAGGACGGTAACAAGCAAGGAGCGGAAACACCGTGTAGATCAGCTCCTTTCTTCCTTCGGTCTACAACACCAGGCCAATAGTATTGTCGGCACGCCAATCCGGAAAGGCATCTCCGGCGGCCAGAAGCGTAGGCTGTCGATTGCCAGTCAACTAATCACCGCTCCGAAGATTCTATTCTTGGATGAGCCGACCAGCGGATTGGACTCCACAGCGAGCTTCGAGGTAATCAAATACCTAAAGTCAATGGTTAGGAAGCACAAGGTAAGAACCTCCGATCATGCGGCAACCCATTGCATTCCCGTTCTTCGCTGATTCGAACGAAGTTGATCGTCATCGCGAGCATTCATCAGCCATCCACAGCAACGTTTGATCTTTTTGATGACCTTGTACTCCTCTCAGCGGGCCAGATATGCTACAACGGAGACTTGCAATCAATCAAACCGTACTTTGAGAGTTGTGGCACTCCCATGCCACTGTATATAAATCCTGCGGAATTCCTGCTCGATGCTACCAGCGCAGACTTCTCCCACGACAAAGCCGAATCTCAAGCTCGTCTCGAGAAATTACACTCGGACTGGCGGGCTTCCTCGAAACAAAAGGAGATCGAAGGGTTCATCAATCAGTCCTCTGCGGAGAAGGGCTTGCACTTGGAGGGGACAGGTTCCCGCAGTACCTTTCTCAACATTATTCTCGCACTGCTTCATCGTTCCTTCATCAAAAGCTACCGAGATGTCGTCGCTTACGGTATCCGCTTTGCCATGTACATCGGCCTAGCGATCATGATGGGAACAGTGTGGCTCCGCCTTCCCACAACACAATCATCAATCGGACCGTTCACCAACGCCATCTTCTTCGGCTCAGCCTTCATGTCTTTTATGGCTGTGGCATACGTTCCTTCATTCCTCGAGGACCGCGCGACGTTTGTCAAAGAGCGCGCCAATGGTCTTTACGGCGCTAGTGCTTTCATGATCTCAAACTTCCTGATCGGACTGCCGTATCTATTTCTCATCTCCCTGGTTTTCTCCCTTATCACTTACTTCCTGAACAACTTCAGGCCCACGGCATCAGCGTTCTTCACCTGGGTGATGTGGCTGTTTCTAGATCTGCTGGCAGGAGAGTCTCTCGTCGTGCTCATGTCCTCGATCTTTCCGAACTTTGTCATCGCCTTGGCTTTGACGGCTTTTGCGAATGGTCTCTGGATGAGTGTGGGAGGCTTTTTGGTGTCGCCGGACATTCTGAATCCGTTTTGGAAATATGTCTTTCACTATATCGACTATGTAAGTGATGATTATCCGGATCCACTTCACCAGACCCATACTGACCCTCAAAGCAATCCTATGTCTTCCGAGGCATGATGGTCAACGAGTTCGGCTACCGAACCTATGATTGTGCCGAAGGTTGCAATTGTATGTACCAGACCGAATTGGCATCGCAGTGTAAGATCGATGGTAAGGGTGTGCTGGCACAGTATGGCTATAAGACTGGTAATATGGGAAAGTGGGTGGGTATCATGTTAGCGATTATACTAGTATATCGTCTCTTCGGATGGGCCGTAACGTGGTTCAGGAGAACATAGCCTGGCGTGATCTGCTGCGCATGGATCGAGGCTTCGATTTTGATAGCTGCATAGATTTCAAGAGCTTCTTCACGATATAGTGAGACAGATGAGGTTTGAGCGTAGCTGAATTATCAAATTCGGCAGATATTATGAGAATTATCATGTTGAAAAGGTACTAGCGTCTGTGCGGGTTTGTAGATATACCGAGTCCGTGGTGCTTTGACTCTCAAGGTTTGTAGCCTCCAGTCTGAACTCGGACTTGTGTACTCTGTCAGTATCATGTCATGTATCGAACTCAGGTAAGGAAACATTGCCGTTCCCTAGACGGGAGCAAAACCTTGGGCTTCATGCTTCGGCCTTATAAGCAGCTTCCAGATGAGATACCTCCACGTTGAATACTGATCCCTTCTATCAAATTGAGTACATCAATAACAATGACTGTAATGAGGGTTTCTTGCGAATCCAAACCAAGTGGCGAGGCGCCCAAAGCATATCTGCGAAGGAAGGGATAGCTGCCGGAGATGCTCGCGTCGAGGTGTTGGTGAATCACCCACAACATGCGGCGCGTTATCATGATTAACTGGCACACATCATGACCATCAATGCTATAGGATCTTTGTAGTTATCAAGAAGCCTTCTATACGATCTTACTTGGCTAGATTTGCGGACATAATCCTCTGCGGGATTCAATTCGACGGGGCGGAAAACCCAACGGAGCGTACAGAGGGATGGGTTTCGTTGTTACCCCTTATTGGCTGAAGTGGCTGTACTTTTGGTTTCTGCGATGCAGCATCGCATCTGCCTTGCCTGGTCTTGACTTTGGGAAAAGGACAGCTCAGGACCTCTTGTCGGACTCTTACTGAGAGCTGGTATATTGGAAGTGATATGCTTCGGCCTCCTGGAATTTAATACTATGGTGCAGAGTAGTTCGAGCTGAAGAGGGGTTTATAGATCGAGTTGGTCGGAGACGATCATGTAAATCATATGCAGCTAGGAGTTGAAATATAGCCTGCTCCAAAGCGCGTAGAGCCTATTCTGGTGCATCGTTCGTCGAAAAGGTGGGTTATACCGGCTGATAATACTAATAGCGCTATTGCTGGTCTATCATGTACAGCATCTTCTTCTAATTTTCATAAGCTTGCACGGTCACTTGGAGGTCTGCATACAGTCCCTAAGATGAACAAAGGAGCCCGCTAGGCCAAGAATCAAAATCACCCTGGCCAGGCTTCTTGCTGTGTCAGCTTGCGGTAACTCCTCATCAAGAGCAGTGACGAATTCGATTGCTGGTCCAGACTGGTTGAACTTCTCTCAGTAAGGGACCGGAACCTACGGCCACTTCGTCTGAGAGCTCTGGAATTAGGTTCCGTTGCTAGACTCACCAGTAGAGCGCCGATATAAGTCCATATACAGCCCTATGGAAGCAGCACGTAAACCACACGAAGGTCTGGAAATGTGTGGAGATTTTGGTAGCTAAAAAGCCATGTAGGTGGTCGCTGCGTCAAGGAACCACTCGGGCAAAGTATAGACCTCGACTCCTAAGTATCGGTACTCTAGGTAGACTACTTCTCCGATCGATTCTCGGCCACAATGACAGCGTACACAGGACATCCCAAACAGTAAGATAGTGAATAAGAGAAGTGGACCTAGGCTTTGACACCCACACAGCTGTAGCATAAACCGAACTATGGCCGTTGATCAAAACCATGTCACTGTATTGTCTATCAGCTCATTATCAGTGACAACAATCTCCTTCACTCATCAGCAGAGCACACTACTTCATCTTCAACTTGTTGCTCGTTCTCACACACATCATCTAGAGCTTCACAATGTCCGAACCAGATCTCTCAACCTCTCCTCTCACTCCCCAGTGGCCGCCACACAATCAAGACGCAGCGACTCCACCAGCTGGAGGACCTGAAGGGTTATGGCATGAGCAGGGTTTTTTCCAAGATACGATCGATGACAACGCTAGCACTGGAACTAGTGGGGATACGGCCGACGACGGACTTAGGGCGCGCCAAGCCTTTGAAGAGCGATATCCAGCAGAAGGTTTTGAGCAAATGTAAGTCACACAGCATGAGGAGTCTGCACTGAGTCGATCGCTGTCGGAGCTGACAGCGGAGCAGCTCGAGACGTCGCCTTCATCAAATACGCGCCACCACCCGGCTTCTCAACAGCGTCATGAACAACGGCGAGCCCGTCAATGGAGCCGATCCCAATAATGATACCCTACAAGAAATGGTGGAGGATGCCGACGTCGAGGAGCTGACTGAAGACGAACCATTGACGCTCGACCCCAGTACTTCCCCTCGCCCTCCCCCAATCCTAATCATCCTAACTAACCTCCGCATCCCCCACAGCCCAAGACCCTTCCCTCCCCCCCAACCTCCGCGAAATTTCCTCCCTCGCCTCCTGGCAAGTCAGCACCTCCAAACCCGCCTGCAGCGTCGACGCCCTCCTCTCCCCCTCTCCAAATCACTTCTGGCAATCGGACGGCCCGCAGCCGCACCTCCTCACCGTGCATTTCAACCGCTGGGTCAAGATCGTAAAGATGAGGGTATATCTCGATTTCGCGCTCGATGAGAGCTATACGCCCACGCGAATGACGTTCTGGGGTGGGACGGGCATGCATGATCTCGTATGCACCCCTTTCTCATCACATGCATGTAAATGGAGACTGGGCTGGGCTTGATGTTAACGTGTGTTGCAACAGGTGCAATTCGCCGAATGGCGCGGCGAAGAACCACGCGGGTGGGTGGATGTCGATCTCGAAGGTGTGGGTGTGGGAGGGAAGCCGGAGCTGAGGGCGTTTGTGGTGCAGGTGCGCATTCTGGAGAATCATCAGAATGGAAAGGATACGCATGTGCGAGGGGTGCAGCTTTTTGCCAAGGATGATCGGGTTATGCGGGCGAAGTCGATGGGTGGGGTGCCGGTGGTTGAGGTTGCGGGGGATGAGGGAGAGGTGGGGGAGTTTGGGATGGCGGAGCCGGATTGGATGGGGGAGCCGGTGATAAGGTGATAGATGATGGAGTTGGTGGATGGATTGGAGGCTCCGTCTAAGAATTCGAAATACGACGGCTTGCACGAGAGCCAGGGGACTCGCAGGTACTGTCTTGGCTTTCAAAGAAGGAACCATTTCACGATTGCCAGTCGTTATCAACTGATTTAGCATGAGGTGAGCATTTCTCCTTATCATTGACCGTCCTCTTCCTGAACGCATGCTCACACTGGTTCTCACAGCGTTCTGCGTCTATCAGAGCCACGAATGTCACTCAATGCACGGATACGGCGCTGCCTGCTTCATCCAAGTCTTTGTATCATCATTAGGTATGGTAAATGTATCTTTCTGGTTATATTTCGCATGCAGCTGCGAGAGGCTTCGTTGATATGTATCTATGATTTTGAAAGAATTTTTGATAGAACTTGAGCCACATGGTCACCGACTTGCTTCGTGGTAAATTTGCCTCCGATATCGCCTGTCCGAACGCCATCGTCAATAGTTCTTCGGACAGCCTCTTCGATAGCTTTAGCTTCTTCGGGTAGATCGAATGAATACTGCAACATCATGGCCGTGGACAGGATCATTGCGACGGGGTTTACTTTGTCTTGGCCTGCGATGTCTGGTGCAGACCCTATCGGGCAGATCAGCTGGTCGCCCCTTGCTTGATAAAGCCTGATACTCACCGTGTATGGGTTCATATATCCCACTGACTTTCTGCTTTTTATCGGGTACTCCGTTCAAGCTCGCGCTGGGCAGAAGTCCCAGGCTGCCCGGTATCACACTGGCCTCGTCGCTGATGATATCTCCGAATAAATTGCTGGTAACGATCACTCCGTTCAAAGCCCTGGGATCTTTCACCATCAGCATGGCCGCGCTGTCAATCAAATGATGTCCCAGCTCCAAATGCGGGTAATTTTTCTTCATGACTTCGCTTACAACCTTCCTCCACAGCCTGCTTGTCGCTAGCACATTTGCTTTGTCCAAGCTCCACACCTTCTGCGGCGGATCCGTTGCCATCGCTAGATGAGCTGCCAAGTGTGTGATGCGTTCGATCTCGGCTTTTGAGTAAGGTTCGGTGTCCCATGCGTAGCCATCCTCTTCGGTGGCTTCTTTACGCTCACCAAAGTATATGCCACCAGTCAACTCGCGAATGATCGTAAAATCGACGCCACGGCAGACTTCCGCTTTGAGAGGTGAGATAGAGACGAGGCTATCGGAGGCAAAGTTGCAAGGGCGCAGATTCCCAAACGTTTGGAGAGATTTGCGGAGGGTGAGCAGGCCTTGCTCAGGACGCACGGGGCCGGTGCCATATTTCTACGACACAAGCGTCAGCACATGTCCAGTGGCCTAGACTAATGTGCATACAGGCCCACCTATGGCGCCGAGTAGCACTGCGTCGGCTTTCTTGGCAGCATTTAGGGCCTCGTCAGTTAGCGGAGTGCCTGGATCTTTCTCGGTTCTCGTAGCATCGATAGAGGCCTATATGATGATCAGCGCTATGACTTCGAGGTAAACATCGAGCGAGCTTACACCACCAAGGAGCTGCTCCTGGAAGTTGAAATGTATATGGGGTCTCTCTTTCTCAACTACTCGCAGAACCTAGGCTAACGAGTAAGCAGGTCACATTGAGTTCGAAAGTGTTGGACGTACCTTCAATGCTTCTGCAGTGACCTAGAACGTGGAATGATCAGCGGACTGGCCTTTGGGCCCTGACCACGGTCTAATGCCTTTGACGTTGCTTACTTCTGGCCCGCAGTAATCCCCTCCAAAGACAACAATATCAAATGTAGGCATCCTGTGCTTTACCGATTTTTTGAAAGAGAACGAAAAGGCCAAGAACTATATCAAAGCACGTACCGCTGACCATCTATATAGGAAAGTCAATTGCGATAACCAAGACAATTCCCTTGCCCGGATGCATGCCAACCTGTTATTCTTAGGATGCTTATGCCGGTATCGGGCAGTGCGGATAAGATTCCGGCTTGGCATGGATCACCCAAAGACAAGGGTCCTGACATTTCGTTGAATATTTCACAGCGGCCATCAAGCATACGCTAACGATAATCGAAACACAGCTGCTTCCGATGCTGGGCATTGCTATGGGGTTTGACAATTAGCTAATTTAGCAGCACGATATCGGTACAGAAATGTCACTCGTGAGTCCTTGAACTTCACTGCTGCCGCGCAAACGCTAAGCATGCTACTTCTCTGAGACGTCCACTCTTACGCGTGATCCGATACTGCAAGGTACCCAGCGGTAACCCAAGTCCAGTGACCAAAGTACGGCGGATATAAATACCGGAACAAATTGCGAAAAGACTGGTCCCTGGCGGTCACATTTCCAGCCATATCCGATATGGAAGGATACTCTACCTGGCCCACTGAATGTATATTATGGATGAGCATGCTGTTCATGGTTGAAGTCACTGGATTGTTGCCGGCATTAAGGTGAAGGCCCGAACAGCTTGGGATCCCGGGGTTGCATGGTTATGAAGAAATACAAAATTGGATCGGGCGGTAGATCTTGTGCCTGTACGAAATTGCATGGACGTGGATAAAAGCCAATCGCATATGGGAGCAATCAAAGGAGACCTTGGTATTGGTTTTCCTTTCGAATCTTTCCGATCCAGGACACAACGCAGTGCTAGGTGATGCTAGAAGCATCCGCATATGGAAGACAAGATCTTGTCTTTCCTCAATCTCCAAGGCAGAGTAACCAAGACTCTGTATCCATCAAAAGCTGGCATGAAAAGCTAATCGTCGACCCAATCTCAAGTAAAGGAATTTCGCCGTTGCACAAACAGAAAAATCAACGGGCACTTACTACAGTCAGATGGAACGCTGGACGCATTCAGTGCCCACAATTTGTCTAACGGCGTTCCATACGATTGATCTTGGCCCCGAATGGGGGCCAGCAACATTGACCGAGGTCTAGGCCACCACAGTATTTTTGATGTATTATGCTGGAGACGAATGGATTATGACGAGTCGGTGCGAGTTGTAGTCTCTAGTACTAGGCTGCACCTCAAATCCGATGTGTGGTCAGGGGACGCTGCGCTTGCAACTGAGCGTGATTCGGCAGCCCCCGGACAAGGCTCTCAAGAGGTCAACTCTAGGAAGGATCACTCATTAGGATCACTCATTAGGTCCCGAAAGGTCTTTACCATGCATGTCAGCCTCCTTCGATGGTGAGTTTCAACAGATCGTCCCACTAGGCTATTTCGTTTCATCTGATTCGAATCCCTTCCAATAACTCTTTGCCAACACTTGCGCAAGAATATCATTATGGCTCAATGAAAACTCTCAGTACTGTCCCCAGGCGTGTTGGGCCGAGGAGTTGCGGCTCGCTATGCGGATGGATGCTAGCTGCATACCTGCAGGACTAATGTACTGTACTGGAAGAGATCCATACCTCGCTAATCTCTGTCGCCTCGGTGATCAAAAAAATGACATGACACATGTCAGCAATCCTACTGCGCCGTCGTGGTGAGCTGAATCCTTCAGCCGGTACCTTCCATGGCGGCCATGCGAGGGCAACGTTGGAATGCGAGTATCTTTTGTCCTTCCTCCCTTGTCCATCTCTCCTTTCTCCTTGTCAGATAGATCGAAACCCTTGATCTCAAATGGCAGCTACAGTCATGTTCCTCATAACTCTACTGTCTACCTCTGCTCTGTTTCCGTGTCTTGTTGTGCGTGCGTGGTCATTGCGCTGCAAGTGTGTACGTTAGTACTTCCACGCGCGGTATGGTGACTAACCCAGACAAGTTTCCAGTAGACAGCTGTTGGCCCTCGACATCTCAGTGGGCTTCTCTCAACACGTCCCTTGGGGGAAGGCTTATTACCGATGTCCCTCCGGCATTGCCCTGCTATCCAGGCTCAGCGCACAGCGCTAAAGCTTGTGCCGCCGTCAATGTTCAATTGACAGACCAGGCTTTCATATCCCAGAATCCGATTGCACTCTCATATCCAACCGAGTCGTGTCCACCAATAAACGCCACCGCTGGATCTCCCTGCACTATTGGGTATCAACCATCAAGCTCATGTCCTGGTGGAAATTTGAGCGATGTGCCAGTCGGATCCTGCTCCATTGGTGACCAGCCACGATACACGGTCAACGCTACGGACGTTGCCCATGTGGCAGAGGGTATAAAGTTTGCAAGACACCACAATATAAGGCTAGTGGTCAGAAATACTGGGCATGATATATTGCGCAGGTGAGCCACGTTGCCGGGTCGATCGCATATGCAGGGTCTGACGCGCAACCAGGTCCACTGGACATGGTAGTTTGCAGGTGTGGATTCGTTACCTGCGGAAAGGCGTTATATTTCAGCCAACTTTCAGCTCGTCAAGCGGATGCAGTAAATCGAATTGGACAGGAAGCGCTTTCACAATTGGTGGTGGTTATACTTGGGAGGATGTATATCCTAAAGCTGCGGCTAGAAATGTTGTCGTAGTTGGTGGCGGTACCCCTGTGAATAGCCACCTGTATATTGTTCGTTATATATCATATGCTAACTGACTGTAGTCCGTAGGCTGCCTTGGGGGTTGGATGCAGGGTGGTGGTCACAGTCCAGCGACTCATGACTTCGGTCTGGGAGCAGACCAAGTATTAGAAGCGCAAGTCGTTCTTGCCTCTGGGAAGACGGTTACGGCCAGCGCATGCGAGAATCCTGACGTCTTCTTCGCCATTCGCGGAGGTGGTCCCAGTACCTACGGTGTTGTCGTTTCGACAGTCGTCAAGGCCCATCCGACCACCAAGGTTGCTGCCCAGGTCTTCGGCTTTGCACCGTTGACCAACAAGGATTCATCTGCGTTCATGGAAGCCCTGGCAGTCGTGCACCAAGCTTATCCAGCATTGTCTGATAGTGGCTTCTCAGGCTATGGGTCCTGGTCGATCTATTCTCCAACTCCAATTGTTGCCAACTATTCCACTGGCTTTATTCACACGATCGCCAACTTTGGCAAAACGGCCGCAGAAGCGAAGACTCTTTTTGCATCGACAGCAGCCCAGCTAAGCAAATACAACGACAGCCTCTTCATGACAACCACTTATTTCGATTTCCCAACCTATGTCGCCTACTACAATGCTCTGTCGGGCGTTGTCACACCAGTGGGCCAATCCGCAGCTCTGGGCTCCCGTCTCCTCGACCGCCAGGCTTTGACAGGTAATGTCACCGCTTTGAAGAGCATGCTGTCGACCATCGCCGGCACTCCTGAGCAAGCCACATCCAATAACATCATTTTGGTAGGAGGCGGACAAGTTTCTGCTGACGGCAGTGATCCTCACTCTGGCGTCAATCCTGCTTGGCGCAACACCTATGTCCACAACATAGTCGCCCGGGGCTGGGCATCTGGTAGCACCAACACAACGGTACAAGGAGTGTATGATGATATTACCTATAACAAAGTGCAGGCAATGAAAGATCTGGCGCCGAACACTGGGTCCTATATGAATGAGGCTGATCGACTTGATCCTGATTACATGGCGGAGTTTTATGGGGAGCATGCGCAGAGGTTGGAAAAGATCAAAAGGAGGCGGGATCCTAAAGGGTTATTCTATTGTCCCACCTGCGTGGGAAGTCAGAGGTGGAATGTCAAAGCGGATGGACGGCTATGTCGATCTTATAGCAGTGGTAAGAGGAGGTTTGGTGATTCGCAAGGGTAACAAGACGGTGGTATTATAGACGATATGGAATGAGGGGGAATTCTGATAACGGTGAGGAGACACTAGGCAGTATGTGAGACCTTTACCCCATTGACTGACCACTATCAGAGAAACCACCAACACTCCATGTCCAAAGAACGTCATCGAGCATCATGCTTGGCCAGTATGGGTGATAAGGAGAAGGTTGAAAGAGGTGAAATTACGACACCATAGCCTCTCATTATCATCAGAACATGAAGAAAAGAGAGTCCTGCTGCGGAGATCAGGCACAAGGTCAAAAAGGAATCGCCATCTAGGGTGACTCCTTAAGGACATCTCTGCTGCGGCGAGTTCCATTCGAACGAATAGCGGGACACCGAGTTGAAATTGCAACTGCTACTCGAAACAAGTGGCATATTTTCTCCAGTTTGTGGTTGGACCTCAGGCAACGACCTGGGAAGTCGGACTAGCTCCTGTGGTGATTCACCGTCTGACCATATTGCTGTCCTTGTTGGAATTGGGGGTTATTTCACTTCGCTTCGTGTTGATCACGTGCCACTACCCATCTATGCTCTTTCCTCCCTTGTCTTTACAATAATCATGCAGCTGCAACTAAGCACTAGCCATGGCTTTGACGACCCTGTGTGTACTGCAGTATCTGGTCATTATTTCCTTACCGTTAGATTCCCTATCGATATCACTCCTCCTTTTTCCTATAACCCGATTGCGGCCGTATCCAGCCTCACTTAACACCTCCTAGCAGCAGCAGCTCAAAAGCCTTGATGTCTTGCTTCGGTTGCGGGAACCGCTCGCCATCCTCCTTCTACGAGCAAGAAGTTGTCGTGCGTCCTCGCCCTCACTATCGCGGCAGTGCCAGGTCCAGCTACAATGACTACGTTAGTATTCTTCATTCTACGTCTCAACCCATTCGATCTACCCCATTGACAACACTCATTCGGTCACAATATCGTTATCAAAGCTTGTTTTGACTAGAGTCAGCTGACCTGTTGTACTCCACTAGGCACCAAGATACAGCTCCTACAGCTCTGCCTCCCCTCGGTATAGCGCAGCACCTCCCACCCGGCGGTCTTATCGCCATCGCCTGGTCCAGTATCGTCCTCGCCGGCATGTTCGTCGCCGCTCGTACCGTGATCCGTATTACCAGGACTGAGGGACTCGGTTGGGACGATTACTGGATATACAACGCCTATGCCCTGATGGTTGTTTCTGTCATACTACAAACACTACAGTCACCGTCTCTTTACTATATTGTCAGAGCGTTCTCCGGTTTGGTCCCCCTTGGCGAGGAATACATGGAGGAAGGCAATTTGTATGCTCGTTACGAATTCGTCATCATGGGCCTCTTCTGGACGGTGCTGTGGAGTGTCAAAGCGAGCTTCCTTGCACTTTACTGGAGGCTTTTTCAGGGATTGGGGCAGTATAAGAAGTGGTGGAAGGGAGTTGCAGTATTCACATTCCTTACCTATTTGGGTTGTTGGATGACCAGCCTCAACGTTTGCCATCCACCAGCACTGTACTTCAAATTCGGTAGGTACAATGTGCCTCTTTAACGTCGTTTCTAAACAACGCTGATGACAACGTGGCACTAGGGAAATGCCTCGCGTCAAGTGACCGCCGAAGAGCGTGGGTCTCTGTCATCTACAGCACGGTGGCTGATATAGTAACCGACCTGATAAGTAAGTCTCCATCCACAGGTTTCCGGTCTTTATATTGACTCCGCTGATCACTTCGCCCTTGCGCAGTCATCTGTCTTCCCCTCAACATGCTCTACAACGTCCGCCTCGCAACGAAGCAGAAGTTGGGCCTCGCAGTGGTGTTTTCTCTCTGCCTGGTCATCATCATCGTCGCGATCGCTCGCGCCATCCAGATCTGTGAGAAGACTTTTACGGATGGCGTTCTCCTCGCGATCTGGGGTATCGTCGAGTCTACCGTCTGTGTGTGATGCCTACCTCCAATCTGGACGGGGACGACGTTAATTGACTGACTTGTTAGCTATAATCATCGGATGCCTTCCACCCTTCAAGTCGCTCTTCCACGCTCGTCGTGGATCCTCCTCCAGCCGCCCCACCCGAACAGCAGATCTGATACCCTTACGCCCTTATTCCGGCGCCATACGACTCAAAAGCGTCGAAAACAGTATCAATACTCTGAACGGCCCGGGCTTACTGCAGAAAGTCTCTACTCGACTGCGTCAGTGGAAGATCTTTGGTGGGGGACGCAAGAAGGCGGTGCGGGGTCCGGACTCAGGTATCAACGTGCAGATTGACTATGTGAGTGAGATAGGACCGGTTCTGTGGTGATTACGATAGAGCTGACGATTTGGACGCGTAGGATGTCAAGAGTCACGATAGGGAGAGTGGTGGTGGTGTCTAGATTGCGGAAGGATGGGGAGGTTGGAAAGTAGATGTTTGGATTTGTTCTAGCGAGCATTGCTTGCGAGTGTTCGGAGCTGGAGGAGTGGAGTCGAAGTGTCAATAGCTGCTAGATATCAAATGTGAAGCATGCATGCGATATATTTCTTTACGTAGTTTAGTAATTACACGATTTTTCTTGCATGATGTGGCTTGGCTACCCGCTTTTGACAGTGAGCGCGATTGAAATGGCTATGGTTAGCATGCAAGGCTTAGTGGAAAGGGTGCTAGATGACCGTTGATGAATTGAGGGGTAGGCACGTTGTTTGCAGTCTGTATGGAGATATTGGCAGGTCTGAAGAAGAAGGAAATGGCTTGTGGCTTATACGAAGCTCAGAAAGGGGGTTGGTGGGTGAATAAGACGCGATTGGTATACGAACGGCCGTATCGAACTTTTTGCCACTTGTACTTGCATGCGGACACTACTGAATTGAACTTACAATCACCTTGAAACAAGACGTCCCCATCAACGCTATTCGTCAAACGCCGTCGCACTAAGCTTGAAGACTTCTATGAAGTTCGGCTGCTCAAACGTCCATTAATCTGCATGTGCGCCTTATGCACCTTCACCCGCTCATCGATGAATGCGAGTAGCATAGTCTTGTACCTCTTGTAAACATCATCCCTTAATCGAAACATCTCGTGGATGGACCCGTTAATGGCTTCCCATTGGTCCGCGGCTCCACCCACGACTGCTGCAAATTCCTCTTCTTGGCTTTTAGGGACGTTCGGCACGTTTTTCGACTTGTGGGTGGGTTTCTTATATTCGCCGTTGTTTTGCAGTAGCGTCACTGATTTGATTTCTGCGATTCGCGTCTTGACGTAATGCTGCCATGGCACGATGGGCGTTGCGTGTCCGTGTTGGATGCCTGTGATGTCGATGGCGAATTGTTCGTCGTTGTGGAAGGTTAGTTGGAGGATGGCGTGGGGTTCGGTGGTGTTGTCGGTCTGGGTGCCTGTGGGGGAGACGAGGATGATGCGGCGGTTGTAGTTCTCTGGGATATAGTCGACGCGGGTGATTCGTTGGATGAGTTCTGGACGCTGTTAGAAGGGGGGCAGGATAGGGCAGGGTGTGTACGCACTTCCGACCATTCTCTCGATGAGGATATGGACGAATCCAATCGCGTTGTCACGAGCTAATGCGGTGAGAGCGGCGGACTTCTCATCTTTATTGCTGAATAGCTTGCTAGGAAAGGGCAAGAGGAGGTTTTGATCGTTTTTGCCTTGGTGGAGGTATAGAGTGTCGTCTTTTTTCTCGACCTTGGTGATTGATGTATCGAATAACCTCTCCAGGTACGCGTAAAATGCGCATCGAGCCATGTCTCCCATTCGGTATACAGCTCGACGATCCTTAGCCGCTTTACAGGCATGCTTGTGAGTGCGGATATAGTCCGTCTTTTGACATTGAGTACTGCAGTAGTACGTTGGGTACAGCTCGCGGCCTTCGTTATCTGGAGCGCCGTGGCAACCCACGCAGCGTCGCGCCCCGTCTCTTCGGCATGTGGCACAGGTTTTGATCTCCTCGTCAGCCCATTCTTCATAGGTAGTGGAGCTCATACTGACGTAGCGGATTGGTAGATTGGGCAAGTAATTTTGGTGGTTGGTATAATTGGTTGGGAAAACAAGATAGGATTATCGTATTGGGAGGAGACAATTGCTTAATCGGTGCGATGGTAATGGAGGTGACGATGTTAAAAGGTACACGATTGTAACAAAGAACTGAAAAGAAGAAGTATACTTGGAACCTTTGTAGCACTTGATGTTTTGCGCCTGGGTCAGGTAGTACCCAGCAGGCCGGCACACAGCCAAAATTCATTGTTTGAAACCAATAATGGACAACAAAGCGCAGAGTCCAACCAACGGTAAGAGAATGCACGGGCATTGACATCGTGTTGATACCAAACCAGATCGAGAGTTTCCAGGATAAGGCGATGGACCTTTGATTCTTTCATCCTTCTTGCTATTCATGAAATCCCAGATTTAGATTTGGCTACTGCGCTGAAGCGGTTCTTCTCTATTGTATTGATGAGCATCCAGGCGCTCTTTCAGCCGGGTTGATGCATACTGCACATTCCCATCATTCCCCCTCCAGATCTATTACGCCGCCAGCGGTCTCCAACAAGGACAATTTCTGGATGACCTATAACGTATACAATGTTTCCCATGGTGACAGCTTCCTCATGCTATACCCACACTCTACCCGTGCCATCCTGTTGTTGCGACTCGAGGACCATATGGACTGCCTCTTAATGTTTTCCCTGTACCCTTATAATTAGGCCTCCAGATAATCGTGACGGCTACAGGCCGCGTAACGACAGACGGTCTCACATTGGCGGCGGACCAATCGATTTGCGCGCGTGATACAGAGAAATTCGTGTGAGGCTCGTGGGCAATGATCTTTGAACGAGCATGGGCCACGCCAAACGCCAGCCGGGAAGTTGAAGCGAGAACAGTTCATACTCTCATGTAGGCGTTGAGTCTTCCTCGCGTGAGGCTCTCAGATAGCTTGTTACTAGCTGATGAAGCAACGTCAAAAGACTGCCATTATTGATGGTGTAGGCCACAACGCATCGGACGGTGCCGGTGTTCTGTTCCCAATAACTAGACCCGGTATGTGTTGGGGTCAAGAAGCTGGTGCTGAGGATGGGAAGCGTGCTGGGAGAGGTAATGCGCCTTGGCTGAGCCACACTCAGCTGTGATCGTTCGCGCTAGTATTCGAGCTAGTACCAGAATGGTCATGTTCAGCCTTGCAACTGACTTCTGTGACTTCCAGCTGGGTTCCCTTTCCTATAGACGTCAACTTTCAGATCTCACAATTGTTCTCTGCTGGACTCGAGTATGTACGAGGCCAATGGACAAGCTGAAGATGGAGTTGATGCCAAGTGCATCACTGCTAATGTGAATCCAGCCTAGCAAGCGCTCCCGGAGGACTGAACGTAAGTACCAGAACTATGGAACAAGGCGAAGCTGCTTCAACGTCGCCTACTTTCTCTACAACCTGTATTAAACTAAAGGGTCCATAAGTTACAGTCTGTTATGACATCACAGAATACCGCAGTTGAGTCACAGTCTCCTACTTGTCCTATGTTTCCATGAGCTCGTCCAGGGCCCTCAAGATGCTACACTGTGGATTATCCACACGAGGCTGCAACTACTCTACGTTCTTCCTTGTCGCCATATGAGATCTGCCGCAGGTCAATATGGGTATCACCACGCGTCCCACTGACTCATGTCAGTGGTGGCCCGCTATGCCGATATAAAAGCAGCTTCATCCCCAACCGTCTCTCCTTTCCTGACCATCACAGCTTCTCTGAGGTCTTACCTGACCTTGCACATTGTCCGCCATGATGGTATTGTCCAATCAGAGGATCTGCTTCATTGTCTGAGCTTCGACACGGTGTGCTCCCTCCACAAGCCTCCGAGCCTCCCCCACTCGAGATAGGCGTCCGTTCGCGAACCGCGATCGAAAAATGTCAGCCCCTGGTCGATCCCAAGAAATAGATAGGTCTGGAAGGATAGCACAAAGGGCAGGCACCGGCATACGCGAAGGAGACTCCAGACCACAGTCATTCAACTGCAGCGATCGAGTCGAAGGTACCATCAGATTGCTCTACCACGGTAGATGCTCGAGATGCCACCATTTCCACCGTCATGTTGCTTTTGATGCTCAAATGGATCACACTCAGCATACAAGATTCCATTGCGAAAGATGTGATCATCCGATGTTTGGACTAGGGAGAACAGACACCCAGGATAGTACTCCTTCCCAGGACTCTCTCATAACGAGTGATGGCGTCAAATCCCCGTCAGCTGCTGTTTCTTGCCTTGATAACTCAAGGCCTCCTCTGAGCTTACAGCCAAACACTCCATCACATCTTCCACTAGGTCCCGACGAGCTAAGTGCCATCCCAGAACAACAAGCCTTAGGACGAAGCCGTGCTACATCAGCCACCCAGACACTAGCTCCAACAAATTCAAGGAGTGTACCTCCCACTGAACCGAGATCTATCTTGACGGGACCATCAGTCATCGAGATCGCACCTAGCCCTCACGATCTTGATCAAGTGACCCGGGAGACGAAGCCCAGGCCGACATTCGTTTCCTACTGGTGCCGCAAGGTTGTGGGCAAATTGGCTCGCCGTATAGACAATGCACCACATGAGATCAGATTTCTCGGACTACGGTTGCACTACCAGCTTGACTCGGTACATTTGATAGAACACCAGTCTCCTAGCTTAGCAATAGCACTGCCATTGGTCGACCGGGTTCCAACCTTGAACAATGCTCAAGAATCAGGACAAGATGAATATGAAGTTATGGGAACTGATGCAATGTCTATAGAGCCTGTGGAAGAGCGCATTGCCTCGCCATCGTACGGAGAGCGCGATCATTTGAATGCAGATCCCGCTCGGCAAGCCCCCACATATACTCATCTTACCAGCAACCGACATACAACTCTCAAGGCAGAGCCCCCTTCCAGAGAACGTCGCGAGAAGATCGAGAAGACAAGGGCACTGCAGAGGAAGTGCAATGATATCGGAATATGTGATTGCAAAGGGAAAGGTGTGGAGCCATCATTCAGCGACAATTCGCGGCACGAACAAGATGAGGATATGACATGTAGCGCAACATCGCGCAGCCACAGATGTTTCCCGGCATATTCGCTCGGTGATTCTGTCCGGCGATCAAGCATCAGCAGCGAGAGCAACCCCCTCCAGATTGGAGCTAGGCCTGATCCTCTTGCACATGTTGGAGGGTTCTACTTTCCGCGCTGGAGACCGACAAATACCGCGAAATCGACGACCTCGGGCGACAGCAGTGGGAGACAGAGACATAATTCAGCTGCTGCGAGCAACACGAGCTCTATATCACTATATCCGAGCAGGCCAGTTCTTCCCGCCCGATCGTTCAGTGCTTCTCTCCTCCCGTTCACACCGCCTTCAAGCGAGTTCGATTTTGGGGCGAGGGACATCTTTCGGTCACTCGAATTTCTACATCACGCTCGTGCTATCGCTGTAGGGTCGAACTTCCTCCCATGGCGTCGCAGCGGTAGTATTCCACGCATATCACGGTACGACCAAGCTATTGAGCCAGGTGAATATTGGGCAGAGACCTCGCCCCCTTTGGCGCATGCCCTGTCCACCAACACCGTCTGTCATCCTATGCCTTAGGAAGAATAGCTATAGGTGTATGGCTTAGGGTTCCCCTCTTTCAGCTCATCACTTGTTCACAGACGAGTAATGGACGGTTGATTGTTTCCCCCAAAGCCCCTCTTTTTCCCTCCCACCTGGTAGCACAACACTATGCCCTAGCCGCATCTTCGTTCTTGGACTCGGACAACACTTCCACACATGCAATTAGACATCATTCGCAGGTCCCACAGAATCCTCAAGGGGACGACCAGTCTTAATGACACTCTGATGATGTTGCCAGGATTGATGATTCTTGGCCCGAATTGATATTGCTTATTGAAACGTGGATGTTCTCATCTTTTCTGAAGGTGCTTGGGATATATGCAAACGCTGTATACCATGGTGGCAGGAGTCATATAAACTTGCAATATGTTCCGACGTTGTTGTTGCTCCGTACAGTTCTATCTATCTTCTTTTAGCCTCTCAATTCCTTCAACTTATTTCAAGTGTCCTTCATTCGCTTCCCAATTTACGGATATACCATCGGATTCGGCGGGAGTAATATTTGTCACCATGTGTTCCTATATCTGATATTCCAGCCCAACAGATTGGGCCTACTCCTTATGTAAAACAATATCAGAATATCAGGATGTCTGATGTTAGCGTTCTACTGCCAGATGCCAAGATGCCAATCGGATCAGGAGAGTCATTTATTCCAGATCAGCAAGGTTTCAAGCCTGGCATGCCAAGTTGAAGTCAAAAGTCCGCAAACTTTGCTTCTTTTTCCTCAACCCTCCACCTCCACCTCTACCTCCACCACCTCACCAACAGCTCAAAGCAATGTCACTCTTCGCAAGATTAACCCTAGATCTTGATGGAACAGTCGTAGAAACCAGAAGATACATAGCCACTGTACTGCAAGCGTCACTATATGAGGGGGACATCAAGGCCATCTCTTCTCGTTGGGCCGGGTCTGTGCCAGTTCTCTTGCTTAGTGATGAGGCATTCATCAATATTCAACTTCGTGATACTGTAGCTGCACAGCTAGTGCACACGGCCGTGTCGATTCATCGAAACACTGTGAGAATATTTCAATGCTGTCCTTTCCTTTCTGACTCACCTTTCACTGACAAAGGTCCGATCAATCAAAGGCTACAAGAAGTGGGCACCTCGCATTGCAGATCGTGTCTAGGAGTGTTTATCAGGCTTCACGACGGTTTTTACAATTGTCGAGTTGAATAAGATAATCTCCGGATTCAAATGGGAATCGTGGTGCATCGTCACCACGATCTTTTCTATCCATTGCTTCCGTTACTTTGTTCCAGATATTGGTCCGAAGATAAACGCAATGGCACACACGAAACAGTTCCGACTCAATTATTGACTGAGGTAATAAAGAATATGAAAGCGACCTTCCTTGCACTTTACTAACAAGTATCCTAGGATCGAGGCTTGATCTGATACCGTTACGCCCTTGTCTCGGTGCCATATTGAACGAGACTCTGGTGGGATACTACCCATGCACCTCTTTGAGAAAGTTACGTGTTTTTGTTCTCTTCTAGAGGTAGGTCAGCATAAAGCATCGTGGTTGACTCAATCGACATATTACCGGAACTACCCTAGGTATCTCGAGCGGCTTCACTGATACGCTGTACGAGGAATTGACCGACTCTTCTTGAGTCTGCTTTGATCGATGCGCAACATTTTGCATTCATATTCATCGGCTGTCATCGCAGCTTTGTGGCGGCCAAAAATGCTAGTGCTTACCTATCACCTAATCTCGGCTGGGGCCGTTTATTCAATCGTCAACATGTGTGGAGATTTGATCCTGCAGGAACGGCTGTTCGCTTATATTCTACAGCCTTACGAATCTATCAACACCAATCCGACTGCGGTATTCAGTATGTCAGGTATACTACTTGAGCACACACTAGAAGTCAGTGAGAGTACTGTCGGTCTTCCAACAGCTTATCGACAAGGCTCGGATCTGCGATTCCAGCTAACAGCAATCACAAGAGAGGCGGATCTGCAAAACTGATGTTAAAACCCTGCAGGAGAAAGGAGTACTCCATGGTCGCCAAAGGGAATCCTTCGCTCGTCACCGGGACTTGCTCTGGATGAAGTGCTACAATGCCATCGGTCCATTATTGGGTTCAGGTAGGCATGCTACGCCGTTAAAATGATCGACTTCCCGTGCCGGCCCAACACGGAATAGGTTAAGCTATTGGAAATCGATTATTAAACCATGATCCTTCATCCTTCGCTCGCCGCAATCTTCACGGTCAAACTACGACCCGTGAACGCAAAATTACCCCTGACAATGGATTTGAGCTAAGAGAGGGTGGTGTAGCGGGCTTGGAGACGTAAGCATGGTACTCTTGTGAGGCCGACGAGTCCAGGCGCTTCATCAATCGGACTGGCGCCTGCACTGGCAGGCTTTCGGCGCTGACATGCTACGAACGTTCAATCTTAATGGAGTGATTGGTGGATTCGCCCGTGCCAACCCGTCACCAGGCTAGGTTTTCGGTCTTACGAATGCAAGCCCCTCAATACCCACCGTCAATCGTTCATAGTGGGAGGTAACATTGACTGGAAAGGTGTGGTCAGACGAGCTTGAAGAGGGGAAGCCTCTTATAGGGGTTGTATGCGACGCCTCATATGAAGACTCTTCTGTTTCCCAATTCTTATCAAGAATACTATGGTTCCTGTTGGCTCGAGCATCTCATTCCAGAACCCCATTACAGTCTACTTCCGCAATGCATTCATACACACTGCTTGCTGTTATATTCTCCGGGATATCAGCTTCTGCCTACCCTAGCCAGATATTGAAGCGTACCGTGACGCCTGACAATACTTGTGGGAATGTTGCTAATGGAAATAACCATGGGTACACTTGCGATCCCAGTAATTCCTATGGCGGAGCATGCTGTTCCGCAAGCGGATACTGTGGTGCGAATCACACACGATGCCTTACAGGTCAAGGCTGAAACTTTGAATGTAGGAAACTCGGCCGCCTATTGTGGCACGGGGTGTCAGTCTGGTTTCGGCTCCTGCGGAACCCTGACCAGCAGCCCTGAACCCGCGAAATCAGGGTGTGCATGGGTGGTGCCAAATGCTGGCAGTTTCACCTTTTCGCAGAAGTTTGACTTTTCCACCATGTCGGCATTCCCAACCGCCGGTCTGGCCATTAGTACCGATACGATTGGTGCCGGAAGCGCCCCGTATACTCAGCTTTACACGACGGCGAACGTCAATCTCGTTGGCGGAGCGCTGCAGTTGAAGGTACCCGGGGGTCAGCACGCGTCGCCGATCACCGGAGCCGAAGTCTACACCACGGACAAGGACATCCTCTACGCCAGCGTGCGTACGTGGGTGCAAGTCAGCAGCGTTGCTGGAACCTGCCACGGTGTGCTATGCCCTTCACTTTTATAGGTATAGCGAGCGCTAATGTGGATCCCCATAGGTAATTTCTTCTACAAGGCCGACAACGAAGAAACCGACATCGAGATCCTCACTGGAAATCTCGCCTCGGGCGTGCATTACACCGACCAAAACCTGGTCCTGGGCGGTGCGTCGACGACGGCCACCCATGCCATACCATCGGATGCCACAGCGAGGTATCATGAATATCGCCTCGACTGGATCAAGGGGAAGACGCTGTTCTACCTCGATGGCGTGCTGCAGCAAACTTTTACGGCGAATGTGCCCAATGTCGCTGGCGAATGGATATGGAATAATTGGAGGTTAGTGATTTTGAGTTTCTGTAGTTCTAGCGTATTTTTTTGGTGCTTGGGTGTCAAGGTGGGGAAATTGCTGACGTTGATGGTGTGTTGTGCAGTAATGGTGACGGCGGATGGAGTGCCGGACCTCCGGCTTCGGATAATGTTATGAGGATTCAGAAGATTGAGATGTTTTATAATCGCACTTCGAGTACGGGTACTTGCTGATGAGTTTGAGAGAAGACGACCTGATATGATATGTAATGTTGGCGATGATTTCTATGTTCTGGGACCTAGGTATGACTATCTATGTTAGATTAGGATGCTAGGATGCTGGGTTTTGTGTAATGGTAATGAGCAGGATCTCGAATATTCACTTCTTAGCAAGAAACCAGGATTATTATCAAGACATGACTTTTCTTCAACTCCCCAACCTAATGCGAATGGACTCGAACTACCTCACTTTTCCCGTGTATGTCGAATCTATTGCGCAGCTCTTCCCGTCTCCCCACATCTTTCTCTTCCCCTTTCCTTCACAGAAAACCAGCCAAGCAAATAAACATATCCCTTCCCTTCCCTTCCCACCCCATCCATCCATACATCAATTTATAACCATATCCCCATCCCCATCCCCATCCCTATACAAGCATCAGAAAAAAACATGAAAAAGAGCCGAGTCATGAATATACCTCCGTCAAGACAAGAGAAAAGGACTATACACCATACGTTTCCTGGCAACCTTGGCGATATAAAATACAACCACAGAGCCTACGCCACAGACTAGATTCTAGCATCCATCTCAGCTCGGCCGTACCATAGAAGCAGATATGTAAATATGTATATAAGATGCGAGGGATACTGGGGAAGTATTATGTATGTAGGGAACCGATGAGTTGAAAAATATATTACATCATATCATAAATATCATAGCGTGACGTTACTTATGATGGCACAGCCTCCAATCTATGTTCACAAAACGACAATGCTGATTCCCTCCCTTCTCTTCTGTCAACCTACAGCTTTTCCCGTCAAGAGAGTCTTGACCTGTCGTGAAAATCCTCGACGTAGGTCTGGCATGGTTTTCGTAGAAAGGGAATGCTTATCTGCATTCGCTCCTAGATGTGCCAATGCGCTTGTCGCGATGTGTTCTGTGATGGTGTCGGACGTAGGTTTTCGCTTTACAAACACTCACGTTTGTGGTTGTGAGTATGAGCGTTCAGGTTGGTGTTGGTACTTGATTATTCTTGGTTTATTTCCGTTAAAGTACCTTAACTGTCTATGTATGTGAGTGTGACAAAAGGCCTCTTATATGCCATCTAACGTTGTGTGGCCGTCGCCTTCCATCTTCCATGCATGTCTATAGTCATAAGTCCCCAACCAGCCTTTATCAAAGCACCAAACGCCTTTCCCACGTTTCAAAACCACTAATCCGCATCAGGGTGGTTTTCGTGCGATATCTGTACGCGAGGTTGGTCTGCAGGCGTTTTATCTGGGCCCAGTTGCGCAATGTTTATTTGCGCAAAGTCCAGTCTCGTGAGATTGCGTTGCGGAATGTTGATTTGGATTTGCGAGAGATTCAGAGGCGCAGTCACTGTGCCCCCAACGACCAATCTGCTATAGGTCGTGGTTCCTCCGGTCCCGGTCCACTGCTTCAACCAGGCCTGGACGAAGTTGATTTCGGTTGCCTGCATGAGGGCTACAGACGATGGTGGTAGAGAACTCGATGATTCGTTGTAGAACAGTCCATTTTCGTCCCAGTGATGCACAGCTCCTGGAATCACGTAGGATGGCTGATCGATCGTGTTGTATCTCGCTGGTGCGCCGTCTGCATGTATCGTCGCGCCTCTCCATGGGTCTGCTTGTCCGTCGATGAAGGCGAGTCTGCTATAACCAATTTTGTAGCCACCGTAGGCGTTGATGGCGCTTACATTAGCAGGTCCTACGATGTTGAAAGCGTCTTTGCAGATGGTACCCTGATAGTTCAGATCGATGGTCCGGGATATCAGCGGTAATTGACCCGCTGGGACGCCGGAGCCTGTTTGTAGAAAGCCCCATTGGCTGCAATACTGATAAGGCCAGCTGCGCCAGGTTTGTGTGATATCGTTCTGTGCGTAAAATGTTGCGTTTTGAGTTGTGAAACACTGGTTCGGGCTTTCACCCGAACTGATACATGGAGTAACTTGGTTGGTACTGATCCAGCCAATGTAATTGAGCATACGGTTCACAAGGTAGGACTGACTTCCATAGCCTGCAGCGTTGAGGAGTTCCGTGACCAGGCTGGTCTGGGTACTAGATACGGAGTACAACGTCTCATTTGATGAGACATTACCACAATACTGGTCAAACGCAGTGTTGGTAATGGCTGGGTCCCAATTGCGGCCTTGCCATTGGCCTATGCCGTTGCTCAGTACGTTGGCGAAATCGGTGGTGTACGTAAGACCCTGTAATCCAAAAGCCTCCTTGAGCTTGCTGGTATATGCTGCCTTGTTGATCAATATGTTGTCAACGACGTTAGTCAGCAATTGAGTTGTCTGGATGCATTCTGCTGGGCCATATGTCTTGATCGGCGTATAGTAATCCCAAAAATCGTAAATAGCTTCCGTGACTGCTGAAGACGCGATGGCACCTGGGCGAAAATTAGCTTCTATGTACCTCATCATACCATCGTAGCCAGGCTTACCAAAGAACACGTCAGGGTACCGTGTTCGCAGAAACGCCACGAAAGCACCGGCATACGACCCCCCGTATGCAATCCATGGTACATTGGGCGCTTTGAGATTATCGGAAACACCAGGAAAGACCACATTTTGTGCGAAGTAGGCCGTATCGGCCAAAGCCTGCTGCGTTGTCAAGAACCTTAGACTTTGCGTCGACAGATCGGATGTTGGCATGCTCGTGCCATAGAACCGATGCTCAAGGACAACACCGACTCCATTCGTAGCCTGAGCCATTTCGGCCAGCAAGCCTTTTTGCAAGTAGACCAGCCGGTCTGCGCCACTGTCCTCGCCACCCTCCAGCATTATCACGGGGCCACCTTTCTTGTAGTAAGTGGCATCGAACCAGTACCGGAGCTGGAAGTTGCCGGTGGAGTGGGGTTCGTATTGTGATTCATTGAAGAAATGATCGATTGGAACAGAAAGATTGTAAGCCGGATAGAGCGTCGAGGGGTTCACATTTACCGAATCAAAGTTTTGGCGCTTCGAAAGCAGAGGCGCGGATTTCGTCCTGAGATCGTGTATGGGTTTTACTGCAGCGTCTGTGACTATGCAATGGAGAGCTGAGAGCAACAGAAGAGCAATCTTGAACGCCATGATGAATAGAATGTAAGAATAAGAAGAGGTTAGAGTCGGAACAAAATCGAGAAATATCGGGTACAATGTATATCATCTGCCCACACCTTGCTCGCAGATAGGCTCACCGTCACTATGCATGTGTGCGGTGGCTTTTGCTTGATGGGAAAGGTACAGATGAATGGATCACTGGACCGACCCAGATAATGCAGACTTGGAGACATACTTGCTGGCAGACGAGGCATGTCTTTAAAGGGATGACACAGCGCATATGAAGACTTCTGATCGGATGGCTCGTAGCCAAGCGTACCACGCGTGTGGAAGGCGAAAGCTCTTGAGGCGAAATGAAACTAGATCAATTCCCCGAGACGTCGCGTCGGCTACAGCGATGAAGTGAGGTGGCAGAGCTTCTTCAGTACAGGACTTTTCATCAGGACAGGACGTACTTCTCAGTCATCTATCGCTCGCTTCTTTCCTTCGGAACAGTTGGACATGCCCAGGAAGCCCATCTGCCATTCAATTGCACTGCATTGCTGCATTTCTGATCGCAAGTTGACTCCCAGCGCCTTACGCGCGTGCGTCTTTGTTTAATGCAATTTGGGAGGCATTATGCAGGCCGCGTGTACTGCGGCAATCGAAACATCTAAATCGAGACTCGTCAGTGCTTGGACGGTAAGTAGCATGGATGATTAAAGCGAAGATTACTTGAAAACAATATGCGGATGAATGAAACGTATCTGAAGTCAGTGCCCAAGCGATCCTCCGAGCGCTTCTGTTCCAGTAGCTTCCTTCGCATGGCAATAGATACGTCTCCGTCCACAATGGAACTGCAACCTGGCCTCTCCGGATCCAAGCTCCTAATTGCGCTGCCTGTCTTAAATGCTTGCGAATCCACTCCTCGCGTATCCGAGACGCTGAGCGTGCGAATGTGTGCTATACCTAGCGTTGGGATGGTCAGTGGCATGTGGCCAGACTCCTGCTATGAGATTGGAGAGCAATGTGGACAAAAGGACGCGCATCCACATTGACAAGTGAGAGCCTCAGGAAGTCAAGTCGAAGGATCAAGATATAGCCCAGCTGCCACTATGGTCATGTGAGCCTAGGATCCATCCAAACCTTCATGCGGCCCAAGATGAGAGACTCGAGATTGGTCTGGAAAACGGGTTCAACGAAGAAGTTTTCCTGATCGGACGCAACGGTGTGTGCTGGTAATTCAAGCTTTTCATGCCCGGCTTGGATCCACGATGTATCTTTACTTCCATGACCCTAGCGATCGAGAGTGCAGCGCGACGCAAACGTTCTCGGCGACTGATCGTGCTTCCCAGTTTTTCAGATGTAGGATTGCATATGGTTCCGTCCTTGGTTCAATCTGTAAAGTCGATCAATGCACCAACAAGCCCCGAACAGCGACTCAAATAATCCTTCCAACCCTCTAGTGACTCTCGTAGATCCCAACATCTATTCGCAATTCCAAATAACCCCTTCGATTCTGTAACGGTCTTTTGTGACTTGCCATTTCGCCACCCGCCGCCGTCTCCTACTCTTCAACTGTCTGGATCCTTGGATTCAACCACTCTGTCATAATCCAAAATTTGACCCTTGAAGTAGTGTATCGACAGGCTTGCCATCGAAACTCCCGGCAACCTATACCTCTTCCAGTAGTATATTAGATGGGAATGGTGATATAAAACGACCACACATGACGCGTGCTCAGCGTATCCCTAGCATAAGTAGAATTGCTCCCTTGCGCCAGCAAGTATTCTCTCGTCCAGCAACCCAGCATGACCCGATCGAAGAAGCCCAACGACGATGACGATGACGAGCAGCAACACTCACCGGCATAGCTTAAGAGCTCCATCATAAGGGCCAAATCCGCCAGAAGTGTGGATAGCTATTGTGACAGGATCGACACTGGCGTCAAGCATAAAAGAGAATACCTTGGCATAATCTCATCACGTGACTCCGCGAAACTTTCATCTGGCGGATGTAGATGGAGATGTGTTTGTAGGTAGTTGGACTTGTTTTGGGATATGGGATGGAGGGAATGGGTCTCTACGGCTGCATGTGAAGCTGATGCCAGTTCGAGAAACGGAATGAGCTGAAAAATGACATTCATCAATCTAACAGGAAGACAACAAGAATTGAATCTAATGCTGAGGCATGGATCACATAATCCTCCATGTGAATCCTCCCGAAAATCTCGGACACCCCATATCAGAATCTGAAAGCCCACACGACCCGAAACTCCTGTTGAATCGACCCAGAAATGCACGTGGCCGAGTCCTCCGTCAAACTCTCTTCCGATCCAGCCTCTTGTTAACAGACCCGAGCACAACTTTGAGAATGCCATCCCCATCCAGCCCTCGAGAGCCCTCTCCATTCCACGGCACGGTGTCGACGATATCTCTGCAGCCGCCTACGACATTATCCTTGAGGCCGTCATCCAGCTCCTGCAGATACTCAGCTGCGCCTTCCTCCTCCCCAACCTGGAAGAACTGGATGCCCACTTGCCACGGTGGCGCCTCGAGTTTGTCCAGTTTCTTCGCCACGTTGATGATGACGCTCTCGGGATCGTCGGAGGCGACACCATCCGTGATGACTATGATGTTGAGAGGCTTCACCGCGTCAAAGTTTGATTTCTTGGCTTCACACTCTAGGAGATATGGCTTTAGGATGTTGTTGAGGCGGGTTCCGGTGGGAGTGGATCCGCTTGGTCTGACCGTGTCGAAGACTTTCTGTACGTCCTGGGCTCTCGTGATGTTCTTGTAGCTCTCGTTGTCCTTGGCGTTCAAGAAGTAGATATCGATGCCGTCTTTGTCATGCTGGGTGCAGACCGGCGTGATTGATGCCAGTGCGGCGCTGGTCTCGCGCCATGATCGGCCGGCCATCGAGCCAGAATCATCGATCAAGAAGATGGTGTCGAAGTTTGACAAGAAGGCGTATTTACTGTCTGTTGATTTCGCGGCTGAAGCTGTAGGGGGGGTATATGCTGGTGGTGCATCGGAGTGGGCGGATCGCACAGCAAATGGGTTTGCGACTGTTGCGGGATTTGCTGGTCTTCTGGTTGGTGCACTGGACGCTGCGAAGGGTGATGATGATGGAAATGGTGATGGTGGGGGTGAAGTTCCCTTCGTGGATGTCTTTGATACCGTGCTCGGTGTTCGGCTGAAGCGCGAGGTCTTGCTAGACTTGCGTCGGAATAGATTGAAGGAAGACATCTTGTTGGAAGATGAGTCTGCGCATAGCGAAGATGCGGGATCATATATGAAAGGCATTGAGGAATAAGCTTTTTTTCTTGTGGTACTGATAAAGTGAAGGCGTTATTCCGTACGTAAAGACAAATGACTTGAGTGAATCGAGCGGTGGGCAGGAGCAATGAACCACTGGGTCTCTTCTGCTTTGTCCGGTTTGATGTTTGGTAACGTCGGGCATGACTCCATCTTATATTTCACAAAACCCACCGCTGATCACGGGCGAATCATCCATGACCCAACGGTCATGTTTGCAACGCCTTCGATATCATGCCTACCAAACTGCCTTAGTAGCAGTCTGAATGGGAAGGAATGTCAGCAATGTGGCCTGACGGCGATAATTGAAGCTGTGCACGGCACGATAAGACATGATGCATGCAGCACATCTCTCTTTCACGAACGGGAATGTGCATTGCCATTATCGCTAGTACTACGGGAATAAAGCTGCCTGTTTGTGTGTGGATGGAGTCGTTGCGGATTCTCGGGCACAAAACTGCAAAGCCCCACTTGGCGGCGGTGACAAGGCTGTGTCGGTTCGCCCACCAATCCCGCCCTTGAGACTTTGGCGGCCTCGTGAAACTTGACCACATGCGACCGCCTGAGCCTCCATTGGAGATCACTGATACACAGATGGCTTGCTTGCCTTGTGGAGTACCTTGCATGTAAATGATACTGCTGGAGTGAGCGCTTGGGCACGCTTTCTTAGGCGCGCTGCCGGAAGTCACAGAGCTTCACAACATAGGTGGAAGACCTCATCAGGAGGATGATAGGAAGTATGCTGCGACCTGGGCAGAAATCACGCCTGACAGGCTATGCAAAGTAACCACATGTATCACTATGTGCTCCACGGTTGCCTCGACTTCGGTAGAGCCCAATGCGAAGTCGAGAGTTTGTCAACGATGAGATGTGAGTTTGATGGATGCCGCAACAGACCGGTGAAGCAATGAGAGCTTAGGCGACGAGAAAAGCTGGACATTGTTGTTTGTCCCTCGCGTTCGCAATCGTTTCTGCTGCTCCCCTGTGTTCCATACCCCGCCGACTATAAAGGTGTCCAGTCCCGAATAGTGGCTGTATACATTGCCTTGGCCTCTCGATGCCCCTGACAGCCGCCAGTCGTCGCGAGCGGAGGCTTCTTGCGCCAGTCCCATCTGCCTCCAGCGGGATTTCCCAGCCAGCTCTCCTTGCCCTCATCACCTCTCCAGCAGTCCAAACATATCCACACCGAGTTCGAAGGCCATAGCGAGTCCAGTATAGGCATCAACCTCGTCCTCAATCCACAATGCGAGTGGTTCCCATCGATCTGATACGATGGACATTCCCTAAGCTTAGCAATGATATCGTCGATGCTGCCATTATATGGTTCGAGACCATCGTCGGCCGTAGCGGTGAAGGCGCTCTCAACGCGCAACAGGCCTTTGCGAGAGAAAAACCGTACGCTCTCGCCAAGTTGATATGAGTCACAATTCGGCGAAGAACCGTACCCCAATCTGCATTGTGGCTGCCGAGAAGAGTATATGGCAATGAAGTGTTTTTGTATGGAGCCTAGGGTCTCCAAAACATATTCGCGTCGGCAGAGAATCTCTTCTGTTCAGTAGGTAGTACAATGAGATGTGAAGCACCATATATGAAGCGGAAACGTACCTTCAACGCCACCAGGAAGCCTCCACCAGATCGCATCGTCATCGTCCTTCTGGGGCTGATCGCCTGATTCAGAGTGTGTATTCATCCATCTATTTGACCCATCGATGATGAGAGCGGCACTACACTGTAGCACCCATTGTGAGAAGCCAAAGACCATGCCTGCCAGAAGCCTCTGTCGGTTGCCCAACTCGGTCTTGTGCGCGGTCGTAGGTTTCTTGTCCTTCAACAGTGTAACATCCAACATCTGTCTCCTCAAATATGCCGCGATAGGTCCATGGGCAGCGAATCTGTCCGCGACAATGGCAAGCAAGGCCACGACAGTCAAAGACTGAGAGCGGCTCACTGGCCAAGGTATAACGGGATCATGCAGGATCCTTAAGAAGAGCCTCAATAAGGAGCACGTTGAAACGCTGGCTTTTGGGAGCTCACCAATGTCGGCAACCGAAACTGTTGGTAATCTCGAAGTCGGGATGGGCCCGTCATGTTGCTTGTAGAGCTCTTGTAGCTTCGCCTCAATCGCTGCACCTTCGCTGAACTTCATTGGATCAAGAAGCACATCAAAGTACTCAGATGCACTGCGTAGGACATTTCTATCGCAACGATAGCGATGTTCCAGTCCCGTTGTTTGATCCTTGACCTTTATGCAAAACTCTCCATGCACAGCTATAATTGTTTCTTCGGATAGCTCTTCAAGAGAATCCATTGAGAATAAACTGGAGCGGGCTGTCTTACGAGCCATGGCTTTTCGTCAAGCAAAGGCAGTCTCTGATGACAAGAGATGGTGTATAGATCAGGTGTTGTTTTAAGAGATGACCGAGGCTCTCAATAGATACCTGCCAAAGTCTTGGAATTATGGTGTGCACTCACCCAGCACTCTGGCTGGAACTGAGTGATGGGAAAGTTGCTTCAGGGGTATGGCCACGCCATATTGTGGTATCAAAGAAGGGACACGCTGGTCAAGCGATAGACGAGAGCAAGATAGCTGCAGAGAAGAATTATCGCCAACCTGAAGAAGAGGCGGAGACCGCTTGCCTAGCACGGGTGGGTGGGTGGCCAAGACCGCAAAACAGGGCTGGCCTATCAGCGTTGTTATAATTCCATGACCAAATTCTGTAGTTAGCACCTCGAGCATTCAAACATCGTGTTGATTTCACATTTACAAGTCCTTTGGGCCCGACGTCCGTCCAGATTGCTCTTGGTATCTCTGAGTACAGTCGTGCTTATATCATACTACCTCTATACAATGTTACCGAGCTGTTGACGGATAAAGAATAGCACGCTCCTGCTCCGTCGGCTCTGCAAAGGGGTCGCAAAGGCACTTTTCAACGAGGAGCCCCGGCCCTGAAGTACTCCTAGAAGATTGATCACAAAAGTCCCCGTCTTCTATTGCGCCATATACGCCAGCTCTCTGATGCGATAGCCTCAATTCTAGGATCCGCGGACGAAGGTTGCCTATATGGGCGACTTGGATCTCGCAGAACGAACTCTCGTCGTGATGCAGCCACCTTCGACACTCTTCTCGGCGAAATCGGTCTTGCCTTCCTCTGCATCGCTACCCTCGCTGGGCAAGCCGCTAGCTGGCGAGCTCCTTGCTCTGAGGCACGGCCAATGACCTTTCTTTTCGTTGTACCGCATCGCCAAGATCGCGAGAACGATGACAATCCAGTAGACGATGTATGCGATGACAGAGCCATATGTCGCAGAGTTTTGCCAGCCGAGTAAAGCGTTGAAGATGCCCCATCCACCACCGCCGCCGATCTTGGGATTGCAGCACTTTGTCTCGTCAGCATCACAACTGAAAAGTCAACCTACGTTGAGATAGAGCTTACATTCACGTGCCAGACGCTTTGGCGGATATCGTACGAGCCTGGTCCTGACCCTGTCTCGGAAGCGTTCCCTCCGATGAGCCGACCCCACTGCGATAATGTCAGAGACAAGATCCGCTTGACGGAGCGTCATGTACTAGCCTTGTAGTTCTCAAAGAACCAAACAGCTTTGGAGAAGAGGCCTGCAGCGACCAGATACAGGAAGCACGTCGAGAATATGAGGAAGACTTGGATAGACGCAAAGTTACCTCCCCTGCGCTCGATTAGGACATCATCCATCATCCGAGCGGTACCCCTTCGACTCACTTATAGATGATAAACCCCACCAAGCAGCCGCAGGCGATACCGGTGATCACAGGGAGCGGAAATGCCGTGGCAGGCGAGCCAACGCTGATACCCCCAATGAAGATCACAGCTTCAAGACCTTCACGAAGAACTGTGACGAATGGCAAAATAAACATGGCGTATCTCTCGCACCACATCTTAACGCGACTCTTGAGCGGCCCGCGCTGTCTGGTGCCAACTTTGGCTTCCAGGGCTTTCCCAAGCTTGACGCGCCATTTATCTTGAAGCTTGGAGACACGGAGCAGCGCCGCGCCCATGATAGAGATGATAAGGGAGGCTAGAAGAGCGAAGGATCCCTCCCAGATGTCCTCAGTCGTGGCCCACTTGTCTTTGCCGATGGTGTAGAAGGCGCCAATGAAGCCAGCACCGACGCAGATGCAGATGAACAAGCCAGCAATAGTACCTAGCCATACCTGAGCTTAAGTCAGTAAGAGGGATTGGTCTCGACTACGGACAACGTCCCAAACTCACCTGACGCTTCAATTTTCTGTGGGTCACATAGTCCTTTTCATGGCCAAGTGTCTGCTTCAGCCACGACAAGAGGACCGAGACGATGATAGAAGTCTCGAGAGTTTCGCGAAAGCAGATGAAGAATACTATGAAAATCAAGGAGTATCAGTACAGCTTTGCATTGCATCTCTGGACGGATGGCTTAAGCTTACCAGGGACCGCGAAGACATTGGGAGCCATCTGGATTGACAATGTAGGGAACACACCGAAGGGCAACCAATAAAGAACTGAGGGAGTCGATCTCGTATGCACAGGGATCGCTGGCAATGCAACGCAATGCAAGGAAGTGAAATAATTAGGATGTTATCTCAGGATCTGATAAGATGGCGTATTTTTTTTATCAGATCCCCAGCTATTAGCGCCAAATGTGCTCCGGACGTGGGCCAACGCAGTCAGCGCAAATCCGATTCGGTGTCTTTTCTCCCACGCCTAGCCTTGCTGCAGTCACGCTCGAGATGATGGTGGGCGAGGTGATATTTGCTGCCGATGTCGGTGTGTTGATCGAAATTGAATTGGACCAGTGCAAGTGCCGAGGCGGAAAAAGACGGACTCACTCGATCATCCCACTTTGCGGAGACGCTAACACGTTACCCGAGAGCATACTCCATAATTCGGACACTTTTAGCTGAGATCCCTGCCAAGGTGTCCGAATTATTTGGCTCACCGCGTGCTATGCTAGGGAAATACTATTCCGGTAAAACAGTTGCCCTATCAAGGTATAACGTTCTACAGGGTCAATGACCACCAGGAATCTTCAGAAACTTCAGCTTACTTTGGTGGCGCAATTGATTATTCTCGCAGACACAATTACGAGTATTACATACACTATCCGTCACTAAGGGCTTTGGCCAAGGAATAGAGACCCTGGCAGACTTGCTTTGCCATCACACCACTCACGGAGAAGCTCACTCCCGCAAATCTATTTCTTGATCCTCTCGAGAGTCCTCTCAGATCTTTACTCATGGTCATTGCGGCCCACAAGGTCGATCGCCGCAACGATCCAATCTCGTTTTTGATTCGTCTGAAGGGGACGCAGAGAATAATATCAGCAGAGGATTTCAAATTAGCGTCGGGAAGATAATCCTCAGATTAAATACATCTTATCAGATCCAGAGATAATTTCGTCATCCCACCCGTTACAGAACATTGATAAATTTATATCGAAGTCTGATGGTGGGAGATTAGGACTGGCCTTCTATATCCAAAAGCCGGGTTCGTGTAGCTGCGACAGCACAAGCCTTGGGCGCACATTCTCTCCCACAAGACAACATGATCTTCCCATGCATCATCCCATTCCTGTGCTTTGGCATGCTCACCCATGCTGCCACGGTCATATATGATTTCAACGTGTCCTGGGTCACGGCCAACCCTGATGGTTTGCACGCACGTCCGGTCATGGGCATCAATGGCCAGTGGCCAATTCCTTACATCACCGCCAACGTCGGAGATCGCGTTGTTGTCAATGTGCAGAACCACCTTGGCAATACTACCACAAGCTTGCACTTCCACGGTCTCTATCAGAATGGTACTACAGAGATGGACGGCGTAGTTGGTGCCACTCAATGCCCGATTGGTATAGGAGAGTCATTTACGTACAACTTCACAGTAAGCTTGCAGATTTCATCCATTGATGACCACAGTTACGTTGACGCTAATGACTAAAGATTGATCAACCTGGGACGTACTGGTATCACACTCACGAACTGGCCCAGTATCCAGACGGCATGCGGGGCCCGCTCATCATCACTGATCCAGACTCGCCCTACAAAGGCAAGTACGACGAGGAGCGAGTCTTGACTGTGTCTGACTGGTACCATGACCTCATGCCTAATCTTCTCAAGGCCTTTATCAGCGTACTCAATCCGACGGGAGCAGAGCCAGTGCCAAAATCTGCCCTGTTCAACGACACGCAGAACCTCACTACTGCAGTCGAGCCCGGAAAGACTTACCTGTTTCGCATCATCAACATCGGAGCTTTTGCCGGACAATATGTCTGGTTCGAGGGTCATACTATGCAGATTGTAGAAGTCGATGGCATTTACACCAAGCAAGCTGCGGCAGATATGATCTATGTCACAGCAGCTCAGCGCTACAGTGTGCTCATCACCACCAAGAACGATACTTCTACCAATTTTGCCTACTGCGCAAGCATGGACAAGGTACGCATGCTTCTTCCCCCGTCTGCCAACAGTGCTCGGACTAACAAGGATACAGGATCTCTTCGACAAAGTCCCTGCTTCCCTCAACCCTAACGTCACAGGCTGGCTCGTGTATGACGAAAGGGCCATCCTCCCACCGCCAGCGCCTCTAGCCTCCTTCGACCCCTTCGACGACTTCACCCTCGTTCCTGAAGACGGCGAGCCTCTTCTCCCTAACCCGGACCAAACCATCCCTCTCACAATGAGAATGGACAACCTAGGCGACGGAGCCAACTAGTACGCCATTTCTCCATCCTCCCCACCTTCACGCTCACTAACCAACCCTCCCAGCGCCTTCTTCAACGACATAACCTACGTCCGCCCCAAAGTCCCCACCCTCTTCACCGCCCTCACCACCGGCCCCACAGCCTCCAACCCCTCCATCTACAGCCCCAACACCAACGCCTTCGTCCTCGCCCACAACGACATCATCGACATCGTCCTCAACAACGCCGACAAGGGCAAACACCCCTTCCACCTCCACGGCCACACCTTCCAAACCATCGTCCGCTCCCCCTCCAACGCCGGCACCTACAACACCAACACCAACACCAACACCACCTCCGCCTCCACCTCCTCCTTCCCCTCCACACCCATGAAACGCGACACCATAATGGTCCACCCAAACAGCAACATCGTCCTCCGCTTCCGCGCCGACAACCCCGGTATCTGGCTCTTCCACTGCCACATAGAATGGCACGTCGCATCCGGTCTCGTCGCCACCATGATCGAAGCCCCCCTCGCCCTCCAAAAATCCCTCACACTCCCGCAACAGCATATCGACGCCTGCACCAAGCAAGAAATCCCCGTCGCCGGTAACGCGGCTGGGAACACGAAAGATCTATTTGATATGACGGGGGCGAATGTGAGTCCGGCGCCGTTGCCGGATGGGTTTACGGCGAGGGGGTGGGTGGCGTTGGTGTTTAGCATCTTGAGCGCTCTGATGGGGATTGCGGTTATTGCTTGGTGAGTTGCCCCTTTAATCTCTCCTCCTTCTTCTTCTTCATCCTCTTCTTCTTCCGTAAGGGATGGGACGAGCACTTTGGGGTGGAAATTGCTAACATGTACATCTGCTCGCAGGTATGGCGCTGGTGAAATTGGAATGAAGGTGGGGGAGAAGGATATGCAGGAGGCTATTGGGGCTGAGACGAAGACTGCGGCTGAGGAATGAAATGGTTATGATTCTGGAGAGAGATGATGGAAAATTGGGACTCGGTGTTCGGCGGTTGTTGTTTGCTGACTGTCGTGTCCTTGTATATACTTGAATGCACATATCATTGGACCGAGAAAGGCTGAGACATAGTGTAGAGCACCTGTAGCAGAACAACGATCATACACTGCTCTATAACTTGCTCGAGCTCCCAGTGATTACTATTACCAATTACCATTACTCTAGAAATCTATCGAACTAAGCATGCCTCCTGGGGTATCTTCCGATCCATCCCTATCCCTATCCCATCCCATCCTAAACGCCCTGCTCATTGCAACCTCAGCTTCCCAACCATGCAAAACTTTTCTCCCCACCAACTCCTCATTCGCTCCTAACAACAAAAGACCGCCTCTTCGCCGCCTCCTCCCCCGCATCGACCATATCAGCCGCACCATCCCACACCGCCCTCCTCGCCAAAGTCTCATCCATACTCCTCTTCTGGAAAGTCCACCGCTTCATACGCGTCAGCGCCGCCGCCTGCCGATCACCCGAACCCTTCAGATCTCTCTTCCATTCAACGACCGTCCGAGCGTCATCACTTCCACCCTTGACATCAAGCGCTGCAACGCCCTTCACGATGCGTCGAGGGGACAACTCGGTAAGATCGCCTTGCTCCATCCCGTCAAGCCCGAAGCTTTCACTCTCCCTCGTGCCCCGATGATATGCCCAATCCTCGGGGTTTTCGGGTCGATGTATGCCCGCTTCGTCCGAGTCGCGGAGGATGCTCTCCGATCTCTCCTTCGTTTGACCGGTAACCACGCGGTCCATACGGCGCAGGTCGGGGTCGAAATCGTTACCTGGGGAATCGACTGTGCTTTCCGGCTTGCGGGAATCGAAAAAGTAATGAGCGCCCTCGTTCAAGCTTCGAGGCGCAAGCTGGATGGTACGGTGTCCACTGAAGAAGCTTTGGTTTTCGCTGCCTGGCGTCGGTGGTGTTCCCTCTGCTACCAATGTGAAGTCGAGCTCGAATGCGCTTTCGGGTACATGTTCGAGTGTACTCTCAGGCGCGTTGAGGGGTATACTGTTCACCCTGCTTGACATCTTAGAGCTACGACGGCTGAAGTATCCACTGTCCCTTGTTATGACGTCTTCACCTTCATCGTCCTTAAGAAGTTCTGTCTTCCAATCCGCATGGGGTCCACGTAAGATCTCCCGCAGGACAGCAAAGTCTTCACCTCGATCGACGTTCTTGAGACGTTGGTAGTCACGCCAGTCGTCGAGCTGGTCAGACATGGGGTATGCCAGCGCGGTAGCGATGGGTAGTTGATCGGGGAGCCGGGAAAGCGTGAAGGTGGTATGCCATGAATTGGGTGGTTCGAGCTTGATGCCATATGATTGGATGCGGTACCTGTGGTGAGTGATCAGCAAGCGATGCGACGGTTACGGTCGCAAGAAGTTGGAGGCATCGAATGCTCACAATCCATCATATCGTAAGCCTGCCTTAGGTGCAAGGTTGCTACGTAGCTTCCAACTTCTGAGCACTCGAACAATCTTCTCCGTGTTCGTTGTCATTGTCTTCGTGAGCTTGAAAACCCCGGGATCGTGCAGTGCAGCGCGGTACATGAACTGCCCATCCGCTTTCAAGGCTTGCTCACTACCACCGCTCATGACAATCGCATAAGCACCATTGTCGTCCGCTGTAATCGCGTGAGCTGTTTTATCGATAATACCGTCTCTGTAAGCTGCGGCGGGTTTGAGCCACCAGCTGCACCCATAAATTAGTTCCGTTGTCTTGCCGCTTGTCGGATGGGGGATGGAAACACTTACTCGCCAACTTCAAACCCAAGAGAGCCATATTCGTGAGATTGGAAGGGACTGAGAACGTCAACAGACCAAGCAGACTTCGCATCCTGCCCAAGGTCAGCGTATTCCGGAAGTCACGGGTCATGGCACGGACATCATCTTTTACTTGACCACCACCTTTGTCTCCGCTGATAATTTTTCTCACGCCCTCGAGTCTGCCACCAGGTCCATAAAGATCGGACCTCAATTTCTTCAATGGTCCTAGCTCATCTTCCCATTTTTGTATCAGTTCTTCCGCCTGCACGACAACTTCAATCGGCCACTGGCTCTCAGATACTTTAGCTTGTGTCTTTCGAGCACGGGGAATGAAGTTGGATGGTATGGTTGGCCAATGATTCCTTCAAGGGTTTCATAGGTCGAGGCGCGGTACATAAAACGTAGCGAAGGATCGGAGAAACGTACCGTTGCAGCACCCGTCGCTGCAATTACCATCAATGCCTTCTCTATACGAGAGTAGCGAAGAAGATCGAGCGTGATGTGTGTCGACTCGAGCTTCTTGAAAATGGACCGAAGGAGCACGGTGTCTGAGGGTGTTAACCTTGGCTGGCGTGAGAGGAGAGGCACGAGCGTGTCGCGGATGTAGCGTGTATGTAGACGAAGCTCGTCACGTAGCAACAGTGACTTGTGGGCGCGGACGTCCATGACGTGCGTTGAGATAGCAGTGGCAGGCCGTGTAAGCCTCTGATCGGATTGTCGTCGAAGTGCGGTGACATCCTCATGACTGCTGAGATGAATATATGGCATCTTGCGTGCGAGAAAGGAAGGTGTGTTGGGTAACAGGTGTTGTTGGACATGGTAGTGACTGCCATTGCCAGCTTCACCTCTGTGGCCACTTCTATGTGATGCTTGACCTCACTGCTGTGTAAAGCCAAGCAAACGCCTTAAGCCTCAAGCGTTTAGAAGCTTTTCAATACTGAAACTGTATCCACGAACATTGACCCATGGTCGGCTGTGGCACATTGGCAGGACCCGCACCACCCGGGACCTGGATTTCGACGGTCATGGCTTGCCCTGAAAGCTTATAAAAATATTCATCTTTCGGATATGCTCTTCAATGGTATCTCGCTCCTCAAAGACGATGTCTTTTCATCAAGGGCGTAGGCGGTGCTTCGGAATGGGCCTACGTCTATCACTGACATGTTTACCAACGAAGCTGCGTGGCACACCATGAATTCTTCAGTATGGCGCCGTCGATGACTTAAATTTCGGGGAGAGGATGTTGCTGTATCGCTGGGCTGACACCTTGCCAGCTGGGCAGTAAGTTCGGGGGTGCAGTAAATAGTCAATGAGACAGTGGGGGAGGGCTTTGATCGATGTGCTATCATCAAGAATTAGCAAGCACACAACAGTCTCAAAGTCACTTTCTTCGAGCCAAACATACCTTCTCGATCTGTAGGCAGATTATGCAGACCCGCTACTGACGAAGTCCCAAGTCGTTGTTACGTTGATGCATGTCAATGAATTTAGCGTGTGCAGTATTCTATGCAAACGCTAAAGACTTCGTCCTCTCCAAATCCCTCAGAAATAAGTCCTTTCATCGTCGTCCTCTTGTTGAAGACGGCTGCAGTCTATCGCTTCTCCTCCATCTATAGAGCCGAGAGAATCACAATTATCGATTGTTTATCTTCAGAGCGTGCCAAAGTCGCGGAACTCTCTGGCTTCCGTGTTCGTACATAATTGCAATACTTCTACAGCTTCCACCTATGAGGGCATTCCAAAGTTCTATCTAAGTCTTCTCGCAATGTCTCCATGCCCGTTCTCTTCCGCCACGTCAGCGACAGACCGACCTTTCTTATCTTTAAATCGTTCATCTGCTCCTCTTCCAAGCAAGGTATCTACAATCTCCGCATGCCCTCCCGCCGCAGCTTTATACAGCGCTGTCCCCATGTCGTCCTCCTTCCTTGGATCAGCAGCCCCATACTCCTCTACCTCCTCGAGATTCACATCGACCGTCTCCAACAAGACTTTGATAGCGCCAAGGTTCCCATACTCGGCTGCTGCGATCAGAGCCCCAGTCCCCTTCACCACAGTACCTCGGGTAAGCAACAATTTTACCATTTCGAGTGACGCATGATCGCCTACTATGGCCCATACCAAGCATTCATAGTCGCCTAGGGGGTATCCACTGTTTGGGTCGGCTCCATGGTCCAGAAGAAAAGTAGCTAGCTCCACGTTTCCTGAATAACATGTTGAGACGAGTGGGCTGCCCATTTCTTGATATTCATTTGCGTCCAAGCCGTTGTCGAGGAGTACGCGGAAGATTGCGACAGAGCCGGAGTCGGAGGCTGCGTAGATGAGGGGATCGTTCACCTTCTCTGTGTCGAGTTTGAGACCCTCGGAAAAGCAGAAGGCGAGGATAGGTGAATGGGAGTACTTCGATGACAAAATGGCCATTTGAGAGAGTGTGGCAGTTTTTGCGGAGGGGTCTGTAGATATCATATCGTTGTAGAGGGTTTTTGTGAGAGATAGGTCGCCGGTAGCACACGCCGTCTTCAGCGCAGTAGGTAGTTCAGGCATCGTGTGGTACTGTTGTGGGTGGTGTCCAGAGATGGATTTGGATAGTAGAACTGACCAAGAAGACTTGTATATTCTGAACCGAAGAAATAGCCGGTGGAAGAACGCGATGAGCAAAATTCCCCAGTACCCGGTCGTGCCCCAGCTGTAACCTCGCCCCGTCCTGTGTAATGTCCTGTGATCGCTGTCATCGCAACTTTTACCAGCTTCAGCTAGCCGCCATCATCGTCTTTGCCATTCAGCCACCGACAATGTCAGCGCTTACGACACTGCAACGGTGTGCCTCGAGAATCGAGATCAATCATTCTCCGTTTTCCAACCCTGTTTCAGTCCCTAATACTCCGGCTACACGACAACGTCAGCCCTTAGCTGTTCTCTGACATGGGGGCCGGATTTCCACCATTGTAGATCAGAGCTTCATACGGGCAGCTGAATTCCGTCTTTCTAGGACTCATGTGATTTGTCCAAATTCCAAGGCTCATGTGGGTGGCACTTGCGACAGCATGGACTCGAACAAGTCGCCCAAGTCTGACAGCATCTTCGGCACGGTGGAGTTCCCAGCCATGAGGGACGGAGGCAAAGTCTCAAAGATTCTCCAATTCAACTTCACCAACCCACCTGAGACACCACAAGACACAACCAAGAGATTCTGGCCTGACGATGCTGGAGCTTCCATGCTGACTCCGCCACCCGCAGGAGGCCGGAAGATGGCAAAGAGGTTCTGGCCTATCAAGGAGTAGACGCTGTGGTTGGATACGAGATACGCTCCAACGTCAATTCCGCTGGAGCCTTTTCAAGGGCAGGGGGATGGAGGTGAGGGAGTCGAGAATTTGTTTTCCTTGATAACGACTTGGCAACGGTTGGACCACTGGGATAGGTTTTCGGAGGATATGAAAGGAGCAAATCGTGTATTTATAGGTGTTTTTATGACATTATTCGTGGCTTGTCATTTATAGCGCTTTCAACGTTACTTGACTAGCTACCATATTAACTAAGCCATGCATGAACGACAGAAAAGTGGCCACTTTCCTTGGGTAAAAACATCTGTTAGACTAACGATAATATAATCCTAACGTTGTCGTTGGAAGTCTCTGCCTGAGCCGCGGGAAATCCATCAGTCGCTTTATCCGTCAAGGATTCTATGGGATTCGCTAAGTCTACGGAGTAAATAGGTAGGTCGCAGGACGTAGGAGCTCAGGTCGGCAAAGGATCTAAACGGTAGTTTCAGGTGAATACTAGATTACTACGGCTCATGTATTCTCTCCTCACTCCCTTGTTACTCTTCCTTCACAGCCTGCCTCCCTTACTACTTCTCTAAACCCTCGCTATAATCCTATCTCTCCACCATAGATCTACCGGCTTTAATTAATCTATATTGAAGTGTCGAATCCGTATACCAACAATGACTACTAACACTCTTCTTCAAAGTATCGCATAGAGCGACGACAATGATGAAAAGGATGCACCGCATGGTGTAGCAATCAAAAATTCCGCCACCGAGATACCCGAAGGTAGCTCGACGAGTATCACCGCCGCGATGTGCAATGCAGGGTTCTGCTCGTAGCCAACCCCATCTATGATCGAGGCAGCCGCAACAAGGTAAGTATGAAGAAGAAAACGAAATTGGAAGGGAAGAAGAGACTTTAAATACTGGTGCCTCGCTAGCGTTGCGCTAATCTTTCCCGCTGCAACCCGGCGCTCGGTTGGCTTTCGGCAGCTAAGTGCTCTCCACTCGTAGAATATTGTGTGAACATAGGTGACCATACGGAGCGGTCCAGCTTGAATCACGGTTTGGAACCTTTATCTTGAATCCAGCCACCTACCTATGGTGCTTGACTATTGTGTGAGATGTACTGCTTGATGTGAAGTACAAGCTTGGGACAATTGGACGCTATTGTTGAAACATGGTAGACCATATTCCACCTGCTACCGCCGAGGATATTGAATCTTCGCGCCCACGCAAGCGGGCAAAGACTGAAAAGGACTCTTGTGATGTGATTATGTATGGTTCCGTCAAATGACCCTCGCTCTGTTGAGTCCAAGATTGAGCTCATCCCATTAGGTCACCAACCGTAGCTACTCCACTTCTTGCACCGGACACTACAGCAGAACCCCCAACCCAGTCCCTCAGCAGTCCGGCCCCATTGGTGTCAATAGTTATGGCATCTGCTCAACAGGATCATAAAAATGGCGTGCATCCCCAAGCCAGTAAAGAGATTGCATGCGGCATCACTGAGTTTGTCTGTCCTGAATTGCTAGGCTTCACAGGCATCCTCAAAAAACGGTACCCCACCCCACGTTTATGTCGTTGCTATGGCCTAATGTAGATAGCTATACCGACTTCTTAGTCAACGAGATTCTTCCTTCCGGTCAGGTAGTCCATCTTGATAATACCCAAGCACCAAAAAAGAAGAAGAAAGAGGTGGAAAATGGGTCAAGACCATCGGGTCTCTCGCAGCCTGAGCCAGGAGTGCATCAAGAGATCGCTCAGAAAGGAGATGTGTCATTTCTGAATGAAGCCAAACTAGCTTCCATGGACGCAAAGAATGAAGCTGACAACGTGTCACCCCGCTTGAGCTCGCCTACAGTGAAGCCAGAAGAAGAAGTCGGCCCTGAAGCAGCTACAAATGCAGCGAAGAGGAGTCGTCCCTCATCAGTCTCGAATATTCCGGCCAGCATGCAAGGTTTCGATGCTTCTCCAACAAAGCCCGAGAACCTTGCGCCACATAAGCGTATCGCTCCAACACCAACTCCTGTCCCTTTGAGCATGCGTGATATGGACGATACAGAGGAGACGCACAAACCTGCTCGCAAGAAAGAGACTGTGCGCATACGTCGGACGAGCCAAGGGTGGATGGAAGTCGATGAGCTGAAGGAGAAGGAGATCAGAGGCGCAGAGGTTGCCAACGATGGAGCGGTGAATACAAGCACGGAGAAGAGTGCCATACGCGCGGGAGACGCCAATGAGACTACAGAACTGGGAGATTCTGCGATACAGGAGGTGCCAAAGGATGACCCAGTAATATTAGTGGAGACGAGAGACCCGCTTCCACCCACCACGCAGGCATCATGGCAAGCGTTCGCTGATACAACATCCGCTGATGTAGAAGCAGCCACTGGCTTCAAGGTAAGTCGTACCAGAAGGTTGTTTTCTCTTCAGGCCGCTGACTGACAATTTGGCAGCTCAATTCTGAGGATATGACTGCCCTGCTCTCCTATTTCGGTCCAGAGGTTGCCAATGAGCTGCTCGCTCTTCATGGACGCATCCTCGATTCTCCGCATCGCAAGGCAAAGGATTACGGTACCGTCAAATCAGCGGTGATCGATCGCCAGACCCGATCGAAAATCCACCAAGATCTTCGGCGAATGTTCAACTCCCGATTAGAGACTGTTACGGATAACGATGGTCACATGATCATCACTGCTTTGCCGGAAAAGTCAACATTCTACGGTAGATCTCCAGCGGATAGCGACCTCCATCAGAAAGATCGCAATAGTCATAGGCGTAACGATAGAGGAAGAAATGGTCGTGGTGGTAACAACAATCGTGACAGCACACCGCGTCAAAGCAGGCAGAGCCAATGGGCTGAACTCGGTGGGGATTTCCTTCACTTCTCTCTCTACAAAGAGAATAAGGACACGATGGAGGCGATATCCTGGCTTGTCCGACAGTTGAATATGAAGCCCTCTGCTTTCCAGTTTGCGGGAACCAAGGATCGACGTGGCGTGACCGTCCAGCGAGTGAGCGTATACCGTGTCTTTGCTGATCGTATGGTCCAAGTTGGACGGACCTTGAGGGGAGCCAAAATCGGTAATTTCGAATATCAGCCTCATGGACTGCAGCTAGGGGACCTTAAAGGTAACGAATTCATCATCACTTTACGCGAATGCGACTTTCATTACCCATATCCAGCAGACCCAGAAACCCTGGCTGAAGCTGCGGAAGCCGTTGTCGGTGACGCAATCAAGCATCTTGGCGAGAATGGGTTCATCAACTACTACGGCTTACAGCGGTTTGGGACCTTCTCCACGAGCACGGATCGAGTGGGAGTCAAGATACTCCGAGGTGACTTTGAGGGCGCCGTTGAAGGCATTCTCCATTTCGAGCCTGCCACGCTTGCAGACGCCGAGAACCCAATGACTGACCCTGTGGACAAGATCTCAAGAGAGGATCAAGCTCGCGCGTATGCCATCAACCTTTTCAAGACCACTGGCAAATCCTTCTCAGCGCTCCAGGACCTGCCTCGGAAGTTTTCAACGGAGTCCAGCATAATCCGTCACCTTGGCAAGCAAGATTGTGGAAAGGACTACTTTGGTGCGATCCAGACAGTATCGCGGAACATGCGTCTCATGTTTGTTCACGCCTACCAGTCTTTGGTGTGGAATATGGCAGCTAGCCATCGCTGGAAGCGCTTTGGCGCTACTGTCATCGAGGGTGATCTAGTTCTCATAGATGAACACCAGGACAAATTGGAGCCCGAAGTCGAAGCTGAGAACATTGACGCGGACGGCGAAGTCATTGTTCACCCATCAGAGGACGATCGTGCCGTCGATCCTGAAGACAGGTTCACTCGCGCAAGGGCACTCACAAAAGAGGAAGCAGAGAGCGGCAAATATACCATATTCGATGTAGTATTGCCCACACCCGGCTACGACATTCTCTACCCTGCGAACGACATGACAAAGTTTTATGAAGAATTCATGGACAGTGAACGAGGTGGTGGCCTGGATCCTCATGACATGCGACGCAAGTGGAAAGACGCCAGCTTGAGTGGTAGCTACCGTAAGCTTCTCGCCAGACCCAGCAAGGACTTTTCCTTCGACATCAAAGTGTATAAGAGCGAAGATGAGCAGTTCGTCGAGACGGATCTCGATCGACTGGAGAAGGTCAAAGCAGAGCGAGTCAATGCGCAGCATAGCCGCTCTGCTCCCATATGCGATGCCCCGGCGAAGGGTGAAGTAAAGCGCGATAGCATCATCAATGGCGCTATAGACTCAGAACACGCGCCCAAGCCGAGAGATTCACCCAGCGACCACGAGCCTGGAGGGGTCAGCCTTAGTGGAGGGCCCTACGACGACTATAAGATTGCCGTCATCCTCAAGTTGCAGCTCGGCTCTAGCCAGTACGCTACGATGGCTCTTCGGGAACTGATGAAGCACGGTGGTGCCCGGGCTTACAAGGCGGACTTCAGCGGCGGTCACTGAATGAACGTTTGGTGGTGGACGCTTCTGATACGTGACCATGAATGTGGATCTGTGTCCTGATATATTGCATACTGGGCTGGATGTCTACGAGTATAATTGCATAGCGTGATTAGCTGAACGATGTCAATGGTCTTGCTGGTCGATGGGTGGCATATATGGTTTATGATTGATGCTAGCTAGGAGATACCCCCTGGAGAAATGATGTCTCATAGCATGGCGTGGCAAATCTTAGCATATCATGATGGCACAGCATAGCGGAAGACTGTGTCATCGGCATGGGATTTCTCGTGAAGCCAGTAAAATCACACTATGAACCACCCTCGGTTCATCATCTAGGCTTTCGGTGAAAAAGATATGGGTATCTGACCGAGGCCTACTGTTCTCCTATAGTGGAATCGTGTTGTTTACTCTACGTAGTAAGTTATAGATACGCTACCTAGGTACCTATTATTGGAAATAAGCCCTTCTGCCAAGACAATAAGCGAGTGGCCACGTCTACAAAGTCTTGTTGTCTCATTGTCTTGTTCCTAGACACCTTTTCACCGTTTCAGACATCTAGCATAGCCAAATCATCCATCAGACCCCTGAGACCTTTCAACACCTATCCACTCGCAGAGATGAAGCTAATCCGAACAGTACTGGCGTGATTGGTCCCTGGACCTTCGGGGCGGCCAGAGCCGTCGTTCTAGCCTGATCGAGCTCGGGGATGAAATTGATAGAGAAGATGGATATTGTAGACTTTTCCAAGTAAGACTTGCTCTAATCCTATGTAACCCCCCTTGGTATTTACTAACGTAAGATGTCCCAGATCACTCCATTATTGCTGCTCATAGTTCTCTGACTCATAGCCATAAGAGTCATCTATGCCTACGGGTCGCCGCCAGTCCTTGCCCACACCTGATGCGATATGCCTTTCGCACCAGCTCTTTCAAGAGTGGAGAGCTTGCGATCGCGTCCCGACGAAGACTCCATCAGAGTTACAAGCATACTACTGAGTTCAAGGACTACCAATCTGTGAACAGATCCTCAAACGCACCGGGATCGATCACCACCTCCATTTCTCCACCTAAACCATTTCTCACCGAAAGACAGCGTAAAGATAGGCTTCTCGAAGACCTCATACGTAAATCTACACAGGTATCCTTGAAGTCCGGGCTCATCAACAATACAATGCCACCAAGCATGGATGACCACAGAAGTCCCAGTAAAACACACTCATATATCCAGTTTATCACCACCCCAACGGCTGATACCCCCGGGACAGCTCTGCTTTTGCATTTCCCTGATAAGCGATACGTAATTGGCAATATACATGAAGGTTTGCAACGCGCAGGACTTCAAGTGGGGGCAAAGTTCTTCAGAGCAAGAGACTTTTTCCTCACAGGAAAAACGGAATGGCGGACAAATGGTGGTCTCCTGGGAATGATCTTGACACTTGCGGATGCTACCAAGGCAAGCGCAGAGTCAAGGGCTGATAACGCCAGAATCAAATTTGATCGCCAATTGGCAATGGAAGAGGAGGTAAGACAAACCCCATGGAAGCACAAAGCAGGGAGCCGTCAGGGATCGCACCAACATAATTTTAGAACTAAGACCCAGCAAAGTTTGGAAGAGCACCCGACTGTCAATCTCCATGGTGGTCCAAATCTCACGCACACCATTGCTACTGCAAGATCATTCATCTTCAGGCACGGTACTCCTATTAGGGTGAACGAAAATCATGAAGAGGAAGAAAAGGGCGCAGCGGAAAATAATTGGGAGCCTACATGGGAGGATAAGAATATTCAAGTCTGGGCTATGGCTATCTCACCGTCAAGCGGCGACGAAAACCTCAGACCAGGAACACCACGAAAGCGAAGCCTTGGCGAGTACATGAGCGGCCAAGATCGAACAATGACAGATGCTGATGACGAATGGTCGCCAAAACCCAAACTACCAGCAGACGAAGACAAGCGAAAGCAACAGATTCGAGAGTTCGTTGTAGCTGAGATGTTTAGCTCATCATGGCGGGCTGACAACTTAGTCGAAACGCCACTACATGAAGTTGTCATGCCAGCTGCCCTTTTCATTCGAGATCCTTTGACCAGGAAGATCCGGAAGTATACTGGTCCTGTGCCTGATGGTACAACTCCTCTTCCCGATATTAAAGTCTTAGTTCGCCAGCCATGGCCTGGCGCTCTGGTCAAATATCTTCCTTCTACAAATCCTTCAACAGTCGCTATGTCATACATCATTCGCAATCATAAGCAGCGGGGAAAGTTCAAGCGCGAGGCAGCAATGGCATTACAGTTGCCGCCAGGATCTTTATGGAGTTCACTTGCTAGAGGTGAAGCGGTTCAAAGCTATGATGGACAGACAATCACTCCAGACATGGTATTGGAACCAAGCAAAGACGGAGGCGGAATTGCAGTAATCGACCTGCCTTCCAAAGAATACGTTAATGCGCTTATCAGTAGACTAGAGTGGAACACCAGTAAAGTTATGACTGGTGTTGGTGGTATTATATGGATACTAGGCCCTGGAGTCTCTCAAGACCCATCGCTTCGTGAATTCATGGAGAGTAAAGCGGATCTAAAACATATCATTTCATCCACAGATCATTGTCCAAATTACCTAGTTCACACTTCAGCAGCTACAACCGTCATTCGCAACCATCAGATTGATCCATTGCGCTATCCAATTCCGTTTCATTCAAATACTACACAAGTACCACTCGGTCAACTAGGTGATGAACCCCAAACATCACAACAACTCTACGCCGCAAGAACAGGCCTGAAAATTGACCTTGAGCCGGCATTTGGAATAAACGAGCTTGATGTAATTCCATACCTAGATGCAGCCGACATCGTGCAGAAAAGGCCCGAAAGTGTGACCAGTCTTGCACAAGTAGCTCGGCAGGAAATCGAATCCACTTCGATGCAAGCAGAGGCTGCTGATCAAGACCTCCCCAGCCCAGATGCTGAGATAATATGTCTTGGCACTGGGTCATCAGTACCATCCTCATATCGTAATGTAGCTGGGACCCTGCTACGGGTACCGGGACATGGATCCTATCTTTTGGACTGCGGCGAAGCCACCCTCGGTCAATTGAAGCGAGTCTTCACGGAATCCGAGCTTGCCGAAGTCTTCCGTGACCTCAAGCTCATCTGGATCAGTCATCTTCACGCCGATCACCATCTTGGGACTGCCTCGGTCATCAGAGCGTGGTATGAGGAGGTACATGGTAGAGACCCGGTCGAGCGCCGCCGGCCAACGGCCACAGAGGCACTCCTCGATCCTGCTAGATTCTTGGAAGAGGGGAAAAAACTTTTCATTGTTGGACATATGTATATGATGCGCTGGCTGATGGAATACTCATCGGTAGAAGACTTCGGCTACGATCAGCTCATTCCATTGTCTTCTATCCCTACACATTGGACACAACCTGATCGGTGCGATCTTGAGTGGAACGGACTCAGTGTAGGATTCAATACCTCCAAGGATCCGCGAGTGTAAGTCAAAGTCTACCGATCATCACTGCTTCATTGTACTAACCTATTTGATGCAGGCAGAATGCTATTCGCAAGGCTACGTCTCTGTCAAATCTCGTCACAGTATCCGTCGCTCATTGTTACGGTGCCCAGGCGGTCGCTCTGACCTTCCCTAACGGCTTCAAGTTTTCGTACAGCGGTGACTGTCGACCCAGTAAGGATTTCGCAATCATTGGCAGCGGATCTACGGTACTTCTGCACGAAGCTACTTTCGATGACGAACTTGCCGGCGATGCAGAGGCCAAGAAGCATAGCACTACCAGCGAAGCTATTGGTGTGGGTTTAGCAATGGGAGCGAAGCGTTTGATCCTGACGCATTTCAGCCAGAGATACCAAAAGATCCCGGCCATGGGGTCGATACAGAGCGTTAGTGTCAAGCTGGAAAATGCAGAGGAGATGGAAGATCCAATGGATGTCATGGAGCCACCTGTCAGCATCGAAGAAGAACCAATTCGAGAGACTGACATTCCTGTGGCTGATCTGAAGGAAGACATAAGTCAAGAGCCACAGAACGTGGAAATAGAAAATGTTGAATCTCAATCTCCCAAGACCACGTTCACAGATCCTACATTGGCAAGCCTACAATCCAGGAACAGCCTCATGAGACCGCCTGCCCAGGACATGAAGATCGTTGTAGCCTCCGATTATATGCGCGTTAAGGTTGGGGAGATTCTGCACTTGGAGAAGTTTACCCCTGCTTTGCAACAGTTATATAAGGAAGCAGAGAAGGAAGAAAGGGAAGAGAAAGCAAAGAGAGCGGCTATAGCAAAAGAGGAGGAGGAGGCTAAGAAAGAGGCTAGGGAGAAAAACAGGGAAGAGAAGGAGAAGGTAAAGAGAGAGGCGATGGAAGCCTGTGGGGGTGGTAGGAAGGATTTTACTTCGCCAAATTCAAAAATACGGAGAGTAGGATGGATCACGAAAGGGAGGAAGGGTACGAAAGCTGAGATAAACGCCAGTCACTGGAGACACAAGGAGAGAATTGAGGCAGATTCGGAAATCAACGAGGGCAAGGGTCGCAGGGAAAGATCTATCACACCTCCGACATTGGAAACGCGGAGGAGCCATTACCATTGGTCTCCGGCATCGAACGTGACTGGTGAAACGAGATCTGTCGAAGCTAATCACTCAGCTCACGCAACTCCACCCGATGCTGTCGCTCCAGGACTTGCGGCTGAGGTGAGAACGGCGCCTGATGCATCTAGGTCGGATACCCAGGCAGCAGAGGACATACAATCTACAACTGTAGAGAGCTCGGCGCCCGAAGCATCGAGACCAGACACTCAAGCAGCAGACGGCACGCAAGCTATAGATGTAGGGAGATCGCCCTCCGAAACATTCGCGCCCGATGTATCAATGGCAAGTACCCAGGCAGCAGACGACATACAACCTACAATTACAGAGAGCTCGGCGCCCGATGCATCAATGTCAGACATCCAAGCAGTAGACGATATACAACCTACAGCTGTAGAGAGCTCAGCGCCCGTTAATTCAATGTCAGACAACCAAGCAGAAGCCGACTCACAATCTGCCACCGTAGGGATCTCGCCCCCCGAAACATCGGCGCCCGATGTATCAATGCTAGACACCCAACAAGCCGGGGACATACAATCTACAACTGTAGGGCGCCAGGTGCCCGATACATCAATGCCACCTACCCAAGCAGCAGACGACATACATCCTACATCCTTAGCAAGCTCGGCGCCCGAGACACCGGCGCCAACTACATCAGTGCCACCCACCCAGACAGCAGACGAGACACGACCTACAACCATACGGACCCCAGCCCCCGCGACACCAGCGCCCAATACATCAATACCACCCACCCAACCACCCTCCAACCTCCACCCTCCAATCCCACCACCCACACCCACAACCCCCAGTAACCCAACCACAACACCACCACCACCCGCAACACAGCAAACAATTCGTCGTAGCGAGAGAATAAGACTGAAACGTCAAAGCTTGGGCGTGGGTGGGGATACGGTATTCTTAGAGCGGAGGGGCTCAGAGGAAAGGGTTGCTGGACAGAGGGAGGTAGGGGATATTAGGTTGAGGGGAGAGGGTGATGTTGATGTTGATGAAGGTGTGAGAGAGGGGAGTGGAGAGGGGAGATTGGGGGAGGAGGGGGAGGTGGCGGCGCAACACCCCGCAGAAGGGGAAGGGGAAGGGGAAAAGGAATTGCAGAGTGCTGAAGCATAGCGTCGTGCGGGTATGTTGTAGAAGTAACTAGACGTAGCTTTTAGATTTCAAGATGAAATATCTTCTACAAAGCAGAGGCGCGTGCATGTTTTGATGATGAATGCCGTGAATGATCGTATTTCATCCCGGGGAATTCGCTTTTGACTTTGATCGTAGTACTATGTGAGACTTATGTTTCGCTAAATGATCCCAAATTGTATATCCAAATATCCCAACATTATACCACTCATCACGCCACTCATCATTGCCACTCATAATCATAACCACCACCACCATCATCATCCATCCTCCCCATCTACGAAACCCACCCCCCCTCCCACATTACCCCCCTCACTTCCCGCCCCCCCTCCCCACCCTCCCCAACGCCCCCCTCTGCTCCTCCCCCACCTCCACAACCGGCAACCCCTCCCCCTTCCCCCCACCTGGCGGCCCCACAAACCCAATCGCAACCATAAACCCCAAATACCGCCCCACAGTCTCCCTCGTAACGCGACTCCTCACTTCGGCATCATAGCTCGGATCATCGGCATGCAGGACGCTGATCGCGTTCGCGTCGTCGAGGGGACGAGAAGCGGTATCGCGTGGTAAGTCATCGGTGACCCAGTCGAAGAGGGGGAGGAGGGCGTGGGGTTCTAACGTTTCGTTGTTGTTGGGGGTGGGGACTGGGGTGCCGGTACTGTCTATCGATGAAGAGGTAGGGAGAGAGCAGCGGGCAACATATTCTTCCAGTTTCTTTTTCCAAATCGCATAGGGCACTTGCGGACATTCGTAACCGTATTTCTCGAGGGTAGAGAGGAAATCGTTGAAGGGTAGTTGTGGATGCGGCGTCACTTGCACGACCTGTACGCCGGTAGAAGGTGCGTGCAATGAGGCTGCGACGACGATCTTGGCGCAGTGGGTGACTGGGACTAGGTTTATTGCGGCGGGGGATAGGTCTGGGTGGCAGTTCAGTTGGATGCTGCCTTTGAGCATGCGGAGGAGGAAATCGTCTGTAGGTCCGATTCCTTTGTTTAGGTCACCGGTTATGTAGCCTGGACGAATGATGGAGCCTCGGAGGCCGCGTTTGCTGGCTTCGCGGATTAGATACTCGGATACGTACTTTGTCTGGCCGTAGCCGGTTGAGAGGCCTGTGCGACTGCGGGATAGAGAGTCGGATTCGAGGATTGGGTTGTTGGGGTGGGGGGTTTGTGTGGGATCCTGGGAGAGCGAGGGGGGGTAGAAAGGCGTGTCGAGGACGGAGGTTGAGGAGATGAAGATTAGGGACTTGGGGCGACCGATGGCGCAGAGATTGATGCAGGAGATTGTGGAGTTGACGTTGGTGGGTTTGAGGTAGCTGTAGGAGTGGACCCAGTGGACTCTGTGGAAAGGGGAGTGTTAGCGACCACGAGTAACCTTCAGGTACTGTTTGATAGAGTCATAATCAGATAGCAGCATCATGATATGTAAACAAAGTTAGTTGCATTGGAGTATCACTTGCAAATCTCATTGAGATTGATCGAAAGCCAAGGTAAAAGGATAGAGTCTTGACATACTTCGCACCGTTGTGTATGATGACATCAACGCTGTCTGCCAGCATATTCCATACGTCTTTTTCATCCTCGCCTTTGTCAATGCCTAGATTGGGCTTGCTAAGGTCACCAAGGACAAAGTCAAGCCTTCTGTCGCTAACCCAAGCTTCATCCCATACACCGTAGGCCTCACAAGACTCCTTGATTCGGGCGTGGGCTAGATTTGTAGATGACGCTCTGACATGGGCGTACACTCGTAATTGTGGTGTGCGATTGAGTAAGTCCGCCAAGATGTGGGCGCCGAGGAATCCAGTGGCTCCTGTGACGAGAAAAGCCTGTAGAGGATTGTCTCCAGATCGAATGACTTTGCCGTGGAATTTGGCATTCTCAACTTCGCCGTCAAGGTGGTAATCCATTTCAGGAGGCGTGCTATCCTGTTTGTCTCCTTTGGAAAGTCCGGACGCGGCGTCCAATACGGAAGCAAATTCCCTGATGCTAGGGTTCTGGAACAGCGTGTTCATCGATAGAGTCAAAGATCGATCCTTCCTGATATCGAAAAGCACGCTTTGCCCAACCATAGAGTGCCCACCCACGTCAAAATACCGATCATCAAGATCGATCATATCAGCCGAAATCCCAGGAATTCTTTGCGCCCAAACTTCTCCCACATATTTTTCAGTACCTGAAAAGTTCGCCCGTGCAGTCTTCCCAGCCAATGCAGCCTCTGCCAGCTGAGCAGCGTCTGGAAAAGGCAAAGCCCTTTTGTCTATCTTTGCATTCGGCGTGAGTGGCATCTTCTGTAGTGGAATTATGACGCTTGGTATCGCATAGACAGGCAGCTTCTTCTTCAGTGCTGCGCGTGCATCATCCCGAAGTGCGCGAAATCTCTTCAACATGCCTACCATGGTGTTATCGCCCATGTCATCTGACAGACCTTGCGTTTCGAGCCATTGTGGCCACTTTTGTGCGTCTGGGACGATATAAGAGACTAGGGTCGGTTCCTCGTCCTTGTCTCTTCTCACAAGAGTCACGTTCTCACGTACAAGTGGGTGGTGGCTGAGATGAGTGTCAATATCTCCTAGCTCGATTCTGAACCCTCGGATCTTGACTTGCGAATCGGCTCTGCCAGTGCATTCGACGTTTGCCGATTCATTGTAGCTGTCTGTATCAGTATGGCTCACTATATGTTCGAAGAGTTCGGCTTTGCAAGGCTGGGGATTGGGCTTACCGTCCTAGATCTCCAGAGCGATACAACCGATCTCTCGGGCCTTGGCAATATTGCCGCCATGGTTCTGCATAGGCTTGCTCTTCAACCAACTGTCTGTCCGCTTTTTCCCAGGCATCATTCGTGGCGAAGAAGTTGGCGATGAACTTCTCCTTGTTTAACGCATCGGATCCTAGATAACCTTAATGGTCCTAATGTCAGCATGCTCTCATTGCGACCAATAAAATGCTGTGCTTAGCCGGGACTTTACATGGTGTTCTTGCAAGATGCTTTAGCTGTCCTTAAGTAGACGCCATCAGAGAAAAATATGGCGGAGACGGGGACCAACCTTCGGCAAGACCGCCTGCCCTTACGAAGATCTCTCCTATCTCGCCAACGCCACAAAGTTTGGGCTTTCCTTCAGCCAGGGATTCGCGGTTCACCACAAGAAGCTGTACATCTGATAATGGTTCAAGAATTAGTATCACAATTTGATGGTACGGTGAAGCACAGTCTATATTGAGCATCCCTCATGACCCAGCTCTGGGCTCTCCTTCGTTGTGGTTCAGAGTCAGATGCCGTACCTTTCATGCCCTTTCCTGCAGGAATCACGTCGCCCATGTTTGCTAAGTATTGTGGATCTTCGGTTCGACTCGGCAACTCGTAATATGACACAGCCCTTTGAGTCTCGGTCGTCCCTGACAAGCGGTCAGCAATCGCTTTACAGTATCCCAGGGTCCGTGTATGCTAACCAAACATGTTGATGATTCTGCAATTGGGTGCTAGGCTAAAATTCAACGGAGAGTTAGTCTTATTCATGGGATCACAATCAAGGGAAGCTAGTGAGATCAAGCCATCTCTTTGACAAAGGTTGCCAAGGAGAGAAACTCACCTTTGCAGTAATCGACAATCACGCTTGATCAAGATGTCACCCTGTTTAAACTTACTAGTCAGCACTGCGCCAATTCATGGAACCGCGAAACAGTTTGAAGGACGTATGACAGGACCAAAGGAAGGCCTGACTCCGTGCACGTATCGAAGAATCACTTGCCACGAAGAATGCATTTCTATAATTCAAACCATAGTTAGTCTTGTTCAAAATAATAGATTTCAGAGTCCTAACGCGAGTCGAAAGATTTACTAAATGACATGCGGGAGCGTATAATGGCGGCCGAGCCAGGTAATGGCTCAACGTCCCAATCTTAAGAGACAAATACGAAACATACCTCAATGAAGGAAACTCAGCGCTAGCTCCGCCAACGAGTATCTGACCTGAAAGGATCGGTGTTCAGTACTTTGGAAACATGAAGATTCCATTGCTGTAGATGAACGTACCCATCGCTGGAGTGAGGTGTGTTACGGTAGGCTCATATTTCCTCATCCCTGTAGGTAACTTGAATGTCAGTAGTCCACTTCGAATACTAAGAATCCACACAAGGCATGTGGCTGCACGAAAGGCCTATACGTACACTCCGCGAGCCGTTCATGAGCTATGTCTTCCTTCGCTGGAATTAACAGCGTAGCGCCGAGGTACGCAGGGGTAAAGATATCACGTTGGATGGGATCCTATCCTAAAGTATTAGTCTTTCATACTCTTTATGCCATTCCGGATTGACGGTGCATACGTGAGCTATACCCGAAAGCATTGTGAATCGCTCCTGTGCCCCCATCCGAAATCTCTCCGCCATGAACGCTTGATAATAGGTTAACGAAAAATGACGACCTCTGATGAAAGTTCTGGGATTAGCGCGGGACTCCTTAGCTATATTGTGTGGAGATTGGAGAGCGATTTTCGCTCCGAGCACGGTCCCCAACCCATATCTAGCAACGGGCTAACGAGGGACAATGGAGACTTTACGTACTTGCACCCCTTGGGTATCCCTTCGCTGCCGGAAGTGAAGCTGAGAGTTGGTTGCGTATCGGGACCAACTACCACGCCAGGATGTTTGTTCTTCAACGCTTGCTGGCTTTGAAGGACATCGGTCTTCCCGTCTTGAATCGAGCCACCTACCAAGCTACCGTCATCGAGCAGCTCTAGCGCAGGTATTTTCGTTCTTAGGTCCAGAGTGCTCTCAATGAAGGCCTCGACATCTTCGGATAATGGACCCTCTTCTCGTGATGCCTTGGCTATCACGATCAACGCTCTGGGCCGAGCAACATCTAAGTAGACCTTTTGGCGATCGCTTGGGTAGGCGGGATCAACAACCTATCATGCAATTAAAAGAGATGCACATTATCACTGCCATGATTCCATGTGCTGAGAGGTACCGAAAATGCAGCCCCAGCCTTCAGCGTTCCCAGCACTGCTACTACGAGGTCGACACCCCTATAAGCGTAGATCATGACAACATCACCTCGCTGAATACCATCTTGAAGCAGCCGTTGTGCTACAACATTGCTAGCCTGATGAATCTGCCAATATGTGAAACTTCGCTGCTGAATGAAGCTCGATGCTGTCTCCACAACAAACAATCGGTCTGGACGCTTAACGGCATTTTCGGCGAATATGTCATGAATGGCTCCTGCAAATTGTGACCAGTGAAGGTCTGCTGTGGGATCCGGAAGGATAGATGGATGAGTCATTGCAGCTTAATGTCAACGCCAGTAAAGATCGTCACAGCTTCAACAGCTTGGAATGTATGATGTATATTAACAGAGATTGGGAGACAAGATTGGAGTAAAAGTGCCGCTATGATACGAAAAAAAAAATACATGCAGATGAGATTAAACCTTTCATACATCCCGTCTACTTTATTCTAGTTGTAAAGAATTTATGCTTGGCGGGCTTGGCAGATCTTCGCAATAAGCGAGCGGGAGGCGGCGGAAAGGTGTCAAATTACCAGACGCTAAAGCTAGCCCAGCCACATAAAGTACTTACCAGCCATCTTTCATGTATATTAACCATTCTTCCTACAACCATTCATATTACCGAACATCCGTTCATGTCAAAGGAGGGTCCCTGGTACGGCCCTGTCATCCTTCACGTTGGTGATTGACGCTGCCACCCTGAATTTTACCGCTGTCCGCACCACCGACATATCATAACCATGGAGATTGGAAAGAGACCGCTACTGCACCAGTATACATTGATTGGGTTCGTTGTGCTCCCAAGAGAATGGCAGATGCCTATGGTTTCAAGCTTAAGCGGATCTGCTATAAAAACTCATCCACGTTAGTAATTTGGCCACGTACGATTTTGATAGATTCGTATTGGAGGATAGCATGCTTGTACGAGGCTTGACATTTCATTTTAGCCTTACCCCTCAAGAAACCCTTGCCGATATGAGCTCCAACCAATACCGCGGATGTCACTGATCTTGTAAGCTCTGCCGAGATGAACGGGGTACCGGCTATGGCAGATCCGCGTACGCGCCAATGTACCTCTGTTCTTCCAGAGCAAACCCTACTGTGACATCCTCCCTCTTCAGTAACTATCGATGATGCTTTCAAGACGTCTGGCATTATTTGCCCTTTTACCTACATGTCTCACTCTCGCGATCCCTGCAGTTTCCTCGGTATTGCAACTTCCATCGCACAATGAGACGACGTTGTTGCCACTGTTCAACGCTACGAGCAATCGACTGGGCTTGTGGCCCGATGCACCCTTCAGACGGCACCTTGACTGGGACACCGACACCGAAATCATCCGCCGTACTCCGTCTGCTCCTTCAGACCCTACCTCGGAAATGGGTGTCCTCGGAGGCATCAGCGTTATAAGTGCTAAGGTTCGCGCACAAAGTGGTCTGGCACTCATCCAAGACTATCACGAATCAGAAGGGCCTGTCACATTTCGCTTCCACGCAACAGATGATCTTTTCAGGGGTCGAGATGTTAGCAAGCTTCTCGATCAACTATGGGAGATGACAAACCTGTACGGGAAGGGAGAATTGTACGGATGTCTTGTGAGAGCGGGTATCATCAGCGCGTTCTTTGAACTTCTTCTCCGAAAAGTATAGACGGATAGGGTGGGAGACTTGGAATGTCAATCCTCACGTCGATTGACATTTTCGTTGGATTCAGATGCTTTGGGACGCTTTTGTTGTGTTCAGCAACTACAAGGGATTGAAGGGACAACCCGAGGAAATAATATGTGCAGATGAGCCCGGCACGTTCTTGAAACCAATACTACTACTCATGGCTTGATCTATGCCCAGGAGATTCAAAGCTTGTAGGAGAAGCAACAGGCGCAATCGTCCTGTATCTGATGGTCCTCGTCCCAGTCTTCCGTTTTCATTTCTACAACAGTAGTTGCCTAGCAATCACCAAGTCCTCAACCCTTCATCCGCGGTATGTGGTTTGTTTGCCACTTTAGACGACTCGAACTCTGATAAAGATGTGAGTGCGGAACCCCATTACGATAAAAATGACCTTCCGTGGTGCTTGTGGCGAGTATCTTACTATTTGGATCGCTAGGGTCTGGATGCATTGCTGCTCGTCAACCACGAAGAAGTGCTTTGGGCTAAGGCGCCGGGATTTCCTAGATTGAACAAGCGACAACGAGTCTCGCGCGCTGGAAATGTCTTCGTGTGTACTGATGGCCAGCAGATGCTGCCGAGCTATACTATACTCGATCTCAGATCGATCATCACGATGGAGGCGAAGGTTAGGCGGAAAAACTCGCATTGAAAGGTCCATTTTCATGGGATGCGGAGGGCCGATATGATATACTGCTCACATCTTATCACTGCCACTGATTCAAGCTTTGAGAGTAAAGTGTAAGCCGAGCTGTGGAGATTGCCAGCAGACCTGGAACACGTCTATATCTTGCGGCGGCGATCTCTATCGGCCTCGACTTCCTACTATATCGTACAAATTCAGGACGGTGTATGAGCTTTGCGGCAACTTGAGGCTGGGAACAGGGGCAGCACGAAGACCCACGATGGAAATGGACGTTCGGCCAAAGATTGCCAGTGGCTGCAGGTCGGGGCGACAGCAGATGCAAGTATCCGGACAGCGCCCCCATAAATGTCAGACCCCCGCAGCCAACGTCGGATGCCTCTGCGGGGATAACGGGATTCCATCTGACAGTTGAGACTGTTCGGCAAAAATCAAGTGAGGCCTTTACTTGGAGTCGGTGTAAGCCTAGCCTTGGTTTAGCACGCACTGCCGATTTTTGCACTGCAATGATCACCTGATCTCCAGACTAAGCACCAAATATTGACAATGCCCGATAGTCAAGACTCGGTGCTTCCGGTGAATGCTCTCGGTGAGTGATGATGGGGCTCATGTTCTTTTGGAAAAGGCATAAATGCGCCTAAACGGCGAGGAGGAACAAGAAAATCAGCAAAACCAATTTGTTCCACCTAAAGACTTGCGTCTCCATCTTTACGGGCCGTCTAATTCATGCAATCCGTTCTATAATGCGCAGCCACATCGGGAATGCCTTGCTCTGCTGCCAAGTCAACAACTTGCACAGCCACAATAAATCATACGACCACCCCGAACCTCCAAATCCCAACAAAACAACCAAACCCCAACGGCTCAACGTCACAAGCTAGAGCACTCAGCGTCTAGGAAAGCCGCCTCGTTTCGTTCAATGCGGGATCCTGCAGATTGGCTAAGCGACTACCATTGTATGACAATGTGCTTTCTACCTGGCGCCTCGGGTCAACAGATGATCACATCCTTGAGCCCCTCTCGCTGTGTTTATGAGCGGTGTATGGAGACCACGGCTCGTCTTGCGGATTTGTTTTCTGGTATCGACCGATGCCGTAGTTTTTACTCTCTTGGACATGGAATATCATGTCAGTCCCTAACCACTTTTCGATCGATACGAGTGCATTGAGATTCTCAAACCTTCATTCAGTGTATCCTTGCTCTTTTTTGCAGTGCTTGTCTCTGCATGCTCGGCTCGATCGTCCTTCCTGTCGTTACGTGTAATTCCCTTCGTCGAGTCTCGACTTTCATGACTCTTTTTCGAGTAGCTAGGCATGACGAGCTATGAATCGGTTCAAGCGTTGCTGAGAATTGTAATATACGGATGATGGGTCTTTGTCACGGTGCAGTCTATGGATGGAGTGATTAATGGGCATGTGGAGCGTCTATGTGGCATTTTATATATCCAAGGTATACTAAAACCAGCAGATCTTTCGCCGGTTGAGATTGGGATCTTTTCCCCGGCCAACTGTCGTTATACCGGTCATAAATGTTCGATGTCTACCTAGAATACTGGCCGAGGTTTGTCGTCAAGAGCTCGAGGACCGCACCGCTTAACGCTAGACCCTTCTTGGTCCAGCGAGGGAATATGTTACTCTTGGCCGCGCTAGTTGATATGATCTCGGAACATAGCGCGTCTGCCTTATGAGGGAGGCTACCAGTGAGGTGAGGAGGAAGACTATGCAAGGAACGCGATCTGTCACAGGGACGACCGGCAGGCTCACGCTATGGAGATTAATGAAGTCTGTTGATGTCAGGTACGCTTCAAGCTGCGTCCTTGTGGTCTACACGAGGTCTGCATGAACACTACGAAGCTTTTCATATAGGACTCGAATTTGAGAGCCATTAGCCCTCTTCTCTGTATCAAACAATCTTGACAAAGCCATGAACAAATAATCCACGGACCGTTCTTGCCGCAGACATACTACAGTGAGATGATAGAGCTTGTGATCCAATACGTTTAAGCATGAATTAACATTCGTAAGAGTGGAGTGAGTACGTACTGTAGTCAGCTTTGCCGGCGCCTCCTCTTTCGGGGCTTGCGCTTGGCTGCCGAATGAGCCACTGGGGCTGTGCAACGCCACTGCACAGAATCAAAATATGCCTCAAGGTCCACTTTGATAACAGCCTCTCGGGCCTTCCTACCATTAGTATGACCTTGAGAGGACCGTGAGGAACTATGTATTCACACCTGTCAGGGCTCATCGGTGACTGCCATGCCTCGGCGTCATCTCAGCCCCTCCATAGCCCCAGGCATTGCTGTGCGACATGAACGCTAAGTGTACGGCCAAACACACCGGCCAACATGGGCAACACCTACCCTCTGGCCGGAGATTTATCAAGTGCCCATTACCACCCAGTCAAGTCAGAGATCAGCCAACCAACTCTACCTGGCACAAAGGCACTCTACAGACGCGCTTCCTACGATCTCTGCCTCAACCATGCCTGCTTCTGGCCAGCCAACCAATAATGATGCTGCGGACTTGTTGGACTTCGATCCCCATGAGTTGAACAACCTGGTTACCGAGCGCCGCCGGACAGACTCAGACAGATCCAACCTTGGAATCCCGGCAGACAACAATAATTTCTTCCATCGTCAACATACTCCATTGACCGACTTTCAATCAGCTAGCCAAGCCTCGGTTGGTCAGGGTTCTTGGGAGAGGGTTTCTGCAACGTCCCATGGCACATCATATTTTCTCTGGGACGGCGTCTACGATCAGCATAGCCAGCCAGGATCGACATCCCTTACCGTTGGAATCAGCCCGTCGTATATGATGTTCAACGAATGGAGCTCGATACCTGTGTATGCGGCCAACAACTATTATACCAGACCAGATGCTGGCTCTCCCAGGAACGAATCACCGGCCCCAAGTCATCTTGCATACTCCCAACCCCCGGCTGATTCTTCCGATCCACCGAGGTCAATACCTCAAACGTCGTCGCCTGAGCCTGACTATAGTAATCTCAGTACTCAGTGTATGAAAGATCTGGATCTTGCTGGACCTGTCCACTTCGATGGATCCCAGGATGACTCACTCGCATTTACCGGATCGGAATTCGCACAATTCTCCTCATCGGTAGAGCCTTCTGGCCAGACCTATCACCTCAACCAAGGCCTAGAGCAGCTGAACCCCGCCGAAACACATGGCAGCAGTCCGGAGGCCGCTATTGAACCATCAAGTGCTCTGGCATTGCATTGCAAGCAAATGCCTGATGCCAACTTACATATTTCGCACATCGAAGAGAACCAGAAACTATCTGAGCCGCAGAAGACTAAAAGAAAGCGGCAGACTGCTTCAAAAAGAAATAACTTGGAAGGGATAAACTTGGTAAGAGACCGCGGAGCCTGCATACGCTGTGCAGTGTTACATGAAAAAGTAAGCTACAAAGCTGCCTCGTACACACCTTGGACTGACCGGCTTTAAAGTGTGATACTGGTGACCCTTGTGCTACTTGTGTGAGCAATTTCCAGACAGCGAAAATCTGGAAACAGCCTTGCGTCAGACTGTCCTTGAGCAATATAGTTCTACACAGAACAAGTAAGTGTATCTGAAAATGGTGTTTATAGCTGACTGAGTCCGCTAGACGCACTAAGCTTCCCCAACGGAATCCGTAGACTTCTTTGGAATTCACAGAAGAATGTCACATTGTCTTTGTACAATGTTGGCTTCGTTCCCTCACCCGAGCCACCTACATCACGACCTCATCTGCAAGTAGTCTGCCGTGAGTTTCGGACAGTGCTCGAGGATCCGCTGAGTAAGAGTTGGATTAGCAATGGTCAAAGGGTTGACCTCGTGTTGCCCGCCTACGCCATTCCCCCTTCTCAAATCAAGACCATTGACGAAAGTCTTGATACTTTGATGAGAACCAAATTCGACCAGCTCTTAGCCGAACTTGCGTACGGGCAGCATGAGCTAATTGTTATATTGCTGCAAGAGGCCACTCGACATGTCCAAAAGGTAAATGAGTGACAGCTACCAACGACTCGCATCAATCCGCGCTGATGGTCTCTTGCGACATCTAGTGTAATATGCTCCGACGCGCTTTGTCCATTGCGATCATGACGCGGCTCTCGATGAAAAGCTTCAATATCATGGGTCCGCAGACTCTCGGAATTAACCCAATAGAAGATCCCGGATCCCCGTACTGCGGCCGAATACCCATACCGCCTATTTTAGACGCTCGATTGGACCAACTATGGATAGGGAAGATGACTGGAAATACGAAATTGGTGTTGTCAGACCTGAAGAAGATGATGACGGACAAAACCAAGCGTAGACAGAATTGGTTTATAATTTTCCTGACCGTTCTGGTTCTTTTGGCCAACCTCGAAACGATATATGATAATCAGCAACAACAGAAACGAAGATATGGCAAGACTGTGCGTTAGTTTTGAGCCACCACAACATAAATGTCGCTAACACGATTTATCAGAATGACCAACAAGATGAAATGATGGCCTCATGGGAGTACGCAGCGAATACCCTCAACGCTCATTTTCATGCAATTTGTCATGGTGATATTCCTCTCCACATGGATTGGGATAGGGAGGCCCAGCAGGCGGCAGGATTGGATGCGCGGTCCCTGGATTTCCTCTCGGAGCTGAAACAAATGGCTTGCTCCCAAGGTATACTATGCCACTCATGATGAGACTTGCCTGTCAGCTCACTAAGTGACGATAGTGGAAGATTTACGCAAGCGAGCGAAAGGTTCCTCGCATACACCTCTTACTTGGATATTGGCCCTCTTCCCAGAGATGAGTCAGAGTTAAGCCACCGCGCCACCACTTCCTGCGATTCGTTAGTGCAAGTCAAAGTAGCGGCATCCTGCACCTCAATCACATCTTCTACGGACACGTATCGCTGAAGATGTGTGGTAAGCTCTGGTTGGTTAATGATGCCCAAATCGACCCTCACGCTCGTGCATAGTCAGTTACTTGAAAGTATCTAATCAGAAGAGGCAAAGATCGACACTAACATGCAGTAACAGTCCCCATGTGCGTATGCTAGTCATGTAAATATGCGGGGACAGCTGTTATGGCGCCGGATCGGGCCAGTGGCAATATTCTGGGAGTAAAGCTATGGAGACTATAGCTAGCTTGTGGTATGCGGCTCTTCAGACATAATGACATTTATTTTCCTTGAAAATAGCGGACACATGGCAGTCCCGGCGTCTTCAGATACGTGCAGTGGAAAGAGAGGGAGACATCGCTTTGGGCCACGATGAAACCCCACGCGTTCGTCAATGTTCATGACGTATCAGGATACAGTCCTTCAGAGGCCGATTATGGGCTATTGTCTCAAACTAGCGTGCGTTACAGATATCTAAAAGCATTCGTGCATCGAATCTCAGCCTTGAGCTCACACCCGTCTGGGGCCTCCATGATCGGCAATGCTTTGACGCCACAGTCTCCATATTTTTGCTGCCTATCTTCTGTGGACATTGAAGTGATCGGACAGAGTGTTACATCCTTCCAGTGTAAGCCCCATCGCAAGTAGCTTCACATATGCGTTTGGTAATCCGATCCAGCACTGGGACTTCCTCTCAGTGCAATCAACAGCAAGACATTCGCTCTGACAGCATCATTGAGGGCGAAGCTGAATGATGTTCTGAATGCCGTCTATGGACAACAACAGTTCATGGTCCTTTGCGGATTGGACCCTACCTTATATACAGATGTTCAGAACGTCATCATTCACGCTGGGATATCTAGCCACATCGGAAGTCAACGAGGTTTGACTGGTCGTGAAGGGGGAGACAATACCGCCATACGTGAGTCAGCGGTCTTGTGAAGGCACAATCCAGAGTTCTGATACCATTCGAGACCATATCACTGCCATGATAGCGTCGCCTAGGGGGTCAAACCAGTACCATGGGCCTCCTAACCAAGCTCGTGAGATCGTAAGGCTTCGTGATCGTTGAGGCTTGGGGTACATGATAACCATTTTCCCAGCCTTTTCATACCGACAATGGAGATGTTGTGTCTCTGTACGCACTGGCAACGAGCCTGTCTGGTGGCAGTTTCTATCTCGCCGATGCGACTGTTGTTTTCAACGATCTGGTCGCCTTGAAGCCTGGGCTTGCCAAGGTGCTGACGGAAGATTGGACAATGGTCAGGTAAATAATTCGGTTGTACTACCATACAGTAGCAGAGTATATTCTGTACTGCTGCTTTGTCACATGGAGAGCGCTAATCGGAAGAGTGCAGTCCATCCCCGCATAAGGCTTTCGAGACCCGTCCCATCGTCTTCCCCCGACAACGTTCAGGACGCACCCTCCTCAACTGCTCCCGCTCCCGTATCACAGGCACACCATCTGCCCCTCGCCCGTCCGCCCTCCCACCTCTCACTAAGAGCCAGAAGCAAGCACTGGACGCATTGCACCATCTCGCCGCAAGGCGGGCCATCGAGATCCAGCTCCAGCCCGGAGACATGATTTTCTTCAACAACCTTAGCATGCTGCATGCGCGTGATGCCTTCGTTGACAATGAAGCTGAAGGGCGCAAGAGGCATTTATTGCGATTGGTTCTGAGAAATAAGGAAATGGCTTATGAGTTGCCGGAACAACTGAAAGAGACGTGGAAGGCATTATACGAACATGATGTGGAAGAGGAGGTGTTTCCGGTCAAGAGTGAACTCTTTACTTTTGCGTGTAGTCATTGAGAAGAGTGCGGAGGTGGACCAAGTACATCATTGGGCCGGGTTGTATACGCATATGATTTGATGAGACATGATTGATGAAAGCGGGAGTTATACGTATACCACGCGTGTCATATGGGGTTTTCCAGGCGTCTTGTAGTAGGACTGGAATCATCTGGCGATCTTGTATACATGACAATTGGATAGATAGCCCAAATTCATATCAAGGGACGCTACGCATATTAGTTGATTGATTACTATTCATCCACATGTTAAGCACAGCTCAATGAACAAGTCGCCACAGCACTATGAGCCTCAGCAAGTCGGCCGACTTGGTGGCGACTTCGTGAGAGAAATTTGGTGGATTAGTAAGCGGGCCGACTTGGTGGGAGAATATTTTGGTGGCCGACTTGGTGAGAGAAATTTTGGTGGCCGACTTGGTGGCTTAGTAAGTAGCCGACTTGGTGGCCGACTTGGTGGGAAAAAATACTGGTGGCCGACTTGGTGGATTAGTAAGCGCCAGGATGAGATGAAATTTCAATCGCTTGCATCAGCTCTATTCAACTATCAGCCTCTATATGCGCCAGATCATCACCTTAAGAGTTCACTTGCATGAATCGGAATGTATGACCAGGCTTAAGCGTACTAGCGCCTGGCTTCGCGATGTTCTGGTCGATTTGCAGCTCGTGGAAAGTGACGAGAAGCCTGCTTCAAAATGTTCAATGCAATTCATCCATGAGAGCCGGCGGGGCTCCGAGAGGTATATCAAGGTAATAGGATAACCTTAGGCTGGTTCAACATGGACACAAATCCGAGTGACCGTATAATCTCTAGTCTGTTGCTCTATTATTCACCTTATGATGAACTTGCGGTAATTTTTGCCTGCTTGGAACAAAGGAAATATGAATGCGCAGCTCTACTTCTCTTTTCCCAAGTACAAACATACATGTCAGACATAGTTGCGAATGTTTTAATCGTCAGCGTTTGCGCATGAGATAATCAACGCTATGAAGCCTTCCAATCTCATGGTTGTCCTTGTCACAAACGAACGACATATGCGGTGCATTTCTCACTGTGTGGTGATTAATACAAGAGACATTCACGACACAGTGCTTGGTCTGTGCGAACTGGAAAGTGTGAAAGAAAACTGTTGTGTTGTGCTCAGGGATTAACACAAACACCCCGCTTAACAGTCGACGTTTGACATCTGCCAGCATGTCTATATCTACGCTTCCATTATGCTCATTTCCTACACTCTTCCATCATCTTCACCAGACAGATTCTAGATCGCTATGGCTCAACAGGTGGCTTCCCCCCGCAACTCTCCTGCGATGATCATAAATGTACCTAGAGAGCGTGGACAGACACGCTCACAGGCCGGCACGCTTGAGTACAAGGATCCAATGGACAACACTTGGAGTGAATCACTATGTCCTGAACTTTCATCGTCGACACTGACGATCTGATAGAGCCAGCGGTACATCTGGAAACTTTGAGGACGCGCCTGGTCGAAGAAGCTCCTCCCAGTCTGTACAGTGAGTAAATATATATAAATCTGGCTGAGTAACACAACATCAGCTGATCAGCACAGCGCATGCGAAAGAGAAAGGATATGACGCTGCAGACGTCACCACCTTCCTCGCCAAGGATCAGCCATACGGCTCCAACCGCGATGATCGGGATCCACTGCTATTCCAGATCTTCAGCACGGGTCTTCGGGGTGTTAAGCCCATCAGCTATCTGACGGACGGAGGACTGATCGTTCTGGACGCTTTCGATCACGGAATTCGTGACTTCCCATCAGTTCTTCCCAAATGCCTGAGCTCCAATCTTGGCGGGTACGACATCATGAACTACTTTCGCCAAAATCAGTATATCACACTGTTTGATCTGATAGGTACGTGGGATATGCTCCCACTATATATATAAATGTTATTGACAATCAGCATCAGCTCGTATGCCAAACGGCTATCACGAGCAGAATTCAGTAGGAGACGTCACATGGCACGAAGGACCACCAAGATACGGAACAGTCGGTATGCGGGCTACGAGATTTCGTTTGCACGCAGGTCTGCTCTCATGGAAGCGACGGACGGGAAGTGATGCCAAGAACGCAAAGATCCTTAGTTTAATTCCCGCGAACTGCAAAGACCCCCGCGTAAATTCCACGGCATCATACCGTGACTTTACCGAAGCTGAGCAGGCAGAGGTACGGAGAGTACTAGCGGGCACTGCTCCTGGACGACGCAGGATTGCGAATCGGAGCATCTGGAGAACGAACCGAAGGGGGAATGACGAGAATGAAGAGGATAGTGAGGCCACCATAGACGCTGTCAACGAGGCTGATGAGAATGAGTCACGGAAACGACTTCTGATCGGGCACGATTGGATTGCGAAACGGATTCACGAAGGAGGCAATGGGGACGGAGTGACTCGACAAGTCAGCAACCCCGAGGATATCCAATCGATTCCGGGAGATAGTACGAATGACAAAAAGGCCAAGCACGGACGGGAAAGGGTCACGCCTTCGATACCGGCCAACATCTCAAGCCCTGATCCAAATGTTAACCACAATCCTAGAGATGCTGCCTTACCTGTGGCAGGTCCATCCGCCACTCCGATCCCAGTGAAAGGAAAATCCGACAAGAGTGTCCAAGACGGAATCTCCGAACCTTTCGATAGCGCATACGACTCTGACAAGCCCCTAGCCAAGCGTCAGCGAGCCACTCGTCCGCCGCACCTTGCCAATCCCAACAACAGCCACGACCTCGATGGTCCAACCCAGGTGGAAGATCACACAGAGCAAACAGATTACCGCTACATCGATCCTCGCACCAACGAAGACAAAAGGGCAATCCAGCAGGCATTGGAGCTGACTCGTGAGGACTTCCGCAAGAAGACAAGGATGAATGTGCCGCCACGTCTGGCCACCAAGTTCAGAGACGAGAGCTATGTTTCTCAGCGGCTTCGTTTGCAGGATATGCTTTCGAAGGTATGGGTGGGATCCGGGGCACCGCCACAGCTTTATAATCTTCCGGCGTGGTATGGAGGGTTCGTGAAGTGGAGGATTCCAGATGAGGAAGGCATGGATCTTTACTCTAGTGTGATAGAGTAGATTTATTAATAGTAATGAAGATGGATTGTAGCATGCAACTACTTTTTTCATGAATAAAAACATGAATAAGAAAGAAACAGAGAGCTCACATTGAACCGGTGATTGGTGGCCGATTTGGTAAGCCTACTTAGTGGGAGCCGACTTGATGGGTTAGTAAGCAGCCGACTTTGGCCGAATCAGTAGATTAGTAAGTGGCCGACTTGGTGGCCGACTTGGTGGAGGAATTTTGGGGGCCGACTTGGTGGGGGAAATTCTGGTGGCCGACTTGGTAGGAGAAGTTTTGGTGGCCGACTTAGTGGATTAGTAAGCGGCCGACCGACTTGGTGGCCGACTTGGTGAGGGAAATTTGATGAGCTTACTAATCCACCAAGTCGGCCACCAAAATTCTCTCACCAAGTCG
>JAABUV010000218.1_pt1 | contig 86279 bp, 54 predicted proteins | sample 5559971 | NCBI WGS metagenome assembly JAABUV01 (sample SAMN10711881, study PRJNA513362) | rock metagenome | isolation source: Antarctica rocks | place: Antarctica: Victoria Land, Knobhead nord | collected 2015-12-19 | reverse complement strand
CTATTAATTTCTAATAGAACTTCTACTTAATAAGCTCTTATATATACTTTTATAAGTAGTAGCTAGTATAAGGGTTATTATAATAAAGCTTTAAGATTTCTTATCTAATTACTTTATTATTAGGTATTAAAATTATACTACCCTTATAAAGAACCCCTATCTTATTTATTAATAAAGATATATTAGTAGCCTTTTTATAGCCTTAGGACTTTAATAATTATTTCTTATTATAAAGATCTTTATCTCTTAATTAAAGATATTAAAGTACCTCTAATATTAAGTTATTATATTTATTTTATACGCGCTCTATTATTAACGCGGTTATAATATACCTTTTAAGTACTATTTAATTAATATTAAACTATCCTATAATAGGGTTTAAGCTATTACTTATATTACTTTATATCCTTAAGAGCGCGTTACTCTCTCCTATTTTTAGGGTATAAGGCTTTCTAAGCCCTATCTTTAACCTTTTATATTATTTATAATTATAAGCCTTACTATCTTATAAACCTTTATAAATATTATATATATAATACTTATTAAAAGGAATATACCTAATATTCTTTAACTTATTTTATAATATTAATAGATAAGTATCTTCTTTATCTATTATTAATATATAGTCTAGTCGCTTTAATAGAGTATTAACTAGGTTCTTAATACTTATATAATAGTATATCTTAAAGTTATATATTATAAGTTTTATTACCTAATATACTTATCTCTTTATTAATAATAATATTATCTAGAAATACCTTAAGTTATTATAATTAATAATTATTATAATTAGATATAAGCTACTTTCTAAGAAATACCTTTATATCTAGAATACTTTAACTATTATAAGTAGTTCCTAGTTATAAGTCTTATATCTAGTTTTTATTAAATATAATTTATAAGAGTAGAAGGTAATAGGATACTATTCTACTTCCGCCCCTTTAATATTAATAAGGAACTTTTATAATTAAATAGTTATAATAGCTAGAATTAAAATATTAATCTCTAATTAAATTTCTCTTATAAGGTTAAAATATATAAGTAATAGTACCTCTTAAAAGAGTTACTTTAGCTATTTAAATACTACTCTTATAATATTACTTAATATTAACTTTCTATTTTTAATATATAAATAATTATTTTTTAGATAATCTATTAACGCCGCGGTAATAAAGGAATAGTACTTAATAAAATAATAGTAGAAATTAGTAAACCTTAAAAAGATTTAAATATCCTTAATACTCCTAGGTTCTAGCTATTCTATTATAGTATCTACTTTATATAGATTTATATATATACTATTATAACTAATAATAAAGCTAAGGAATTCTACTTCTATTATTATAAATTTATATTTCTTTAAGCTAATATAAAGTATAAATTTATAAAGATATTATAATACTACCTTTATAACTCTAATATAAGACTTTTTATCCTAGGAGTAGATAAGAATATTATCTAGATAAATAATATAAATAATATTAAGTAGTCCTACTAGAGCCTTATTAATATATACTTAAAATAAGGTAGGTATATTAATAAGTTTAAAAGGTATAACTATATATTTAAAATAGTTATACCTTATATAAAATATAGTCTTCTATTTATTACCCTTTCTTATTTATAAGTAATAATATATATCCTTAAGATCTAACTTAGTTAAGTACTTAATATTAATTAATAGAAGTAGATAGTAGTTTTTAATTATAATCTTATTAAGTACTTTATAATTAATATATAAGTATAATATTCTATCCTTTTTTAGTATAAAAAGAATTAGTATACTTATTAAACTTATAAAATAATAAATTTACCCCTTTTTTAAAGCCTAATTAAAGTACTCCCTTAATATATATAACTCTTTCTTTAATAAGTTATAAAGTAGGTTAAAGGGAGGTTTCTTATTCTCCTTTATATTAATCGCGTAATTATAATATATATAAGCTAGTAGTACTCTAATATTCTTAATTAAGAAGATATCTTAGAATTCTTAAAATTCTAGAAGAAGTTTAACTTTAAATAGTAGGCTTTTATTACCTACTCTTAAGTATATTATAATAAATATAATATTATTAAGCTACTCCTCTAGGGCTTTAATAATATTAAAATACTCTTTAATATTACTTTCTTTAATAGGGAATTATTAGTTTTATATAAGTTAATCTACTTAGGGAGTTTATTCCTCTAATTATAAATACTTAAGGTAGAAGTTATAATTAAATTTTATTATTATATAAAAGGCGCCGCTCTTATAATATTATATAATACTATTAAAATTAATAAGTTTAATTTTTCTTATATAAGAACTTAGTAATAATATTAGGTTTCTAATATTATTATATAAGGTATTATTAGAGCTAGGGTCTATTTCTTAATCCTACTCCTTTATTAAGTATATATTAATATAATTAATATCTACCCTAAAGTTAATTAATATAATAAATTCTCTTTATAAGCTCTTAAGCTCTACTTATATTATAATAATAGGTTATTATATCTACTTCTTCCCTTATATTATAATACTTAAAAGTTTTTTAAATTTAAGCCTTTTTAGCTAGCTTATTATTAGATATCTTATTAATTATAAGCTTATTAGTTATAATACTTATAACTATTAATTTATACTCTAATAATCCTTAATTATATATCCCTTCTTTTAATAATTATAATACTTAGTAGTAGAAAGGTTAGGCTTAAGCCTTTAAGGAAAGTATAGTAATATATTAATAGCGCCCCGCCCTTCTTACTTTATATATAAGCTATTATCTCTTTACCCTTAAAAATTTCCTCTTCCTCTTTAAGGATATTAACCCTTAATAGGAGTATTATCCCTTTAGTCTTTATATATAAATAGTACTATATAAGGCTCTAGTTAGGTTATTAATATAATAAGAGTATCCTTTATCTCTAGGATATTAAGCTATATTATAAGTTAATTATAAAGATTTTTTATATAACTTATTTAGAAGGTTATCGCGGAGTATATACTTTATTAATAGCTTAAGTAATCTTTCTAACTTAATAAGGTAATTTATAAAGTCTATAATCTTTTAATATTTCTTTTACTTAGCTTCTAAATAGTACTTATTAGTTATAAGATATTAATTTTAAAGATCTTCTATTTAATCTATTAAGAAACTATTAAAGTATTTCTAGAATTATTTATCCTTTAATATATCCTTTATATACTTATACTATATAGCCTTAAGGTCTAGGACTATATACTATAACGCGTATTAGATTTTTATAGAGTTATTAAGAAAATAGGTTATACTTATTTTAATTATTTTAATTATATTATTAAATTATTCTTAATATTCTTATACTAGTTTCCTATTATATATATATAAGTCTTATAGCCTAAGAATATAGGTTTTATATTAATAATACTTTAATTCTAATTCTTCTATTAATAATAGGTAATAGTAATAACCTACTTAAGTAGTATTATTAATATATATTTCCTACTCTAACTCTTATAAATATTATTATAAATATTATATTTATTACCTCTTAAAGACTTCTTCTTTAAATTCTTATATCCTTTATAATAGTACTTCTTAGGTTTTAAGTAGTAGGGACTAGGTTTATACGCCTAGTAGCTATTCCTAGATAGTTAGTTATAATTATAATATATCTATTATTAATTTATTAATTAATTCTTAAGACTTACTTTCTTTATAAGCTTAATCCCTTATATTTAAGCGGGTTATCTACGCTAGTTAACTAACCTTTTTACCTTATACTTATAATAACCCTTCTCCTAATAGTTAGACTACTACCCTTAAATAGGATAGAGTAATTAGAATATAAGGGTACTATATAATAATATAGCTATTAAGTATTATAAATAGTATATATATATAAAACTCTCTATTCTCCTTAATAGTAAGACTAATTACTACCCTTCCTTTTAAGGGGAATTCCCTCCTCTATATATTATAAGTAAAGGGGTAGTATAACGCTACTATATATTATAAATACTACGTTAATAGTAGTACTATATTCCTAACTAGTATTCCTAACTAGTCCTTATACTAATTATTAATATTTAGGAGTACTAGTACTACTTAGACTAATCGCGTCGAGTTAGTACTTTAAACTCGAGTCGGGTACCCGACTCGAGTCTTAGCGATTTAATACTAAAATCTAGTACCGAGTAATTAAGTCGGTACTAATAGTTAGTACCGAGTATTTAAGTCGGTACCTAGGTAGGTACCGAGTATTAGTACTGAAGTATTGACTCGAATCGCTAAGACTCTAGTTCCACCTATATTATTTTACTAAGACTATAATATTAGGAATATTTTTTATTTATAATAATATTCCGTACTATATATATAACTTACTAATAGATTACTAAGCATTATTATTATTATTAACTAGGTAATTCTTAATAGTAAATAAGGTAATATAGAAAGATAATAGCTAATTAACTATTCCTATAGAAATAATAACTATAATACTACTAATAATTTCTATTTATAGTAGTATTTACTATTATATATATATTACTACTATATTACTAAGCATTATTATTATTACCTAGCCTAACCTAGGTAATTCTTTAAGGTAATATAAAAAGGTAATATATATCGCTAGGAAACTAAAGGGGCTATTAAAATTCTAATTAAAAAAAGATCTATTTTTAGTATAGGGGTAATTCTAGAAAATTTCTGGGGTTCCTTACTATTTTATTAGGGGCTTGGCGTCTTGGCGATACCTTGGTAATTCGAGTCGGGTCAACCCGATTCGCTAAGGTATCGAGGCCTTAGCGAGTTGGTACTAATAGCTGGTACTAAGTATTTAAGTCGGTACTAAGACCCTAACCCGAGTATTTAGTCGGTACCAAATCTTGGTACTAAATCCCGACTCGACGGTTAGTCTAGTACTACTTCCTTATTATACCCTAGCTCTTTAAGTATAAGGCCTAGATATAGAGCTTCTTTATATACCTCTACTATAGTAATATATTTAGACTTATATATAAATATTACTACTAGCTTTTATAATTTTAATTACTAGGTAATAGGGCTATTAAATAGTTTATAAATATATACTCTAGTAGAGTAAGATATCTTATAATTATTATAATAGAATATATTAATAAAACCTACTAGGCTATTATTCTTACCTAGTTAGTAGATTAGGCTATTAACAAATTTCTAGCTAGGTAATATAATACTCTTTTCACCGTATTTATATATTATAAAGAAGGGTTATAAAGAGAATAACTTAGGGTACTAATAGTATAAGTAATATTAGGCCTAGTTATAATACTTAACTAATTAAGTACTCTTATAAGGGATTAATAAGCCTCCTTATTAGATAAGAGGGCTATATAGCTATTAGGGGTAATAGTAATATATACCTATTTTATAAGTAACTTTACTAGTAAATAATTCTTTATATTAAGCTATCTTAATAATTATATAATATATTTTATCTAATTAACTTAAATAGACTATTTATCTAGATTTCTAATAATATTTATACCTAGATAGTCTTTTAAATCTCTTATATACTTAAAGTTAAACCTCTTATTAAGTTTATTTTTTATATAAGTAATTAGGTCCTAATTATATATTATAAATAGTAAGTTATTTATATATATTATAATAATAACTTTTATTATAAGGTTAATAAATATATAATAATTATACTTAAGGTAATTAAATTCTAGTAACTTAAGTACCTTATAAAGGGTCTTATACTATTTATAAGATACTTACTTAAGGTTATATAAAGCCTTATTTAATTAATAGGCGTATTCTTATTAACTATTAGTAAAGTAATATAGTTACTCTACTTAGATTTCTTCCTAAATAAGTAATTCTAGGAACGCCGTAATAATATCTAAATACTTAATAACTAGCCTATACTTAGTAATTAGGGTAAGAAGAAGATATTATAATAATACCTTTAAGGTTAATAAGAAGGTCTTATTAAAATTAATCCCCTTAATTTAATAGAAGCCCTTAACTATCTACTAGGCCTTATACTTACTTATTTCACCTATTAGCCTATATTTATAGGATAGAACCTATCTTCCTAGTAAGATATATACCTTATAAGGTAGCTTATATAATATTTTCTATATCTCCTACTTAGTATAGTTAGCTAATTCTTCTTTAGTAGTAGCGAGCTATTTCTTATTATTAGGCCCTTAAAGAGCCTTATCTATTAATATTAGATAGGGATACTCTTTACTAATAGTAATAATATAGATAAGTATAGCCCTAAACCTATTAGGGTTATTAGAAGACTTTAGGCCTTACTTATTAATCTAGTTATAATTAATCTATAATTTATTATAACTAGAATAATATAATAAATTAGGAATAATTTTTTAGGATTTACTATTCCTAGCTAATATCTTATTAATAATAGCTAGTAGTATTTTAGTAGTAATTTAGTATATTTAACTATTATAACTATTCTAATTTTAAATAGTTAATATTTCTAACTCCGCTTAACTAATTCTAGTAGTCTAATTATTTAACTTATATTAATTTAACTTAGGTAGATTATCCTAATTATATCTATTTAAACTAGTTAGCCTACTTATATTATTAGTTAGGCCTAATATTAATTAGCTATTAGGAAGAGTTATTACTAATCTATTACTAGAGTTACTAGTATTTTATTAGGAACTAGACTAGAAGGCTAGTTCCTAAGGGCTGGAATAGATAGTATAAACTACTAGTAAGTAGGTAGTATTATAAAGGTAGACTTAATACTCTAATAACTTTATAATTATAAAAGAACTAATCTCTACCTTCTAAAGAGGTAGAGGGAGGACTATCTAAATACCCCTTAAGGAAGCTACCTAGCCTCTTAGATATCTAGATAAAAGGATATCCGTCAGGATAATAAGAAGCTAAACTAATACTACTAGGATATTACTAGTAGGCTATATTATACTAGCTAGATATATTAAGATATCTTAATAATTACCTCCCCTTTAAGGGTATTTATCCCTAAATACTAACTATTACTATTTATAATAGGACTTATTAAAAACCTTTAAAACCCTAGTAGGGAAAGTAAGGGAAAGAGTTCTAAAGATAGTAATAATATAATAATAGTAATACGCCGCTAATATTATATACTATTAATATATAAAAGCCTTTATAATTATAATTTATATTAATAGTAGAATATAATTATTAATTAAGTTTATTATTATATTACTTTATAAATATATAATATAAATAATAATATAAAAGTTAGGTAATAATATTATACTATTAAATTATATAGTTAATATATATAATATAATATATAATAAGGTTATATTTTATTTACTTTTAACTTCTTTTATAATTACTACTATTAATATTAACTTATTATAAGTTAACTTAAGTTATATCTTAATATATTAATATTATTAATACTTTATAAAATAACTACTATTATAATATAAGTATAATATAAAGGATTAATTATTAATATAATATTATATATTAAATAGTTAATAATTATAATAATAATTATGGTAAGTCTTTACTAGTTATCCTTTACTACTTTATATATATTATTACTTTATAATAGACTTTAATTATCTTTAAATATATTATAAATATATTACTTATAAATTACCTTCTTATATAAGTCTATTATATTAGTTATTTAAGGACTTTATTAATATCCTATTATATTATACTTCTTTTAAATTATTCTTATACTCTTTATACTTAAAGGTATTCCTATTAACTAACTCTTATAATAGATAGTTAAATCCTCTTACTACGCCGCGCTACCCTATTATATTATTAGGGTAGTAGCCCTCTTATAACCCTATTATCTTTAATATATTAAGTACCTAGGTTTAAGTCCTAAGTTATTATATAATTAAGAGACTAGTAAGGCTTATAAGAGGTATTACTACCTTTATAAGCCTTATAAATTAATTTATAATAATAGGATTTTAATATAATTTATATATAATATATTAATAGGTTATAAGTCCCCCTTACCTTTTATACTTATTTATCTAGCCTCTTTACTTATAACCCTATTATTACTCTCTAAAGTAGAAAGTTACCCTATTATACTACTTTTATAATATAGGTTACTACCTTTAAAATTAAGATAGAGGTAGTAATTTACTTAGGGGAGTATAATAAAATATTTTTATATAAGTTATAAACCTTTAAAGAATTATTATACTTTAATATAAAGGTAGGTAATTAAATAGTTATTACCTTAGAGGATATCCTAGATATAATAAGATAGTAGGTAAGTTCTTTTATTATATACTTTTTATAATATATATTAATACTTTTATAAGAGGGGTTAAATACCCTTATTATAATAGAGGTTAATAAGGAGTTAAGGGAGGTAAGTATATTATTAAAGTATTCTACTATCTTTATATAAGTTAATTATATATTAAGAGGAGGATAATAATAATTTTAATAAAGAGGAGATAAAAGAGACTTTAGAGGATATAAAGGAGGAGGAGGAGGAGGCTATTACCTCCCCTATTATTATATTACCTACCCCCGCTTCTATTAACCCTAGCTACCCTTCTTATAATAATAACTCCGCTAGTACTACCCCCTCTACTTATAAAATTCGCGCCCCTTACGCCCCTTACGCCCCTTATACTCCTTATACTCCTATTACTCCTACTCCCTTACCTACTCTACCCTCTCTACCTACCCCTATTAGGGATACTACCTTATCCTCTAGCTTATTTATTATAAGCCCTAGCTTACCTTAATATACTCCTCTTATAAGACCTTAATATTATACTTTTAAGTAAAGATTCTTTTTTTAAATTATAAGGATTTTCCTCTTAATTAATTCTTTTCTTATATATCTCTTTATTAAAATCTTTATTATATATATATAACTTATAACTTACATTTTATAACTTAACTTTATAATTAAATAGTTCTATTATAATAGTTATATACTAGTATTTTACCTTTAATACTTTTTTATTATATATATATTATTATATTCCCTTTATAAATCTTTTATATTTATATCCTTAATAGATATCTATTAATTATATTCTATTTTATAATTAAATTATTTAATTAAATAGTATTAAATACCTTTACTTTTTATTTTATTTAGGATTTATTCTACTTTATAATATTCTTTATTATTAATAAGTTCTAGAAGAGGTATAAATAATTATTTACCTTTATTAAGATAGCTTTAATATAATTTTAATAAGGAAATATAAAATATAAGATAGATTCTTTATACTATTAAGAGACTTAAGTAATATACTTAATATCTAATTATATCTACTACTTTAAAGGGATTAATATACTTATATAATAACTTTTAATTTAATCTTTTCTACTTTAAATTCTTTATAATTAATATTACTAGTTCTCCTATTATATAAGACTTTAAGATATAAAGTTTATTATAAAACTTTATAACTTATACTTAAATAGTCTACTATTAATCTATTAATATAACTCTTATTTTCAAAAGATTTTTTATATAATCTTTAATTATAAGTACTCCTCCTTTTAAAAAGTTATCCCTAACTTTATCTTTTATATATAAATTATATTTATATATTATATAAAATAGTAAATAACCTAATATAATATAAATACTATTATAATATATAAATTTAATTATTAAGAGTAATATAACCTAATTATTTTATTCTTTATTTAAAAATACTTTAAGGTAATATTTAATCTACCTATCTATTTATAAATAGAAGGTAGTACTTAGTTATCTCTTTATTTTTATATAATAATAGACTTCTAATTAATAAGTACTTATAAATAAGGATCCCTAATTTAATATAATACCTATTAATAAATTATATTATAATATTATATTTTTAAATAAGATCTTAGCTAATTTAATAGTAGTATAAGTACTCTTAGTTAGAAGGTATTAAACTATTTTTATATACTTATTAATAATTATAAGAATAGAATTATATATAAAACTTTTATATTTACTAAGTAGTAAGCTTATAATAAAATTTATAAAAAGTTCTTCTTAAGGCCTATTAGATTATAATAAAGATATTATATTATTATAAGGTTTATATTTAAGAGCCTTTATCCTTTAATATATTTTATAAGTTTAGATATATAATTTAATATCTATTAATATTCTACTCTAATAATACTTATATTAGAGTAATTCTAAGGTTTTTTATAATTTAAAATAACTTATTAAGGTATTATTATAATACCTTATAATAATTTTTATATATAATACTAAATTATCTAGTATATAAAGTACTCCTTTAAATCTTAATAATCTTATAAAATTAACCTTCTAAGGCTATTTAATAGTATTTTACTTAAAAGTTATATACTTTACCTTATCTTTTTATTTAATAATAAATAGATTATTACTTTATAATAAGAGGATAAGTTCGTTTAAGGATTCTAATCTAGCTTTATAAGCTATTTTAAGTTTAATAACTACTCTTACTAGTACTTATAAGATATATTATTTATAACTAATAACCCTAGTAATAGGATTAAGTAGTAGCGCTACTATATTATATTAATATTAGGAAGGTAGCTTTATACCCCTTCTATCTAAGTTTTTAGACTTAATTAAGAGTTTCCTAAGCCCTCCTAAGCTAGATAGGTTTATATACTTAGTTATTTCTTCTAGCTACCTTTAATTAGAGATAATACTTCTTAAGTTTACTTGCTTATTTTATAAGGTAGGTAGGAGCTAGTTAAATAATATCTTAATATTATTATAATTAGGTCTATATAATAGAGTATTTATAAGATTCTTTTTACTAGGTTAATATTTAATATTAAAGTTATATATAACTAAATAAATAGCCTATTAAGCTTAATAATTATTTAACTACTTTATTTATATAAATCCCTTAAGATTATTATAATTTATAAGTACTTTAATAGTATAATAACTACCTTCTATATAGTATTACTATTACTTAAAGGCTTTAATAATTACTAATAGCTCTTAATTATATATCTTATACCTAGTTTTAGTAGGTATTAATTTATAAGACTAGAAAGCTACTAGATATTAAGCCCTATTATTATCCTATTAAGATAAGATAGTAGTTATAATAAAATTAGATATATCTATTTTAATCTAAATTTTCTTATTAAGATTAAAATATATTAAGATAGGTATAATTATAAAGGTATAATATAAGTTATAAAATACCTTCTCTTTACTAGCACCTTATATAAATAGTCTTAACTTCTTCCTATCCTTACTACCCTTTAAAAGGCTAGTTAAGGGGGATACTATTTATAAATAGTAGTATATAAAATACTAGTAGAAGTTTATAAATCCTAAAAATATTTAGACTTCCTAATATATAATTAATACTAGCTAGTCTTAGATAATAAATACCTTATAACTATCTATTAATATACTATTAATACTTATAATAAACCTAAGGAATTCTATTAAATTAATATAAAATTTATATTTCTTTTAATTAATATAAAGTTAAAACTTTTATAACTACTTAAGTACCTAGTAGATATATTATTTATAACTAAAGATATCTTCTAAATAAATTAAAATATTATTAAGGTATATTATATAAGTAATATCTACTAGGCCTATTAAAGCTCTATTAATATAAGCTTAGAATATAACTAAAGTATTTACTAATCTAAATAGTATAATTATATATTTAAAATAGTTATACTACGTATAAAACGCCGTCTTCTATTTATTACCCTTATAAATATAAATCCTATAATAAGTATCCTTAAGGTCTAACTTAGTAAATATCTTAATACCTTATAAGTAATTAAGTATTTTACTAATTAAAGGGAGAGGATAATAATTCTTTTTTATTACTTTATTTAACTTATAATAGTTAATATATAATTATAAGCTACTATCCTTCTTTAATATAAATAAAATAGGAGCCCTTATAAGACTAGTAGACTCTTATATCTAACCCTTTAACTTAGTATTATTTAAGTAGATATATAGGGTTTCTAACTCCCTTTATAATAAATTATAAATAGGCTTATAAGGAGGCTTATAACTATCTATATTAATAGTATAATCCCTAGGCTTAAATAGGGGTAGTTATCCTACCTCCTTATTTAAAAAGATATTTAAAAAGTTATAAAGACTTTTAAGTAGCTCTAGTACTTTACTATTAAAGCTCTAAGTTTCTACTTAAAATAATCTAATATAGATAATAGTATAAATTACTAATTTACCTTTAAGAGTATCTATAAATACTTATAACTCTAGGATAGATATACTAGTAGAGTCTAATAGAAATTGCTACTTTTAACTCCTTAGATCTACTTATACCCTAGCTTTTAATAAGGTAGGTATACTAAGAATAATTAATAACCCCTTCTTCTTAATTATATAAAATATACTAGTATATTAACCTAGCTACCCCTAGCTATTAATAAGATAGTACTCTACCTAGTATATATTATAGTAATAGATTAATTAACTATTTATCTATTTAAGAATTAATAGCTAATAGCCCTCTAGGGGTTTTAAGTTATATTACTTAGTAAAGCTTTAAGAGATAATATTAATCTCTACTCTTATATCTATTAAGAAGTTTATATAATCTTATATATCTTATATATTAATAGAACTACTAATATTAATATTATAAATTAATAATAAACCCCTTTTAATAAGTAAGCGCCTTAGTATTAAGGTCTTAATAGAGGCGTACTTCCTTTTTTTAATTTAATAGTCCCTTTTTTAATAGTATTAATAAGTATTATATTTAGATTCCTAGGTATCCTAGGCCTATAATAGTCCTTATTATAATACCCCTTCTTCTTATAATTAAAATATATTAACTCTTCCTTAGTATCTAGTAACTTATTATAACTACTAGCGGGTTAAATACTTCCTACTTTTATAAAAGGTTTAATACCTCTATCTTAACTTCCTTCCCTCTTCTAACCTTTATTCTACCTATTAGAATAATCCTCTTTTTTAATAATATAACTATTACCCGCTATTATTTTAGTATAAAACTACTAGTTATTCTCTAATTAAGTAGTAAGGGTAATTAGGCTTTCTTTAATTATAAGGAGGTCTTAATAATTTATAAGGGCCTTTTAAAGGTCTAAGCGTAACTTTATAAAGAAGTTAATCTATTAATATTCCTTTAAAAAAGGAGGGATTTATAATTTAATCCTACTTAAATATATATTAAAGCTTTATATTAACTAGTTAGGGTTTTATTATATATCTAAGTATAATTATATGTTATAAAGCTAGTAGTTTACTAAGTCCTTAATAAGGTTTAGTAAGTATTAAGTAAAGTACTTCTAGGTAACTACTCTCCCTAATAATAACTTTTTATAATAATCTTATAACTTAGTAGGTTTACCTTTTAAGAATTATATAGCTTAAGTAACCTTTATAAACTTAATTAAGAATTTAGTAGGTATTAATTAGAATATAATATTTATAATATAATACTATTTCCTATACCTATATATATTCTTCCCCTTATAAAAGGGTAAGTCTTTAGGTTTTAAGTAGCTTCTAGGGTATTAACTACTAGGTTCTTCTAACTAGCCTCTAGTAGATTAACTTAGGGTAAAATTATTAAAGATAAATCTTATCCTAGGGTCTAATATACCTTATATATTAATATCCTAATTTAGAGGGTAGTTCTTTATTAAGCTTTATCCTAACCCTTATTATATCCCTCCTAATAATCTACTAGTAATTTAATATAAATCTAGTATAATTATATCTACTTCTACTTATAATTAGGTTATCCTTTTCTAAATACCTTAAAGCTTTCTTTCCTTTATTAACTACTCTTCTTTAACTTTAATAGTAGTAATAAATTTATTAAGTATAATTATACTAATAAAGGTTTTATTAAAAATTCTATTATTAGGTATATTATTTATTACTTTAATATCTCTTATATTAGACTTTAATATTATCTTAATTTTATTATAATAGACTTCTAATATATTTTTATCTTACTTAGTATTAGATATCTTCGCGTTATTATACTATTATAATCTAGACTATCCCCCTTTAAAGGTAGAGAGATTAGAATTATTAAGAACTAGACTAAAAGGCTAGTTCCTAAGGGCTAGAATAGATAGTATAAACTACTAGTAAGTAGGTAGTATTATAAAGGTAGACTTAATACTCTAATAACTTTATAGTTATAAAAGAATTAATCTCTACCTTCTAAAGAGGTAGAGGGAGGACTATCTAAATACCCCTTAAGGAAGCTACCTAGCCTCTTAGATATCTAGATAAAAGGATATCCGTCGGGATAATAAGAAGCCGAACTAATACTACTAGGATATTACTAGTAGGCCGTATTATACTAGCTAGATATATTAAGATATCCTAATATATTTTTTATATTTTTAGGATTACCTAATACTCCCTTAATACCCTATTAATTAGGAGGGGGTACTCCCTCTAAGACCTTACTATTATAATCTAATTAGTCTAATTAGAGGTAGCTTAGAAGGTTTATAATATAATTATTACTATCTTCTCTATTTATTAGAAGCTTATTATCTTCTATTAATAGTATAATAGCTTTCTTATTAAATATAATATATACTAACCTAATAAGATATTATCCCTTAATATCTTATACGCGGTAGATACTCTTACTATTATAGCTAAGGAAGTAATATTTAATAGCTATATTATCTAGTTTCTTCTTATTTAGTAATATATTAAATAAATAGTACTAATATTTAAAAGGCTTTAAGTATATTAATAGGGGTTAAAAACCGTATTATTTCTTAAAGGGAGACTTCCTATATTTACTAAGTATAAGGTTCTTAATATAATTAATATAATAGATAGCCTTACTCTAGAACTCCTAAAGTAGTCGAATATTAATAAGGACTATTCTATCTTTACTAAATAGTATCTAGTTCTTCCTCTCTATAATCCTATTCTTATATAGGTTATATAGGGCTAATATAGTTAATTATATCCTATTCTCTTTATAGATCTATTAATATTTATAGCTCTAGGCGAGTTTATTATTACTCTAAATAAAGGCTAGTTAATACCCCTAATTCTTCTAATATTTTATTTTAAAGGTAAGTTTTATTAGTAATTCTCCCCTACTAGATATATAGTTTTTAAGACAAAATCCTAAAGCCTTATATATAGATACTATTATATTAGTATATCCCTTAAAGGTAGTTATATAATTAGCTAATACTAGGTTAATATACTAGTATTAGCTAGGGATAGTAACTCTCTATATAAGTATTTATAAGGGTATTTAAGTAATTTTCCCTAATATATAACTTTTATATAATTCTTAAGACTTATATTTTTATAGATAATTAGTAGCCTTATAGTTAATATTAGTAGTACGTACTATTACTTTAATAGCTCTTATACTAATATAACTATATTACTTATACTATTAAGTCTATAATATATTATTTTTAGCTAGTATAAATAGTTTAAGGTAAAAGGCTCTTATTTATTATATCTATATTATTTCTAGCTAGTATATCCTATTATATAAGAAGGCTTATAATACCTCCTACCCTAATTTATTATAAAATATCTCTTTTCTATTACTACTAATATACTTATAGCCTTATAAGTCTAGCTAGGTATTTAATAAGAGATTAAACTCTATATTAGGGATATAGTAAATATTAATTAATAGAAAATTATTAATTCTATTATTAATAACTATTAAGATTAATATTAGGCTAGTAATAAGATCTACTTATACGCGGTACTAGTTATAAACCTATTACTTATTAATAGAGCTAAGAGGTCTTTAATCTAAATATAGTTAGAATAAAATTAAGATATTATATAGTAGTAGAGCTCCTTATATAGAGTTTTTATACGCGTAGCGAGCGCGCCCTTAGTATATATAATAATACCTACCTTAGTTCCTACTAGTAGTATTAGCTCTATGTATAGAAAACTCTAGGTTAAGAGATAGAAGGTATTATACTAAGTAGAAGAGTTAGAATAATAGGCTAAGGCTACCCCCCTTAACTAGGAGGACTATAACTACGCGTAGGAGTAAGAGTAGTAACCTTATAATAATAAGTATAACTAGTAGGATTTTAATATAATCTACTTTCTCTTATAAGTAGATTATTATATAGCCTAGTATTAGGAAATAGTAATATAATAGTAGTAATAAAGTATATTTATACCCCCCTAATAACTTTAATAGCTCCCTTCTATATATTATAAAAAAGATATATAGTAATTCTTAATAGGAGTATTATAGGCCTTTTATTAGGCTAGTAGTAGTAGCGACCTAGTATTATAAGTTAAATAGAAAAGGATACCTTAATATTAGATAGTATAAGAGAGGAGTAGCTAAGGTAGTAGTAGATTAGTAGGAGGGCTAAGGGTATTTATTAGTATTAGTTAAATTATATAGGGAAGGGTAAGAGGGTAATTAGGGGAGTATAAACCTTTTAAGAGTAGGAAAAGGGGCGTAGCCTGTAAACGGAAGGAGTAGCTAACAGCTCTAACTACTTATATTAGCCCTGATATATATATCTTAGTCTATAAGAATTAATAATAATATAACCTAATATAATATACCCTAGGTAAGCTAATAATATATAACTATTATATTAATTCTTCCTAATAGGAGCCCGGCCTATAATCTCGTTAATTAGGGCCTAAGGACCTATAATACCTAAGATATAGTATAACGTAGACCTACTTAAGAAATGGCTAGTATACTATCCTTATTACTTATACGCTAAGGAGACCGTGACTCTAGAGGTCTAAATGCTATTAGCCCTAAGACGGCTTAATAGCTATTTAACTAAATAGCTATCCTTAAGGCTAAAGTAGTAGAGTCCCGACGCGATACTATTAGTACGGCCTTATAAAGGGGAAGAGGCCTAATAGATCTATTAGGGCTTACTATAAGGCGTAGCGTAGCCCCTTCTATACACGTACCTCTAATAGGAGCTATAATAATAATAATAGTAATACATTAGGACCGTAAGAGAGTAAAATATAATAAACCCCTAATATTTACTAGCTCTCTTATAGACGTCCGTTTATAAATTATCGACTATAATAACTTCTTTAACCTCTAGATTATTAAGGGCTCTAATACTTAAGTACTTATAGCGTATACCTACCTTAGACCTAAAATTAGAATAAGGACGTAACTTATAAGACTATTAGGCCTCTAAGAGACCTTTAAAGACTAGGATAAGTTATAAGTATAGCTATTAGAGAATTACTCTATTAGGGATATTAGGTTAGATATAGAGTTAAAAATAGACTATATACGTATAGGAAATAAGGAGTTATTATAAAATTTTATTAATAGATTTAAAACCCTAGTAACAGATCTATTATAAAATGATTCGGCGATTTACTATACTTTTAGGAAAAAGCTATTAGCTGAAATCCTAGACCGTATCTACTAGTTATAATAGCAACTACTAGATATATTTATAGGATTTAAGACCGTAGTATAATAAGCCGAAAATTATATTAGAGTTAGGAAGTAGACCCTAGAAGACTAAGAGGAGGTAGAATAGGGTTAATAGAAAAGGGTATAACTTACTAATAACTACCCTAATAAGGAAGGCGGAGGGCGCTCTCCCTTACGTGATAAACTTAATAATATAAACTTTAAACTATTAGGATTAAATAGTAAAAAAAGGGCTAATATCTATAATAACTATTAGAAGGCATAAAGGGATTAAGGGGTATATATATATTATAGGTAGAAGAAATATTAGGTTAAAGACTATACTAATAGACCTATTAACTACCCCTATCTAAAAAATAATTACTTATAATACCTAAGATAGCGTCGTAGGTTACCCTAGTCTTAGAGGAGTGCCTTATAACCTAGGAATTACCCCCTTTAAGGCAGGCTAGGTGTAACTTAGAATATTAGTTATAAAAGCTATAATATACCCTTAAAAAGGAGTTCCTACGCCTTACTCTATTAGATATATTTAATAAGGTCTATAATAAGGATTATATCTTAATACCTATATAAATATAAAAAACCTATTCTAACCTAGACTATTAATATATAAAATTGACCTTATAAGTATTAATCGATTATAGCGCTACGGCGAATTTTATTAACTAGGACTAGGTCTAAATATTAGGCCTTACGCCCCTAAATATTAAGGTAGCCTAGGTTATTAATGTAAATAGAAGGATAATTAGTCCTGCCTTATTATAAGCGCTATTTTATATTAAAATTAGCGCTCTAAGCGGATACTACTCTTATTATACTTTTAGAGCCATTCCTATATAAGGTTATTAAATAATTCTAGGCCTATTATAGCTTTAATAAATTAATCCTATTATAGATTAGGCTAAGGGAAAGGTTAGTATACCTGATAATATTAGGGTATTAGATTAAATAGACTTTAATAATAAGGTGGAGGGAGAGACCGTCTATACCTATTACTCTATAACTAAGAAAGCCGACTAATTAGCCCTAAGGGTCCTATTAATAAAGTACTTAGAATACTTAAACGTTTTTAATAAGGAGGTAGGAAGTAAGTTACTACCCTATCGTAGCGAACTCGATTATACTATTAACCTTTAGCTAGGAACTATACTACCTTTTAGCTTACTTTATAACCTATTAGAGACTAAGTTAGGTGTCTTAAAGGCGTATATTAAATAGAATCTTAAATTAGGCTTTATTAGACGCTTAAAATTGATAGCTAGGGCACTAATCCTATTTATAAAGAAAAAGGACGGAGGCTTACACCTTTATATAGATTACCGAGGCCTTAATATAATAATAGTAAGAGATTAATATCCGATCCCTTTAGTTTTAAATATTCTAGACTAACTAAGGAGAGCTAAGATGTATATAAAAATCGACTTATAAGGGGCTTATAACCTAATTTAAGTGAAAGAAGGTAATAAATAGAAAATGGCTTTCCGTACTCGTTATAAGCTGTTTAAATACTACGTTATACCTTTTAAACTAGCTAATACCCCCTTAATATTCCAATTATATATTAATAAGGCGCTATTATACCTTATAGATATTATAGTTATTATATACCTTAATAATATCCTTATCTACTCTAATAACCCTACCGACTATAACTATTATATTAAGGAGGTTTTAATAGCGCTAAGGAAGCACGGTCTATTTACCAAGCTAGAAAAATGCGAATTTAGTATTAATACCGTGGAATTCTTAGGGTTTATTATCAGCCCTAAGGGTATTATAATAGACCTAATACGAGTCTTAACTATTATAGATTAGCCTACTCCTATAACTATAAAGTAAGTTTAATCCTTCTTAGGATTTTATAACTTCTATTATCGATTTATTAAGGAATATAACTAAATTATAAGGGAGCTAATAGAGCTAATAAAGTTAATAGTTACTTTTCAGTAGTTATAATAGGCTAAATTAGCGTTTAGAGAGCTTAAAGAGGCGTTTATAAAAGCACTACTACTAATATATTACGATCCTAACCTACCTTTATAACTAGAAATAGATATAAGTATGTATATGCTATTAGGGGTATATTCTTAGAGGAAGGATAATACTTATACTTATCCGATTATATTTTATAGCCGTAAATTTAGCCCAGCTGAAATAAACTATAATACCCTAGATTAAGAATTATTAGCTATTATTATATCCTTTTAAGTATAACGGAAATACCTTAAAGGAGCCTAATACTATATTATAGTTATTATAAACTACTATAACCTTAAATTATTCCTTACTACTAAGACGCTAAGCCGACGCTAGGCCTATTAAGTAGAGTTTCTTTTAGCGTTTAACTTTAAAATCTAATACTAGCCTAGGAAGAGGAACCCTACTAATACACCCTCCTAGAGGGCTAATTATAACGAGCCTAATACTACTTATACTATAATCCCTTTCTTTAAGTTAGCGCTTATAGTTATTAAAGAAGGGCGGGATATAGCCTACTAGGTAATAACGGACCTATAATTAATAGAATAGGAAGATAACTAGACTAAGAAGCTCTTATAGACTATCCTTAAAGAAATCTTAGAAAAACTTAAGACTAATAGTAGAGCTATTAGGGCTAAAGGATTAAGTTATAAATAGCTATTAGGCCTTCTATATTTTTAGGGTAATCGTTTCTATATACTTAAGGATATAGATCTAAAAGTCCGTATTATACGAAATTTCTATAATTCCCTAATAGTAGGCCACCTTAGTCGTAACTAGATTATTTTAACTATCCGCTATTAGTTCTACTAGCCGTTACTAAGTAATAATATAGGCGATTATATAAAAATATATAATGCCTATTAAAGAACTAAAGCTTTAAAATACCTATTATATAGGGAATTAGCACCTATTCTAATTCCTAATATATTATAGAGATCTATTATAGTAGACGTTATTATAAACCTTAAAAAAAGTAAAAGCCCTGTTAATAATATTACTTATAACTATATTATAGTAATAATAGACTATTTTAGTAAGATATACTACTATATTATATATTATAAATCTATAACCTCTAAATAGTTTATAATATTATTCCTACGAGATATATTTTAGTTATATAAGATACCTAACATAATTATTAGCGACTAGGATACCCTCTTTACCTTATACTTTTAGTAAACTCTTATAAAAGCCCTTAGTATAGATTATAGGCTTTTAACGGCGTATTATTAATAAATAGATAGCCTAATAGAGCGGTAAAATTAAGTTATTAAATAATACTTACGAGTCTTTATAAATTACTAGTAAGATAACTAAGTTACTCTACTTAGCCTTAAAGAATATACTTATAATAATAGTATCTATAATATTATATATTAAAGCCTATTCTTTATCTCTAGTAATAGAGAGCCTAAACTATTCTAGTTAGTAGACGCTCCTAGCTATATTAGCCCTAGTATAACCGCCTAGGAAATAGTAAAAGAACTAGAATACCTTAATATAGTCCTTAGGGAAGAGCTTATTATAGCCTAAAATGCCTAGGCTTAGTATTATAATAAGGGGAGAAAGCCCCTAACCCTCTAACTAGGAGACCGCGTTATATTATATAGCATTAATATCTTATTATAAAGACCTTATAAGAAGCTAGACTATAAAAAAGTCGGCCCCTTTCTAGTAGTAGAGGCTATTATACCTAATACTTATAAGATTAAGTTACTTTTATAAATAAAGGTATACCTAGTATTTTATATATATTTAATAGAACCCTATTATACTAATATAATTAAAGGCTATATCACGCTACTACTACCTTTAATTAGTAAAATTACGGAGTATAATAATAAGAGAGAGTATAAGGTAGATAAGATCCTAGACTCTAGACTCTACTATCGTAAACTATAATATCTTATAACCTAGAAGGGGTATAGATTAGAGGAAAATTTATAGGAGTTAGCGAAGGACGTATAAAATACGTTAGACTTAATTTAATAATTCTACTAAAAGTATCCTTTTAAAGTATTACTATAGTAGTATAGGTATAAAGCCTTAGAGGTATAGAGCCTTAAGGTATAGAGCTATTAGTTAGACCTTTTAGGTTATTTTAGAGTAGATATAGGTATAGAGCTATTTCTTATATATTTAGGAAGTATAAAGCTATTATAATACGTAGTTTTAAGGTATAAAGCTATTTCTTATATATTTATAATATAGAGCTATTATAATTATATAGTTTTAGGGTATAAAGCCATCTTATAGAAAATAAATTATTTAGCCTCAGCTATTAAGTTTATAATTATAGTAATAAGCCTATTAAGTAGAATCGGGTTAGCGCTTTATACTCCACAGGATTTACTACTCTATACTCTTATAAATCTCTAACTTAATTATATCCTCCCTTAGCTTAATAGTCTATTAGCCCTATATTACTACTTAAGATAAAGAACTCTATATTACCTTATATAATTTAAGCTCGTATTAGGCCTATAAAACTAAGGAGGGTCTTATTAGCGCTATTATTATATCGCGGAATTCTAATTATTAGATACTCGGTAAGGCTATTAATATTATAAATCGAGTACTCTAGGAGGCCTACTATAACTATAGACTAGAAGATAAACCGTACTTAGAGTACTTATTTTTTAACCCTATAATAGGAGATATTAACTATCTATTAGAGGTCCTTACTCTTAATAATATTATAAGCGGACTTAGCGGGGATATATTACCTAAACGCGTAAAGCTATTAGACTCTATTATAGGTCTTATTATTCTTAAAGGTATCCCTATTACTAGCGTTAAGGCCTAGTAGCCTCTAGATTTTAATGTTATAGGATTTACTATCTTAGAGCCTCTTAGGATCTATTAGGGTAATATATTTAGTATTAAGTATAATAATAGGTATAGTATATTCAGCTAATTTAGTAAGGATAAATACTATATATATATTCTTTATAGTTAGGAAGATTATAACCTAAAAATATACCGTACTACTACCTTATAATAACTAAACTTAAAGGCCGCTAAAGCCTAGGCTAAGGAATTAACCGCTGGACTTAGCTCTTATAGGCCTAAGTCCTCTCCTAGGCCTCTATAAGGTACTCCTATCCCACGTTAATTATATATACCTCTATTAATACCCTTATACTTAAAACTATTCCCTAACCTCCTAGATAAATTTACTTATAAGCCTCGCTAGCTATTAGATATAAGGGCTAGTAAGTCTAGAGAGGTTTATATAAGCGGTACTACCGGTCCTATCTAACCTTATTACCGTGATATAACTAGAATAGAGGAATCTAGAGAGATTCTTATAAGTAGTTCTACTAGTCCTATTCAACCTTATAACCGCGATATAACTAAAATAGAGGCTACGCCTCCCCTAATACCTAGTACTAGGAATCTTTAAAGGGCCTTTACTAATCTAATTAGGTAGTATATTTATATAGTTATAGTTATAAAGCGCCTAGATAGTACCCTACTTATTTAGGTAGATATAATAGTACTTGCTAGGAAAGCTATTAAGGATATTATACCCTTAGTCAGGGCTATTACTATAAAGAATAAGAAAGCCTTTAATATAACTAAGAGTAATATTACCCCTAGGATATATTAAATACTTTATTAGGGTAATAAGATCTTAAAGACCTTATAAGTTAAAGTAAAATAAATCTGTAATAAGGCTAGATAGCTAACTACTCCTATTATAACCTATTATCTAGATTTCGGTTATATTATAAACTATAAAGGCCCACCTTATTACAATACCCTAGATATACTCTTATAATACATTAAATTAGGTTATACTATAGCTAATCCGCTTACGTAGTTTATTAAAGAATAACCCGCTCTTATAAAGGTAGAAGACTTAGGGCCTAAGGATTAGGACTTAGAGTAGGATATTAACGGGGGACTTGAAGGCTAATAGTATAGTATTAGGCCTTATAAGGACTATAAGGTATAAAGGGGGGGACTATAAATAGAAGGAGTAGCTAATAGCTCTAACTACTTATATCAGCCCTAATATATATATCTTAGTCTATAAGAATTAATAATAATATAACCTAATATAATATACCCTAGGCGAGCTAATAATATGTAACTGCTATATAGCCCTAGTAAGAGAAAGGAATATATAGATATTAGGATCTAATACTAGGGTAGTAATAATAAAGTATAAGGGAGAGGATAGTATATAGTATTTAAAGGTCTAGAAGTATTATAATAAATAGGGTAGGTAAGAGAAGTTTTCTTCTATAATTTATAGTTTCCTCTTAATAAACTAGAGTTAGAACGCCCTTATTAGCTCTAAGTAGCTAGATAGTAGAGTATAAAATATAAATATAGATATAAGACTAATATTATCCTAATACCCTTAACTTTTATTAGTCTACCCCTAGTAGGTTCTAATACTATATAGTTTTAGACTAGTAAATAGTTAGTAAACTTAGAGTAATCTTAGAAGGTATACTCCTAGTCTCTTAAGTTAATAATAATCTTATAAGACTTATTTTATTATAAGTTGTACTTAAAGTAAGTAGTATAAGATTTATCTTATTTTTATTTATCTAGAAGATTTTATTTATTTTACTAGTAATTAGGACCTTTCTTATTTTATTAATAATTATTCTATACTTCTAGCTCTTTCTTTATTTTAGAGGTAAATCCTACTAGTATAAGGTCTAGATAAGCATAAAAATAGGTATTAATATTATAATTATTATTATAAAAGGTATACTTCTTACTATTACTACCTTAATATCTATTATTTTAATATTAGCCTACTTTTAATTATTTATTAAAATTACTAGTAAAAGCCTTAGTATCCTTAGCCTTATTAGCTAGATCTCTATTAGTAAGTAATATAGTAATATATTTAAAGTTAATATCTTCCTTCCTAGAATAAGAGTATTAGTAAGGGTATAAACTATTTATTTTATATATTCTAATAGACCTTTCTTAAATATTAAGGCTAGAAAATCTTAATCTAAGGGAGTTCCTATTTACTCTAGTTAGTTCTTATATCTACTAAACTTAGTAAAGTAGATGTAAAGGTGTTTAAACTAATTAGATTAAAGGGCTATTAAGGTAAAAAAGATTGCTCTTCTTATTATATAAGACTCCGTCTTATATAATAACTTTAATTTTACTTATATATTCTTAACTACTATAATCTTCTTAATTATAATATAAATAGCTAGTATATAAGTAATCTAAATAGTAGTAAGGGCTATCTTTTCCCTCTTAATATACTTATCTTATAATTTATTAATAAGTAGTACGCCTCCTTTAATAGGCTTAATCTAAATTAAAGGTAGGTATTTAGAGTTAATAATAAGATCTAAGTTATTAATAATAAGATAGTTTTAAACTACTACTTCTTATTACTTATAATTCTCTTTACCTTTAAGCTTTTAAATTTTATAATAGTTAGCTATTATACTATTGATAATAAATAGTCTAGAGAATAATACTTCTAAGACTATTCTAAGACTTATTAAAAAGGTTATTATATAAATTATATAATTCCTAGGTTATATTAAACCTAGGCTTATAACCTATTAAATAGTTTAATAATTAATAAGTTATTTATATATAATTCTAGATATAGTATAATAGTATTTAATAACTAATAGATAGATTATAGCTATATAGAAAAGGAGATATAGAAGGAAAATCTCTTCTAGTATCTGCCAAGACGTGATTTATAATCACCGAGGTTCACCCGAGCTGATTTCCAACAGTTCTGTATGCCAAAGCGCAGCCAACGCTAAGACGAGTCACGTGACAGCGCGGCCGGCCAACCCAAGCCTCTGTGGATTTCGGACGACGAATGCGTTTGTATATTCTCTGGGGCTGTATATGTCGCGATGCATTTTAAAAGCTTTCCAATCAAGTCACCGTCGCAAGTGTGACAGTAGGTCTATCATGATGTGAAACATAGGACGCGCACCTGTTGGCGAGGGGCTGTGGCTTCCTGCCTGCGCTCAGCCTCCTCCCAATTAAGAACATATAACCACTTTTCTTCATCCTCTTCTATTGACCTTGTCCACTTATTTCTGCCCAATAACTCTATACCACCAAACTCAACAATGCACACTCAACTAAGTCAGCCCTCAAATCCCCTTTCCAAAGCACGCGATGGAGTCTACCGCTCCTTCTACAACCACTCTACCGCCCCTCGCATCAACAGTGACGAAGTCATAGTCGAAGCGATTCGCAAACAATATCCTGAACTTCACCTCAGCATCACCCCGACATACAGCACCAACCTCCTCAACTACGCCGCCGCCGGCCAGGCGTCAGCCACGCCCGTCGACGCCGACAACTCCCTTGCCGAGAACCTGAAATGGCGCATGTACGAAGCTCCCGCAACGCGCTTGGACGGCGGCTCAGGCATTCTGCTCGACGACATCCAATTTGGTAAATACCTCTACAAGTGGAACGAGCATGATTACTTGCTGTACCAAGTGGTTGGGAAAGATGGACTTCAAACCACCGACATGACATACCTGCTTGGCACACCGGAGACGAACGACAGACTGCTGCTCGCGGCCGGCGATTGGGAGACTCAGGTGCACAAAGCCGTCCTCGTCTTCGACGGCGGCTATTGGCAACAGAGCTCGCAGCTATGGCAAGCGGTGCAAGGCGCCTATTGGCACGACGTCATCTTGGACGAAAAGATGAAGAAATCTGTCGTTGGTGAAGTGACCAAGTTCTTCGACTCACGAGAGCGTTACCAGAAGCTGAAGGTGCCATGGAAACGCGGGCTCATCTTCCACGGTCCACCGTAAGTCACCTTCTTTACTAAGATCCCCTATCCTATCCCAAGCTGAGTAACAACTACTGACCCCAACCCCCACGCAGCGGCAACGGCAAAACAATCTCCATAAAAGCAATGATGCACTCCCTCTACTCCCGCCCCTCCCCAACCCCAACCCTCTACGTCCGCTCCCTCGCCAGCTGGGCCGGCCCCGAATACTCCCTCAGCCGCATCTTCACCAAAGCCCGCCATACGGCCCCCTGCCTCCTCGTCTTCGAAGACCTCGACAGCATCGTCACCGACGACGTCCGCTCCTACTTCCTCAACGAAGTCGACGGCCTCCGCAATAACGACGGCATCCTCATGGTCGGATCCACCAACCATCTCGAGCGCCTGGATCCGGGCATCAGCAAGCGGCCGTCGCGCTTCGATCGGAAGTATTTGTTCCCCGATCCGGATTTGCGGCAGAGGGTGAGGTATTGCACGTTTTGGAGGGGGAAGTTGGAGGGGAATGAGGATGTGGAGTTTCCGGCGAGGCTGTGTGAGGCGGTTGCGGCGATTACGAAGGGTTTCAGTTTTGCGTATATTCAGGAAGCGTTTGTGGCTGCGTTGCTGGCTATTGCTAATGGAGACGCTGATGATGGTGATGATGATGATGATGATAGGGATGGTGATGTGGAGAGGAAGATGCAGACGCTTACGTGTGCGTGCGATGATCCGTCGCATATGAAGGCGCTGTTGAAGCGGGATGTGGCGGACGATGGGGATTTGGACCGGTATGTGTTGTGGAGGGAGATTAAGAAGGTGGTTAAGACGTTGAGGGAGGAGTTGGAGTCTGAGAAGGAGAAGGGGGCGGATTATGGGTGTTGGATGAAACATGGGTCGAAGTTTGATGATTGATGTGTACCATCGACAGGCATGTATGGGGGTAAGGAGCTTAATGGCTCGGAATCTTTGGGCTGTATGTACAATCTAACGGTTTATCTCGAAAGGTATATACTGCCGTCTAAGCGCGAAAATACCAGCAATCCACCTCATTGATCCCATCACTCATAATCCATTCTTAAATCTCTCAAGCCTCTCCCTTCTCCGTCACCCTCCCTCTATTCCTCCGCCCCAACCCCTTAACCGCACCCACAACCTTCCCCAACCCACCAAACACATATCCCAACCCGAAACTATACCCCTTGACACGAACAGTATAGATGAAGAAATAAACCAGCGCCCAATTACTGACGCAAAACGCCATGAAAATCGGCAGGTACTTCCACTTATCGCTCGGCTTGACGTTCAAGCCAGCCATATACTCCACCCCGTTCCTGTACGGACAATACCCACACCCCACCCCCGCATCAGGATTGACAAGATATCCCCTCCCCGCCCCCTCGACAAACCCCCGCGCATACTGCCCACACGTCATCCCAGGCGGCGGATCGAAGACAGCAGCCTCACCCGGTCCACACACAACCTGCACGTCGCGGAAAGTCGCCGCCACCACGCCCCCAATCCAATACGTGCTCGGATTGAGCCAATACATCCACGATTGCCAGAAGATGGGCAGCTGCGCATACGGTCTCACGACGCCGTTGAAGAGGGAGAACATGACGAAGAAAAAAGGGAGGACGTTGGCGATGACGGTGAAGGTGGGGGCGAAGGCGCAGATCCATTGGCCCCACGAGGCTTGGAAGAGGAAGAAGAGGAGGGTCATGGCGAGGACGTAGCCGGCTGTTGAAGGGTCGGTCGGGAGGCCCGTGGGGAAGTACCAGAGGAGGAAGTAGATGAGGCCGGAGAGGAGGGAGATGGGGATCTCGGTGAGGACGGAGGCGGTGCAGAAGGCGGACCAGCTGTAGATTCTCGAGGGGTGTTCGCGGGCGGTCCAGAGGGCCATGTTTTGGTAGAACTTGGGGACGACGGCGTTTACGACGGTGGGGGGGATGAGGAGGATGAGGAAGTGGGTGAAAAGTCTGTTTTGCATGTCGGCGAGGGTGGGGCCGAGGTGGTAGTAGGTGAAGCCGTTGAGGATGCCGGTTATGGTCGCCACGAAGAGTTTGCCGTAGAGGTAGGAAGGGTCGCGCCAGTGTTGGGTGAAGAGGCGGCGGGTGAGGGTGGTGGTTTGGAGGAGGAGCGGGGAGGCGTATTCGTGCTGGAGGTTGAGGGGTTTGAGGGTTGTCTTTGCGCGCGTGGTGTTTATGCGGGCGATTTCGGTGAGTAGGGCGGTGTTTTCTTGGGAGGTTTTCCATTCCGAGTTCCAGTTTAGGCGTTTGCCGTCTTTTCGTTTTCCACCTTTTGCGGCGGTTTCGAGGATGAACTCTGCGATGTTTTTCTGGGGTGGGCAATGGACTCCTCGGTCGGCGAAGTATTTGTTGACGGCTGAACCATTGTCCCCGACTGGGCCAAAGTAGAAGGTATTTCCTTTCAAATTCAATGCGAGTATCATGTCGAACTGTTGGATGAGTAAAGATGACGGTTGGTGGATTGTGCAGATAATGCCATGTCCAGCAGCCGCCAACTTCTTGAGGAATCGGACAATCGAAAAGGCCGATTGACTGTCAAGGCCAGAAGTGGGCTCGTCAAGGAACAGAAGCGAAGGCTTTGCGGCAAGCTCGACCGCAATGGTGACACGTTTTCGTTGCTCGACACCCAAAGAAAGGATCAAAGCGTCGGATAGCTCTCGAAGTTCGAGGAGATCGATGATCTCGTCAACATATGCAATCTTCTCTGCTCGGGGTATGTGCCTCTCTTGACGCAGCACAGCCGAGAATTCGATCGCCTCTCGGATCGTCGCGGTCCTATCGTGAATGTCTTGCTGCTCCACAAATCCAGTGATCCTCTGGAACTCTGTACCAAGCGGACGGCCGTCGACAAGAAAACTACCGCTGACAGCGCCGATCCTCTGACGTTGGCTCAACGTATTGAGCAAAGTAGTCTTCCCAGCCCCTGAAGCGCCCATCAATGCGACCATGACACCTGGTTTGGCGTATCCGTGCACACCGTTCAGCAACTTGCGTTGACAGCCATCGTAAGGCACGCTGAATTCAACATCCTGCCACGTGAAGATACTGTCATTTTCAGTAATCTTGAGTACAGGTTCGTCCTCCTGACTTTCTGTCTGAAGCTGACCACTTGACGCGCTGCTGTCACCAACGTCACCCCCTTTCTCTGTATCTGCGACCTTAGAGCCTGCTGGTGCAAGCTTCTTAGACCCTTTCTTGAAGATCAAAGCACCGCCACCACCTCCAACGAACGAGAAGACTTCGGAACCTACTACAGTAACAAGGACGTAAAGTACTGAGAAGGCAATGATAACTCCCAAATTGCGCCAAAGGTTTGAGCGTGTGTATTCGTAAGAAGCCCCAAGGTATTCTTCACCTGTGACAGTAGCGCTGCCTACTTTGGCTCCATTAATGGCACAACCCTGATATTGAGGCTGGATTCCCGGGCCCCGTGGTACCAGCTCTTCGGGAGCACACTGCATTACACGACCAGAGAATTCATTGGACAAGACACCTTCGAAAGCGTAGGACACGGGGTTGATGTAATAAAGCCAACCAAACCAGATCTTCGAGCCCAGCAGTATAGGCTTGGGTATCACATAACCAGTAAAGACGATGAGTACCATAAGGGCGACACCAGAAAACCTCACTGCATCGCCAATGGTAGGCGACAGTGCAGCAAACATCCGATAGAGAGAGGTTATACAGATAGTAGTGGTGTAGACGAAAAGGAGGTAGATCCAGAATTTGGAAACGTTCATGTCCAAGCCTGTTAGGAAATACATTATTACCGTAAAGGGGATGACCTGAGCGAATATTAGTGGAAAATCTGCTAGGACGCGCGCCATGATAACGGCACTAGGTCGATAAAACGCATATTCTTTATGTCTTTCTATGACGACTCTACCCGAAACAGCCTTCATTAGCTCAGAGAGCTGGAGCCAGCCAAGGAAGAGGATCGAAAAGAAGGCTGTACCGCCACGGGAGAATACCCCATCGGTGTTCGTGGGCTGGCCGTAGAACAAAGAACCGACGATGAGGCCATTTGATACTATGATAAAGAACTTGGTGTAGAGGGTCATTTTGTCGCCCCAGACAAGCCAAAACTCCCGCTGCGTGCAAGCCATGACTTGCCGCCAGAATGAGATGGTGAAACTGGATTTTGTTGGTACACGCTTAGACTGTTGTTCTTTGACACTCTGTTTGAATTCCCTAGCTTCGATATAATCAGATCGATCCAGGTGAGCTTCGTAGTCGTCGATATCAGCAAGTACTTTCTTGTAATTAGCACTATTCCTAAAAGCCCTTTCAAAATCTTCGGCCGTCTTTGGCGCTTGAGCCTCGTATCCATCGCGGTAGACTCGCTGGGCGGAGTCCGTCACTGATGTTAGAAAATCTGCGGTGGTCTCCTTCTCCGGACAATATAGTCCCAGATCAACAAAGTACTGTTTCGCTTCAGTTGCAGGACCTTGGAAGACCATCCGGCCCTCATCGATGACCAAGACCTTGTCCATCAGCTCGTATATCTGCTCCCCAGCTTGATAAAGGGTGACTAGTGTCGTGCGATCACTAACATCTGTCATTATACGTAAAGAATTAGCATAATCAAGGGCGGTCGAGGCATCTAGGCCTCTAGTAGAATTGTCCCAGCAAACAACGGTTGATTTAGTCGCTAGCATCTCTGCAATACTGACACGTTTCCGTTCGCCGCCAGACACACCAGGTACGTACTCGTTGCCAACGAGCGTTCTTGCCGTATGACTGATGCCAAACATCTTCATCAAAGCGTTGACAATTATATTGATCTCGCCCTGTTGGCGCTTTTTGGTCTTATTGAGAAGCGAGAATTTCAAGGTCTGCCAAACGTTCAATGTTGGAAAATGTTGGTCATCTTCAGGATTGTAGTTGACCTCGCCTTTGTAATTTGCGTTCTGTTCCTTAGCCGAAATGCCTCCGTATGAGACATCACCTGTGACCTGCGCGAAAGCTCCGCGCTGATTGGCGATTGCTTTGAGGAAGGTCGTGCAACCTGAGCCAGGACGACCCAGGACGAGCATCATCTCCCCATGGCGGACAACGCCGGAGAAATCTCTGCAGAGCGTCCTCAGTTGCCGATGCTTATTTAATTTCAAGGCAGGGATGAAGCGGCAAAGTAGATGATACAAGTCTGGCCCGAACGTGCCAAGTATTGCGTCGGGTAGTGTCTTGGTCGAATCGACCGCACTTCCTGCGCCGTTTACTGTGAGGTTCTTGTATACCACTCCAACTTTCTTGGCGGACGCGCCGGTGGTCGTCCTCTTCTCAAAGTGACCCTCTTGGATGAATGGACCTAATCCAAATTCGGGGTCTTCCTCAGCCATACCCTTCGCATCATCCTTTTCTACATCAATATCATTGGTGCTTATACTGTGAGATCCACTAGAAGACCGTCTGCGTCGAAATTTGGCTCGGTGTGATCTCCTGCTTCTGCTGGTGTTGGTCTGCTTTAGTCCAGGTGACTCGTTTCTTATGGATTTTGGGCGACTGAGGTTGGAGAGCTCTCGACGCATGGCTTCATAGTTTTCCATTGCCACTCGTTGGCTAACAGGTCCACCAGTATCTCGTTCGCCCCATGTGCCTTCCATGTTTGCGGTCGACGATATAGCGGTGGAAGTGGGATCAATTGGGGGCTCAGCGTCTGTTATCGCTTTTCCATTGGCATGTTCCCCTTCTTCTGGCGATCGGGTATTGTGGAGATCTGGGTCGGGAGCTGCATCAATAGGTAGCGTTAGCGGTCGAATATTAACAGCCCTTCGATGCACCATTCATACCGCTCGAGTTGGCGCGACGACGAAAGAAGTCTTCGCCCGGGTGCTGACCGAACATGATGATTACTCTACGTCGATTGAAAGTACGGTGAATGGTGGGGTATTGATAAGCAAGAAAGAAGAAAATATTATGGCCAGCGAAGAGGACGAAGAACTGGCGGTAAATATGCTAATAGTATTGTAATCAAGGGTGGCTGCATATTGTTGTAGAGTATCCGCATTCCCCCAATAGAGCTCATTCGGAAAGGGATAGTCAACATCTGTGGATTTGTAAGTGAATGGTGAAATGTGAGTCAATCGTGCGTCATTCGCGGGCGTTCGTGTGTAAGTGGAAGTCAATTCAGATCTAGAATCGACACTAGCCTTCCCTCTTCCGATCTTGACTCGGATGGACGCGGGCACTAGCGGCTCACGATTCAAGCTGCTAAAGACCGTCCGAAGGGGCCGACTTTCTCCCGGAATTAGGCGATAAAGACTTTTGACTCCGACCCTCGATCATGATGCCAAACAATGGCAGCAGCATAAGAAGTACATTTCCTGCACCGATCTCAGGTATAGACTACTCAGTCAACACTCCTCCCCAATAGCTCCGAAAATTCTCCCTTGACGCAAGCCCTGACCCCTTAAGCTGCAATTATCCCTTGTATTTTCGAGCTGTTCGTATCATTGATAGCGAGTTATTTGCCAATAAGATTGCTCGATTGCAAAACGAAGTCGTTGATATGATTCGTCCGATGAGCTATCCTCCCTCCACTAGGCGTGGCTTCTGGATAGATGAGTCGCCTTTGTCGCAGACTACCCGCTGCTTCTGATACGCATATGAAGAAATCACTGTCCGCAATCATGAAGTAGAAACAGCTTGCAAGAAGTGGCTCAGGATGGAAATTCGTATTCCGTAAAATTTGCATTGAGAACAATTTCACGGCTGCTTCGTTGTGGAAACGCTGGTTGCCATCAGTCAAAGGCAGCATGAGCATGTCCTTCGATCAGCACGCCTAGCTTCACCAGCCACCAGTGGTTCCAATGATGGCGACGCATATCGTACGACGTTCGTGGACGAAAGTCATGTGTATGTCAAGTTGGTTCTGCGTCATAATCTATGACACATCCTGCCGCCTTGATGGTATCCTAGGTTACCGATGAAACAACATGGAAAGAGGTTTTCTGGACGAGGAAAGCAATCAGGATTGTATGCAATCGAACATCTCAAGAAAAAGGACCTGATCGCCATGCACTCTGTTGGAGCGACGAATCTCCACTAGTCTCCAAATCTGCAAATGATTCTTTGAGAGGTAATCAGAGAATTCGTCGAAGGATGAGAAATATAATCCTATATTACTTCGGCCCCTGGTCGAGACTCGCGACAACTGTCGTTGTGAGTAGGCTTCTAGACTATGGCAATGCACAAGGATAAGTCTGGAAAACTTACCACATGAGCTACTGCTATCGCAGCGATAGACGAAGTGATACACTCAAGACTCATTCCACATCGACATCTGCTGAACACCAAGAGACTCGGATGGCCATAGAAAGCAGCAGTAGTCCTACGGTCCTCCACCATAGCCGGTACTAGAGGGCAAATGCGTTCTATTCGGGAATTGTGCGAGTTTGTGTTCCACCCACCCCCTTTTCATCTGTATCACTGTTTGGAAGATCTGGTAACCAAACATCAGTGTTCAACTGGCTAATTTCATTCACGATATTCCGTTGATCATACATTTAGTAAGCAATGGAAGGGATGTGGCTGGAAAATGGTATAATTGGCGATCTCCCAACGTCAGTAACGATGCATACATGACAGTCTCACACTGGCATTGAAGATTGCTCAAGTTACTAGATACAGGCAAGTATAAGCGACAATCCACTCGCCAGTCGATAGCTACGATCCGCAGCATGTATTTCTTTGAAGACGCAGGGGAGGAACGATACACAGATCGTAGCTCCTTCAACATCTCCATCCACTTAGGCTGAAGGCGAGCAACCTAGCCGTACATGTCATTCACAATGACCGGCACATCTTCCACGGAGGTAATGGATTGGCTCGTTTGGCTAGACATTCCCCACTTTGCCCAAATAGGTTTCAACGTTGCATGTAAGAAGCAGTGATTGTGGTACAAGGTCAACCATGCTACTGTTTGCTGCCTCCTCTCCAAGAGCATGGAAAGCTCGTCTCTGCCTTACTTAGTCATTGGACCGTGCCAACGATACTGACGCTTTCTTCGCACGTTTCATGTACTACCTGTCCAAATATGGGGAAGATATGAGGGGTACATATGATGCTGCAGGCAAATGCACCATGCCGAGCCAATGAGCATCGAGGCGTGAATTCCTCCGCGAATCTGCATATAGGCTTTCTCTGATACACATCAGAGTTTCGCATCTCCCCTGATGAATCGCATGTTTGCGACATTCAGGCCTCTAACGGGTTTAGCGGGCCATTCTGACAGCTTCTCAAATCCAATGCAGGACGCCGCGAAAGGATCAGAGGGGCGAATGAGGCTGGAGCTAGCTCCGCTGGCCGCTAGCAAAACCTCCGCTGTGGCTTGACTGCCGACTGGAGAAATCATTGCGGTCACCCGTTGGCGGCACGCTACCCGAGACTTTTGCTTGAGATGTCCACACGACATTTACTTTGTGATGGTGGACTGCTTTCTTCACGACTAAGCATCGGTGGAGACTAATCTACAGGAGTGAGTGATTGTAGTACTGTGACACTTGTAACACGACCTCGATGGAGTCCAAGCAGCGACAAGGTATAACCCCCGGTCGTTCCAATGGTACTTCGCGGAAGACCGTTAGATCCGGTAGAAGTTTGACAGGCGCAGCAATGCCAAGCCTTTCCCGTTGAATAGTGAAAAAGCTAAAAATGTCAATTTGAGGCCCACGTCTAGAACCCTCCTCCCCCGACTCTTTCCCAACTCTTCTACCTACTTACTCTCATTCTTCTCCTTCACCATACGCATCGCACCACACATATTGCACCACTCTAATTGACGACTTCCGAGCAATACATCGTCAATATCTTGGATTGGAGATCTGGTGGGCCAGTACTGGGGGGGTTCGTGGACCTAACAAGTAACATTGAGATTTGCGCACTTCGCCTGTGGAAAATCCTCCATTGTGTTCCAACACATCCTATCTCAGCAACAGGTCTGAAGCGTTTGCAACATCCACATACTTCGCTTGTATGAGACCCGGACTGGCATTGCAGGAAATACCTGACAATCCAACGCGCAATGCCTCAGCCGCGGTGACCAAGATGGCACCGGCTCTGCCACGGCCGTCGCTGCCTGCCAAACAAATGACATCTCTACCTGAATCACAACCCTCCATGGGATATATGACGACTCGGGGATATTCCGACTCCGCAGTCCCAGGCTGCCGGGCGACTGCAGTCAAAGAGCGTGGGGACTATGGCCACCTAGGCCTGTCGCAAACTGGGCTCGTCGAAGTTGTCAGTGAATCGGGGTTGACATTGACACAGTCAATTCACGTGAAATCACGTCCCAATTTTCAACTCCCGTGCTTCAGAACATTAGGGATCTCCTCGCGTTTTCCACATGCTTTGCTTACCCCACCGGACGAGGCTATTGTTGAGTTTAAACCCGCGATACCACCAGGCCTTATCCCCAGGAGTTCATCCTATCCACCTATCAACATACCAAAGACACCCTCGCCCGAGTGCAACGACCTTGCTGCTATCCTTGGCCGCGATCCTTCAGCGAACGCGGCGTCAAGTACCGCACCTCCAGCCATCGTCGCAACGGAGACCTTGGATACCGTCGAGGAGGAAGGCGCTGGACCCATGAGTTCGAGCAGTGAGGATGAAGATGTCGGCCCTGCCCGTGGGGGATGGATCGTGGATGCCGTTGAGGTCGCTGGTAAGCTGAACCTCTGTTTGGAGAACACGACGAATCCCTATGCTAATATCACTAGTTGCAAACATTGACCCCAACAGCGCCAGCGTTGTCTCTGTACTATGCCACTCCCAACCTTGTCCACTACCTAACAACACGAGCGAGGCGGAGGTCACTACGGCATTTCATAGGCTGTTGTTCGGTATCCAAAACAAGATCGATTCCCCTCACCGTTCAATCAATATCACCCACGCAATTCCCGTAAAGTTCAGCATGGGGCAAATCCCTAACAGTCCAGTCACTACTCCCAGTATCCACAACATCGGCACCGCTGGCATCGACTATTTCAGTCTGCAGTCAAACATCTTTTCCAACGCCGTTGTGGCAATGGGCCATCAAGACGCACTCAAAACTTCGGTGCCGTCCTCACCTCACCCTGTCGTGCCGCCCGCGAGCATGAACGTCTCACTCCTCGAGCGATTTATCCCCCCCTCATCAGCAGAGGAATACTTGCACCTTTTCTCCACCGATGGCCCCTCCGTCCTGGTCGACCGCCTTATCGAGCTCTCCCCAAACGGAGGCACTCTAATCTTCATCTATCCTACCGTAGCCGGGGCCAATACCTTCGCAAACGAGTACCTCGGCCCACTCCTCCACCCTCTCCTTCGCACAATGTGTAGCATTCACAGCCTCAGCATGGACTTTGGCGCCGGCGTCGGCAGTATTGGTGCCGTGGACCAAATGCTTTCGTACGAGAGCATGACGCGTAAGATCAATATTCTGTTGCGGAAGCTTGGACGTGCCACTAGCACCGTACATCGCTTCGCGCCAAAATATACATTGCTCGGGCATAGCAAGCAGTCGGTGGGTTTGGACCGCAAGAACTGGAGCGATTGGTGGACGCATCAGGAGATGCCTAGGATACGGACGGTAGTTGAGCGATACCTGCAGCGAGGGCAGATGATGCCGACGAGGGTGCCCGGGAAGACGGTCACGGCGGCGACGCTGGTGCAGGAGGTGTTGGATGGGGTGCAGAAGGGGAGGAAGTATGCGGATTGCGATGTCGAGAAGGAGGGGATCGAGGTGGGTGTGTATGTGATTAAGCGCACGGCGTGAGTGTAGGAAGGAATTGTGGGAGCAGTATACGAACTTTGGACATCAGACATGAGATCTGGATACACGATGATGGGTTTGGTTGCGTTGACATAGCAGGGTGTTGGGGATTCTGGGATCTACGCATATTGTAAGGGGATAACTGGTCGAAAAACACGATTGGATTCTTTGGCGAGGTAGGATGGTCTCGAGCATCACGTACCCACGATGGAAAACCTTTGCGCTCTTCTTCTTCTTCTCATATACGAGTGTTGTATAGGCGTGAACCATTACCATCCCCTCTCCTTATAATCACCCTAAGATACTCCCAGGCGCCGGCTTTGCTCCGGTACATGCATGCACGCTGCGATTTCCGGAATAGCTCGGGGCGGTCGATTGCATCATAAGTAGGAAGGGGTGTAGGTAAGGGTGTGGTGTCATGTGATAGAGGGGAGCCGGGGGGAAAGGGTCCTGGCATATTTTGGCACTCGTCTCGTTGTCGTCGACAGCTTGGGAGAAAGTAAGGTAGAACAGATCCCGCTGTATTTGTATATTCCGTCCTCTAAGTACCTTACAAGGTATGTATCTTGATCGCTTGGGATAGAATGTTCGACTGACGTTTTCGGGGTATGTACCGTTTAGGAGGGGGGGGAAGGGGTGTAAGGGGTGTGATATGATATGATGTGATTGTAGGTCATTGTGGGTCACTGTAGGGGCACGGGGTAAGTAGATATCTCACGGTTCTAGCGGTATTAGCCTAGGCTGCAGCTTGGTAGGTTGTAGGTTGTAGGTTATAGCTAGAATCCCCGCTGGAACGAGCTGCTGGATAGAATATGGGATAATTGGGATGAAGGGGATGAAGGGGATGAAGATGGAGGTGTATATGTAGAGGAATTTGGAGATCGTACCCTACTATTACTGCTACGGCTAGAAAGTGTAGGTAGGATATGAAAATTGGAATGGGTGTATTCTTTCCCTGTCTTCCTTTTCAGGTAAAGGTTCTTATATCCTTCTATATCTCCTACCACGTCTCTCACTCACTTTCTACCACTCACTTTCTACTACTTCTCCGCCCTTCCTTTCTGAGTAACCGTTCCATTCTTCCTTTGCTATAACCATCTCACGCTAGTATACCTCAGTATCCTCTCCTAGAAGATATAAAATGAAATGAAATGAGAAGATAAACCCTTGCCTTCCTTTCCCTTCCCTCTCTTCCTTTCTAGTGAGGTAAACGTGATTCCTTCACTACGATACCTCCCGCTAGGAACACCCCAGAATCCTCCCGTTCGCACCCTAAGGAATATAGAATAATGAAAAAAATTGACCCGATCCTTCCCTTCCCTTCCCCATCAGAATTCTCCCCTAGATACCCTCAACCTTCTTCCTACTCACGCCGCCACTCCCACTTCCACCAACCAACGAAGAAATATTCATCCCCCCCATTTCTCGCGCACCGTCGCATTCGTATTTGTTAGAACCCCAGCGCGTGACTATTACCGTGCAGTAATCGCAGCCGAGGGAGCGGCACTATGTCTTGGTGTTAGAGAGCGGTGGTGTAGAGAAGAGAGGTGGGGAGCGGAGGGTGGAAGGGAAGGGTAGGGTGTGGGAAGGGGAAACGGGAGAGGGTGTACGTACGAATGCGTGGCCGCTAGGACCGCCGTTGGGACAGCTGATCATACCGCATTGGTTTGAGGCGTGGAGTATTGGCAGGGAGAGGTGCGGTGGGGTTCTGGTGGTGGTGTTGGTGGGGAGGGATGTGATGAGCGGGAATAGTAGGAGTGACTGGAGGAGGACAAGGAGTTGGAGGAGGCGAGGGGGGCGGTGGTTGGTGTGGCGATACATGGTTTGAACGGTGTGGTGGGGGAGGGTGGTGCATGCTCTTTCTTTAATAGGTGGATACGGTAGGAGGATGTAGAGTGTTGAGTTGGGTAATCTTGGGAGTGAAGGGGAGATGTTTGTAGGCCTATCTATATGTGAAAGAGCCTTTCATTTCCAGTAGAATTGGAGATGGGATGGCCGTGCATCCAGCTGGAGCACGTACCTGGATTGGAGCATAGCCCTCCAAGAATGCAAGGCACGGACTAGGAGAATCTGACAAAAAACGTTCTGACACGGAGCACGGACAAATACCCCCAAGAAAGGTATATTCTGGAGGTGAAGCGTGATACCTACAACAGCATCCAGTGCGCTTGTCCATGATGGAGGACGGCACGTGCATATAGACCGGCACGGGAATAACGAAAGGTAGATGTGAATACCCTTCCACGCACCTACCTCTGGACTCTACTTTGGGACCTCAACAGCGGGTGGTACTCCCGTTAGATACTCACACAGAGGTCGTGGCCGCCCAATGGTGTCAAGGACCCGGCAGCGCATATCATGGCGCTTTGCGCACGGTCTGTTGCACGATCATAGCCAAGATGCGCCTCGACGGGCATTATCGCATAGATGGTGTTTGGGTAGCCGAGACTCCGGTTAGACTCCAGCTACTGTCAAGACTCGAAACCGATTGCGGTCGACGAGAATTAATTCCGCCATGGAAGGGGCCTGTTCTCATAGCCTGTAGCTGGCGCACTTATAGCAAACGATCTGGATCATCGAATCTGTGGTAATTCCCTTTATCGATCACGCATCAATCGTCGTGCACCAATCGTCCTTTTTGAGTTTCATAAAGGATCGTGAAGGAATAACGTGCTCCGATATGTAGGGTCCAAGCCCGAAGATTGCAGCTAGATGTAAGCCGGAACGGATATCGCAAGAAACACGATGCGTGGGTTTACTGAGTAAGTTGATGCAATATATTGTCCATGCATATGTTGTACTCTGCTCGGCAGTGCAAGCGAATCGGTGCCTGGAATCGATCACACATTACAACTACCGATTCAATGATTGATGAGACTGAGATGATCAAGTCTTCAACGACAGGTCTCTGCTGCTTTGCTGAGATGGTGTTGTGACACAGGGTTCCGAACACGTTGCTCCTTGTGAAAAGAAAGTACAGTATGATCATGATTTGTAGTGGGTAACTTACCACCTTACATACCTCTTGTTTAGCATAATCTGCTTTGATGGATGATTAATATTGTGCGGTCTTGTGAACGTGAATACGTGCATGGCATGCAGACAGAAAAAGGATTCACCAAACCCGTTATTGGCACAGTTTCGAGGCTCTTCTTATTAGCTCCAATATCCCTCCTTAAGGTAAGGTAAGGCAAGGTACCTTACGGAGTTCTAGAGCTATCCAGAGCTTTGGGGTGCATGAGGTGACTTCCAACACGACGGCCGGTGCTAATGCAGCAGAGTCACGTCATCGATCGTCCCTGGGAAAGATTCTCCAGCATTGAAGGTGCAACCTTGTAAGATATATGTCTAAAGTCGCCGACATGAGAACGCTGACAATGCTATCACCTCTTGATTCTCTCTATGAACTAGGTATGGAGGAGGAAGTTGAAGTTCCGCGCCTTACAAATGCTCCGCCAAGGCGCGGGCGGATTGGAAAAGTTTTTGTGACGTGCTTTTTGACCTTCCCTTCACTTCTGTGTGTAAGTCGCCTGAATCGGAACCATGGCCGCCCAACAGACTACGCTTCTCCTTCTCGCCTTCAAAGGCAGACCTTTCCTTGACAACATGCATCTCTAACACAGCACACCCTGCCTACCCTCCATTGACGAGCTCAATCATCGTTCAACCCGCCGCTCACCGCAACTCTCAACCCCTCCTTATACCCGCTCCTTTCTTCCGCCTTCAACTTCCTCAAATCTCACCAATATGGTCCGCAATCTCGTCATTATAGGAGGCAGCTCCAATCCGGAGGTCAATGAAAAAGTATGCGAGCAATTGGGCCAGCCGCTTGGAGCGATCTTACTCAAGAAATTCTCGGCCGGGGAGACCCAGGTGGAAATACAGGAGAGCGTACGGGGGAAAGACGTCTACAGTGATTGATATAGAGAATCTACGCCCCCCTCGCTTGCTGACGAGGTTACCAGTTATTCAATCGAGTGGGGGTCAGGTCAATGATGATTTCATGGAGTTGCTTATCTGCATCTCTGCCGCAAAATTGGCCTCAGCAAGAAAGGTTCATACCCCAGAATCTATGTACCGTGGAGAGACTTAACGTTCGATAGGTTACTGCTGTTCTGCCGCTTTTCCCATATTCTCGACAAAGTGACATTCCCTGCCACAAGACTGGTGCGCCACCTTTCAAGGCTTGTGAAAGCACATCGCAAACGCCCCATCCGGACCAGCCTCCCACAGCGGGCCTAACCAATGGCATCGAAAACGTGAATAAAGCTCTATACAAGACTCAGACGGACGACTCCAGCAACATAAAGAACAGCACCCAAAACGCTCGCTTCGGTGCTTACAATGGGCGCAGTCCACCCAAACGGAGTAACACCATGAACTCGACGAGCTCCGATATCCCACTACGCCAGCGCAATGTGTCGGTTAATTCAATGACCAATGGGACTTCACATGAAGAGGAGCGGCACACCTCAAGCTTCTCGAAAGATGCCGCATTTCAGCCGCATCCTGGATACAAGCAATGGGTTGCACAGTCAGGAACACTTGTTGCGGACCTCATCACGTGCGCGGGAGCAGATCACGTCATCACGATGGACTTGCATGACCCTCAGTATCAAGGCTTCTTGGACATCCCCGTGGACAATCTCTATGCCAGGCCAATCTTGAAGCGGTACATAGAATCATCGATACCGGACTACCAACAGGCTATCATTGTCAGCCCGGATGCTGGAGGTGCGAAGAGAGCTTCTGCTATCGCAGACGGTTTGGGGATGCCCTTGGGGCTGATCCACAAGGTACGGGTGAATAGGGGGTAAAGGAGTTAATGCTAGCTGATTTCTGCGCATAGGAGCGACGGCCGACCCGAATTACGGACCGACAGACTCCAACTATGATGCTCGTTGGTGACGTTGCGAATCGTACAGCCATCATTATCGATGATCTAGCAGACACTGCCACTACCATTACCGTGAGCAGCCCTGTTGAATGCACCATGGAATCAGTTTTCGTATTCTACATTGAGAAGAGTCTCTCATGGGATGTTCGCTTGGCCATGCTCCCTACATAATTTCCAGGCTTTACAAATCTTGGATAATGGCTAATCTTACAATTCCCAGAGAGCAGCCAAGCTGTTGAGAAAGGAAGGTGCCAAGATGATATACGCCCTTATCACTCATGGTGTGTTCAGTGGCGATGCTATCGACAAGATCAACGCAAGCGCATTAGACAAAGTCATCGTTACGAATAGCGTCCCACAAGCAGCGAACGAGAAACGATGCTCCAAACTTGTTGTGCTGGACGTTGGGCACACCTTTGCGGAGGTCAGTCAACGAACAGTCTGCCGACGCTGAAGCTGATTCGTAACAGGCTATCCGTCGAGTCCACCATGGCGAGAGCATCAGCATGCTCTTCCAGTACGACTGAACCATGGAAACTCCGTTTTTTCTTCATTCTCGTCAGGGTTGCTTAAGAGTAACCCCCAAAAAGTATCTTCGGATTGGGTATTTGCGTCGATTGATCTGCAGTCATGCTTGACCAAGTGCTGGAGAAAGCACTAATGACTTACTTCGATTGAGGTTCAATATGGGTGGCCAAATGTCATTCAAAAGTTAAGATACATACGTGTGCGACAAGGGTTGGGCATAGATATAACGATCGAGGACAATCGTCCAAGCTTGCTGACTTGAAGACGTGACAGGACAGGTGGTCATAGCCCGAGCCATATGGACAAGCGCCTTGATGAGCTGGACCTACAACAGTATCCACAGGTGTTCTGTACTGGTCGCAAGCTGGTCACGTCTCTCAATGGTGTCTCCTTCTATTCCCATGGAATTCGTGAACAAATCCCGAAAGTTTGCACAACTTTCTATCATTGGTGTTCTCATTCCGTCCATGCCGAGGTCCCCCCATCCGATGATTGTTTCCCCCAGATTTGGTGTGATTTGCAACGTGCCGTTCTCCCGGCGCATTGCAAAATATGACGTGCTGAGGGGCTGACAAAAGCTCAATTGGATTACTTATACAATTGATGAATGATCTCATATTTGCCCTTCAGATGCTGGATATATAAGTTTGCCTTCATCCATTGGTAGATTTCCCTTTCCATTATCTTAATTTCAGGTTGATACACATCTGCGATATAACCATCAGCCATCAATATACCAACAATCCATCAATCCATCGCTCATATCTCACGCATTTACAATACTACCGTTTGTGTCTCAATCATCTGCAACGAACCTCCACACCATAACCAGTCCCACGATGGCAACACAGACTCAGACCACCGTCGCTCCCCAAAAGCTGCAAGCCATACATGACTCTTCTTATATACCTCGGGGTCCCGTCGTAACCAACCTCAACTTCTACAAAGCACCAATCGACGGCTCGAAACCCTTCAACTATGTCGAATCGCCACCAGAAGGCCAGCCCCAGCGCAACTTCGGAGACACCGACATCCCCGTCACGATCCACGACATTCGCGGCCAAGAATCCTCCTTCAACCTCGACTCCAACGCCTTCGCCACCGTAACCACCACCCCTTCAGTGGAAAAAGACTTCGCCTCCGACGACTCCATCAAGCAAAATTACTACCCCGAAGTCGAAGCCCTCCTCCTCCAACACGTCCCCAACGCCAAACGCATCCTCCTCTTCGACCACACCATCCGCCGCACAACCGGCACCCGCAACCCCGTCGCCCGCGTCCACATCGATCAAACTCACGCCAGCGCCATCGCCCGCGTGCACCGCCACCTTCCCCCCGCCGAAGCCGCCTCCCTCCTCCAATCCCGCGTGCGCATCATCAACGTCTGGCGCCCGCTCAACGGGCCCGTGCAGTCGTGGCCGCTGGCGTTTGCGGACTCGACCACCGTGCGCGACGAGGCGCTGGTGGGGATCGAGCATCGGTATCCGGATCGGACGGGGGAGACGGCGGCGGTGATGCATAAGGGGGAAAGGTGGCATTATTGGTCTGGGATGGGGAACGAGGAGAGGTTGCTGTTGGAGTGTTTTGATAGTGAGAAGGGGGGGAGGGTGCCGCATTCTGCTTTTGTGGATCCGAGGACGCCGGTGGGGGGGAGGGCGAGGGAGAGTATTGAGGTTCGGGCGTTGGTTTTTGGATAGGTTTGGTGATAGGGGGTTTGAGCGATGGGGATTGGTGGGGCTTGTGTTTTTGATTTTTCCATTTACTCTACACTATGTGGTTTATCATAAACTGTGCAATACAAATACGAACACTTGTATATCGGGACTTCTTGTCTTCCGTAGTGCAACATAATAGAGGAGCGCGCACTCGTAGGAGCACCTTCCCATACATGGTTAGCACAGTATGGATACCACCCGCTGATAAGCGTTAGCTCATAGATAAAGCTCTGAAACGGGAAAGGCCGTTCGAGATCGACCCATGTGTTTGGGATTGTTGACTGCTCCTCTTCCTCTTCCCATCCTGTACCATCTTTTCTCTTCGTGTAACACCATCTTTGTTCAGAATTTGACGACGTCTCATTCGTTTGTGCGTTGTCAATTGGTGCGAGCCATTTCTTTACGATTACTCGACGGCTATCACCCGCAATCAAAGCCTCAGCAGGTCATACACTCGCTTGTTCGTTGACCGACAACCATCAATTGGACTTGCACCTCCTCCCAAATCGGCTTATCTTTGTAAATTGTTCCTCGACTAGCAAGGCGTACTTCGGACAACATGTTTACCAAAGCACTCACGCTCGCTTGCTTAGCAGCCGCCAATCTTGTATCTGCCGTCTCAATGCCCACCATCTCTGCAGTGGGCTCCAAGTTCTTCTTCTCCAATGGCACTCAATACTACATCAAAGGTAAGGTTTCCTTCTCGGGTGAAAGGCTGTCCAATACTGATTGGTGTGTGCCCAGGCGTTGCCTACCAACTCACGGACCTGGACCCTCTCACGAACGGCACCCAATGCGGCCTCGACGCGAAGCTGATGGCGGATCTGGGAGCCAATACCATACGGGTTTATCACGTCGATCCTATGGGAAATCATGATGCTTGCATGACTGCATTTGCGAATGCCGGAATCTACCTTTTTCTCGATCTTGATACCTTCGATACGCAATTCGACCAGGTGGGACACGTTGTCGTCACAAAATACACACAGCCAGCTTCTCTGACCTTTTGTGCTCACAGGCTCTTCCAGCATGGAATCAGACACAGCTCTCCGCATTCGAGGCGGTACTGGACGCATTTAAGGGCTACGACAACTTGGCAGGGGTCTTCGTTGCGAATGAGGCTATGACGTTCCGTCAGCTGCACCCTTTCTATTTTGAAGTCCGTATGCTGACTCTGTATCCATGGTAGTGAATGGATCGGACACCGCGCCGTTCATCAAAGCTGCCATACGAGACGTCAAGTCATACCGCGAATCTAAGAAGTACCGTGCAATTCCTGTCGGATACTCTGCTGGTACGTCACGGCACTAAATCACATTCGTCAAACACCTCTTCCCTCAATCACACGTCCTCGGGATTTTCGAAAACTACCTCGAACGTATAATCCTGGTTTCCATGCTGACAATGACTGCACAGCTGACATCCCAGACCTTCGGCCTATGCTTCAAAACTACTTGGCTTGCGGCAATAACCCTGCAGAAGCTGCAGATTTCTTCTCTCTCAATGTTTACGAATGGTGTGGAGGGTCGTCTTTCAAGGGGTCCGGCTACAACGAGCTTGTCGCGAATGCAAGCGGACTGCAGATCCCCATCTTCATCTCTGAAACTGGCTGCCACGTCCCGGAACCTAGATCCTTTGACGATCAAGCCTCTATCCTTGGCCCAGACATGGAGGACACATGGTCAGGGGCCATTGTCTATGAATGGATTGAAGAAGCTAACAACTACGGTTTGATATCTTATGGCCCGTCTGTTGATCCGACCAGCAACACAGCAGCTCTTGACGGCTTTACAAGATCCGGCACCCCAACACCAATCTCACCTGATTTCAGTAATTTGAAGAGCCATTGGGCTACCCTCCACCCGACAGGTACGGCATTATCTGCATACTCTGCCTCGGCAAGCAGCCTGAAGCCGATTGCATGCCCAGCAACCACTCCGATGGGCTGGATCGTAAACCCCACGGCCTCCCTGCCTAGCCTGGGTGAGACGCTCGATCCTGCAGCTACGTCGACTGGCGGCCTCACGACGGCGAGTGGTGCAAAGCCCAGCTCGACGGCCAAGAAAGGGGCTGCGGTAGCTGTGAAGCCTGCATTGATGATGGGCGGAAACCAGGTGGTCGGGATGGGTGTTGGGCTTATGGCCGTCATGTTGGCTTTCCTGTTCTGGCTGTGACCGAAACAGTCGTTGATGGAATTCTATTCTTGTCTTAATAATTCCCAGCATCTTTCTCAGATCACGGCATGTCATGGGCGGCATTAGCATGTACCATCGCGAGATGGAAGAACGACGGCGTTGGGGACAATCTTACAAAAGCGGTGTGTATTGTTATATGCTTCACGGTCGCTTCTGTACAGTGGGTAGTATCTAGGACGAAAAGACAGCATATGTTTTGCTGCTGACCGAGTCTGGACTTGTTTCTCAAGCATCGTGAGCCAAGCAATGTGGACAATCAGGAAAATAGCTAGCAAGGCAGTATTTATTACAGTCATGAATCTGACCATGAGGTATATGTCTTCGGAGGTGGTATCATCGCGACTACCTCAAAGTCCTTGTGTTGATCATCCGCCACGATCCGCTAGTCCCTGAGCTAGCAAGCGTCGGTCTTGAGATCCGAGCAGGGATCCGAGATTTATAATACGTACCGAGTATGGTGATAGTGTGTAAGCAGAGCAAGCATAGTAGAAGAAGGGCTTTGCCCGTCCTCTCATCTGTTCATATCACATACCTCCACTCATATGATGAGTTGCATTGATGGGATAAGAGAGAGAGGGGGAGAGAGAATGAAATGATTGTTGATTTCTGACGTCGGGCGTTCGGTGAACCGGTGATTCCTCCGGCGGGACGTGATTATATCGAGATTCGGAAATCAAGGTACTGCAGGCATTGGGAGTTTAAACGTGCTAGTCGCGCGTATCCTGCATCATCCTTTCGAATTCCTTGTAATCGTCTGGGAACTACTGCAGAAGAATCAAGCATACGGGAACTTCTTCGGCGCGTGAATTACACGGCTTTGGTATCCAAGCTTGGAGTTCTGTGCATGATGTGATGTTGTCTGACACAGAAATAGCGAGCACTCCTCTATTCTTGGGCTATCGAGCCCTCACCCCGCTCGATGGCCTCGTACTATGGTTTTGACGGCATGACCGAGCCAGGGCGGGGACCCCAGCCCATGTTTATGCGGCGGACCAAGTCGCGAAGGAGCAGAAACGCCATCATACTGTCGGTTCTGTGCACTCTCCTGCTTGTCTGGGGATGGAGGAGCTCTGGCATTGGCATAGTCGGGACTATCCCTCTCGACCAGTACCATCATCATGCTGACAACAACAGATACCCTCCGCCTCCAGGTTCTCCAGCACCCTTGCTTCCGCCCCTCAGATTCCGATTGCAGCACCAGAATTAGCGGGTGACTCTGCAGAAGCTCCCTTGATACCTCCTCCACCTCGAAATCAGACGCAGATGGGACTGTCCAAGACTAATCCGGCTTTCCACCTCCTCGTCCCAGCTGGCGAGTCGAATCCAGAATTGTGCAAGACGCTGCTTTCCTCTTTCATGCTCAGCTATCCATCACCTACATTGGTCAATTATGGCAAGATATTTGACGAGGCTGGGTGGGATAAGGGGACCGCCGCTGGGAAGATACGAGGCGTGCTTAATTTCTTAAGTGACAAATCGAAGGTCAAGGACGATGATCTGGTGTTGGTCATTGACGGCCACGACGTATGGTTTCAATTACCGCCAGAGGTCATGATCAGAAGATATCACGCCATGGTTGTCGAAGCCAATGAACATCTGCGCAGAAGGTACGGCATGGTGACTGAGGGTAAACCAGGAGACGGAACGTCAGATAGAGTGCAGAAATACATCCAGAAGGTCATATTCGGAGCCGACAAGATCTGCTGGCCGAATCAAGCAGAGGATCCAGCGTGCGCTGCGGTGCCCTACTCGACCCTACCTAAAGATGTATACGGCCCGGACACAGACACAGACAGTGGAGCCTTCTCGAACCGTCCGCGATACCTTAACGCTGGTAATGTAATCGGTCCCGCCGTCGACGTACGAGCAATATACCATCATGCCATTGAAAAAGTCGAAGAGAAGGGTCGCGATACGTTTGATGATCAATTCATATTCGCCGAGATATTTGGCGAGCAAGAATCCCAGCGTGAGACCATACGGCGTGCTTCTCAAGGAACCCAAGACCGTTTCTACGATTGGTTTTCTAACAAGCTCGGGTACCCCGACTCGCCTCTCAGCGCTAACATAACGATCAACAACATGACCACCGTCGGCGGTCAACGCTACGAATATAGCATCGGTCTCGACTACGAGTCCAATCTTTTCCAAACCATGTCCCATTCAGCCGCAGACATCGACTTCATAACCTACAATTCCTCCACAGACCTCTCCACCATCCAGGCCGCTCACCCTTCCCTCCACGACCTACCCTTCTTCCTCCCTCCGGACCTGCAGACAGCAAAACCACCCCTCTCCTACGTATCGCCCGGCTACAACCACACCCGCGACGCAGACGTCGGGCACGAGAAATCCCTCCTGCTCCCCTACTCCGAAACCCTCGACCACTTACCCGGTCAATCAACCGACGACGACCCAACAGATACCGAACCGTCATGGCGCACCATCCCCCTCGCCACAAACATCTACGCCGCCTCCGTCCCGGCCATCCTGCACTTCAACGGCGACACCTCCCTCCTCGAGACCTGGTGGCCTAAGCTCTGGTTCCATCCCTACGCTCGCGCCATGCTCCGCCGGTACGTGCGCTCGACGCAGACGCCCGCTGCTGCGGCGGCTGCTGCGAAGGGAGGCCAGACGTGGTGGGATGCCCGTGGCGGAAGGGGCGGGGTGTGGACCGACAACAAGGTTTGGATGGGGTGGGGGGAGGTGTGTGGGGGGTTTGAGGGGGAGGTGTTTGGGGATGGGAAGGGGGGGTGGGGGAGGGAGGAGGGGGAGGTGCGGATGGTGAATTCGTTTGGGAAGGTTATTATTGGGGATGATGAATGAAATGAATGACTGTTGTTGAGAAAAGCGAGGGAGTGTGTATGGATTGATGCATGGTTCATGATGGTGTTTGTGTTCTGTTCCTATGGCGCTTTCAAGGAAGGAAGGATGGATGGCGGGAACTGCAAAATATTAGATAGAGAGGTATACCCATGGTTCGCATATCGGCTGGGGTCGAATAGCTTGCTATGTATAGCAGGGAGGTATCGCTTTTGTGGCGGTTCTTATCAAAAGGTGTCATGATAGCTGAATATGTTCATGTTGATGTTGATATTGATATTATTTAGTAGTAGAGGGGAGGGAGATGTGTCCCCTTCTCCTATCTTATCTATTTATTCCCTTTCCCTTTCCCTTTTCCTTTTTTACTCCCTCTTATACTCCCTATTCAAGTAAGTAAGTAGTTATAGTATATTAGATACTAAGGTAGTACTACTATACACATTTTTCATTAATAAAACTCGAGATTATAATAAGGTTGTAATACGTTTATAAGGAGCGGTTTATAGAGAGATTTAGACATTTAATTTATTAGTAGTAGATTAGGTGGTATTTATTATTATAGCCTTTCCTTTCCTTTCCTTTCCTTTCCTTCCCTTTCTTTTATAACAAAGGGGAGCGCCGTGATAGCCTTGTTCGCCAGAACGTAGTATCCCAATTATCATATCACGCGTCGAGGTGTAGTTCGAGCGCCACGTCTTATTCACCCATCCACCCCCCATCCACCCCCCCTCAACGATCCGCAACCGGACTCTTCGCCAACATCGCAGCCGCGTGCTCGAAGGCCAGCACGTGGTAGTCGCTCCGGGGCGCGGTGGAGTAGTAGAGGGCGTAGGCGTCGTAGGGGTTTGTGTTGCCGGAGAGGGCGGTGGCGAATTGCCAGATGGAGGTGGAGGCTATGCTGGTGGGGGTTAGTGGGGGGAGAGTGTGGGAAAGGGAGGGGGAAAGGGGGGAGGGGTAGGGAGGGGAGGAGATGGAGGGAGAGTGTGGGAAAGAGGGACGGGAGGGGTGGGGGGAGGGAAGGGGGAAGGGGGGGGGGGACGGGTGGTGTGAGGGACGGGTTTGGGGGGAAGGGGAAAAGGAGGGACGGATTGGGAGGGTGTGAGGGACGGGCTTTGTAGGGGAGGGAAGGCTTGAGAGGGTGATAGGAGGGGGGTGGTAGGGTTGAGAGGGGAATTTAGAGGGATGGAGGATTGGCTGGATAGATTTGGGAAGGTGGTGGAAGGTTGAGGTGGTGAGGTTTAGGTTCTGGGGCTGGAGCGAGGTGGATGGGGCTAGGGGGTTCTGGTCCGTGCAGGCTGTGTAGACTGTGAGAGACGGACTTACCTCGTATTCTGCAACGTCGTCTGCTGCCACGGCGACACCACAACGGTTTTGTTGGTAGGGTCGGTGGAGCCGTATTCCTCGAAAACGACGGGTTTGCCGGCCGCTTTGCCGACGGCGTTGTGCTGTGTGATCCAGTCGTTGACCCAGGTGTTGTTGTAGCCCCATTGGTCCGGGTAGGCGTGGAAGGTGCCGTAGTCGAGCGTGGCGATGGCGAGGTTCTTGGCGAAGTCGACGCCTTCGTAGCCGGAGTAGGCGTAGGAGCCGTCGCCGAGAGGGGCGGTGAGCCAGCCTTCGTCGCCGAGGGCGACGAGGTGGTGGGGGTCGAGGGATTTTACTGTGGGGAGGAGGGTCGGTGAGTGGATTGGCTTGTTTTGGGGGAGAGATTGAGAGTAACAGGGAGGTTGTCACGTGGGCATCGGTCTTGAATGTGGGCAGCTCTGGGATAAAGATTTTGTGGACATACTGTAGGCGGAGATGGAGGTGGCCCAATTCGTAACTACGGTGGTGGAGCAGCCGGAACAACGCGGTTCGTTCATGAGCTCCCAGGAGAATATCGCCGTGGAGGCTTTGTAACGGGTTACGATGAATGCTATCCAGGCCTTGTCTGGGATCAAGTTAGAATGTCAGCAGCCGTCCCTTTGTGTGGAAGAGGCAAGGTCCTATGACTTGTCTCCGTGAATTGTCGTTGTACGATTGAAAGAACCGCTATGTCAAAGAGACAGCAGAGGAGAAGTAGTCGACTCACACGCTGCTTGAGACTTGGCATCGGTGTAGAACAATGGGTGAGTGGAACCGAAAGCAGCGTTGTACACGTTGATGCCGCCAAGGTCATTGTAGTTGTTCAAAAGCGGCAATACGAGCTTGACACCCTTGGCTTCTGCAGCTGATACCACGTAGTCGAGACGTCCAATACCTAGGAGAAACATTGAGGATGGACTGTGAATATTAGCGGACCAGTTGCATACCTGTGTTAGCATCACAATTGAGGTATTGACCGCTCGAATTGAGGACTTGGAAGTATACGCTGCTTCCAGGATTGGAGGCGTCATTGGCATTGCCGAAGCCCCATACACGGGCAATTTTCAGTTGAGACTGCATAATTCTAGTCACGCCCCGACAACCAAACGGCCTGAAACCCGTGATTGCTTACAAGTGCTAGGTCGGAAAATACAGTATCGACATCCAAATTGCTCTGTAGATGGCCTAGCCACCATGCATTCACGCCTTGGGTCCATTGTCAGCTTGTTGTATCGACTGATTAAGCATAATTACCAGCGAAGAACTGCGTCTTTGACTGAATCTGGAACATGCGTCCCTGGACAGTGGCGAAAGGATCGGCACTCGCTCCAATTGGATAGGCCGGTGCTGGACATGACAACGCACTTGCAGGTTCAGATGAGCTTATATCTTTGGCAAAATCCCCAAAGCAAACGGTGTCGCTTACTTGGGATGGATTGAGGGTATGCCTGACTTCGTGCTACTTAAAATCGAGATCGTTGAGGTTGTTGTTGATATTGATGGTTTGAGGCTTGTCGTCGATATTTTCATAGTAATGGCGGACGGCTTTGGTGTAGTTGTCGGAGCTTTGATAGTATTTGCAATTCTTCTGTTTAGTACCTGGGGCAAGACTTCAGGTTGTGGGTGAGCGGCGACATATTGGAGTCCCAATAGAATGACGAGGCCGGCGCCGGTACAAGACCGTGCGAACTTCATTTTTTGTGGTGGATATCCTGGTTGCCAATGCTGTAACTCCAAACGGAGAATCTGGTGGAACTAGAATACATGATATACATGCTCGTAAAATCACTGGACTGACGAACGGCGGTCTAAGGAGTGGACAATAGTGTCCCACAACCACCAAATGCACGCGAAGTTAGAACAGTAACGACGGATATTAAGAAGCGGAGGCTGATCAAAACAAGGTCACACCGTCCGCCGTAATGATTACTTCGATAAGATTCTGCCTGATTGCTGTCTGGTGAGGATGCATCGCACATTGAGCTCATACAAACTAGGAAGGTAACAAGGCTCGACGGCATCAATGAACGCAGCCCTCAAATCGGTGCTGGCTGAAAGAAGGCGAGCAAGGGGCGGTTTGTGATTAGCAAAGTATATGACCACAGCAACAACACCGGCAGGTGCATGTCGTCAAAAATATTTTGTACAGTAGCGTTAAACGGCGGCGGCGGCCAGAACACACCGGCCAGGATCCTCAAAGTCAGTCGTACACGATTGTTGATAGATGAATCAATTGAAGACCATCGGAGATGCGGGGAGGTGCTCCTTATTGGACCGGAGAATATTTGCCCAACCAGCGTGAAATCTACTTTGGCCAGATCTTGTAGCCGCGCGAATGATATTGCAGTGTAAGCCAAACAGTTCTTGATCGACGGCGAGGTCAACGAAACCAACTCTCCGGTGATACTTCCCCGCAGCAGTAATAGGATGCCTAGACATCTTCTGGTGGAGGCTACTATGTATGGCGTAAATCTGCGTGCTTAATCGAGTTAGATAGTGCAAGAACCAAATCATTTTTACTCTAGCGAGCTCCCAAGTGTCAGCCTTAGTGGCCAGCACACGAGGGTTGGCACTCAAGACTAAGCGAGGAGGGATCTTGTCTGGACTTCAAGATATCAGCAATTTGACGGCCTTGGATTGCTGGCTTGCTTACTGGTCGACCTGCTCCTAAGTCGATAAGGTAGTTTTGTGCGTTCCGTAAGAGCGGAATGAGAAATCCAATACAGACCCCGATCGCATTATCATGAGCTTGTGAAGGAATATCTCAAGAGATACGTTGATCACCGGAAATACTGTGAACCAAAAAGCCCAATCCCATCATTCGGGGAGATAAGGCACCATATGGACAACTTTTCCTCGACTTCTCTAATAGACCCATCCTTTCTATGGAGTGGGCCGCCGGCTCATCTAGCTTAGTGAAGAACGCCTCCTGCGACTTATGCTTAGTCCTTGGTGAAAGTATCCCAATGGATCTGGAATACGTGCAAATGGCATATATTTCGGGAATCGATGACATCGTAATTCAACTAAACGTGGCTTCTCTATCCATGCACTGATGAATGTTAGTCTATGGAGCTAGTTGAGTTCTTGCCTAAGTTCTTTTTGGTTATCCTAGATCTTTGCTTCCTATGTTCTAGTATGATGCTGGCTGCTTTCTCGATGCGGCCACTTGATGCACAGAACTGAGTAGCCAAGGCGCTTTGCTTCACGGACATATTCAAAATTCTTAGATCTGAGCCTCTTTTTGTGTATTGCGCGTTAGGTCGAGATGGTCAACTTCTGTAGTTGCTGCCTCTTTTCCATGTCTTCGAATTCCACATTTTCAGCCCTCTCCAATTGTCTGGCGACGACAAGCTTCAAGTTGTTGTCTCTAGCTCGCGAGAGCTCCGTTATGAAGCCTATACATATCGCTAGCGGCTTAATACTGTTGTGTTGACAACTTCACAAGAAGTAATCGAGGAAAAGCAAGAATCTGCCCCTGGTAGGCTCTACGTCGAGAAGGAGGGCATGCGGCCAGAAGTCCAATTCGAGCATGGTCTCCCAAAAGATGAGAATTCGAACAAGATTCAGTACTTCCATCTTCGTTGGAGCTGGGTTAGTCCTGTAGGGGTCCCGACATGTAACATACTTGACGACGTTTTCGAGGAATTATTTATCGCGGAATACTTGCTTTCTTTATCTAAATCTAGTCTTCTCTATGAGATCTAGTGGATGACGTGTAAGAGTCTGAATTTCTCCCAAGACACACCGGGTGGGATATACTGGCGATGAGGACCTTCTTGCAGAATGGAAGAAACAACCTGGCTAACAACCTATCTCGGAGTCTCGCTCGTCGGTAATGGAGCCGGAAGCACTTACCTGAAGTATTTGATAAGAAAGCACTGCGCCATGGTTTACTCCAGTACAATGTACGCCTTCAAACCATCTCTTACGCATATCGAGAGCGGGAACGCTGTAATCCGGCGTAGATGTATACACTGCATGAGATTCTTGCTAAGGCCTAGATTCATTAAGAGGTTGCGAAAGCTATTGGGAAAGCAAGAAGTAAAGATCTCCTTGCAACGAAATCCTTTAAATAAATGCTCTACTTGACCCAAGGGATTTTCAATATATTGACTGGGTAGATGTTCATTGTAGCCCACACCAAGGGGAATTCTGGTCTTGAAAAGAAGATCTCTCGATGTTTGAAGCTCGTTATAAGAGCCTCTTGGTCCACTATCTTGCTTTTGACAACCGTACCGACCTTTTATCGAGAAGAAGTGGTTGGGCATCTGTGTTTAGCACTGAGTCCACCGTCATCGGTCTTGTGCAGCCTGCCAGAGTGCACTTAGGTGAGGCGTATTGAACCGTAAGAATACAAGGAATAGAAAACTCGGTTGCTCTAGTATTCTCTAGCTAAGACGCTAGTGTACAAGGGGCTAAGTATCTGAGTCGGAGGATTCTAGGGCCGGCCCTACTAGATGGCTTGCCGAGGTTTCTTGGCGCGCTATTGAGCATTCACTCGTCATTGTCGCTCTGCAAAGCGCCCACCTCTACCGTTCGCGAATTCTCCAACAACTCATGATCAGGGGCAGATCCCCTTCCTCCCTTCGCACCCTGTCTAATCAGGTCTTGCGGACCTTTGGAATAGCCTCAGATTAGTCCACTTCCTTCCTGTCGCATCTTACACTCCATGGCATACTCCCCTTCACCTCGCACAGCAAGTCTGTCAACAGCTGGTCCATCTCACTTCAACCGCCGCTCGCCTTCCCCTCCCTTCCAACAATATATCTCCAAACGGGAGAAGAAGAGATATAATATGGAGGATCGTCTTGCTCAGATCAGTAATGATTTCTCGAGAGACCGCGACATGATCTACCGCAAGCAATTACAGGCTCTTCAGCTCGACATCGACTACGTTCGTCGTGCCGACCTGTACACTGAGAAGGTGCTGGAAGAGGATGAGGAGGACTGTACTGAAGATACCACGATCAGTGCGGCTGCTAGCACTTCCGGAGGGGTCATCGGCCATGCGCAGATGAATGGCAACGTAGTGGCGGGTAGACTTGGGGTCAATGCTTCCACATTTGCGCAGACCATCAATGACGCCATTGAGCAGAGGGATGCTGATCTAACTACTGTCGCTGTACGTTATTGTTGGTCCTTCTGCCTTTCAGAACATATGGAGGATGTTCCTTGTGATTGAAATGCAGCTGATCCCAAATTCTCTCTCTAGTATCGCTACAATTTTAGTATCGATGAGGTCCAAAAAGACTATGATTTCAACGTCGCCGTCGCTCACATGGAGCATCAGCAACTACTTGAGACCTTGCGTCGCCGCCTCATCCACAGCTTGCACCAGAAGAGAGCGTCAATGCAGAAGGAGAAGGAGAAACTTGACCTCGCCGATACACATTCTGCCCTGATTCACCCAAATCATTATAACCTTAACAATACCGCGAGCCCCGGTGGCCCCCAAAGTAATCGAAAGACCAGACACACTCGACACAGACTTGAAGTGGACGACTTGGATACAAATAACGGCACTACCAAAAGGAAGCGTAAGGCTCCTACTGACAATGACAATGGATCTCCTGCACCTGCAGGTCGCGACGTGGAGTCTGTCAGTATATTCAAGGAAGCAAATGCGAAGTTGGAATATCATCAGGTTACATCATCACTCTACACCTTAGAGCGCCTCTTTTCACAGCGAGACCTTGACAACAATGTTCAACTAGCAAGCTTAGGCGTCATCGAGGATATCAAGCGACGTAAACTCAACAAGACTCCACACACGAGCCTTTCATCCCTTGTGGGTACCAACGCTGAGGTTTCCGATTCTGAAGACGACGTGGATGCAGAGCCAGACCTCGGGATGGATGGCGTAGCGGAAGATGTCTTCCTAGCCGCTCCGGAAATGGATCGGACAGCTACCAATGCCTCCCAACATGCAACGCGCTCCTCACGTAACATGGCTCCTAATAAACATGTAGCTGCCGGCGATGCATTCGGTTGCCTCGCGGGTCGCGCAGCTGGGGCTAGGCTGATTGGGACTGTGGGAGCTAGAGAGAAGCGACGGGAAGAAGACTATCATCAGCGTGTACCACCCTTGAGCGATCAAGAGACCGAAGATGATTTGGCGATGCTGAAGGCTGCGATTGAAGACGAGGACGTCGGGAAGCTCGCTAACGACGATTTGTTGGAAGAAGTGGCTGGACATAGGGAGGATCATGTGGGCACGGGATCTGTGGCTGGGGAAGAGACAGCCGAAGAGAGTGAAGTATGAGGGTTATACGAAGGCGGATGAGGCGAGTTCAGGAAACATTCGGATACTCGATCTAAACTCATGGCCTCCTCAAGCGGAGGTAAAGTGATGGACAAACCTAGAGAATTTGGGTCATACGAGCAAGGCGTTAGGGATATGATACCCATAGGATCGTCTTCAAATGTAGCTAAGCTGATTGCCCATATCGCCAAATGTTCATTCAGTCAATTGATTGATGGTATTCATGCTCGTTTACCTTGGTATCACGTTCTTGGGGATTCCCTACCGGATCATCCTTTCGACTCATACAAGCATTCCCTCGCCCCTCTCCAGACCTCCTCCACGATAGCTCGTTTTGGTAGTAGATTCTGTTCATAATTAGACGACAGTAATGTTATCCATCGAGACGCCCCCAGACTTCTGAAGTTGTATGAAGATGGAGGCACTCACAGGAAACACGACGATGACACTCCCTTCCCCCTCGACAATAACCGCCAAGTAATATCTCACCTCGAACCCCTTAAAGGCCTCATGTATGAAGATATCCCGTACCTGGGAAGTTGGTATGAAGCGCGTGTCAGAGGGTAAGAGGTAGCTGGATGAGAGGGTGGTGGTTTGGATGCCGAGGGTTGAGAGGACTAGGAGGGATTCTTCTGTTGCACGAGATACCTGTCAGCGAACGTTTCTCAGACCTTTCGACTGGCAGCAACAGCGACAGAACACAAATCAGAAGCGACATCAGCAGCAGATAACCCACCAGTATAAAACCGTCGAAACACCACAAAAAGGCTCACAAACGAGAGTGCTGCGATGTGCGAGAACGGTACGTCTGATATGTAGTCGCTTAGAGGCTTTATCACTCTGATCGGAACGTCGAAGGTGCTGATGTATAGCACCAGCAGTGTTGAGAGGCCTAGGAGCACCCGGAGAAAGAGGAGGATGTAGTGGAGGGTTTGGGATGTCAGGGTTTGACGTGGGGATGCGGTGGAGACGGTGAAGGCGACGGTTGTTGGGGAGGGACGGTGGGTGGAGAGGTGGGGGCGGGCTGCGAGCATTGGGAGCTGGGTGTGTCGTTATATGGTTGTTGGTGAGGGTCGATTTGCGAGAGATGTTTGACGTGGAGTACCGAGTATTGGAAATTGAGGCAGTCAGCCCTACCATACTAGTGGCTTAGTAATGGAAATACTAATTGTTTTTGTAACACCTATATTCTTACTTCCTCAGAGTATTATTTATATAGCTTATTATTATATTATTTAATAGGTTATAAGGCCTAGTTATATTACTACTTATATAATACTCTCTTATATAAGTATTATAATACCTTACCTATAATAGGGAAGCTTACTAGTAGTAGTAAAGAAAATCTACTTATAGTAGTTAATAATATATTTACTTATAATAGAACTAAGAAAATAATAGATAATATTATAAAGGATATCTACTAGCTAAATAAGATTCTAATCCTCTTCTCCCTTAACTATAAAAAATAGGTTATAATTAACTAAGTAAAATTATAAGTAAAAGGTAGAATATATATTCTTAAAAAATCTAAGAAAGAATACCTTATATTATTCCTAGATATACCTCCTTTAAAATATAATAAGCTTAAAGAAATAGCTAAATAGTTTATTTTTAAAGGTATTAATACTATTAATTTTAATCTTATTATTAATAAGAATATAGTAAGAGACTAATAGGAGGTATTAAAAGGGAAATATATTAATAACTATAAATAAGTAGTAGCTTATAAATAAAAGGAACTAGTTAATTATATAAAAAAGAGTAGATATATAATTCAAGATACCTAGGTAGTACTTTATAAAATTTATAATAATATTATTACTATTAAACTAGCTCTTAAGTAAGTATATCTTAATAAGGAGCTACTCTACTACCTATATAACTCCTTACTACTTAAATATTCTATTACTATAGTAACTCTTAAAGCTTATAAAGAGATAGATATAAATAAAGTTCTTTAAATCCTTTAAAAAGCTAAAGACTTTATAGTTTATAAAATTCCTATAGTTAAGATAGGTATAATTACTTATAAAGACTTTTTATATTAATAATTATATAAGTTATACTTAACCTTATATCCCGCCTTTAAAAGAAGATTATCTACTTAATAAAGCTTAGGAGGAAATATTAAAGTATTAAAATATTATATTTATAAATAAGATAGTTATAAGGTTTAAAATTATAATATATTTAAAGCTATTAAGAAATTAGTCTATATCTTAAAGAAAAAGAAGACTAGGTATATAACCTTCTATAAGATTAGGAGGGAGTATAAGGCTTATATATTATAACCTACTAAATAGGCTATACTTCGTATACGCTTAGTATATATCACGCCCTTATATTAACCTGTAAGGGGAAATAATATATAAGGCTTACTAGTCTCTTTAAGGGGTTTATTAGATCCCCTATAGAATAATTCTTAGATTTCTTAAGAATTAGTCTTACAATAAAAATAGACTAATTTTATATTATTATATAACCCCTATAATTTATAATTATAATAATTCTAATTGTTCTACCTATTTAAGGGTAGTAATCTATTATTAGTTATAGTAAATATAACTCGCTCTAGCGGTATTATAAGTAATACGCTATTATAGTAGAGTTAAGATAAAAGTAGTTTATTAAATACTTTTAATAATAATCCTAGCTAATAGGAAAGGGAATAGGAAAGTTATATAAGGGATATAAATAAACTTAATAACGCTAAAAATACCCCTAAAGGAGATTTAGAGAATTATAAAGGAAGTATTCCCCTTATAATAGAACGCCTTATATAGGTAAGGCGTAAGTAAGAAGAGTTATTATAAATTTAGTAACTTAAAGAAGTTAAAGTAGATATTACCGCCCTAGAATTAAGGGAATAGATTTCTCTTTATAATAATAGTAGTATAAGTTAGAAGTATATATATAATAAAGTTAAGGAGTACTTAGGTCCCTTCTAAAGTATATTAAAGCTAACTCCTATTCCTAACTATTATAGTAAGAATATCCGTAAATACTAAGACTAGATATAATAATATAATATATCCTTTTTATAGACTCTATTTAACTTTACTACGTAGATATTATATATTCTATTTATAATACTAGTACTTAAGAGTAATCTAGAATAACTTTAGGCTACTTATTTATATTCTTATTTATTAGAAATATTAAGTTAGAAGGATTTTATAGACTTTTTATTAAATTATATTAAGGATCCTATAAATAGGGAGTTAAGTATATATTAATAGTATACTAATATATATTAACGCCTAATATAAGTAATTAAAAAATTTAAAATATACTTAATATCTTTAAAAGCCTAACTTCTTAAAAAAGTTAAAAGTAAGTAGGTAATAAATTTATATACTAAGCTTATTAAAGAGCTTTAAATCGCCCTTATAAATTAGGGGTCCCTACTTAATATAAGAGATAAACTCCTATTACTAGTAGTACGCCTTAAGGCTAATATTAATGAGACTAGAGGCCTTAGTAAGAAAGGCTAGTAAAATATATTATATAAGTACGCGGATCGCGATAAAGGTAAAAAACTATAAATAAATAAGGATAATATTATAAGGGGATAAGGAATAGGTAGTTATAATAGTAAGAGTAGTTATAATAAGCCTAAATCGCGCGACTTATTAGATATTACTTATTAGAATTATAATAAGAAGGGCTATTATACTACTAGTTATCCTAATCTATTAAAATAAGGTAGATTTTAAATAAAAGGAAGACGCTTAAACCTTAGTACTATAGGTAAATAGGGCTAATATATAAGTAAGGAGTAGGGAAAAGGCTAGACCCTATTAAGGACTCTAAATTATTAGAGGAGAGGTTATAAGGAGTAGAGGTTAAACCTCTAATATTATATTAATATAAAGTTAAAGCGACGTTAAAGTATAAGCCTCTTAAGTATAAGGGATATCTTAATTATAGTTCTTAACTAAATATTATCTTATAAGCTTACGCTATTAAAGCGAGTTTAAAATATATTAAAGATACTAAATTACTATATCTAGGCTTTATAAATAGTAAGCTTATCTTCTATTATAATATATATAATATAATATATTAAACTACTAATAGTTAGGGTTCTTCTTATTAATATACCTATATCTTTTATATAATAGATAAGGTAGGATTACTACTAGTTATTAATAGACTTATATAGTATATAATAGGTATTAAGGTTAATACAGGTATAAGGAAGTAGTATTTTAGAATTAATAAGTTATTATCCTAACTAAATAATTTATAATAGTTTATAAAATTCTTAAAGAAATAGCCTACTATCTATATACTTCTTATTTCTAATATTATCAATCCGGAACCTATATAATTAAGACTTAAAGTAGTAGGTATAAGTAATCTAGATAAGGAATACGTAGTTATTTTATATATATTACCTTTAGAGTTTAGTAAGTTCTTAGATATATTCTTAGTTAAAGAAGCTGGATATCTACTATCCTACTAAGGAAGTGATTACGCTATTAATATAACTAGTAACCCGCCTTATAAACCCTTATATAACTTATTAAATATAGAGTTAGTAGAATTAAGATACTATCTAAATAAAGCCTTAGTAAAAGGATAGATTAAGTACTCTAAGAGTCCCGTAGGATTACCTATCCTATTTATCCTAAAGAAGGATAGAGGCCTACGTCTATATATTAACTATTATAAGTTAAATAAGGTAACTATTAAGAATAGATATCCTTTACCCCTAATTAGTAAAACGTTAGATTACTTAAATAGAGTAAAGGTCTTTATAAAACTTAATCTTAAGGATATATATTATTATATTTATATCTAAAAAGGAGATAAGTAGAAGACTATATTTTATTTTATTTTATATATAATATAGTTATTTTAAGTATTTAATAATACTATTTAGTCTTATAAATATTCTAGTAACCTTTTAAGCTTATATTAATAAGTCCTTAATAGAGTTACTAGATAAATTTTATATTATTTATCTTAATAATATTCTTATCTATTTAAAATCGCGTATAAAGTATAGGGATTATATATATAAAGTACTTAAGTAGCTTTAATAGTATAAATTATTTACTAACTTAAAGAAATATTAGTTCTTTATAATTAAAGTAGAGTTCTTAGGATTTATTATCTTAATTAAAGGCGTTATAATAGATTAGCGTAGGGTAGATACTATCTAGTTATAACCTAGGCTAAAGAGCTTTTATAAAGTATAAATTTTTCTTAGATTTATAAATTTTTATTATCATTTTATTTATTAGTATTTATAAATTACGTAACCCTTAATAGGGCTATTAAAGGGTAGTATAAAAGGTATTAAGATAGGTCCTTTTAATTAGCCTAATAGAGTAGAGTATATATTTAATATACTTTATTAAGTATTTCTTAATATACTAATATTAAGATATTTTAATCTTATATTACCTACGCGAGTTAAGACTAATATATTAGATTTTAGACTAGCTAGTATTCTATTATAACTCTAGGAATTAGGTTAGTAGTATCTTATAACCTTTTAGAGTAAGAAAATAAACTTAGCTAAAGAATACTATAAAACTTATAATAAGGAGTTACTTATAATAGTTATAATCTTTAAGTAGTAGAGATACTACCTAGAAGGTAGTTTCTACCTAGTTAAAGTACTTATTAATTATAATAACCTAAGGGGTTTTATAAATATAAAGGCCTTAAATAGTTAATAGGTAAGATAGGTAATAAGACTCTTAACCTATAACTTTATTATTAAGTATAGACTAAGTAAGACTAACCTAGCTAATACGCTATTAAGGCGCCCTAATTATAAAAGCGAGGATAGGGCGATAAATAAACTTATCCCTATATTATAGTAAAAGCTATTAATAGTAGTAGGTTTATTAAACCCTATTTTCTATACTATAACTAAGACCTACGTATTTCCTATACTAGGATAGAGCTTATAACCCTCTAGTAATAAAGGCGAACTTACTACGATATATAATATATATATAAGGTAGTTATAAATACTAGTATTAGTTATAAGATTAATAGTACTAGGAATTATTAATATAGCTGTTAGAGTAATAGTATTAGATAGAGTATATCTATTAAGGCGTAGGGACCCTTAACCTAGTAATATAAGGAGTATAAGTAAGATACTACCTTAATATACTTATAATATAGCTAAGAAATAGCTTAACCCTATTACTAGAACTATTAGTTATAAATAACTCGTTCTACGTTTTCTAGCTAGTATAATAGTAGAGAATAAAATGGTATATATTATAACTTTAAAGTTTATAATTAAATTAATTAAAGTACTTTAATAAGAAGATATTTTTATTAACTAGTAACGCGTAGGCGAAATAATAGATAGATAAGCTAAAAGAGCCGGTTAATAGATATTTAATAGTTAAGGTTTACTTAAGTATAATAAGAAATTATATATTCCTAAAGACTTATTAGTCTATAAAGAGCTATTAAAGCGCTATTATAATAACCCCTTAGTAGGGTATTTTAGGCTTAATAAGACGCTTAGTCTCCTTTACTAAAAGTATACCTAGATAGGTATAAAGGTAGATATTAAAGAATATATTAATTCTTATAATATTTATTAAAGAGTTAAGGTAAAATGATATTAATTATATAGTGACTTAACTACGCTTCCTAAGCTAACTAGGTTATAGAGGTTAATTATAATAGATTTTATTATAGATCTTCCCTTATATAAATAGCGTGGAGGTATTTATAATACTATCCTTATAATTATCAATAGGTATATAAAGATACTTCGCTACCTTCTTATATAGAAGGACTATAAGGTAAATAATCTTATAAACGTCTTATTTAAGGAAGTCTTCCTAAAGTATAATATACCTAATAATATTATATTAGACTAAGGGAGTCTATTTATAAGCGCTTATTAGTCTAACTTATACTACTATTTAAAGTTAAATTATAGGCTAAGTATAACCTTCTATCTATAAACTAATAGCTAAATAGAATATTAGAATTAGATATTAGAATATTATTTAAGAACTTACTATAATAATAGATAAGATAATTAGGTAGAGTTATTACCCCTAGCTAAATTTATATATTATAATATAAAGAATATAATAATAGGCTATAATCCATTCTAACTTTATTATAACTATTAGCCTAAGATTCTTATATATTCTAGGAATAGAACTTACTAAGAGGAGGTACTAGATATAAGATAATATATCTAAAAACTTTATAAATTATATAAAGACCTATTAAGTTAATAGTAAGATATATTAGAAATATAGGTAAAGTTTTATAATAGGAAGTATAATCTAATATCTTTTAATTAAAGAGACTTAATTATACTAAATATAAAGAATTTAAAGTAAAAGTAACTAAGTAAGAAGTTATCTTATAAGCGTATTAGTCTATTCTATATCCTTAGACCTATTAGTAAGTAGGCGTATTACCTAGTATTACTATTAATATATATAATCTATCCTATTTTCTATATTTCTCTTTTAAAGCTATATACGCGTAGGTAAGGTAATACCTTTATACTTAAGCTACTACCTCTAGAACTTATTAATAATAATAAGTAGTAGGAGTTAGAAGAGATTTTAAATAAAAAGATAAAGAAGGGTAAACTCTAGTATCTTATTAAGTAGAAGGAATATCCTCCCTAATATAATTAATAGATTCTAGAAGAAAATCTAGAAGATATATAAGAAATACGCGAAGACTTTAATAAGAAGTAAAAGTACTATTATTATAAGTAGGAGTTATAAATATTAAAATAGAATTAAAGAATATAATAAAGAATATTTAATTAGTTACTTAAAAGTAAATATAAAGAGTATTAATCTCTTTTATCTTACCTATTAGAAGTAGGTAAAACGCCCTAGAGGCGCTAGTATATAAGGATAACTTAGGAAAGAAATAAAAAACTATCTAATTAAATTAGGAGAAGGGAACCTAGCGCTAAGTAGTTAAAGCTTACTTAGCTACTTATATAAGCGTAGGTAATATAATATTAGTATACTAGGTGCCTACTCCTTATTATCTATATCTATCTTATCCTTTAAGACGGAGGCTAAGGGCTTAAGGCCTACTTAAAGATATATAAGTAATAGTTATAATAAGTAATAAATATAGTAAAAGTATAAGGAAGTATACCTTAACTTACTTAATATTATAAATACCTATAAGGGTTTTACTAATATATTCTATTATTTAAAGAATTATAGTCTATACTTCTAGTATACTTATTAGTTTCTTTTTACTACTAAGATATACCGCGATATAGTTATAAGAAGCTAGCTTAAAGTAGATAGTAATTATAATATTTATAAGGGTAATGCCTACTACTTAAAGCTTTAATTTATCCTCTAAAGTATCTAGATAATCTATATTATTAATTAATTAATAGAGCTTAATTACTTTATTATAAACTAGGATTATATTATTAGGAATCTAGAAGTTAAGTAATTAGTATATACTATAATTATAAAAGTAATTTAAAAATATAGGGAAAACCTACTAGTTTATAATTATAATAGACTTTTAAATAATAGTTATACTATTTAAGTATTATTTTCTTTTTATTAGTAATTACAAATATAGTATTACTTATACTATTAATATACATATTAAGTATAATATAACTATAAATACTTATACCCTATAAGTCCTTTATTAATATAATAAATATATCTCTTAAATATATTTTATTTTAGATAGGAAGCTCCCTAGGAATATATGGCTAGGGAAGTAGGGGTAAGAATAATATACTACTTTATATTAGCTACGTAGTTAAGATATACCTAAGTACTTATATCTATAAAAGAGGGATAATAAGTAGGTATAACTAGATTATTATCTAGGCTAAACGGGTTATTAATACTCGCGGCGGAGTTAGGGTAAGAAGTAGGCTTAGGAATAGGCTTATATAATAGAGGAGTAGGCTCCTTAATAGGATCTTTAATAAGAATCTCTATAGGATTTATAATAGGAGTTTTTATAGGATCTTTAATAATTAGATTACCTAACTAGGTATTAGGATCTACTTCTATTTCTATTATAAAAGTTAAGCGTACTATATATATTTTATATTAGATTAAGCTATATTATATTAACTATATTCACGCGAAGAGCTAGTAAACTAACTTATAAGTAATATCTAAGATATTAAGATATTAAGATATTATATTATATAATTAGCTATTATTACGTATATTATATATATTATATATATATAAAAAGAGAGGGCGCTAAGTACCTAGAAAAGATATTATTAATAGTTATAAAAGATAAAGTATTAAGGAAAATTTTAGGTATTATAATAATAATACTAAGGCGCTAAGACTATATTAATATAGCTATTATTATTATATATAGAAAGTTATTATATATAACGCGTATACTTTAGATTATAATATCTACGTGTAATAAATAGCTATATTATAATATAGAGTTATAAATATTATATATTATAACTACTACGTAGGCTATAATCTTACTTTATTAAGTTCTTTTCCTTATATCTTATACTAGGTTTAAAGGTTTTTATTAAACTTAATTAAATAGGCTATTTATATTAAACTTAAAAGCGAGTTTCTTTAAGAGAGGAGGTAATTATTATAACCTACTAAATAGGCTATACTTCATATATACTTAATATACGTTATACCCTTATATTAACCTATAAGGGGAAATAATATATAAGGATTACTAGTCTCTTTAAGGGGTTTATTAGATTCCCGTAGAATAATTCTTAGATTTCTTAAGAATTAGTCTTATAATAAAAATGGACTAATTTTACATTACTATATAACCCCTATAATTTGCAATTATAATATTATAAGGCTAGTTCTAATAACTCTACCTCCCTTAGTAAAGATAATTTAATAGATAAGGATAAGGAAATCACTTATATTACTAAGGAAGTAGTAAGTAAGCTCGCCCTCTTAATATAAATATTTAATATAGTAGCCTCCTCCTATATAACTAATAAGATCTAACTCTTTAGTAGCTATCTTATATAAATAAAGAGATATATAATTAAGGTTAAAGGGGGAGTATTATATATAGACTATATAGGAATAGTAATTCTAAAGATATAAAAGGGTAGGCTAATTAGAATTAAACGGATATACTATATTCCTAACCTTAGGGCGAATTTATTATTAAGTAGATAACTATATATACTAGGAATAAAAGAGTAATTTAATAGTAACTCTATCTACCTATATATTAATTAAAAAGATATACTAAAGGCTACTTACTAGAAAGGAGCGTATATACTTTTATAGATATTAAGAAAATTTCCTTTAGTACTAGACTAGATATTAATATCACGTATATATAAGAAAGTATATACTACTATTAAAGAACTTAATATTAATATAACTAATATTAATAGGAAAGTATTAGAGTATAATAATTTACGCGCCTCTAATATTCCTAATAGCTTTATTAAGAAGATAAAGAAGAAGATTAATTAGGAAGTAGTCCCTTATAAGGATAATATCCTAGACCTAATCTTAATTAATATATATAGTCTATTACTATTTAGTCTTACTAGTAATATATACTTCTTATAGATAGTAGATAACTAGTCTTAGAAGATATAAGTTATTTATACTAAAGATAGAAAATTAATTAACTAGGGAACTTAATATATAAAAGAGAATAGTTAAATTATAGATTAGTAAGAGATTAAAAGCGATATAACTTAATAATATAAAGGAACTATTATTAAAAATTAACTAATAGGTTAAAGAATATAGACTAGTACTTTAAGATATAGAGCTATATATATTATATTAGAATAGGATTACTAAGAGGTTAATATAAATAACTAAGGGATATATCTAAGTAATACTATATAATATAGAAACTACTAATAGAATTTTAGGATATAGCTACTATAACTAGTATATATCTAAAAAGACTACTAATAAGACCTATTATAAATAAGAAAGCTAGGTATCTAGAATAGATATAGATAGGAAAGACTCTATTAATTAATTATATCTAAATATAAAGTTATAAGTATTTTACTAAGGTTAACTTAGACGCCTATCCTTCTAAGATAAGATAAGATAAGTTAATATAAGTAGAAAGGGAAGCTATCCTAATAGGGTTTAATATAGAAATAATAAAGTAATATAGAATATATATACCTAATTTAGGTAGGTATATTAAGTTATTATTAGTTAATTTTAATAAGAATAGTAAAGGTAGGAAAATTAACTTAAAGCTTAAAATTATAACTCTAAATTAACTACTTATTTATAATATATCTAGGTAATAAAGTCTTCTACTAATATCTTCTAGAAATATACTAACTATATAAGTAAATATTATAATATCTTAACTAGTATTACTAGAAGCTCTACTAGAGGTATTAATATTACTTATATTAAAGGTAATAGTATTAGAACCTATAATAATACTACCTAAACTTCCTTAGATATCCTTACCTCTAGTTAAACCTCTATAATTATCTCCTTCTTAGGCGTTATAACTAACTCCCTTTATACTATTATTAAGGGCTTTTAATCTACCCTCTCCTCCTCTTATACTAAATAAGATTATAGTATTAATACCTTAATTACTAGCTTTAAAGAGAAAGAGGGATAATAAAATTATAAAAGATAATAGAGTTTTAAAAAATATTAGAGTATTACTAGTAATAAAAGCTATTAAAATAGAGGACTAGAAAATATCTATTAGATATATCTATATCCTAGATATATATAAAGAAGCTATTAATAATTTTAAATATAGACCTTAGTAGCTCTAGGCCTATAAGAATAAGATAGCTTAACTAGAAGGTAATAATATTTATATAGCTAAGATTCTACTTAATAGAGTAAATATTATTACTTATAAATAGGTATTTACTATTAAATATTAATAAGATAGGATAATTAAAAAGTTTAAGGTAAGGCTAGTAGCTAGGGGTTTTAATTAGATTTATAATATTAATTATAATAAGATATTTACTCTAATAGTAAAGATAGATACTATATATATTATACTAGTACTAGTTACTATTAAGGACCTAGAAATAGGCTAGATTAATATTAATAATAATAATACCTTTATAAAAGCTAGTCTTAATTATCTTATCTATATAAAACCCCTTTAAGGTATAAATATAAAGTAGAGGGAGTATTTATAACTCCTTTAAAGTTTATATAGCCTAAATTAAATAGCTTATAACTAGTACTTTATATATAATAGGGAGTTAACTAGGCTAGGTTTTATCTTATCTAAGTTAGATCTATATATATATATATTTATAAAGGAAGAAAATTAATAGTATTAGTTTATATAAATAATATTTTAATAATCCTATAATTTAAGGTAGAAATCTTATAATTTAAGACTTAATTCGCTAAAACCTTTAAGATAAAAGACCTAGGGGAAATAAAGAAGATACTAGGTATTAAGATTAAAAGAGATAAGTTAAATAAGATAATAAGACTAAGTTAGATAGCCTATATTAAGAAGGTATTAAAAGGACTTAATATAAAATAAGATACTTATTATACTATAGATATTCCCCTTAATAGGTATAATAATATCTTACTAGTTATATTAGATAAGGAATATATTAAATATTAATAGAAAGTAAATAAATAGCTAATATATATAATAGTATATACTTAGCTTAATATTACCTTTACCTTATATAAGCTTAGTTAGTTTATAAGCGATCTAATAATATAATACGCCTAAAGGATAAAATACCTACTTAGATATTTAAGATTATATCTTAATCTTTATATTACCTATTATAAAAAGAATAACAAACTATTATAAGTAATAGGCTATTCTAATATAGACTATATAATAGATAAGAGTAATTAGAAATATATTATAAGCTAGGTCTTTATACTTACTAGTAGACTTATCTCTTAGTTAAGTAGGAAATAAAGATTAATATTAATATTAATAACTAAGGCTAAATATATAGCCCTATTAGAATATTTAAGATAATCTATTTAACTAGTAAACCTATTTACTAAGCTTAGATATCTAGGAGTTATTAGCTCTACTAATAAAAGGATAAATATTAATATAAATAAAAATCTAGATATAACTATAAAACTTAAAGGTAATAATAATAGGGTAATTATATTAGTAAAGAACTATTAAGTTAGTAAAAGATCTAAATATATTAATATAGTATACTATTATATTTAGAAACTATAATAGAAGAAAAGGATTAATATTATCTATATTCTAACTAATAAGATAATAGTAGATAGTTTTACTAAGCCCCTAATAAAATAGAAGTTTTAGTAATTTCTTAAAATAATAGGAATAAGGGTAATAGAATAGGGGGAGTAATAAGAATATTTATAGAATAGAGGCCTACTATAATTATATTAACCTAATTTATTTAGAAATAATATAATACTTATTAATAAGAGGCCTAACTAGCTATTCTAGTAAAATATCTTCTTACTATAATAGAATATCTAGATATTTAAACCCTAAAGATCTTCTAAACCCCTTATCTAATAGATCTATTACTTTATACCCCCATTTAACCGCTTTTAGTTTAGCTTACTTTTACAAAGAATATTAAATTCCTAATATTCTTTATATTCTACTTATATATATACTAACGTATTATAATATATTCTAAATAAACTATATTATTTAACTTATTTAATACTACTTAGCTATATTAGAATTAGGAAAATTAGTGTAGTAGTTTAAAAGATATATTATTATAAATAGATTTACCTACTAAATTCTATATACTAACGGCTTAAATATAGATTACAAATAATAAAAATCCTAGTATTATTAATATTTTACCTATCCTATAATAATACCTACTAATATATCTACTATTAGTCTAAATAGGGGGAAATATCCGTCTTATTACTAGGTAGGTAATACTATTAGAATAGTCTATATTAGTCTATTAGTATATTAGCTAATACTATCGCATTTACAGGCTAAAAACTCTACTATTTATATTACCTACTAACGTATCTAATATTAGCCTAAATAGGAGGAAATATCCGTCTTATTACTAGGTAGGTAACGCTAAGTCACCTACTAATATATCTAATATTAGCTTAAAAATAGGGGAAAATATATCTAATATTAGCCTTAATAGGGGGAAATATCCGTCTTATTACTAGGTAGGTAATACTATTAGAATAGTCTATATCAGCCTATTAGTATATTAGCTGATACTATCGTATTTACAAGCTAAAAACCCTACTATTTATGTTACCTACTAATGTATCTAATATCAGCCTAAATAGGAGGAAATATCCGTCTTATTACTAGGTAGGTAATGCTATTAGAATAGTCTATATTAGTCTATTAGTATATTAGCTAATACTATCGCATTTACAAGCTAAAAACCCTACTATTCGCGTTACCTACTAACGTATCTAATATTAGCCTAAATAAGGATCTTATTATCAGGTATAGAACGCTATTAGAATAGGTATATACATATAATATAGCTAATACTATTACAGTTATAAGCTAGCTACCTACTAATATATCTAATATACTCCCTACTATTTACCTTACCTACTAATATATCTAATATTAGTTTAAATAAAGGGAAATATCTATCTTATTATTAGGTATAGAACGCTATTAGAATAAGTATATATATATAATATAGCTAATACTATTATATATATAAGCTAGCTACCTACTAATATATCTAATATACTCCCCGCTATTCACGTTACCTACTTAACGCTAGGTAGTAGGGGTAATTTTCCAACGTAAAAATCTTGAATTTTTACAGGTATTTTCTAGTAAGGTTATAATAGTTTCTAATAATTCTTATTTAAGATTTACTTATAATATAATTATATAATAACTACCTATTTAATTTATATTAGTATATACTCTAGTATATCTTTAGAATAATACTAAGTACTAATAGAAGTTATTATATAATTCTATTTAAGATTACTATTACTATAGTATAAGATAGATCTATCTAAGGGGGAGTATTAGAAATTAAGGTAGTTAGCCCTATTATACTAGTAGCTTAGTAATAGAAATACTAATTATTTTATCCTATGTTCTTACTTCCTTAGAGTATTATTTACATAGCTTATTATTACGTTATTTAACACCGAGCAATCTGATAGGGCTGAAAGCAGGAACAGGCTTAGCGTCGGCATTGAGCCGTGCCGATCGTAGATTGATCGCTGGCGAAGAATCGCACTTGTTTTTGACACACCAGCCTTCATGCCCTCTCCACACAGATCCCGCTCTCCTTCGCCCTACACTAAAAGGGCTTCGCGCTCGTACCGAGACGAACGTCCACGAAGCCCTTCTCCCCGCCGAAAATCCAGCCGCTCACCATCCCCACATCCCCGCCATCACCACCGCAGCCGCTCCCCGAGACGACACCATGATGATAGACCCAAGAAATCAGGTGGTGGAGGTTTCAGGTGGAAAGAGAAGCCGCGGCATGAGGCCGACGAGAGGAGAGACGATAGAAGGTTAGAGAGGGGGTATAGAGAGCAAGAGCGACCGCGCCGGGAACCGCCTGGGAGAGATGGTGGCTCGAGGGATGAGAGGGGCAGAGATGACGTGGAGGCGAAGTTTGGACGACAGATATCACCGATAGGGAAAGATGCTAAGAGAGGCGATGTCAAGGATGACATTGGGACTGGAGAGAAATCGACCAGTGAGAAAGAGAAAAGAGAGAAAAAGCCAATCGTGGCACCAGTGGGACAAGAAATGATCATCGTCAAGGTGAACGACCGGTTGGGAACAGCGGCACAGATACCTTGCTTGGCGAGTGATCCTATCAGTAAGTGTCCTTCCATCTCCCAGACTTCGTAGGTTGGTTGTTAAGAAGCTCTAATGTGTATTGTTTCTAGAATTATTTAAAGCCCAAGTCGCCGCTCGTATTGGCCGACAACCGCACGAGATCATGCTAAAAAGGCAGGGTGAGAGACCGTTCAAGGATCAACTTACGCTAGAGGATTACGGCGTTAGTAATGGTGTCCAGCTAGATTTGGAGATTGATACTGGGGATTAAGGAGCCTAGTTAATGGTGTTGTGGTACTGCGACCGGAGTGTATGATGCACATCACTGTTACGACCAATATGTTAGAAGGTATAATTACTTAGTAGGACGTTATGCGTAAAATACGTCTTAACGCTAAGAGGCTAGCACCAAGTCAGCCGCACGCCTACATCCACTACGGAGTCCTCGTTCCTCTTCTTCCGGTGTAAGAACAAAGTTCTCTATATCTTGAGTAAAACTCTGTAATCTCCTGCTCACCGTAGCCAGGTCTCCAGCATGGTCAATGAATGTTCATCTATATCGTCCCCAAGCCCTCCTTGCGCGAACAATAAGCCTCCCTCATGCCTATACCTGATACTGAGAAGGAAGACGAATTGAATAACAGAAATCTCACCACACATGTCAGTACGATTGACAGAAGGCAGCGATCTCTGGGCTTCTGCCTTGGCTACGTTGAACGTGGAAGATAGGCAACGTATTGCCTTCGAGGGTCAGGATAAGCTGGATGTTCTGACCGACCTACAAACTCAAAGCAATGCCGCTAAAGATAAAGCTCTCGAAAATAGATGGCGTTTTCGCCGGCCAGGCCGTGGAGGCAAGGACGAGACAGTGGTTCTCCGCGACTTGTTCAGCAAGATCGTGGTTTGGGTTGACCGCTTCAAGCAGGTTGGCGATATCGCCGTTCAGTATGACCCTGCTCACGCTGCGCTTCCATGGGCTGGCGTACGCTTCTTGTTGATCGTTAATACACCCGCCTATCTTCCAATATCAATATACTAATTATTGTTTAGCTCGCTACCAGCGACATCAAAAAGTTCGCTTTTGTTGTGGAGGGCGCAGAAATCATAGCCCGCAGCATCTCAAGATATGCTATCTTCGAAGATCTGTATCTGCATCGCGTACAGACGGCCACGAAGCCCATCAATTCTCTTGAGAAGGCGCTGATTCGGCTCTATGGACTTGTGTTCCAATACTTGGCGAAAGCGAAGGAGTATTTCGGACAAAGCGCGACTAGTGCGTCCTACTTTTACTCTGGTATAATTGCATGCCTAAGATTGCCAAATAGGACGCGCCTTGAAAGCCTTGGTGATACCTCAAGAGGAATTCGAGGAAATTATGCGTAGGATCACTTCTGAAGAGTCGATTGTAGATCGTTATGCAAGTCTAGTGGACGTCGAAAGTCAGTCCGTCAATTCGAAAGGCTGGATTACGCTTACGCAGCATTGTCCAGAAAGAAAAGACATCAGCGACAACCTTCAAGCTTTGTCGATTGGTACGTGAGACGAGTGAGACTATTTTTGCTACCGAAACTCATCGTACTAGACCAAGGCGACCGGCATGCGGAGCTTCGGAAGCTCCTCGAGTTGGTTGATGGCCCCATTTGCCGTATGAGTAACCAGCTAGAGAATATTGAAGATCACTTAAGTGGTCAGTATTATGCGATACTGTATGAAGACAATTAACGGTAGTAGACTCCAAGCGCGAGAGTATTCTCCGCTGGCTGTCGGACCGACCCTATGAATCTCATCACAAGCAGATTAGGAAACAGGCGTTTGAAGGCTCGGGTCAGTGGCTATTGCAGGACCCACTCTATGCCGAGTGGCAGAAAGCTAGCGTTTCATCTCTCTTGTTCTTGCACGGCAAGCCAGGTTCGGGCAAAAGCACTCTTATGTGAGTACACCAGATCTCAGGTGTTTGTGTATTGATCTAAGGACCATGACTCAACGTCGAAAACCTTGTCCTTCCAAGCCGATTACACTTTCTGGCCTCGGCTGCTAATTCCGAGTAGCTCGTTAGTCATTGTCGACGCAACTAAGAGGTTTGAAGCTGGCCAAAGCCCTCGGCCTGTCTATTTTTATTGCTCTCGAAGTGCGGCCGAACTCGAACGAACAAATCCGGACACGGTCATTGCTAGTATTCTGAGACAGCTTTCCTGTGCGCAAATTGACAACCCTCTACCCTCCTCACTCGTCGACAAATATAAGAAGCAGGGGCAAGGCTTTGAGTCTCATGGCCTCCCTCTAGAAGAGAGCCTGCAGCTTATTATTGCGATGATTGGGGATTATGGCATGATAACAATCGTTGTAGACGCCCTTGACGAGTGCGATCCCAATACGCGACAATCCCTCCTCGATGCCTTCGAAGATATATTGAGAGAGTCTGCGGGCTTAGTCAAGATTTTTGTCTCCAGCCGTGATGATCAAGATATTGTCTACACACTCCGCGGGTACCCAAATCTGGATATTTCCTCAGATAAGAATGCAGCAGATATCGAGGTATTCGTCGAGAAGGAAACCCAGCGACTCGTCCAAAGGGGAAGACTTTTACGCAACAGCAGGGCAAAGGTGGATATGCAAGCATTGATCATTGATCAAGTCATTCAAGGTGCTGATGGCATGTTAGTCTTTTAAAGAAATTCGTTCCTTTTCTCACTGTGTACTAAGAATACATACAGGTTTCGCTGGGCGAGCTTGCAACTCGAAGTCCTTTGTACATTGAAGCTTGATGAAGACATTCGAGGGAGACTGGGAATACTCCCACCTAAATTGGAGCAACTATACCTTGAGGTGTACAACGAACTTAGCTCACACGAAGGTGATGCCGGTCGATCAATCATTGACAATACTTTGAAATGGTTGCTATGCGCCCAGAGGATGTTGCATACTTCCGAGTTTTTGATGGCCGTGGCGGTCAACCTTGATATCGCCTTTGAAGGAATCACAATAGATCACATTCTGGATCTTTGTCACAACTTTGTCTTATATGACGAAGAGCTGGATGTGTTTCGATTCGCTCATCTCTCTGTGAGGGAGTTTCTCGAGAAACGGCCGGCATTTGACCAAATTCCTTGTAATCTTCTTGCAGCTGAAAGCTGCCTCTTGCAAATAATTGGCTCTTCGAATAGCACAGATCTAGTCCTAGATCAAAGTATTGAACGTGTCACTCGTCTTCGAGCAAGGTTGGCACCAAGTTCAGAATCAGCGTCCAAGATTTTCCTCGCATACGCTAACGTGGAATGGATGAATCACTGCAAGCTGATACCTCAGAGTGTTCGAAGAGATCACAACAGCTTAGCGCGACTCCTCCAGTCGTTCCTCTACGAAGATTCAGGTCATAGATCGGCATTCTATGTATGGATAGGATGGTATTGCAGCCGCGTGTGGGTAGGAGTCGATTCGGAAGTTTCATGGCAGCTTCAAATTCTTCTCAGCAACTACTCCAGGGCCCCGGCCAGATCATTCTTTGTTGCGATCGCTTATGGCTTCGGCGAACATGTTGCTCTTTGTGTTCTAGACCGAGCACTAGGGAACGAAGAGAAAGGCAAAGGACTGCTCTTGGCGGTCATGGCTAATCAGCACAAAATCGTTGATCTCCTCGTGAAGGACCAAGGGGACTGGAAAGTTACAGAACCAATTTTGTTCTTCGCCGCACAAAATTTGGAAAACGAGCGATTCGCGTGGCTGCTTGACAAAGCGACCAATGTCAGGCTCACTGCGCGCACAGTGACTGCTGCCGGCAAAGGCCGGAATGGTAAAAGCATGGCATTGCTTTTGCAAAGGTACCCTGGCTTAGTTATCACCGAAGAGATGCTCAAGACCTCGGTAATTAGTGCGAATCATGAAGCTTTCAGGCTGCTATTAGCTCGAGCCCTAGACCAAGTCTTGACCGAACCTCTGTTCCGCATAGCTATATATGAAGATCAACCGATTAAGCTTGTGTCACTACTTAACAGAATTGGGCCCTGTCGCCTTTCCCCATTTCTGTTTCGGCAAGCCGGTATCTTTTCAGACGGTAGCTTGGAGGTCATGCTCGAACGAGGCGGGGCTGCTTGTATAACAACAGAGTTCATGATCGGTGTAGCATTGAGCGACAACCTCAAGGCGCTGCAATTGATGGTCAATTCTGGAGGGGCGATCTCACAGGAATTACTGGTCGCTGTCGCGGGCGAGGTGGCACCGGACGTGTTGCGTTTGCTGCTTCAACATGGTTGTGTCGTTAATGGTGATATCCTGAAATCACAGGCAAAGGGCAGAAATGAGGACTACAAAAGTCTGGAAATCATGCTAAATTATGTGGATGACGCAGTTATTGCTGAGGAGTTGACAAGCCTGATGGTCGCAGTGGCGGGCTCAAGTACCCGTGGAGCCATCATGAGGGTATTGCATGATCGAGCGCAGGACACCAAGGTCTCAGAAGACGTACTCTTGGCTGCTGCTTGTAATTTCGCTGGGGGCTCCAAAATGATGGAAATGTTCTTGGAGCAGGATAAGACGTTAACAATCACCGCAGAAGTGCTCATATGCGCTATGGCCACTTTCAATTTGGATGTTATTGTGCTATTACTAGAACGCGTTGAGGAGGTCAAGAGCATCATGAACGAGCTACTTGAAGCCGCCGCACAAAATCTCTTCTCTGGTGGGAAATTGATGCGGTTACTGTTACAGTTGAAAAGCGCCAACATTACGAGGATTCCAGACGTTGTTTTTGACAAAGCTATCGGCAACGGCCTCTCCGGAGAAAACGTGATCCGGGCACTAGAGGAAAGCTTTGGTCCTATCGAAGTAACCGAAGACGTCATGTTGAAACTCGTTCGCAAAAGCTCAGGCTGTGGACAGCTGCCATCAGGCGCGAATTATTTATTTGATCCTGCGCTGATCACAGGCACTGTATTCTTGGCTGCCATGAGCATTGACCCTCCTCGGTTGATTTGGGAGTACGGTGGGACTAGGCTCGACATTCGACACGTTGTGGTGGAAAATGCTTTGCATCTTCCAGTTACCCCTGACATACTCAAAGCAGCCGCAAGATATTCTGACGTGGCTTGTTTCAGAACTCTTTGGATTCGCGGTGGTATGGCCACAGACACCCGGGAACTGATGCAAAGAGCAGCCAAGAATTCCCGCGACGGCCATCCTATATTTCAATTCTTACTGGACCAGGTTGAAATCGTCGAGATCAACGAAACGTTGATGCTGGCCATTGTAGGCAATCCAGACACATCAATGAAGCTACTCCGTTTGCTCTGGGAGCGGGACATCACATTGTCGGTTACACACGACGTATTGCAAACAGCAATAGCAAACACCGATTTTTTTCAAGACATTGACTGTTGGGGCCTCACTTTTCTACTCGAACATTTCTCTCATGTAGAAGTCACAGACGATCTGTTCAAGACCACCGCCACTGCTGGAAACGAAGACCTTCTTTGCAAGCTATCACAACTTTGTAATATGGAAAGTCCACCAGGAAAATGGCTTGACGTTGCTCGGCTGTATAAAGCTGTAGCTCTCGGTGACAACGACTCTTTGAATAATCTTCTCGAACGCGGAGTGGAGTTGGAAGCGCGCGAGCTGGAATGCACTTTTCCAGTGAAGCGAGCATTGGAGCGTGACCAAGTATCAACCATTCAGATATTACTTGCAGCTGGTATGGCGCCCGATGCCTTGATTGGTGGAAGAACACTGTTGTTCAGTGCTGCCGCGTGGGGTAAACATAAATTGGTAGAGGTTTTGGCCAAGGCGGGCGCTTCTCTGGACTTTAAGGGGGCTATGTATGAAAACCGATTCGATGATGGCTACACGCCATGCGCCATAGCTAAGAAAAGAGGATTCTATTATGTCTTCAAATTGTTGGAGCAGTTCGAGAAGGACCGAGATCGGGAACGAGAGGCAGCAACAGTAATATCAACTTGATTGAGGCGACGCACCCAGCTCTCATTTGGTCTTTGCGGATCGACTATCTCTCCAGAGCTTTGAAGGAGGCTTGTGTGAATTGGGAGAACGACAAGTATATAGGGGTCAGACTCGATGCCTGCGATGGTATCTGCATGGTATTTTCGACTTACGATCTAGGAATTGGGTGTGAATGTTGAAATATTTCCTTGCAAGTAAGACTTTCTCTTCATGTCTTCACAATTTACGATTAATGAGCATCTCCATCTTTAAATAGCCCTACAATATACTCCTTAGTCTTTGAGCACACCTAAACATCTATAATAGGACCTCCTGGCTGTTTGCGAGGACCATGGCAAAACAGATTGGTAGCTAGAAATAAACCGCGAACGTCTTCGGGCATATTGTACGACTGGGTAATTCGAGATCCGGCGCTTTGCATAATCGTTAACCACATTTAATATAGAGATCGGGATCATAGCTACAGAACCTATATATACCGCATTCGATTCTACTTCTTGGGTAAGACACCTCACCCGAATACCTCCCACCACGTCACTATCCCTAAACCCTCAACTACCCCCCATCCCTCGCTTTGGATCTGACAACTACTCAAAGCAGAATCTGGAGAAATATACACCAAATGCAGATCCACATTAGCTAGAATATTGAGAGCGGTCTGTCTTAAGGCAAAGGGAAGATTTGGGCAATTGAGCGAAGCTTCTGTGAAGGTGTTTGGACTCGTATATTGGAAGCTGTGCTGTTTGAGGGGTGTTAATGACTTGTCTGAAGGTTTGCGCTGTGAGGGGTTGAGGCTATGGGTTTTTGGGTGAGGGCAGTGGGGTTTGTTTGTTTCACTTACAGAGAAGATTTGGGCTATAGGTTTTGAGATTTTGAAGGGTGTTTGGTGTTTCTGGTGTGTGTGGGGACCCCTTTTTCCAAATTTGAGGTTGACATCGCGATTGATCTGATACATGTTTTATGATTTATGAACATATCGATGACGACACTGGTTGCATATGACGAACAGAGTTCTATCGCGTACATCACAATCTTCTAAAGGACTATAAAGTATATCATCTCCTCCTCAAGAAAGTCACCACAAGCTCGCAGCACTTCTCCATTTCGAGAAACTCGGGAATCGAGATGCGAGCGTGGAAATACGTAAGATGGTAGTATTCTTCTTGTGCTGGCCGTTTCAGATATATTTATTGGCAGATGTAGCTACGGAGGTTTTTGAGAGGGTGTATTGAAGGGTTTGAATGGGATGGGGTGGGGTGGATGATGGTGTTTGTAGAATTTACGGAGGTATTTGAGTGGGGTTGAGCGTGTAGGAAACATAACTCTTCAGAGTATTGTTAGTTTTTAACACATGAGCCTGAAGGACGAACCCTAGACGAAGGAAGATCAAGGACATGAAATGGGATCTTACATTACGGACTTTCACGGCTCCTTTGTCGAGTTTCAATATCGGAAGAGTGTAGAGAATTTGGTAGGCGCAACTAGGGATGTTTTTCACGATGTGTGTGTGGAGGTAAGAGGGTATTCGGATGTTACGTCGTTGGGTTCACTTTTCGCATGATGATGTGAAGAGTTAAGTGTAGTATATTTGTTTATATTCAAGGCTTCGATTTGGTATGAACGAGGTCGTTAGAGGAGGGAGATTTGTAAGTGAGCTGTTTCTGAAGGTATATTGGAGATGTGAGTTGATGTGTTGTGTACTGAGATGAATGGGATTTTTGGGAGCTTTGTTGAGGGTTGTCGTGGGACGGATCAGGTGGTTGTTGGGGATGGGGTGGTTTGATATGGATTTAGTAATCATGCTAATGGTTGGTGCACTTTTGGGTGATTTTCCGACTTTGAATTTCTACCTTTGAGCCATGAGTGATGAGCTTTGGTTTTGGAGAGAAGCTTGACATTAGAGATATCGGTTCCTTTCCCCAACGAGCGTATTATCAGTACCAAGGTACTCTATTATTTCTCGGGTCATTAGTAAGTAGTATACACGGTCGTTAGACTTTACCAGAATGCCAATCACCCTAAGCGACTCCAACACAATACACATACATCCCTCTCACTAAAAGACCTACAACCCATGTATCCTATCCCAGCACCTAAATTCCCTACACGGATTATCATCACACTTACACAGCGGTATCGAGCCTCCTTCCCAATGGACCTTCCCATTCTGATCCGATACCGTACTTACAGCCGTAGCCACATTTGTTATCGGAGTGCCGTGCTTGGTACCGACCGTTGGCGTGGTCTTCATGGTGTGATACTTGGTAGTATGTGCGAAACATGAGTCGCCGGCGCCGTAGTTGCCGTTCGGACAGGCGATGTCGCATGCTTGGTCGTCGGGGAACCATAGTGCGGGTTGTTTTAATTCTGTGTATATTGGTTGAGTCAGTGTCTGCGTCGATGTGATAGGGAGTCAATTTAGAGGTTGCTGTCAATGTGATGGAAGTGGCAGGGGTACAGTCCACGAGGACACGAAGCTTCAAAGGGAATGCACTGAAGTAAAGGTTTGACCTTCCGTACACGTATCTTCAGACCCGAAGGTCTCACATTCGTCCCTGCTCTCGGGATTTCCACCCACATTGGAGCCACTTCCGATGACAGCAAGCCGAGGTGAAGAGAAAGACATTAACACTCACTGGACATTTGGTTCCCTTTCCAGTCACGCGGTCGATCTTGACTGGATCGCCACATTGTTTTCCACCACAGGGCCCAGCGTTACAGTAGCATGAGAACTTATCGTATTTGTCTCTCACGTCGACATCACAATTACCACAGCCGGCGCCCATACATTTTTGATCGCATCTGTTCTTCGCAAGATTGGGATTCGGGTCTGGACAGATGGCGGCAGTAGGGGTGGATGGTGCTATGGTAGTGAGGCTGGTGACAGGAGGAACCTTTGTTGTCGTGGTCCCACATACAGCTCCGCCGTCCCGACGTCTGATACCGAGCGTAGTTCTTGCCGATATCGAGAGTAGCGAATCAAGCTGTACGACATTTCATGTCAGCGTTCAATGCCAGTCTCGGCCTCAAGAATGATAGCCAAACCGGAGAGCCGATTAGATAGACGCACCTGGAATATCAATGAGCCCCGTACGATTGCCTCGGAGCCATGCGATGAGCCCAGGGCATCAACTGCTCTGCCGAACGCGTTCTTTTGACCGGGTTTTCCAGTGACTTCAGGCTTGGCCACAGCCACAGAGAGCTTGCTCACATGTTCGGCGGCGAGTCGCTGATTTACTGTGAGGACAGGTTCATCCAATCATTTTAAAGTTTTCCCCACTGGTCCTTAAGGCCGAGGGACGAGTCGCAAGCTTGAATGTCCTCGAATGAAACAAAGGCCTCCCAGATCTTTTGGTGAACTTTCTGGAATCGCTGTTGTACTCCTTGCAACCTCATCAACTGAAACACCATGCCACTGTCAAAAAGATCAGCCAATATTCGAGCGCGTACTTCAATAACAACCGCCGGTCTTTAGCACACGATCTGCTCGTCCATGTTCTTGGCGATGCTTAGGATCTCGTCCCTATTAGTCCTTACCTTCTGGCTTGAGACCAGATTTCTGGTGTTCTTTGATGGTGATTAGGCATAGCTCTCTCTGAAGTATGCCAGCAGCCTTGATATAAGATAGGGGGGATGGCTACGCAACTTACATATCATTCCAATAGTTCAAATTTGTATTGACATCAACATCGCTGATGCCGTCGCGAACGCGTTGAATATGCTGACAGTCTTTATTAAATAAACAACCTTTGACGCCATTGACAGTTTGACCCATGCCGAGAAAAGCGTTGTTAAATCTGTTGGGCAACTCGTTGAACAGACTTTGCAGACGTGAGTCCTGGAATCGAGTCGGAGTAACCGTACGTGATGAGCTCAATCCACCTTTCAACTATTTCGGACTGCCACTATCGAAATCATCTGGGCTTTCCCACCGCTTGTCGGGCTGCAGGGACGTCATGGTGAAGTTGTCGCATCTACTGTCTCCTGGTGGGAAGATGCCTGTAAAGAATTCCTTTAGATGTGAAAGCTCATCTATATATAATTCAGCAAAAGTGGGAGCTGTGCATACATCCCCACAAAAAGAACGGGGCTGTTCACCACTTACAGACATGATCAACATTGATACCGTCGGACATTGTGTTGTATGGTTCGGGAAAATTATCTTTGCCGGAACTTGGATTGTTGCCGTCCCGCTTTCCTCCATGGACGATACTGGCAACGGGACACGATTGATAATTCCTATCTTCCTGTGATGGTATGAACTACTATTGTTGCTGTGGCATATTTGACATTACCTCATTCATTTCCCAATACCTTAGAATTGTACGAATAGGTTTACTCAGTGCGCAGGAGCCAACCTTATTGGTAGTTGACTGGCGAGCTCGATTTTCGAGAAGTTTGGTGGCACGCCGGACGCATAATTTGGAGTCAGGAGGGTCATTCACGTTAGTGTTTGCTAGAGTATCCAAGTCAAATTCAATGGACCCAAGATCAGTATCAGTAAATTTCCATCAAGATTCATGCGATATAGTCGATGTACTAGCAGTTGAGTTTGCTGACCGAGATTTGCTTTGGGGTAACACCGTTGTTGTGGAGCTTGTTGGAGTGACTGATGAGCTAGAAAACGTGGGGGTACTGCGAGATGTTGTTGAAAATATAATAATGTGGCTGGCAGGCGTCTGGGTCGGTTTCCCAAGGTCAATACTAACAGCTTTAGGTATAGATCCTGTACTAGCCCAGAGACCAAGAGCTGTGGAGACAATCAAGGCCAAGGCAGCAGCACCAACGGCTTCTGCTTTCTCCGGACCCAAGCCAATCCTGACAAGGTTCTCAGCGGCGTCTTGTAAAGCTGTATCTGATAGTACACATGCTGTGAGTGTCTGTCGTTTCCTACGCTTGCCACCACACGCTTTCTGAGCTGCATCTGTAAGATCTGCAACGATGTGAGGAGCCAGGAGGATATTCTCTTGACGCGAGCCGTCAGTCGCTGTCACACTTGCCGGTCGAACAGAGACGTCGACAGGGGCTGTAGTCGTGTCTGATGTGCCGTTTTTTGTTGTCAGGACCACATCATAGGTGATGTGTGTCGGATCAGGGCCAATCCACTATAAAAATCCGTCAATCATCGCGAAATCGTACCGTTCGGATTCGGTACAGACCTTCTCTGTTCCCCCATTTTGCTGTTCCACAAGGTAGTAGTCCCAAGATTCGGGCCAGCCGGATCTGGATGCGACTGCTGCACGTTGCCGAGGTTAGCAACGCCAATATATGAAACGACGCTACATAAAAGCCGAGTTTTGTTCCAGTATATAGTAGAGGTAATTACTGCTAAAACATAGACCGCAAACCTGAGGTACGCGTCGGCTACTATTTGGGGCTCCTTGTCGACTTACCAGGGGACTTTGGTGCATCTGCTTGCGGTGGGGCTGCGAGCGTTATGGGCCAAGTCGCGGCTGAGACTGCCAAGGTGTAGGGAAAACCCATGGTACTTGATATGTGAGAATTCTGAATCTTGCAAAGTAAGACGAAACGTCCTGGATTTATAGGAAGTCCTTACGACTTGACTACTGGACATGTGATGCACACATCATGCCCAGTTGATCCTTCCGAGTTTCGACATGATGAACAGCCCCCACAGAGGAATGGTAGAGGTCACCAACGCCATATAGATGTTGGAGATGCGATTCCCATAGCCATTCTGTGCCTCATTTTTCAATCCCACGACAGCCACAAAAGCAAGGAGAAGTAAAGCATACAAGCAGCACGCGAGGAGAAACATCACGGGAAGGATCCCATCTCACCTAGCGACATCTGTCATTTTCCACAGTAGTGACAATGATCGCTTTCGCTCCCTTTGATTGTTGTCATACATCTTATCCAACATGATACAAGAGGGCAAAAGAATCAGTTTTGGCCAGGGTATTCAGTATCACAACGCCCCCATATATCTAGGTTCCTCGCATGGTGAAGGTGCGAAAGCCGGTCGCAATCCGAGTAAGTGGGGGATTTAGTTGGACTAAACGTAGGCGCTCGCTTTGCCATTCATCTGCCCTCGACAACAGTCACATGGATCGGCCTTGACAGTCTGTGTCGCTATTTAGGACACTAGATGTTCGGCGTAGGGCATCCCACAGACGGGCCTCGTCTCCAGAATAGTTTCACAGGGATCCAGCTGGTTGAGACGCATAGCCTCCATCCTCCGAGGTCGTGAATTGGCGTCATCATCCCAGCGCTTCGCCATGCGATAGACTGGGAGGGTTCAGATTGGCTAACTGACCTCGGCGCGCGCTTGCGGAGGATCGATCAATTGGATACCCCATGACACTCAGCGGTAGTGTTTCACTGTCTCAAACCGATCGACCACGAGGCCGTTCGTGCCGCAGTGGCGTGGGTTTGGAAAGGACTTCCAGTGCTGTTAACAAGGCGCAACATTCAGCCTCAGTATCCCAGACGTGCTTGCCGGCCACTAGAAGAGTTCACCTAGTAACCGTCCACACTTAGTAATCGTCCGGCCTTATAGGGCTGAACCCCTATAAGCGTACCCTAGAACATTACAAATGTGGTCTATAACGTCCATTTCATGCTATAAATCCATAAAGCGACTATTTCTAAGCTATTTAAATCATCCTTTACGAGGTTTTCTTGTTCGTATACTTCGTCCTGATTGGCTGATTCCTCTGATCACGTGTCCTTCCTGTCCTTCCTATCCTTACTGGCTATTTTGCCCTCGTAGGCCCCGTTCCAACTCCGCCGTAGTTATTCTAACAGGTAACCTGATAATAAGTCTTTTTAGTCGCTTAGTCGTCATGCGGGCGATAGTATAATCCCCCTTACTTGGTATTTCTTCCTATATCGCCGTCGTCGGGGGTACTCTGGTTCTATATGGGATCGCTGTTGCGGACGTGGCTATAGGGGACCTGAAAGGGGTGATAACTGCTAGCCTGATTACCGGGGGTAATGGCTTCTTCCTAGGAGTAGGACGTGATTTGGGACCGGGTTTTTCCTTCGGTTTGAAGATTTCTGGACCGAGTCTATTTAGGGTAGTAACGACAGCTTTCCACGCTTTATTAGCCTGATTAGTCTATTATTCCATAAGTACCGCTTCGTTTATAAATCTAGTAGCCCTATAGTTCCCCTTTAGACGATTAGATTTCTGTTACTTCCGTCTATTAAGTTCTATAAGGTCTATATTAATAACGCCCTAGATTATAGACTTAGCTATTACTTAAATAGCCGCTTTACCTACTTTTTATAGAATATTTGACAGATCAGGTTATTACGTCTTAACTCCGGTCTACGTGATATATTATAGGATTTATTAAATATATAAAGCATTAGCTGGCGTTAATACGAGGTAAAATTTCACGTTAAGGCTAATTAAAGTAATTATTACCTTAGGAGGTATAGTAGGGCGGATCTTAATATTATACTATTAAGGTAGCTGAGTCGTAGGAAAATATTATAGAATTAATTCAGGCCTGAATAGTAATAGTCCTACTATAGCCCAGGCCTTCTTTATATTAACTGCTATTATCGCTTCTTACCGGGCCTATTAATAGATATCTAAGAAGTCTACCTTATCGATATAGTAGCTTGCCCCTAGACGTGTAACTCGCTAGACGTGGGATTTATAGGCTGTCGCTAAGGGAGAAAAAATACTAACGTCTAATAGCTGAAGTAGATGCGTTATATATAGCGGTAAGTAAAGAAGAATAATCTTATAATCTATATAGTACTAAATTGCTATAGTCGTAATATAAGAAGTATAGCCATTAACTAGTAGTATTTAATATTCTCCTTTTTAGTACGCTCGTGTCTCTTAATTAAATCCCCTCTAAAGCCATTTAAACCCGATCGTATTATTAGTCTAACTATTCTCGCTAATATAAATTTCGCCTGATTTAAGAGCTT
>JAABUV010000217.1_pt1 | contig 86443 bp, 113 predicted proteins | sample 5559971 | NCBI WGS metagenome assembly JAABUV01 (sample SAMN10711881, study PRJNA513362) | rock metagenome | isolation source: Antarctica rocks | place: Antarctica: Victoria Land, Knobhead nord | collected 2015-12-19 | reverse complement strand
CCGCCGCAAGGCCTACTTCTTGGCGCAGGGCGCGCGCCATGACCAGGCGCGCCGCCGCCCATGCGCCGCTCGCCGCTGGCCCCGAACCCTCCCTGCAGCTGCGCTCCCGGGCGCTGGGCCTGTGCTGACAGCGCCACGCGCTCTTCATGGCGTCTTGGGGCAACAACCATGCGGCTGTAGCCCCAACACCGACATGCGGCCGGGGATGGCGCATCCGCATGCGCGCTGGTGGGCCGGAGCAGGCCGATGCTGGGTGCACGATCGCCCGCCGCCGGACGCGAGTTAACACGGGGCTCACCCGCGCCCAGCCTGTCAGCTCGGGCTGGCGCCGAGCCTGAGGCCGCCGGGCCCGGCCGTGCAGGCGGCGCCCTTCTTCGACCGGCTGGTCTTCTCGAAGATCAAGGCGCGCCTGGGCGGCCGCGTGATGCTCATCCTGAGCGGCGGCGCGCCGCTCGCGCCGCACGTGGAGGAGTTCCTGAAGGCGCGCGCTCGCCCGGGCTCCGCCGCAGCGGCCTGCTTTCCCGCGCACGTTGATGCGGCTTTCGCCCGCCAGGGGAGACGATGAAGGCGCGCTGGACCTCCTGTGGTGTAAATTTGAGCCTCACATTGGGAGCATCGCAACTGCAAAGTTGCGCTAGGGTTAGGGCCCTGATTTGGAGAGCGGAGGGCATGGCCTGACCCTTGACCTCACTCCTCCTGAGGCTGCGGGGCCAGGTGGCGATGTGCGCGCCGGTCGTCCAGGGCTACGGCCTGACGGAGACCTGCGCGGCGTCCTTCATCGGCGTGCCGGACGACGCGGTGCGCGCGGCCGCCATGCCGAAGCGCGCTAGGCATCGCCCCGGGCGTCTCAGTAAAACGTCCGCAGCCAGCATGCAGGGCATGTTTCGGGCTGCCAGCGCATGGCTACCGGTGCTGCTTGCATTTCGGCTGGTTACAGAAACAGCAGTGTGAGTGTTCGACGCTGGCGCAAAGCTTGCTGGCGCGCGGCAACACACACACTGGCGTGCGGCAAAGCAGCTCCCGCTCACTGGGCGTCCAGCTTAGGGAGGTGCCGCTGGCGAGTTGCGCTTATCTGGGCGCATCAGCCGCAAGCCTCAGGTTTGCTTTCAAGTGCCAGAGCTGCTCAGCGACGTCGGCCCGCTCACCTGTGGCGCGTGGCGCGCCGCAGAGCATGAGCGGCACGGTGGGCCCGGCGCTGCCGTGCGTCAGCCTGCGCCTGGAGGCCGTGCCTGAGATGAACTATGACCCGGCGGCGGCGCCGCCGCGCGGCGAGGTGTGCATCGCGGGGCCGTCGCTCTTCTGCGGCTACTACAAGGACGAGGCGAAGACGGCTGAGGCGCGCGCCCGCCCCGCAGCGCCTCGCGTGCGGGCGCTCTTGCGGGTGTATGGAGCGGTGTGCGCGTGCCTGATGCTGCGTTCTGTGAGGGCTACGATGTTGGTGGTGTTTCAGGGATGGGGCACAGGTGCCGCACGCTTGAAGGGACAGAATGAAAGGTAGGGATATCGACGGTGTTGCAAATATGCCGCGCAGGTGCTGGATGCGGACGGCTGGTTCCACACGGGCGACGTCGGGGAGCTGACCGCGGACGGCGCGCTGCGCATCATTGACCGGAAAAAGAACATCTTCAAGCTCTCGCAGGGCGCGCCGCCGCCGGCCGCTCGGCTCCAGACCTTGCGTGCTCCCTCTTTGGCTCTTCCTGCTCAGAATGTGATGTGCCAGGGGCTGCATCGAAGGAGTAGACTCAGGGTGTACAAGCGTGGAGCGCATGCATGCGCCTGGCAACATCATATATCATGGTGGCACACTCTGGCTGCGATTATGTTGCAATTGCGTGTCGCCGCCAGCCCAGCAACGCGCTGCTGCACGCCGGGAGTGTTGCCGTGTGCAGCGCGCTGAGCAGCTCGGATTAGCGATTCATCTCAGCATTTCTCCCCGCAGGCGAGTACATCGCTGTGGAGAAGGTTGAGGCTGTGTACAAGAAGAGCGCGCTGGTGGAGCAGGCGCGGCGCCCGTCTGTAGAAAAATTTACAATGTTGTCAGAGTCAAGCAGCCCAGCATGCCTGCCTGCCTGAGCACTGTCTGGGTCCTGAAACACCCAGCTTAGCCACAGCGCTTTGGCATCCACGGCGCTCTGCTCGCCTGGTTCTGGCAGGCCTTTCAGGCCATGCCATGACTATTCCTGTGATGTGCGTGCTGTGATCGGATGGGAAGAGATGGTGGGCAGGGTAGGGTTGGCATTGCGGGGAGGCCGCAAGAGGCGGGGCTCAGCCCGGCTCCCGCGTGAGCTGCTTGCCAACTACAGTTGCCCTGGAACGCGTCACAGGCATGGGCCGGGTCGCCTGCCACCGCGCATGCAAAGCCAAGCAGGAAAGGTCCGGCCGCTCTGGGAGCGCGCTGGCAGCCATGGGCGCTCCAAATGCGCCGGGCGCGCGCGCGGCCGCCGAGCACGCCGGCCGCGCGCGCCGGGCGGGGGGTACGGCAACAGCTTCGAGAACGTGCTGGTGGCTGTGGTGGTGCCGAGCGAGCCCGCGCTCAACGCGTGGGCGGAGCGCGAGCGCGCAGCGGCCGGCGGCGACTTTGCGGCGCTGTGCCGCAGCGACGCCGCGCGCGCGCACGTGCTGTCCGAGCTGACCGCCACCGGCAAGGAGGGCCGCCTCAAGGCGCGCCGGCCCCGCATGCCCCCCGAGCCGGGCGTGGTCTCGGGCGCGGGGCGCGCGCGGCTGACGCGCAAACCCCGGCGCCGGCCGCAGGGCTTTGAGGCGGTCAAGGCGATCCACCTGGAGCCCGAGCAGTTCACGGTGGAGGCCGAGCTGATGACGCCGACGTTCAAGCTGAAGCGGCCGCAGCTGCAGAAGAAGTACCAGGCCGTGATCGACGGCCTGTACGCGGCGCTGCGCTAGGTCTGCGCCGGGGCTGCGCCGGGTCTGCGCCGGGGCTGCGCCAGCGCATTATCGATGACCCGTGCACAGATGCTGCGCTGGCGAGGTGGTACCAGGCCGCGATCGACGACCTGGACAAGGCGATGCGCTAGCGCGGCGGCGCCGGCGCGCGCCCCGCGGCCCGCACCAGGCCGCCGCGCTGGCGGGGCGGCGCTGGCGCGCGCTCGGCGGCCCGCACCAGGCGCTGCGCTGGCGGGGCGGCGCTGGTGCATGGCTCGGCGACCTGAAAAGGGCGCTGCGCGAGCGGGGCGGCGCCGGCGCGCGCCCGGCGACCCGCACGAGGCGCTGCGCGAGCGGGGCGGCGCCGGCGCCGGACGCCGGCCCGCGGCGGGCGGGGGAGCGACCGGGCGTACCCCTGCCCTTGGACACAAGCCGCTGCGCAGCACGCCGCGCCGTGCCGATGCGGCACGCGGCCTGCGGCGGCGAGAGGCCGCGTACCATCCGGCCTGCTTTAGGCCCCGCGCCCCAGCGCTTGAGCTGCCCTCATCCTGCCAGGAAAGGGCCAGGCGCTGCTGTCAGCCTGTGCAAGGCGCTGCAGCGCACGCGCGCGCATCGCGCAGCGCAGGTCGGGTTCCTGGGGCATGCCAGGCGCGGGCCGGCCGGCTTCATGCAGGATGCTGCATACGCGCGCTGCATTAGCTACAGGGACGGGGTAGGATCAGGTTTAGGGCCCTGTCCTGGACACATGAAGTGCCCAGCAGGGTGGAGAGCTTGTGGCAGGCTGTGTGGGAAGCGCGTGGCGCCGATGCATGGCTGTGCAGGGCTCGCATGCGTGAGCTGACGCGGCTGTGAGGGCAGGAGCGCTGCCAGGGGATGCCCGAAACGCCTTGCAAGAAGGGACGTGGTTGGCGCAATGTGCATATAAGTGAGCAGCTGCGCTGGGATTGAGCGCCATTGCGCTTGCCTATGCTGGTTGTCTGTGACAATATGTAGGCATGCAGTACTGTGCGCTGTGGTGCTGCGTGGCTGTGCTGGAGCCTGCATGTACCCGCGCCTGGCAGCCCCCAGCAATGGGGAGCCTGGGGGGGCGCCCGGGTGGGGCGCAAGGTGCAGCAGAAACGGCTATGCGAGTGTCTGTTCAGCGCAATGTGTTGTGTCGCGGTGCTGGGAGCGTGAGAGTGCGAGTGGTCGCCGTATGCGTGGGTGTGAGAGCGTGCGGTGCCGCTGAGGCTGTCGTGCCTTGCTGCCTGGGTTGAGGCTGTGTGTCTCATTGTAACCCTGTAGCTTGCTGTGCGGAGCAGACCTGTGCATGTGGTGTCTTTGCATGCATCTCATGTGCACGGATTTACACAACTGTCCTACAGATTTGCTTCGATGCACAATCAAGCAAATCTGTCCTGCCCGACCTCGGCTCCGTTCGCTGTCACCGCACCCCTGAGTAGGTGTAGGAGAGGGCCGTCCTGCTTCCTGTTAGGTGGGTGTCATGCAGTGCCACGCTGCGCCCGGCGGGCGGCCATGCTGGCCGCGGCATGCGCCGCGCCAAGAGCCTGTCCTGCCACCGGGCGCTGCCCTGTGGCCGCGGTGCCAGAAGCAGGGCGGCCGCTGCCTGGGTGCACCCATGCTGGCGCACGCCCAGGACATGCCCGAGCCTGAGCCGCGCTGTTCCATCTTTGAGATATTCCCGCAGAGCGGGCAGGACGTGACCATCCTCGACGCGCGGCGCGCGCCCTCTGCTAAGCTCGCTCCGCTGCACAGCGCAGTGACCACATTCGCGCGTTGCTGACCGTGCATGGCGCTCGGCGGGCCAGGGATGCGCTGGAGACGTGCGGGCTCCTGGTCGGCCCCGGCCGCGACTCGTGCTTCGCGCAGTTTGGCTGCTCAGCAGAGCGCACGACCAAGTACTTCACGGCGGTACAGGCGCTCGAGAGCGCGTATGAGCGCGAAGGCGCGAGCCGCGCACTGCTGTCCCGCTCAGCTTTCAGCCTGCGCGTTCGCAGCTGCGCCGAAGCAACCTGTGCGCGCTGGCGGCGTGCAGACGAGGGAGACGACGATGAGTACGTGCCTGACAAACCAGAAGGCGACTCGACGCTGCCCAACCCGCTAGGCTTTGTCTGGCGCTCGTGACCGGCGCGCAACGTGTTGCGGCGTGATGTACGTACGTATTTGATGGCCCCCCGCCCCTTGAACCTGTAGAGGCAAGTTCAGTGTGTAGGCGTGCGTATGGGCACTGTGCGAGGTTTTTGTTGAGCGTCTGACGCTCTATTTTGAGCCGTGCTTGTGATGGTGCGTGCCGCTGTACAGTGGGGTTGCTAAAGAGTAATGGCCGCTGACTTTTCCCCTCGAGAAGCTGAGCAGAGAGAACGACGAGCAGTTTTGCAAATGTATTGGTGAAACCCCGGCGCTAGTGTGCATGTTGTCAAAAGTGGGGAGCTGTGGCATTATGTGTTCCAGGCTCCCGATGGCAGTCAACAGGCTGCGCCTTGGCGCTTGGGCACTCTTCCTTGGCAGGTGTTGCTGATGTATCCTGGCCATGCACAGCGGGCAGGCAGGTGTGTGTATGAACGCTCTAGCTTGGTGACTTTGCATGTGTTGACCGCGCTTGCAGTCCCACAGAATGTAACATTGGTTCAGTGGCACACATGAGCTGGATGTATACGCTGCTGTTTGTGTTTACACATTGTCTGCAAGGCAGTGCACATTTGTTGTCAGGCGCCACCATGGGCCATGAGCTTTCCATGTCCTCATTCTGCAGCAAAGTCTATTGGCAAAATGCCTGACATGCCAAGACATACAGCTTACATGCAAACTCTGAATCAGGCCATGAGCCATGGACTCGTACCAATGTGCAGGTCTAGGTCACGGTGGCAGTGCAGCAAATGTGCACAAACGGGCAGAAGAGATGCGCATGATGCATCCGACTGGCAGAACATCCCTGACAGGCAGCAAGCCAGCAGCAGCAGCCGATGATCTCGATGGTAGGGTCACCACCCAGGGCATTCGAGGGCCAGTTTAAAGAGCGTCACGGTGCCCATTCAGACCCATGTGCAGCGCATGGGATCCTACTCTACCCATTAGAACACCTACCCATGCGGTGATCGCCTACAACGACTCCAAGCAGCAGTCTACCACAGGCGTAACGCCCTTCCTCAACACCGGCGGCCTTCCCTTTTCTTTCCTGACGTCCGCCACCATTTCCCGCGCCGCACTTTCTTGCGCTCCGCTCCCCTGCGCCGCCCTCTCGCGCCCCAGCTGAGCTTCCTGAAGGCATCCTGGGCCCGGTGGAGCCTAATGCGGGCGCTGGTATATTAAATATTGAGGAGCCGCTCACCCACAACCGCTTCACCCGCCTGGACCGAGTTTTGCAACCCACGCGTCATTCGGGGTGGCCGAGCCGGACCCGGGCCTGTCCAGCGCCATGCGCTTGCCCTGCAAGTGGCCAGCTTCACACCAGCGGGTGCGAGCTGGCCGCCATGCGACCTCCGGCGACGTCAGGGTTGCAGAACCTCGTCGGACCAGGCAGGTGGAAGCGGTTGTGGGCGCGCTGGGTTCCTGGCACCCCGACGAACAAGCGCACCCGCTCCGGGCACCACTGGGCCCAGGAAGACAATTGCTAGCTCGTCTTCCTGAGGACGTGGGTCCCCGGGGAGACGCGGGAGAGGGCGGCGCAGGAAAGAAAGGGCGAAGGACATCGCTGCGCTTAAAACGGCGGCCGAAAAGCGAGGAAAATATCGGGTGGCCGCCGGTGTTGAGGGGCGATGGCGTTGCGCCGTGGAGAACTGCATCAACAAGCGCCGCCATGGGACCACCCAAAAACAATAGCAGGCAGACCCTTGCCCTCACCAGGAACGCGGGCAGCAGAGCGCGCTGCTGCCTGCTGCACCCTGCACCCCGCCCTCACCCGCCAACCCAGGCTCACCACAGAAATGGCAGCACGGCGCGCCGCCGCCGCGGGTAGTCCTCAAAGCGCTGGATGTACCACGCGTGGTGCGCCGCGCCGCGCGGCCCCAGGTTCGCAAACGTGAAGGCGGCAAAGGCGGCCGCCGGCAGCGAGCGGCACGCGAGCGCAAAGCCGGCCCACTCCACGATCTCGCCAAAGTAGTTGGCGGCGGACACGTACTCGAACGCGCCGCCCACGGGTATCCGGTAGCCCGTCTCGCCGGGCCGCCGCAGGCCGCGCAGCAGGGCGTCGGAGTGCAGGTTCACCGCCCAGCCCAGGGCCCACGCGCCGGCGCCCAGCCAGAACAGCGCGTCAGCGCGGCGGCTGGTGGGGTACACGTACAGCAGGTACAGGCCCTGCGCGCGCCGCTCGGCGGCCGCGTCACGCTCGCCGGCGCCCGCGCGCGCACGCGCGCGGCACCCTGGTGGAGGCTGTGAGCACGCCAGCCGCGGCTCGGGCGGGCAGCCCAAAATGCCGCTTGGGGCCCTGCGTGCGGTGAGCTCATGCGAGCGCCCTGCGGCGCATAGGCTTGTGCTAGGTAGCATGCGGCAAGCACCAGAGCCACTCTGTTATGGGAGCGATGGCAGCTAAAAGGGGAGTCTGTCGAGGTAGTGTGGCGCTGCCGCGCCTGCATAAGGCCATTGTAGGCGCAGAAGGCCAGCGCCATGAGCCACACAGGCGCGGGCGTCGGCTTGCCCCCGCGCTGCACCAGGAGCGGGTAAACAAACGCGCGGTGCGCGTAGTGCGCCAGGAAGCAGGCAAGCAGCGCCGCGCGCGGCAGGGAGACCGGCTGCAGCGCCGCGCCGGCGGCCGGGCACAGCAGCGCGTGCGCCAAGAGGCCGGCCGGCACAAGGAAGCTAGGCGCCTCCTGCGTCTGCACGCACGCGGCACAGACCGCTCGAGGGGCCCGGCACAAGGCAAGGGGGCACCGATACAGCACACCGGCTGTCGACAGACAGGAAGCAGGTGACAAGCCGTGGCGAGTGGCAGGCAGGCTGACACGGCAAGCCTGTGGGTGCACCAGCCACGCCACCCGCGCTGGCACCAGCGGGCCCCAGCCGGCCTTGGAGTACCTGCGGGGCGCCGTGCAGGCTGGCTGGTGAGCGCGGAGGTTCTGCAGATAAGGAGTCGAGCGAGCTGCAGTGCATGCACACCTTCCGTACGGCGCAGCGGGCTGCCACGTCAGCGCAGCAAAGGTGACGGGGGCCGTGAGCAGCATGCCCCACGCCAGCCATGCTGTGACGCGGTCTGCATTATTGATGAGCAAACGCAGGGCAGCCTGCATCACGCGCGTCGCGTGCTTGGACCGCCGACTGGCATATCACCTTGCTCCTGATGAGCCTGGCCCGCAGAAATGAATGCTCGCCGTGTATCGGCCAGCTAAGCAGGCCCAGCTTGTGGCTTTGTGACTGGTGATCACCAGTCACAAAGCTCATGAGGTAGATGGTGGAGCTGCAGCAGCCTATGATCCTAGGGCTGAGCTGCTCTGCAGGCTGCTCTGGAGGCTGTTGACAACGAGAATGTCAAGTGTTGAGCTAAGTTGCACTTCCGTTGTGATATTTATCACGTGGAAGCCTATGCAGAGCACAACAAGCGCTGTGCTCGCATGCATGCACAGTACCTGCTTCCCTCTGGTGCAGTTCTTACACTGATACTGTGTGAAGTCTAGACTGTGTCACTGGGTCTGCTGCGAACCACTACGTGCTCCAAATAGCTGCAGGCCGTTGCAGCAAGAATGACACCTACTAACAAACAGCAACAGCAGGGACTCGTGTGACACGACTGTCAACAGAGTGGCATGCGTTGCTGAAAGCGCGCGCGCGGGAGGTCACGACTGCAGCGCCTTGAGCGCCTCCTCGACGTGCGTCTCCACCTGGAACTGGTTGTTGTGTATTGCCTTTACGACGCCATCCTTGCCTATCACGTAAGTCTGGCGGCCCTCCAGCAGGCCGAGCAGGTCCTTGGGCACGCCGTACATCTGGCGCACCTGCGCGCCCGGGACCGCCAGTCAACCTCGCAGCTTCACGGCGCCGCAGTCAGCGGGTAGCTGCTCTGTTTCATGGTGCCATCCAGATCAGGCCTCGTCACAGGCTTTGCAAATGCGATAACCGAGTGGCACATTCCCATACTTACCGGAAATGCTGTGCATGCACATGTCAGACAGCAGGGCAGCCAATGGCAGGGACGCGTGCAAGCAGAGGCTGAGCCACATTGCTGCCTTCGCCAGCCATATCTGCATCATGCCAGATCTGCTCTCTGCACACACTGCACAAACTTACCGCTGCCCTTCAGCAGAAGACACGGACCATGTCTAGCACAGGGCTGGATGCCTGCTGAGGCAGCGCATGAAGGCACACAGTCAGGGGGGCAAACCTTGTTGCCCTCGTCCGCCAGCAGCGTGTAGGGCAGGCCCAGCTTGCTCTTGAAGTTGGCGTGCGACTCCGGGTCGTCGCCGCTGACGCCGATGATCTCCGCGCCCGCGTTCTTGAAGGCCTTCTCGCGGGGTGCGGTGCGTCACAAGGCAGCGCACTGCGCCTGTTTGCCTGCGAGCAGCAACTGCGGCCAAGAGACATCCACTGCAATAGTCGGTCGTCGGCAGCATGTACGGCGAGCCACTTGTCGTGCTCGCGAGCATGGCAGAAGGGCAGCAAGTATAGTTGAACGTGTCCGAAACATAATGTACCAGCTGGGTGCGCAGGCAGCTACGTCAAGCGCTTAAAAAAGCTACAGCGGTGCAGAGGCGTCTGTAACTGCACACAGCAGTCTGGTTTGCTGTCAGCGCGGTCCACACCGCATACGAGTCCTTTAGCGCCTGCGCCTGCTTGGTGCAACCCGGCGTGCCGTCCGCGGGGTAGAAATAGAGCACCACGGGCTTGGCGCCGAAGAAGCCCTGGTACTTCGACAGCTTCACTGCCTTGCCGCTCTGCGCGCAGGCGCAGCAACAGTGAGAATACATAGGTCGCAGGCAGCGCAGCAATGCACGCAGGCGCAACAATAATCAGAATATGCAAAGCAGGCAGCGCAGCAAGACAGCCATATGTGCCTATTACTTTCTTAGCGAGTACCACAGTAGTACGCAATGGACACCACTCAGGTTCTATCGTAACTGTGGTGACACAATGGCTGCACATTGGCTCGCACTGCGCTAGCCTGCCGTACAGAGCAAACACAGCGTCTCTGAACGATCAGTATACTCACTGAAAGGAACAGGAGAGCGCTGCACACGGCTCACGCCAACATTGGGAGCACATGCTGCAAGTCAGCACATGCCAATGCCAGCAAACACAGTGCAGATCGAGGCCAGCGTGCCTCATCCTTCAGCTCAAAGTCTGGAGCCTTCTGGCCAACCTTGACGGCCGCCCTAATGCTCAGCCGCGCGGCCCGCGGCCGGCCAGTGGTGAGCGATTGGCGAGCGGGCCTCAGGGCCTGCCCTGCAGAGAACGCGCGCACGTGCATGGTCAGCTGTGTGTCGAGAAGCTCGTGTGGGTAATTGGTTTACACAAGTTATTGCTCAGTCAACTTGCAGAGTGTGCATGTCGTGGAGCAATTCGAGTGGTCGTTTTGGCTATTGCTTAGGTTTGCAATTCGAACACAAATCAGCAGGAGGATGGCAGGACACCCCTTGTTGATTGAAGAGGCCTGTGAGCTGGGCGTCCAAACAAACAGCCATGTGCCCGTGCAGCGAAGAGGTTCTGCCACCACTTTCGTGAGCATGAGGCCATAATGAGGCAAGGCATAAAGAGCCCTCCAGAAAGTACGTAATATTGTGTGACAGCTTTACTAGGGGTCCAGACCACACAGACATAGCTCAGCTTTCTTCACGCACCTCGCCCAGCTTTTCTGACACCCGCACAACAGCAGGGGCGCTCACAGGATGACCTCGCGAGGCGCGCCAGTGCCCCTGTGCCCGCACGACAGCCGCGCGCTGCGGCTCTGCAGGCTGTGGGCAGACCAGCCCAGGATGAGCACGAGGGCCAAGCAAGCGGGGCGTCATGCAAGACACCGCTGCAACTACAGCGAAAGCAGCTACCCTGCCCAGAACCACCACACTCCACCCTGTGCCAACCACAAGCGCCAGTGCGCACCCCACCTGCAAGACGAGCAGGCAACCTGCATGCCGGCTGCAAGAAGCCAGCTTGCAGCCATTGTGTGGCTGCAGCCGGGCGCAAAAGCTCGCGCCCATGTACGCTGCACCTTAAATTTGCACTGGCACGCCACAGCGCACGGGTGGCATGCGTGCCGGCGCCCCGCGCCCCCGCCAGAGCGGGCATTACCGCACCGGCCCCCGCTGGCGTCGGGGCTGGCTGAGCCCGGCATGCAGCAAGACAGCGTGCCCGCCGCCCCGGCCACGCCCAGCACGCACCCCTCAAGGAGAAAAACACCCACCGCATCACCTGCGTGCAAGCACTGCGCCCAGGCCCCTTGGAGACTGCCGCAGCGTCCATACCCCTCGGAGACGGCCACGTCAGGTGGGTCGGCGGCAGGCCCGTAAGGGTCCGGCTGCCGCGCCCCCGCATATGTGACCTCACCTCGGCCAGCCCGCCCTGTGGCTGCACCCATGCGCAAAACCAAGGTGGTCCAGGCCCTGGCCACCGCTCAATAGACGAAGCCGGCGGCGTCGGGTTTGACGTGGTGCGCCTCATGGTGCGCCCCGCCCGGCGGCTCGTAGTGCTCCCTGCGGCCAGCCCGCCCGGTCAGCGGAGACACAAGAACCCTACCCTGGCCCATACCCTGCTGAGCCCTGGGCAGCGGCCGACGGCTGCCCACACCCTTCAGGGCGCGCCCCGCATGGCGCGTTCCAAGGCGTGTGAGCAGGGCCGGTGGGCTACTGCTTAACAGGCGGACAGCACATGCCATATCGCCATCTCAGCAGTCTCTTCAACACCTGCATAAGCATGTGTGTGGCGGCTGAGGCGGATATCACACCCCACCGCACGCACGTTCAGGGCAGCCGCCGGGCCGCGGCGCGTTGCGGCTGGGCGGCGCTGCGAGCCGGGCGCGCGCGCCTGTGGGGGTCCCAGTGCGCGCGTCCGTGGCCATGGTGCACCGCGCCCGCCGCCGGCGCCGGCTGCTCGTGGTGCGCGCCGTGCGCGCCCGCGTGCGCGCCCGCGCCGCCCGCCTGGCCGGCGCCCCAGCGGTGCGGCGCGGCGCCCGCGGGCGGCCCGTGAGCATCGGCGTGGCCCTGGCCGTGGCCCTGCGGCCGGCCCGCCGCCTGGAAGGCATCAATGCCGGCGCTGGCGCGGCCAAAGTGGCCGGCGGAGGAGTCAAACGCGCCCGCCGGGTGCGCGGCCGTCGCGGCCGGGACCTCGTGCACGCTCGCGTGCGCGGCCCCGCCTGCGGGCCGGGCGACGGTGAGGCCGCGGCTCTGCAGCTGGTGCTGGGGTGCTGCAGGGACGGGCGCGCGAGGGCGGCCGGCGTCGCAAGCCCCGATCAGCGGGAGGCCAACGCGGCCGGCGGCGGTCCCTGCCCGCGGTCACGCAAGGCAAGGTCCCAAGAGGAAGGTCAGTGCGCCGACACAGTTGCGGTCACGGGAGCGCTCGTGTCTCAAGTGGCACCTGCGGTCACAAACAACACAGCGACCAAACCGGACTCCAGACGCACACCGGCCCGTCAGGCTGGGTCAGCAACGAGTTCGTCTGTGTCGAGAGATGTCGACGCGCCGGGCACGACGCGGGTGCAGTCCACAGTCCGCACCGTCAGCATGCGCGCGGCCGATCATCGCGCCGTCCGCGCCGTGAGTGTGCGTGGCCGCCGCCGGCTCTGCCGTCGCGCTGGCGCCCGTGCTGGCGCCCGCGCCGCCGCCCACCGCGGCCGCGGCCGCCTTGGCGCCGGGCCACGCATGCAGCGCCTCCACCATGTGGTCCATCACCTGCCGCCCGCCTCCTGCCCTTCAGACGCCGCTCTTTGTTACCAATTTACCCTACCCTAACCCTCAATTGATATGTGGCCTGCAATAATAGGGTCTTCAAAAGCAGGTACTAGCGGTGCATGCAATGGCGAGCGGGTGTCGGCCCTGGCTCAGGCGGCCTGCGGGCGCGGGCGCGCCGGGCGCACGCCCCGGCCCGCCGGCAGCTGCAGGCACGCGGCGAGATGTTCCGCTGCAAGGGCCGGCGAGTGATCATGGCCAGTGCGCTGCCCAACCCAAACCCTATTAATGCAAAGCGGGCCGGGCGGCGGGCGGGGCGCGGCGGGGCTGGGCACATTATGGCCAGGTGGCTACTGCCATGGCCGGCGGACGGTTGCGGGGTGGGGCGCTGCCCAATTCTGACCCTGTCCATGCAGAGCGGGCGGGCGGCGAGCGGGGCGCGCTGCGGCTAGGCGGACCATGGCCAGGTGGCCGCTGCACAACCTTGACCCTATCACGCAGAGCAGGTGGAAAAGGAAACATGGGCCCGACTGGGCGCGGCGGGGCTGGGCGCACCGTGGCCAGGTGGCCGCTGCCGTGGCGGCTCTGCACGCCCTGCTTGACCAGCGCCTCGGCCAGCTGCGAGCCGAGCGGCAGGCCGCCCGCCGCCGCGTACACGTCCTCCTTCACGCCCGCCGCAACCATGTCCGCCTGCGCGCCCGTGGCGGACCAGGGTCTGGGCCCTGCCGCAAGCCCTGTCCGCCTCCCGCGCGCCCACGAGCGCACCCGCCTGCGCTCGGGGGCAGGCAGGCGGCTGGAGCTTGCACGTGCGCCGTCACCACCGCGCCGCACTGCTTCGTGGGTCAGAGCACCGCCGGGCGGGCGCTCCGGGCGGGCGCTCCAACGGGCGCGTGCGCGTGTGCTTCTCACGGGGCACACTTGGCAGCCCACGCCAAGGGTCTGGACAAAGCCGCCGTCAGTTGTGGGCGCGGGGCGGCACGAGCTCGACGCCGCGCGGCTCCAACCTCGGGCTCCAGCGGCTGCGCCCGCGCGTACGCGCGCGCGCGCGCGCGGGCGTCGGCGCGCAAGCCGGGAGGCGCAGGGGCCGGCGGGCGCGGGGTCCGGGAGACGCGCGGGCGGGATGGCGCGGGCGGGCGGGAGGCGCGGGCGCCGAGGAGGGGGACCGGGGGGCGCGCGCCATGCGCTCCTCGAAGAACGTGGCCAGCTGCGAGGCCATGGCCGGCTCGCCGTGCGGGTGCCAGATGCCCTGGTCGGAGAGCAGGCGCGCGACCGAGAGGAAGCCCGCGTGCGCCTCGTGCAGGTCCGGCGGCCCGGCGGGCGCGGCCGCATCGCTGCCGTGGTGCCACTCGCCCTCGTGGTGCCACTCGTCGTGCGGGCCTGCCGCAGCCGGCTGCTCGGTCAGTTCTCAGGACTGAATGACCATGTGAAGCCAATGAGGCTGGCAAGCTGCTGGTCTGCGCAGCCCTGCGACGGGGACCGCTCCCAAGTTGGCAAGCGTGTGCCTCCCTTTCTTACACCCATCAGGTCTACGCGCCGTCTCGGGCCTGCAGTGCGGGGACAACGCCCAAGCGCTCTGCGTATGCTGCCGAGCTCGCGCCTGTCCGTTGCGTGTGCACTGCAGCCACAGTGTGCTGCACCCCGGCGCTGGACAGGCGCCAAGCACGACCTGCGATCTCTGGCGCTGGCAACAGATGGCTGCAGAGTCGCATGCAAGGTGTGCAAACTGTTGCCAGGCGAGCGCTTGATCCCCAATCAACGCACATCGACGGCTGAATACCGCGCGGCAGTGGAATGGCGCGCGTTGGAGACCCTTAGCTGTGCTGGCCCGATACGGCGGCACCCACGCCGCTGGCGACGCCGTCGCAGCGCGTCGAAGCCCCCACGCTACCCGCGCGCGCGCGCCTGTCCAGTGCGCGGGGTCGTCGCCGTGGTGGATGCCGGGCGTCCAGTCGTGCTCGCCGCCGTGCGCGCCGCCCGCGCCGGCGCCGTAGTGGTGGTGCGCCTCCAGCTCGCGCAGGCGCTTCTGCTCGTCCAGCTGCCGCTGCAGCTCGGCCAGCTGCGCATCGCGGTGCTTCACGTCGGCCTCCACGTGCCACAGCCTGCCGCGCGCGCCTTGCGCGATTGGGAAACCCTGTGCTCGCTCCGATAGGTCATCGGTGGGTGGTGGGTCACAGGCGCAGGCACGGGGTGGCGCCGCCTGCGGGGGGACAGGCGTGCTGCCCCGCGCTGTCACGCGCCCGCCGCGCGCTGCGTAGGCGGCAGCGGCAACCGCGTGAGGGCGCAAGCCCACCGCCGGGGCACCGGCGGCCGCGCGGCACCAGCGGGTCGGCAGGCGCGCCTCTCGCGGGCGCGCCACGGGGGCATGGGATGCGCGCCGAGCTCGGCGGGGCGGGCGCGCCGCCCAGCGGGCCTGCGGGGGGCGGGGCAGCGCACTGGGCCTTGAGGATGTCCATCTCGGTCTTGCAGTTGTGGTGCTCCCAGTGCTTGCCCACGTGCTTCTCTGCCTCGGCCCGCGCCTCCTCCAGCTGCGCGCGCGTACAGCCAATGTGTGACACAGCTCCCGATACAAACAATGATGGTCCTTGCCGTTCGGTGAGCTCGCGCGCCCGCCGCCCGGGTCGTCGGGGTAGCGGGACCTGGGCCGGGCCTGCGCTGCGCTGGCAGGCAGGCAGCGGCCCTGCTGGCTGGCGCAGAACCGCGCACATGTCAATTACACCGGGCGGCCCTTCCTCGGCTCTGCGGCGCCACTCCAGACGGCGTACGCCATCCGTCAGAACGCAGCTGAGATCCACCACGCCTTACCCCCTGTGCCCTGGCTGCCTCGCGACGGCCGCCCTCCTGGCCAGCTCCAGCAGCACGCTCGCGCAGCGCTGCGGCATCCTGGCAGCCACACGCATACAGTGCCAGGGCAGCTACGCACACACGCTGCCTGGGTCTCCCGTCACGCCGCGCTCGAGCCTCGCAGCAGCGCGCCCGGGCGCGCACCTCGCGCCCGTGCTGCCCCAGCGCCGCCTCCTTCTTCGCCAGCTCGAGCTCCGAGTTGCGCGCGCGCGCGCGCGCCTCCTCCAGGTCGCGCGCCATCGCGTCGCTGTGGCGCTGCCGCGCGCCCGCCAGGTCGCGGTTGCTGTCGGACACGTGCTGCGCTCGCGCGCGCGGCCGCCGTCGGCATCGACCTCTTTGCGACGCTGCAGCTGGACAGCAAGCACGCGCCAGCCTCGGTGGCGCGGGGGCACAGAAGGCCAGAACTCCTCAGCAGTGCAGGGCACGGCAGCACCTGGAGAGCACCTGCCGGTGGGTCAGCTCGCCGCGCCACGCGGCGGGGCGCGCGCCTGCAGGTGCGTGATCTCGTTGCGCTGCGCGGCCAGGTGCGCCTCCAGCTTGCGCGCCTCGCGGTGCCAGTGCGTCGCGCGCGTGCCCAGCAGGCCGCCCGTGGCGCACAGCGCGGCCAGCAGCGCCGCCGCCACCAGCGGCGAGTATATCTGCGCGACCTTCAGCAGCCGGCGCCGCTTCCTGCGCGCGGGCAAGCGCGGCGCCGTCAGCGCGGCGGCCGCGCCGGCGCCGGCCGGCCGAGCGGCTGCGGCGGCCTGCGCCGCGCCCTGCGTGCGCTGCTGGAGCAGCAACCGCGGCCGCGCTGTCCCGCAAGGCAGCTCGGTGCTCGGGCTGCGCCGAGTGCAGCGCACGCACAGGCGCGGCTGTGCGGGTGCGGCGCCCCACGCGTCACTCAGCGAGGACAAGGTCTGGCCGCACACAGCCTCACAGGGAATGCGAGAAGCATGCAACAGCAGAGCGGCTCAAAGCAGTCATCGAACCCAGGCACGCTCACATAGCAGCTGCGCCTCCTCTGCGGACTGCAGCGAGCCTGTGCTGAGGCTTTCACCAGATCAGAACAAAGCACATAACCACTTTGTGCGACACGCAGTTCCAGACGCACAGAGCACTGTGGCTGCGCTGAACAACCCAGGCCGCCTGCACAACCCGCTGTTCTTTGCAAACTCAACAGTCTACCAAGCTGCCAGTGCCACAAGGCAGCCTGCAGCACGACAGCAGTACTGCGCCATGCACGCCTGCACAGGGCGTGATCGGGGCCAAACCAAGCTCAACACAGTTGTGATAAATAAAGGACAGAGCAGAGACAGCTCCAGGATGACGATCAAAGGGCACAGCATGCTGCGGCAGCGGCACACCTGAAGCCGCGCGGGTCATCCATCAGGGGCCCGGGCGCCGAACCATAGCCGAGCGAGCCCCCGCTGGACAGCATCCCCAGGCGGTGCGCCAGGGTGGGCCGCGTGCTGCGCCCCGCGGGCCCGCCTTGCTGCCGGGGGGCGCTGCCTCAAGCCGGCTTTGCCTCAAGGCACCGGGCACGTCGACGGGCCTCACAGCGCGGCCGCGGGTGGAGGTGCAACACTCTCACAGGCTGTACTGGTGCACTGCCCCACAGATGCGCGCCGTCCTCCTTACTTCGATGGCGCTTCTACTTTACAAAACGACTTGTTAAGTTGCGAGTCTTGGCAGAGCCAATTTGGTTCTGATTGCTTTGCCAGAGTTGCGCCTCGGCCAGTGCAGCCTGAGGGTTTGGGCATGACCTAGTGCTGGACATCATGCAGCAATTGGCCTGACCGTATGCACTTGGCTGATACACGGGGTGTGACTCGGTCGCTCAGCCTTGTGTTAGCCCGATAAGACGCCATATGCCATCTGCATGGACATATGCATACAACATGGGCATGCGAGTGGTCGTCAAACAGTGAGCGGTACACACAGCTTTTACACATGTATACACAGTGCCAAGCAGTTTTCACCCACAATTCTGGCCTACAAAATCACTTCGGGTCTAGCATTCTTTTGCAAGTGCTCTCTCAACACATGAAAGGCGGCCGGCCTGTGCTCGAGGGCATAGCGCATGCAACCCCCAAACGCTGGGAGAAGTTACAAAAGCCCAGGCGGCGCATCAGCTATTTGACCTGGACAGCCGCCGCTTGTGTCCAGTACACAAGCGGCGCACCCGGCCTGATGGCCGGGCGGTGTGTTCGTGAGCGCGCGTGCAGCGCGCGCGCAAAAGCAGAGGGCATGGGCGCAGCGCTGCCGCGCCGACCGCCGCGGCAAGGGCGCCATGCGCTTATTCAGACAGGTAAGCCGGAAAGCACGCCTGCAGAGCAGTGCACCACGAGACATATGCGTGGCGGGAACAAGTTGCTTCAGCCCTTGGCCGTGTGTGCACAACACCGATCCTGGCTTCGGCCCCGCCTCGGTCTGGTTCGCCAAGTCTGTGCTGCAGAGCACGCTGCTGGGCGCCCGAAAGGGGCTGCTGCGGCCTCCCCAGCCCCTGCTGCACCCCCCTGCCAGCGCGGTGCTGGGGCAGCCCGCGCCCAGCCGCCCACACACTATCCTAGAAAGCAAAACCTAGCCCCAGAACGCCCCGTTGGCCAGCCAGTTGATGAACTGCGCAGGCGCCGACAGGAGTTGCTGCGGCACAGGTACCGGGATGGTGGGCGGCGCCGGCGCGGCCGCCGGTGCGGTCGCCGCGTCGGCCGTTGTGGCGGGCATCGTAGCGGCAGCAGCTTCGTTGGCAGCCGACTCCGGCGCCGCCGCGAGCGGCTCGGCAGCCACTGCCGCAACTGCGGGGGCTGGCGCTGTTACCGCCGGCGCCGCGAGCGCCGCGGCCGCAGCCGTGGGCGCGCCGGCGGCCGGCATTGCCGAGGCAGCGATGCGTGCGGCTGCAGGTTTTACAGGGGCGGCCGCGGGCGCTGCGGCCTTGGCCGCAGCCTTCTGCATCGCGGGTGGGGCTGCGGCGGGCAGCGCGGGGGCCATCTCCACGTGGGCGGCAAAGGGGGCAGCCTCGGGCGCGAGCACGTTGCCAGACAGGACGCCATTGGGCTGGCTGCTGTCGCTGAGCAGCGGCGCTGCGGCCGCCAGCGAGGCCGCCGCCTGCGGCGCTCACTGTCGCCGCGTGTTAGCAACTGAAGGCCTGACACATGGGTGCATGCGTCTGTGTGATGAGCATACAGTTGGCATTCTGGCCCTGGTAGGCATGGGCGGAGCCACTGTTGCTTCACAGCTGAGATAGACAGGCTGAGACAGACAGGCATGGACGGCACAACTGCTGGACTTTTCAAGCGTCCTACAAAGGCATGTGGGCAAACTGCAGGTGAGGCAGGTACCTTCAAGGGGATGTCCATAGGGGCCTCCTCCGTGATCGAGCTGGCCATGTTGCTCTGCTGGGCCTGGCGCGGCACACATGCAACTGCATGTCAGCACTGCAAATGCCGTTTGCCAGCCCTTACTTCACAGCACATGATAAACACGCACGTGTTCAGCAACAACACTCTTGAGCCCTTGATTAGGCCAATTTGCACAGAGCTGTTGAGACCCACACTGCAGACTTCCATCACGGCGTCAAGCAAGGCAACTGACACAAGTTGCAGCTGCAGGGCCAGCGCGTCACACTCCTGCAAAATGCGGACTGCCGCCTAGACACCACCAACGTTGCTAGGTGCGCACAGCGCAGCAAGGGTGCACCCAGCGAGCTCGCCAGCACGTGCGCAGGCGTGCGCGGGCGCACCAGGCTCTTGTACGACGGGCTCGCGGCATGGAACGGCGTCAGGAGGCCAGGCGGCTTCGTGAACAGGTTCGGGTCGGGCAGCGGCGGCAGCGCGACGGGCGGGTGCGCGAAGAGGTCCTCGTGCATGATCGACGGCAGCGCGACGGGCGGAAACGCGATCGGCGCATGCGTGAACAGGCCCGGGTCGGGCAGCGCCGGCAGCGCGATGGGCGGGTGCGCGAAGATGTCCTCGTGCGACGGCAGCGCGACGGGCGGGAAAGCGATCGGCGCATGCGTGAACAGGTTCGGGTCGGGCAGCGGCGGCAGCGCGACGGGCGGGTGCGCGAAGATGTCCTCGTGCGACGGCAGCGATGGCAGCGCGACGGGCGGGAACGCGATCGGCGGGTGCGTCGGCAGCGCGACCGCCGGCAGCGCGACCGGCGGCAGCACCGGGTCCGGGAAGAACGACTCTGCCGACGGCTTTGAGAAGATGTCGTGCCCCGGCAGCGGCGGGAAGGCGACCGGCGGGAACGCGATCGGCGCCTTGGTGGAGAACAGGCCCGGGTCCGGCAGCGGCGAGTAGGCGACCGGCGGCTTGGCGAAGATGTCCTGCAGCGGCGGCAGCGGCGGGTGCGCGAAGACGTCCTGCAGCGGCGGCAGCGGCGGGTGCGCGAAGATGTCCACCGACGGCGCGGACACCGGCGGGAAGGGGATGAAGCTCTCGGCGGACGCGGGCGGCATGGGGCGCGCGGCGTGCGCCACGGCCGCCAGGCCCAGCACCAGGAGCGCTGCAGCAGACCTGCGCGCACGGTCAACAGCACTCAGAGTTGTCGGTGACGAGGCGGCGGCTGCCGAGCGTGGACATAGCGCTTGCTTGCGCGCTGGCTGCAAGGCATGGACATATTTGAACATCAGCAGCTGTAATGCACAGACAGCTTTAACAAAAACTGCAGGCTACAAAGCTGGTCGCCAGCACAGCACCAGCCACATATGGCTAGACGTGCATGGCTGCAACCGCATGGGGCCACTGCGGGTCGTGTGCGCTGCACAGAGGCCGCTCATGAGCCTGGTATGAGCCTGGTGCTGGGTCATGTATATAACAAGTTCAAAGCTGTTTGAAGGCTCAGTTTGAAAGTTGGCACCACCCAGCGCTACTCGCCAGCGCAGCGCCGCAGTTCCTGCTCAGAGGCAAGCAGCGGCGCTGCCAGGGCCGCAGACGCTGCTGGTGATGCAGGGCTTGGTGCAGCCTCACAGCCACCAATGCAGTGGCGTCAGCAGAGGAAGTGCCGCACCTCATCCCGGGACCCCTGAAGGTGCGCAGCAGCTTGTTGCACGTCCTCTCTCCTGCACGCGTCCGCGCCGCCCCGGTCAGCCTCGCACAAGCCTCTCCGCTCAATTCAGAGCCGCCTGCATGCTCTGCCGTAGGGACCTTCTCAGACCGCCCCGGCACTGTCCCGGCAGGGGCGACCGAACGAGCCAGGTGCAGCTGCAATTCAAACTTCAGCTCCTCGAACCACGCCCGCAGAAGCACGCTCTCCCGCACATCCGCACGCAGCAGCTGCGCCTGTGGCCTGGCCACAGCCGCTGCTGCTGCTCCTGCCACAGGCGTGACGGCGGGTTGCCTTGCCTGCACACTCCGGCGTCTTCGCTGCCTATGCACGCGCCTCTACGTTGCCCGGCCTGAGTGCTCGCTTGAAATGAGCAGAGCACCCTGGCAACGGTTTGTATTGCAGCAGTGTTGGGCGTCTGCACATCTCTTGAGACAGACCCTTGGCGTGGCAGGCAACCCTGCATGCATGCACGCTGTCGGCTCATGGGATGGCTGCGTCATGACGTCTGTTGTATCATGGAAAAGGCGTTACTGTCATGCTCTGCAATGGCTTGATGTGTTTCACGACGCTTCTCTGCACAAGACTCGCTACGCTTCATTGCCAGCAGGACTGACCACTACACAAGCAAGCCCGGAGCGTCTTGGCACTGCCTCACAAAGTCTTGGGTGTGAGAGGGCTGCAGGGCTGGCGCCCACATCAGGCTGTGCACACAGCATGCAGACAGCACCTCCACTGCACCATAATCGACATCCAGGCCTACCCGCGGGCGCACGGTCGACCTAGCTTCCCTGCCACGGTGGCAGTGCCACCCCCTAGCAAGACAGCTACCAGCCAGTTCGCTGAGCAGCCCTGGCCGCGAGCGCAGCCGCACGCCGCCCGGCCGCATGCGAGGCTGCCGGCCACGCGCGCTCCGCCCCTACCCTCCCGCGGACCAGCCTCCTGGCCGCCTTGGTCGCGTCTCCGCCTCTGGCTACATGCGCCAGTGCAGGCCGCGCGCGCCGCTGCCGGCAGTCCCATGCCCGGCTAAACAGCCACCAGCCGGTCTGCGCGCCGCCTTGCTCACCAGGCGCGCCGGCCGTCTGCCGGCCAGGCGCTCTGGCGGCGCCGCGCGCCGCTGCCGGCCGCGCCGCGGCCTAGCCGAACGGCCACCAGCCGGGCTGCGCGCGCGGGGCCTGCTGCGCCGTCGCGCCGGCCGCCTGCTGCTGGCCGGCCGCGCCGGCGGCCGTCCGCTGCGCGAAGACCTTCTGCGCGGTCTGCTGCGCCTCCGCGTCCACCTGCGCCTGGGCCTGCGCGCCGCGCGCAGCAGCACGTTTGAGGCAGCGGCGCTAGCGCGCGGCACACGGCGATGCAACAAAGGCAGTGTGGACGTAAGCCAAAGCAAGCTCGGCGGCAGCGGCGCGCGCCGCAGAGCAGCTGGATGCATGTGCGCGGGCGCGCGCGCCTTCTGGAAGACGTCCGTCAGCGGCTGCGCGACGTGCTCCACGAGCGCGGCGGCCGGCACGCCGGCCTGCACGAGCGCGTACTGCTGGTCCGCCTGCTGGAAGGGGTTGGGGTTGGTGGCCTCGGCCATCGCGATCTCCTGGACCTGCTCGTGGATCGGCCGCAGCGCCGCCAGCACGGTCTCCGGCGTGATGGGGTCCTTGGCGAACGTCTTGCGCTGCTGGTACACCTGCGCGCGCGCGCCTCGGGCGTGCTCTGCGCAGCGCCTGCCCGCGCCAGGCGCCCGCCCGGTTCGGGGATGCGCGTCGGTCATCCCGGCGGCCCTGACATCCTGCAGGGTGGGCCGCATGGCATGTCGGCCTGCCGCGTGCACCTGTGCAATTGCCCGCCGCGAGGGCGCCGCCGTGCGCGAGCTCGCCCCGGCCCGGCTCTCGCCCTCCTGGCGCCGGGGGCGCGCGCCTGCGCCTGCAGCGACGCGGCCTCCGGGTCGTGCTCGGCGAGCTCGGCCAGGTCCTTCTGCTGCGCCACGGTCAACCCGGACGGGCCGGGCGCGGGCGCGGCCGCCGCGTCGGCGGCCGCCGGCGCGGCTGCCAGCGGCGCTGCCGCGGCCAGCGCGTCCGCCACGGGCTGCACCGCTGACAGCGTGGCCGCCGCCACCGGGGCGAGCGCGGGGGCGAGGGCGACGAGCGCTGGCGCAACAACTGGAGCGAGCGCGGGCGCGAGCGGCAGCGCCGGCCGCTCCTCCGTGATCGCCTGCGTCCCAGCAGTGCTCTGCACGTCCGCGTGTGTGGCCAAGCAGAGCAGGGCTGCACGTGATGCGGATCCCCAGAAATGCAAGCAAGGCTCCACATGTTGCAAAGTCCGCGTACACCCTGGCAGCCTGGCGTGACGCGCACAGCCGGCTGTCACGGCTGGAGCAGAAGCTCCGGCAATATCTGGCATTTAGTGTTCCTACCGATCGCATACAGGTCGGTAGCGCACAAAGAGCACGCCACGCCAGCCAGGTGCTGAGCGCTCTCGCCCGTCTGCGGCCAGCCGTGCGCACCGCAGGGGCCGAGGCAGCTGCAAGCGCGGCGGCCGGCGCGAGCGCGGGCGCCCCCGCGGCGTACTGCGCGGTGTAGCCCGCCTGCTTGATGGCCGACAGGGCCGAGAAATAGGGGCTTGAATCCATCGGCAGCACGCCGTTGGCCTCGCTGTCATCGGCGCGCAGGCTGCGCGCGCTTGCAGGCGCCGCCAGCGCCAGCACCAGGCACGCCAGCGCGGCCGCCATGCAGCTGTGCGCAAGCAGACACATGATCCAGTCTGAGCTTCAAAACGTGCCAGAACGCACACGTTATTCTCTACCACGGAGCCTGCCAGCGTCAAGCGCATTGTACCAGACCGCAGCACTGTGCTCGTGACAGGTTTTGCAGCAGACATAGGTGGAAAGCACCTGCGGGTAGCCTGCTTGCACATGATGTTCCTGCCTCGCGCTGGCGAAGCCCCTGCATACCACACACTCGTGCTAAGCGGGCTCCTGCTGCCGGCTAGCAGCGGACAGTCACCAGCGGGGATTCAAGCTAGGAGCGCATGCACTCTGCAAGCAGGGGGACGGTGCAGCAAGCAGACATATGCAGCTCACACGGGCGCCTGCAAACGTGTTGTATGCAGCGCAGCCTCTGCCTGTGCGTGCAAGAGATTTGAGCGTGCTGGGACCTGCACTGCGCGCCTGCGGAAGCTGGCTGGTGCAGATAGGGTAGAACGCAGCAGAGGCACAGGACCGCTCTTTCCGGCAGCGCACTTGGGGAGGGAGGCAGGCAGCAGGTAGCTAGAATCTTCAAAAGCGAAGCGCACGCTAGGGCCCAGCGCTGCCCTAGCCATGGTAAAGCAGACCCCGCCGCTATCGCAGAAGGAGAAGGCCTTGCGCTGCCGAGCGAGCTTGCAGGCCTCTCCCGCGTGGGCCCGGCAAAGGTGGAGCCCTGAAAGCTGCTATCTGCAGCCTGTGTGTGCCAAGCTGTGAGTGGTGGCTCGTGTGTGCAAGATGCGTGGTGTCGGGCTTGTTGTCAAGCCTGGAATGCCTGTGCATTGCCAAGGCACCTTTGCAGTGTGCGGCCTGCTGAAGCTGGTGTACATGCCGGGCGTGGAAGGCAACACGTTGCGCTGCGAGCTGGGTTGTCGCTTGTGCCTCAAGATAGGCAGGCAAGGTGGCAGGCGCGCTGAGCATTGAGTGCCACGGGGCGCAGATGAACGCCGAAAGGTTGCAAAAGATGGCCGGCAGCGTACGAACTGGGGGCAAAGGCTCAGTGCGCAGGCGCGGCTGGCCCGTATCCTGTTGGTGCTGCCGGGCTGTGTTCAGGCTGCGACGCCGGGGCATGCTGTGGCACGGCCGAATGTGTCATTGCCGGGCAGCTGCTGCGCATGGGCCAGGCCTTGTGCCAGCTTGCCTCTGCCCGAGTGACGGGACCTGCAGCTGGCCCGTCTGCGCTGCACAAGGCCAGCCTGCTCACAGGCTGTGCTTGATACAGGAGGCGCAGGCGCACGCGCTCAGCAGCGGCTGAGTGCTGGAGCAGCCTGCGTGCTGCGCGCCCTGCGCTGGTGTGGTACCCTAACCTAACAACGCGCCGATGCGCGCGCGCGCAGAAAGAAGAAGGCAGTGCACAAGGCGGCGACGACGGACGACAAGCGGCTGCAGAGCACGCTGAAGCGGCTGGGCGTCAACACCATCCCGGGCATCGAGGAGGTGAACCTGTTCCAGGGCCAGGACGTGGTCCACTTCCAGAACCCCAAGGGTGCGCACTCTTAACAGGCTCTGTGCCGCCCTGGCGCGCGGCGCGAGTTTCTGTGCTTCTGCTGCCGCCCGCGCCATGCCCCGGTCTCCTGGCAGCGCCCGACGTGCTTAATGCGTAGCGATTGCGTCACAGAGCAGGTCGCGAGGACACACCACGGGGTGACCTGTGCGGCGGGCTTGGCTGAGCCCTGCGCGGGAGGTCGAAGAGCGCTTAGGCAGGCGGCCTGGTGCTATGTTGTGCAACGAGTGGGCTCCGCGCGTCGCGGCGTGTGTTCCGCTGCGTGAGCTGAGACGTGCGCGCGCCCGCGCAGTGCAAGCGTCCATCGCCGCCAACACCTTCGTGGTCAGCGGCCCCTCGCAGACCAGGAGTGCGTGCCCCGCTGCCCAAAAGCTTTCAAGCCCCCCTCACGTATGCGCGGGCGCTGGTTGCGCAAGGTTCACCATGTGACCTTGTCCTCCCCAGTCTGCTGCCCTCCTGTATGGCAAGCCCCTGTTGGTGGTGCGACACCTCATTGCTCTGCAAACATGCCGTACTCATTGGTGCGCTCGCACCTTGCTTAAAAGTGTGGATGCACACACCCTGCTGCTATTTAAAGAAGACAATGTCAACGGATGTGCATGCTCAATTTGGATCCTGCCCCGACGCTGCGCTCGGCTGCGGCGCGCGCAGAGCTGCAGGACCTGCTGCCGGGCATCCTGCCGCAGATGGGCCAGGAGAACATCGGCAACCTGCGCCGCATGGCCCAGGAGTCTGGGTACGGCGCGGCCGGCGGCGGCCTGGGCGGCTTCGGCGGCGCTGGCGGCTTCGGCGGCGCGGGCGCGGGCGCAGGCGCCGGCATGAGCGCGCACATGGGCGCGCAGCTTGAGGACGACGACGACGACGACGATGGTGCGGGCCCGGGCATTGGCGCTGACTGGTGGGAAAGGGCCTGGGCAGATGTGCATGTCGACATGGATACGGCGACGTAGGTGTGTCGGACGGTGCAAGGCATGCATGAGGGGTTGTGTGTGGATAGAGAGATGATGAAGGCGCTTCATGGCATGTCGGTCATACATAGTTGTGCGCCAGCTGGCGAGGCGCATGGGGCACTGCAGTAGCGATCTTGTCTGCGCTACTAGGGCCTCCCTGTCTGCTTTTTATAAGAGAGTTTGACAGGCGCTGCTATGACAGTCGTGGTACAGCCTGCAAAGGCAAGTGCACACACTGAATGTGTCCTGGGTGTTGTGCGCGCTGCGCAGACGTCCCGAACCTGGTGGACAACTTTGACGAGGCGGCAGGCAAGTAAGCGCGGGCGGTGTGCTCGGCATGCGCCGCCGCCGCGCGCTCAAACGCGGTCAGGCGGCTGGTGCAGCTTCCGTGTACCGGACACAGCCTGAGAGCTGCTCTTTGGATGCTGGCACAGCTCTCGTGCTGCGCGCGCTGGAGTGCTGTTTGCCTGCAGCGCGCTGCGCTTGGCAGTGCTGGGCCCTGACCTGCAGGCTGGCGTAGCAGCGCTTGCGGTGTTTCCAGCTTTGGGCTGCATGTCAAAATGTTGTGCGAGGCCTTATGCAGTGCCTCACTGCGCGCCTGAGGACTGTCGGCGAGCGATGGTCCCGAGCAAGCCTCCGGCTGTAGCAGACATGTCCCTCACGCACCGACCCTGCCACTTGTGCCGCTTGCTACTTGTTTCCATTTCGAAGACGTGGCACGGTGCATGCAGTCATTCCAAAGGTTCAGCACAGCTGCACGGCTGAATCAGCAGGGGACGCCTCCTGCATTGCTTCATGGCAAGAAGATGGCAAATGTAAAAGCCGGCCAGGCTTCCTCTCAAGTCTCCTCCCCTGCCCTTTAAACGGGCGACTTGCTCCAATGTGAACATCCTTGCCCACTTTGTTTCAAGTGAGGAACACTTGACTCTGACCGCCAGGTCCTCTGTCACTTTCAGCAACTCGGCCGCACGGGTACCTGCAGTGTGGAGTCTGTTGTACAGGAGCACTGATGCTTGAATGACCGCGCACTGAAAACCTTTCATCCTTTGCAGCATGGGGCAGCTGTGGTCGCGGCGGGTGCCTGCGCCGTTTGCTGCAGAGGGCGACGCGCTGCAGGGCGCCGCCGATGCCGCACGGGAGGCGGAGCTGCACGCGCAGGAGCTTGCTGATGCTTCAGACTTGCCAGGCGCTCACAGCCTGCATTCTTAACTTGCTAAACTGCCATACTGCTGTGACACATGCGCTTTCTGGCCTGGCTGCTGTATGATTTGACGGATTGCAGACCTGGTGGTCTGCCCTTTCTGTCAAGCAGACGCTCTGCCATGGTCAGGCAAAGTCTGAGTAGCAGCGGCTTGCAGGTGCGCAAGACGCAGCGCAGTCCGTGCCGACGGAGGCAGCACTGCACCGCCTGTCCAGCATTAAGAATGCGCGCGACCTCGCTTCTGCCTGCAGCAACGTCACGCCTGGTAGGCACTCCACCTCGCCGCTTTACAAGGACACCCTCTTGCAAGCACAGCCACACATATGTCCAGCCTCAAGCGTGGTTGCTCGCAAGGTACGCGCCCTCGTGTATGCACTCCTGTGTAGCTTCTCTCACAAGGACTTGGGTGCGCAGGCCGCATTTTCCGCTGCGCCTGCCCTGTGGGAGCCTGCGAGGCTGACCTGGCCGTCCTCCGCGGCGAACTCGGCGTCGTCGAGCTTGTGAGCGGGCCCGGCTGCCGGCCAGGCCAGGGGGTGCCTGCCACTGCAGCGCTAGCAAAATGCCACCGTTGTGCTGCCCCACAAGCCTGCTGACCCAGGCTTGTGTCTGCAAGGCACACCGCTTGGCAAATACAGACCAGCAATGCTATGCCGCCACTGCCTGCTGCCAGGTCAGTGCTGCACTTCCTTCTGGTGCACTCATGAAGGAGGTACTGATGAACACATGACCATTCTCGGATATCGACTCAATCAATGCTGCAGCTGGACCTGCGGACAAACTTTGAGTGGCGCGCGGACGCGCCCTGCGCGCTCGTGGACAGCGCAGGCGTGGCCAAGGCGCGCCGGCAGCCGGACGGCAGCGCCAAGGTGCGGGCCGCGCTTGCTGCAGACAGGGCAGATTCCGGAGGTGACGGGCTCGTAGTGAGTCTGGATAGTGATGCCAGCGCTCTGTGCCAGGTACGCGCTCCCTGCTGTTGAAGTCGTGGAAGTCTCGACGTCTTTGGCACGGCGCACCCCCTTGCTCTGTCTGGCCGTGCCGTGTGTAACGGCAACAGGCGCGGCCGCGCGTGCCATAAGCAGCGGCGCTAGCTCTTTGCATGCAGGCTGGCACGCTTGAGGGGGGCGGGCAGGAAGCGCAGACGTGCGCAGGCGCAGCGCGGCGTGGCTTGCAACAGTTCCGCAGGCCAGCCATGCGGAACAGGAGTGCGTGAGTTTGGCACCCCGTACGTGAGGTCCACTCAGAGGCAGGCTGGCCGTTGTGATGGGCCATGGGACGGGCAGCGGATTATCAACCGATGAATCATGCTGGCCCGCTGCACGCCAGCCCCCGTGACATGCCCTGCCCCATTCGGCGCACGCAGATGGAGGCCAGCGGGAGCGGGCGCGGCGCGCCTGATGACGCGCCGGCGGACCTGCGGCACGGGCGCACGCCAGCCGAGCAGGCGGCCCAGCGCGAGCCAGAACGCGATGGGCAGCGAGCGGTGCAGGGGCAGCCGCAGCACGAACGCGCGCGTGTACAGCCGCCACTCCTGGATGGACACGCGGTGCAGCCGCACGCCGGCCGCCGCGCCGGCCGCGGTGCCAGCCGCGCCGTCCCGCAAGCGGGGCAGGAGATGACCTCGATTTCATTCTGTAAGACAAGAACTTGCTGCCTGCCATGCGCAACCAAGAGCTGCTGGTCCTGCGGCACGGCCAGCGGCTTGATGAGGTCCAACACGCCTGGTCGGCCAGTGCCGAGCGGCCCTGGGACCCACCGCTGGCGCCCCATGGGGTTGAGCAGGTACTACAGGACTTATTGTTGACTGCCTTGCTTTGTGTGAACTCCTAAGCAAGCAAGCGCTCTGCACTTCGCAGCCATCTTGTTACCTTGCCTGTGCATGACTTCCTCCTTGTTGCCTTGCACGACCAAAACTGGAGTGCAACGGCGCAAAGCAGGCAAGCGCGGCTGCCGCCTTGCTCGAAGGGCGTGGCGTGGCGCAATCCGTGACATCCCCGTTCCAGCGCTGCCTCCAGACCGCCGCCGAGCTGGCCCGCGCCCTGCGCCTGCCGCCCTCCGCCATAGAGGTGGACTGGTCGGTTTGCGAGGTGCGCTTGCTTGCTCCCAGCGCTGCGGCTGTGCCTGTACGGTAGGCGTGGCGCGCACGTGCCGGAAAGCTCCTGCGGCACCCGCTGCAGGTGCTGCGCCAGAACTTTCTGGGGAGTGCGGTGCAAGGCAGCGCCGCGCAGTGGATGTGGGGCGAGGGACGCGGCGTGTCGCTGGCCTGGCCGGCTGTGCTGGCCGCCTGGCCAGGTGCGCTCAGCTGCTGTGCAGCTTGTTGCCATCACGCTGCACTTGAGCCGGTCTGTGTTGCTGGAGCCTGAGCTACTGATGAGGCCGCGTGCACCAGGTGCTATGCAGCCAACACTTTTCTTTTCCTCAGCAGGAAGGCATCAGCCTGTCTCTTGCCTGGTCGGCGGAGCTTCACACCTGGTCAGTTTTTATGAGCAGCTGAAGCAGCCACGGCTGGCTGTTCAGCCAGGTCACCCTGTCTGCCGCAGAAAAGGGTCACTCTGCCGGGCGCGCCTGGCAGGCACACGGCGTTTGCTGAGCTGGCACTCCTCCTGAGCTGCGCTGTTGTGCTGACGGCAGAGGGAGCCGGTGGTGGCGGTGGAGCCAGCGGCCACGCCGAGCCGCAGGTGGCAGCCACGGCTGCGCCGTCCAGTCCTGAGACGATTGAAGCTGCGCATGCTCGATATGCCGCTGCGCTCGAGGGCATTGCAGAGCGCCACAGCGAGTGCGCGTGCATAGCGGTCGTAACCCATGGTGCGCCCATGCCGCTCTGCGCAGGTGCTTGACATTGGAGGGCCTGCGCCAGCGTGACACAGACAACTTCTCTTGCTAGGGCCATGGGGCATGCTGCCAATTGGGGGCTTGATCGCAGGGCCTGACCAGGGACACCGTAAGCCTGGCATGGCTGTAAAGCAGGCGCCGCGTCCGGCCACCGGCCGCGCCGCCTGTGCTGCAGAGCTTTGCCTCGTATCGCCCACACACCGACGGGCTGACAGAGCGGGGCCCAGGCGAGTGTGTGCGGCGGGCGGTGACGCGCGTGGAGCCGCGCGCCCTGGTGTACCAGGTGGAGCACTGCGGCTGGGCGTGCGCCCGGCGCGAGCGCCACGAGGACGGCACCTGGGGCTGGTGGCGCCTGGACCCGCCAGGGGAGTGCAGTGGGGTGGCATGGTCAGTCTAACCATGAGTCCGCCTCGGCATGTGCCCTCCGCCTGGATGATGCCAGTGCATGTTGACTTTTCAGCTGCATTGCTCTGCTGGGTCATGTGCGTAGCATTCTGGCGAGCCTCAGCATCTGCCCTGTTGGCAGCGAGAGAGAGCCGTCTGTGGCAGCCTTTGTGGCATGCGAGATGCAAGTGTCATCCGGCACATCAGTTGCAATTATCCCACAGCGACAAAGCCGAGGGCGCGAGGCCATGGGCGAGGACCTCTGGGAAGCACACACCCGAAGCACTGTACCCAACAAGCGACCCAAGCTCGCAGCCTGGACACCCTGAGCAACCGCCCACCCCTCAGCCAGCGTCACCACACGCTCCCGCCGCCCTACGACTTGCCCCCGTCGCCAAAGCTGGAGTCGTACGTGGCAGACGACTCCAGCTTCTTCGCGTCGTTCAGCTTCCGCGCGGCCTTCATAAAGTCCTGCGGCGCGCCCGACACTTGCGTTTGAAAAGGAGGTCGCCAATATGCAGGCCAGCACTATCTATGCTCAGCCACTCCCGTCGATCATGCTCGCCGGCCAGCAAGTGCCAAAAGAATGCATGCTGAGCATTGTTGATTGTCTCACTCACTTGCTGTGTGCGGTGGACAAGCGATTTGCACTGCAGCAACCCTGTAAGCTTGCTACTCCTCACGTGCCGCACCTCGTGCACGACATAGTCGCGCTCGTCCCGGATCGCAAACATGCCGGCCTCCGTGCACACGTTTCGCAAATCCGCGCCGTTGAAGTTCTCTGCCAGCTTCACCACTGCCTGCACCCGCAACCATGCAAGTGTCACAAGTCATGGCACTTCGCGACCGCTTGTCACCTCCTGACAAAACTTGTCTCAGCTGCTTGTGGTGTCATCACCACTCCGACATGCATGTACATGCTCAAAATAGCATGGTGGCTGGACTGTCCAGGTAGCTTATTGACCAAACATCCAACAGCCTCATAGCAGGCACCATGGACAGCGATATGCAGCTGGCTGGCAAGAGGGTCTCTGTCACATCTCTTGCCAACCCCGCGGCAACAGCCTCGCAAAGGGCGCGCCTCGTAGTCGATGTCGCCGTGCTTTGTGATCTTGGCGCTGTGGATCTTCAGGATCTCCAGCCGCGCCTGCTCGTTGGGCAGCGGGATCTCAATCTTGCGGTCCAGCCGCCCCGGTCGCAGCAGCGCGGGGTCCAGCACGTCCGGCCGATTGGTCGCCATGATCATCTTCACCTGCACGTCAATGGTGCAGGGTCAGGGTAGGGTGGGGGTAGGTTTAGGCTGGTTGGTCGTCAGAATCATTTTCACCTGCACATCAGCGATGCCAGGTCGGGCACGCGGGTGCACAGCAACGCACGCAGCAGGCAGACGTGATCGGTGAACTTGCACGACTCGGGAGGCTCACTGGGTGATCACACAAGCGACCCTCACAAAGCAGCCAGCGTGCAGGTCAAGGGACAGTGCACCATGAAGTCCCGCGTGCATGCTGGCACGCTGGCAGCACAGGCTCCTATGCCATGCTTTGATCAAAGCCGAGTGGTGGGAAGCTGGGTGACATGCACTTCATCACAGTCTGTGCCAGCCGCTCAAGGTGTGATATCGCTGCTAGGCAGGTGCATGCGCCAAAACCCAGAAATCAGATAGGAACACCTGCGAGCTAGCACGACAGTCCCGCCTGCTAGTATCTGACCCACCTTGCCGATGACATCAAAGCCGTCCAGCTGGCTGAGCAGCTCCATGAGCGTGCGCTGGATCTCGCGGTCCGCGGACGTGCCCTCGCTGAAGCGCCGGCCGCCGATGGCATCGATCTCGTCCATGAAGATGATGCACGGCTGGTGCTCCTTGGCGTAGCCGAACATCTCGCGGATGAGGCGCGCCGACTCGCCGATGTACTTGTCCACGATCGCGGACGAGACGACCTTCAGGAAGTTGGCGTCGATGTTGCTCGCGATCGCGCGCGCCAGCAGCGTCTTGCCTGGCGCGCCGCACGTCGCACACGCCCGTTACACAAGGAGATGAGCCTTCATTGTGCTATTTTATGCGCCAACCAGAGCGTCCCCTAGGCAGGCGCTTGAGCCAGAATGATGCCTGCGCGCTGGCCAGGCGCCTCAGCGACTCCCCGCCCGCGGCGCAGGGGCGCGCCTGTGCCGGGCGGCCCGTAGAGCAGCACGCCCTTGGGCGGATTGATGCCCACGCGCTGGAACAGCTCCGGGTTCATCAGCGGCAGCTCGATCGACTCGCGCAGCTCGCGGATCTGCTCCGACAGGCCGCCGATCATGGAGTAGTCCACCTTGCCCGGGTCCTCCTCCAGCATGTTGAACACCACCGGGTCCACCTGCGGCCGCGGCCGCAGCGAATGAATGAAGTACAGCCGTGTATCAGCCAACTAGCGCGTGCTCAAGTACGGCCGTGGAGGCCACGTCGACCTGGTGCACCGGGCGCCAAGCGCGGGTCACATGCATGTTACTGACGACCCCGCATGCCCTGCAAGCGTGACAAGCACTCAGCAGATGCGGTGCCGTCACCATACCCATGACGATTATGGAGCTGCGGTGCTGCCAACACTGCGCAGTGGTCACAGAGGATGGAGCGACACGGGTCCGGGCGGGCACCTCGCGCGGCAGGAAGCGCATGACAGTGAGCGTCGTCATGTCCAGCGCCACGCGCGTGCCGGAGATGAGCTTGCTCTTATCCACCTTGCTGCGGCAGCCGACCACATACCGCGGCCCGCTGCTGGCCTTGACGATGACTGCGCGCGGTGCACAGCCACATGAGTCCACAGGAGCGATCCGTTCTTACCTCGCTGCAGCCGCCACCTACACAACGGGTGCGCTGCTGGCCTCAACAACAGCTCCTTGCTCAGCACACCGGCCTGGGTGGAGCAAAAATGTGTAGTGTGTTGTTAAGCTCTCAGATCGAGGGAGGCAGCTAGCTTGTGTTGACAGTGTCATGCCAGACGTGCTCAGACAACAGCTTCTGTCTTGACACAGCAAGCGTAGCAGCCGCGTATATTGTGACGCAAGCGCAAGCCTCCTCGCGCCACTCTCGTCACTAGCTACCAGAACTGCTCTGCAAACGAGTCCGATGCAGGAACGCAGCTTTGCTGAGGGCTGTGGTAACCAGGCCTATGCTGGCGCCTCCTGAACGCTGCCTGTGCTGCAAGGTGGCGGACACGCAGTGCCTGCTGGCCAGCAAGCTTGGCAGAGCTTGGCAGCGGGCCGCGCACAGCGCTCCTCGTCCAGCTGCCGCAGCACCTCGCCGATGATCTGCCCCACGCTCTGCAGCGCCTTGAGGTCGTCCTCCGTCTTGTCGTACTCGCCCTTGGAGACCTTGACCTGGTCGCGCAGCGTGCGCACTTTCGCGTCCACCTCCTTGTGCTGCAGCAGCTTCTTCTGGTAGTCCGCCAGCGCCTGCTCCTTGCGCTCGCCGCCCTCCCCGGCCATCTCCGGCGCCCCGCGCCAGCACGGCGCAGCACGGCCGCCCACCAATCAAGCGCAATCGAGCGCGCTTCCTGAGCGAGGTGCTCCTGAGGACGGTACGAAAGTTTTCTGTTTCGAGTGCTACAGGCAGGACAAGGTGAGAAAACTATGCGAACACGCTGGCAAGCTGCAGATCTTAACGCAAGTGGCAGACCAAGCTTTTCTAGTCTAGCCCACGCCAAGCAGCTCTTTGACAGCACTCATCTCTCTCCTTGTCATGCCTCTCTTGGCACTGGAGGCGAACCCTGCGAAGCTAGGGTATAAACACACAAGCTGAGCGGGAGCTGGTCACTTGACCAGCACCTGGCCCGTTCCTCACACTCAGCACGTCATAGTCAACTGAGGCTGTGCCGTTCATATCGACTGGCACTGAGGGAGGAAGTGCCATGCTGAGGCCCCGCTTTGTCCTGTTTGGGGATAGCCTTACACAGCGCTCCTTTGAGGATGGCGGCTTTGGTGCCGGCCTTACCAGCGCCTACCAGCGCAAGGTACTCTGCCGGCCTGCATTGGCACCGATACAGTTACAGAAAGCGCTTGCTGACATATGCTGGCGCCTCGTGCAGGCCGATGTGGTGCTGCGGGGTTACAGCGGGTATAACACGCGCTGGGCGCGCTTCCTGCTTCCCAAGATCTTCCCCCTCAGTGCGTCTGAGCCAACTAGGCTGGTGACTGTGTTCTTTGGCGCCAACGATGCGGCGCTGCCAGACCGGCTCGGGTGTGGCCTGTCAGACGTTTGCCGCTTATGCTTACGCTGCATGTCTTTCCTAAGCAGCACAGTGCAATGCACTTCTCTATCAGGCACTGGCGAGGTGTGGTTCGCTTCTTGGGGTATGCGGCGCTGCATAAGTGTATGCGCTGAACACTGGAGACAGCCAACAAGCTTGCCTAAAAGAGCCTTACCTGTTCCCTCCTCTTTGACATATCCACCTGAACTGCTTATATGCAGGCCTTCCCTTGACGCCTGTCAGTGCCTGCAACCCCTATCGACTGCAGTGCGCGGCAGCACGTGCCGCTGGAAGAGTTCACAGACAACCTGAAGGCGATGGTAACCCATGCGCGGCGCGCGGGCGCCGAGGATGTCCTGCTCATCACGCCTGGGCCGGTCCACGAGCCTGCGCGCGTGCAGCATAACAAACGGGTACACCGCATCCCCTTGCACCAAACCTGCACGCGTTGCGGCAGCGGCATACGACTGTGATTACACCCTCCAAGGGCCTAGCAAGCGGCTGTTGTGCGGCTCGCGTGCAGGAGCAGGGCGACGCCCCTGGCACTGATGTGCCCGAGCGCACCTATGAAGCCAGCCGGCGGTATGCGGCTGCGGTGCGCCCCCACCCCCTCAGCTAGCTCTGCTCTGCTCGCCCGCCTGCCAACGGGATTGCTGCGGCCTTGACCTGTGCGGCCTGCCCTGCTGGCACCGTGGCCACGACCACATGGTGTCTGCCAGACCTGTCATGTTTGAGCATCGGGCGTCCCTCCAGGTGCGACCTGGTCCTTGGCTGGTGCCCGGCTGCATGTCAGGCAGCATGGGCCGTGCAGGGCCGGCGTCAGTGGAGGCTGCACCTCGTGTACAGGCTCAGCATAGCATCAGAGGTGTCTTGCCTCTCAGTCCTGCTTCCGTCGTTATCCTGCATGCCATGGCCCCCAGACCCTACACTCAAACGCTGCGCAGCCCAGTGCAGGTGCGCAGCGTGGGCGATGCGCTCGGCGCGCCCGTCTTGGACCTGTGGACGGTGCTGCAGCAGGAGCCCGGCTGGGAGGCGCTGCTCGAGGACGGGCTGCACTTTACGACGGCGGGGCAGCGCGCCGTGCGCGCCGCGCTGCTCCGCTGCATCGCCGAACGGCTGCCGCACCTGCGGTGTGCACGCTTGAGCCCATGTTTTAATCCCTGTTTCATGTATGATCTATTGCACAGCTCCAAGCCTCAAGCGCCCGTGCCTGCGGGAGCTCGCCCGTCTTACCCGCTGCATTGTGTGGTTTTCCGCTCAGCGCCCTGTACATGCAGCCGCGCTCGACACCAGCATCGCGCTGCCGCACCGGCCTGCGCTGAAATTCCTGTGTGCCGGGCCGAAACGAGTCGCTGGAGGGTGCGTGGGAGCGCGCAGGCCTGAGGCCCTGACAGACGACTTCCCGCAGCACCGCGACGTGGACGGGGCCTGCCCTGCCAACAGCTTTACAGAAAAAGAACCAACCTGTGAAATTTGGCGCGTGTGACTTGGTATTTAGCGTTAGGTATGTCCTAGAGCAGGAATACTATCCTGCGGGACTCGACTAGGGACAAGCACATCTTTGCTCGACTCACGGTGGTCAGCACGGAGGCTGGACCAGGTTAGGCGAGCACGTGACGAGCGTGGCGTATGTAGGAGGCGCATAGACACTGTGTGCTCTTGCAACTATGAGGTTTCTGCCTGTCTACGACGCTCAGCATGCAACCCTGCTTGGGCACCCTCGCCTCGCCTTTACTCAAAACAGGTAGATCCCGTCCGACCACTCACACTAGCTGCCGCATGCAAGTGCCAGCAGACATGTGTCAGGCAGGGACGCTCGCAGCAGGCAACTTAATATCAGAATTTGCATGCACGCTCACCGTTGACTCCAGACAGCGCCTCAATTCCTCTCTCGCCCAGCTAACGTCTGCGACCCGGCTCACAAAACTCCCCGCACATGCACTTGTCTTATCAGATCTCGCACCTGTCCCATCAGGTCAGGAGGGCGCCACATGCGCGGCGCACTGTCCTGTGGCCTGCATATGCGCCTACGCGCCGGCTGTGCCTGCCAACCCCCCGGCCCGCTGACGCCACAGCAGCTCATGCCACTGCTCCCCAGCAGCCTGCGCTCCAACCTGCCGGGCCATGGCACCATGCAACCCGCCATTGTTGGGTTCAGTGGGCTCACGCCCCCAGGTGCAGCCGGCTGGCGCGATCTGCGCCCAGGCCGGCCAGCGCCCACAGCAGCAGCCAGATCGCCGCTGCAGAAGCGCCAGCCGCCTGCGCGGGCCGACCGCCGTCCCCGCGCGTGTTTGCTGCCTCCGCGCGCGCATTTGCTGCCTCCGCGGGCGCCTCTTCTGTGACGGCTTGCGCATCGTTGAGCGCGTCCCTGGGGGCATGGGCGGCCTAAGTCACACGCCTGCCGGGCCTGATGTGTGTCTGTGTTTGAGCAATGCTTGCCGCAATTGGTCAAAGACACACACAGTATGCTTCGGTGATCATGCACACGTTGTCATAGTTGAGTTCGACAGGCTCGTCACAGGCGCATGCAGAATGCTGAGCAGTGCCGGCGCCCAGCACCTGTGCTCGGAGACCTCATCGCCGCGGTGCTTGTCAGGGCTGTCGCCGCGGTGCTTGTCAGCGCCGTCGCCGCGGTGCTTGTCAGCGCCATGAGAGGCGCCGCCATGCTTGTCAGCGCCGTCGCCGCGGTGCTTGTCGGCGCCATGAAAGGGGCCGGGCTGGGTCGGGGTCAGGCTGCGGCGCTCGTCGATCTCCACGATCAGCACGTGCCCAGGGCGCGCGGTCGTCGGGCCGGCCGCGTACATGCCCGGCAGGTACGCGTGGTAGGCCGGCATGTAGCGGTCCACAAAGTCCTGCACCTGCGCGCCAGCCGCAGCCTGCTCAGGCCCGCGCGCGGCGCAGGGCCTGGCCGACGCGCCGCGCTCGAAGGGCGGACTCGAGCGCGGAGTGCTGGACGAGGCGCCTCTCCGAGCATCGCCCGGCAGAGCCGCGCAGGCTGACCTGGGGCGTTTTGCTAGCGCAGGGGCAGACTGAGGCACCCCACCAGGGTCAATCAGTCAGCCTGGGTGGACAGGGACGCAGCAGCGCCTCTGCCTCTGCGCATGCGCCGTAGGCATGTCAGGACTCTGCACGCATGCCGCGGCGCCCCAGGCGCATGCGCTGAGAGCGCGCGACGGCTCCTCCAGGCATGCGCACGCCCGCGGCGCGGCTCCAGCCACGGTGCGCTGCATTGCGGGGGCTGCGTTTGCGACGCGGCACGAGCCGCGCATGCACCGGCGGCCGCGGCGCGCCTGCTGGTCGCTCATGCCGGGGCGGCCCTTGGCCGCCATCGCGTGCTCGGCCTCCGTGCGCCAGCGGTACACCCACTCCGGCGTGCCCACCTGCGCGCGCACACGTGCGGCCTGAAAGGGGCCCGCGCTGCGCCAGTGTGCCGCGAGCCGGGACGCTCTAAGCATGTGGCGGGCATCCACAGCGCTGGCGGCCGAGCGCGCGGGTCCGCCGCGCAGAGGGGCGCGCGCAGCGCGGGGGTGCGGCTGCATGTGAGCGGCATCCGCCGTGCCGGCGAAGCGCAAGCAGGACGATGCCCAGGCCCTGCGCCAGGCGCGCTGAGAAGACCGAAGGGGCCCAGGCGCCCGGGCAGCGCCCGTGGCCAGTCGTGCGCCCCCACAAGTACACCCCGCGCCGCTTGCGAGCTGCAACTCTGGCTGCAGCACTGCCCGACATTACGGCCTGCCGCAGTGCACCTCGGCACGGTAGGAGTGCAGCGACATCTGCGCCCGGGGCGCTGCGCAGCCGCCCGGCTGCTCAATGTGTCCGCGCAAGCAGGTGGCTGGGCCCGGGCGAGCAGGCCGGGCGCCGCGCCTTGATGACGAGCCACGCGTCCACGTGCGCGTCCCACGCGGCCTCGTAGCCGCGCAGCACCTTATCGATCTCGACCAGGTCCTTGTCGACCGCCGCCACCGCCTCCGCGCCGACCGGCCGGAAGCCCAGCATCCAGCCCTCGAACAGCACCTGCGCGGCGAGCGGGGCGTATGATGCCACCATTGCTTGAGCTCATCATTGGGCTGCCTTGCCCTGGGTGCTGTCCGGTGCCCGGCAGAGTCTATGTAAGGCCACCGGGCACAAACAGACACTCGAACATAGAGCGGGGCAGGAACTCGCTCACAGGCATGACAACTTTAATGCGCATGCTGTTAGAATCTACAGCGCCGCGCACTTTCTGAGGTGCGCGGGTGCTTGCAATGCTCCTACGCCCTCCCCGGACGCCCTCACTCTAGGCCCACATTTGGGCATATGTCGATGGCAGCTACCTCAACTTCAGCAGCGCATGCAAGCGTTGAGACCCTCGGTCCAGCACCAGCCTTTTAAGAGCATGAACTTTGGATCCGCTCGGCACGCTTACCAGGTCCACTGGGCCGCGGACGCGTGGCCAGGCGTCCCGCGGCGCGCGGTCGCCGCGGCCGCCATGTGCGGCCTTATCATAGCGCGGCACGGCGACGCCGGCGCCCTTGCCCTTTTTTGCACCCGCGCCGGGACCGTCCTCATCTGCGGCGGCGGCGACGAGCGCGCGCAGCGTCTCGGACCCGAGCGCGACGTCGTGCGTGCAGGCATTGCCGCGCACCTGCAGCAGCCTGTTGTCCGGGTTCGCCTGCGCGCCATGCGTGCACACCAACTTTATGAGCCAGAGCTGTGTGAGTTTCAATCGGCGGCCGGTTGCCCCAGCCATGCGGTTAAGCGTGCAACCTATGTCACGCAGCCAGACAAGAACGCAGGTGCTCAAACCCTGCAGAACTCCGGCAGCACCGAGCGCCCAAAGGGCTCTTGCCAGCTGCCCAATCAACTGGCAGGTCGCTGGCCGGAAGAGCTCCAGTCAACTCCGACTCGTATTGAGAGCATGGCAGGAAGGAATGCGAGCTCCTATGCGTGCTGAAGGGTTAGTCTGCCCTGACTCACCCTAACCTGTCCTACCCTGCCCTGGCTGCTGCGAAGCGCGCCTTTGCGAGCGCCTGCTGGTCCGCAAACGTGAGGTAGAAGTCGTCGACGGACACGCCCGCGCAGCGCGTGCCCACGTGCTCGAACAGCGCCTCCAGCTGCTCGACCAGCGTCGTCTTGCCGCACCCCTGGCGCGCTCCGCAGGCTGCCTGACCGAGGCCCTGCCCGCGCCGCACGGCAGCGCCGGGCTGCATCTGCTGCACGAGCAGGGCTGCGCTGTGCATGCTGCTGTGCGCCTGTCTGCGCGCTGTTGACCTGGCAGCCATGCTTGGCAGGCACAGACAAGCTTGTGTCGGCCATGAGTAGTTGGCGCCTTCTGGCTGTGCTGGACTGGCCTCTCTGCAGGACGCTGGCAAAGCCGTCCATGCCAAAGCGGTGGTTGCTGTTTGGCGCCTGGGCTGCATCAAGGATGCAGTTGGCAAGAGTCAAACCGCCTGGGCCCCTCCCCTCGGCCAGGCGCGGACACCAACACGGCAGCTGCCTCGCGCCGTGACGCGGCCCCCCTGGTGCGCGGGGCAGGGCCCCACCTGGGGCGCCTGCATCCCGACCACCAGCGGCCGCCGCGCGCCCGCGCCCGCGCCCGCCGCCGCCTGGTGCGCCGCCAGCTGGTGCCGGCACCAGAAGAAGACGGGCAGGTAGTACCAGAACACGCGCAGCCTGCGTGGCACCTGCCCCATTCGGCACTGGCAGGGCACACGCAGCTCTCGCACAAGCGTCTGGCTTCAAACACAAACCCCCAAGGACTGCGCGTCCCAGCAGCTGCAGGCCGCCGAGCAGCGCGATATGCCTTTGCACACCCTTGAGTGAAGCCCGCAGAGCGTCTGCGCTGGGCACTGGCAGGTGGGGTTCAGCACCAGGAGCGCGGCATTGGCAAGGTGGGCCTGGGCGAGGGGGCGGCGCCTCTGCGCATCGTTGAGCTTCTCGGCGGCCGGGAAGCCCAGGCCGCGTATCAGGAAGTCGCCCAGGCGCTTCCACTCGCCCAGCTCCGCCTCCAGGGACTCGCGCGTGAGCCCAGTGGAGGCCACCAGCGGTCCCTTGCTGATATACTCTGCCCCACACGCGCACCAGTGAGCGGCTCGCCACCTCACCACGGAGTGCTCAGTGTTCAGAGTGCTTATCAACAGAGCTTTGGCGCTAGTTGTGTGGCTGTGTCTGGCTGTGTGGCTCACCTATGAGGTCGCGGTCGCTCGATAAGCCCGCCATCGCCACTGCCCCGTGACCGGCTGTATGCAGCAGGCGCCTACGTACACAGATTAGCTCGGAGAGAACGTGTTTCCTTATGTGTGGTGCTGCAGGCTTGAAGGTTCGAGCAATGCGCACAGAGCTGCGTCTGCATGCAAGCGAGCGGTGCGGCCCAAGCTCAGCTGCAGCGCTCAGGCGGACGCAGGGCCTGCAGACGTGACTTTGCATGTACAAGTGCACTCCCAAGTCGGATGCATGGCTGGTTACGGGCCTGTCGTCTCTTCATGAAAGGTGATCACCTGTACCCAGCATTCAGGTGGATAAAGTGCGTTTGAAATTGGGTGGCATTTTTTCCCAACATTGCTGCGCACCGACACCGATCTTCCCAGTCCTCTATTTTGGCGTATGTCCGACACAGCAGCAAGCTGGCCGCCGAACAAAAGCACCTCTGGTGGGGGGCTCATCGTGCCGCTATAAAGTGGTTGTTTTATCACAGATATAATCTCATGCAAAATGCATCATTCCGCCGCAACCACGCAAGTGGTCTTTTCATTACAACGGATGTGTTACTGCGGCTCCCATTGCGGGTGATGATGTGCTCTAAGAGCACTGCTCTCGCTCAAGACAGCTCAGCTCCGAGGGTAAGGGTGCCCAGAGACCAGGCTCGGCCGTGGGACCACACGGGCTCCTTCATCATGAGCAGCGGGCGACCTTGTCCTCCTGGTTTGGATGCCAACACTGGTGCCCCCACCATACTGAAGGGAACACTCCTTGAACACTGAAAGCTCAACACTGCAAATAAAAGCGGCGCTTGCTGCCACAAGGCTGCATGCATGGCTACCCGGCACTACGACATATTGATGTTGCCCCCTGCAGCATAAAGATGTGCGCTGATGCCTGTGATCGTCGTCTCTTACAGTGCATGGTGCCCAAATTAGGGCCAGGAAGCCTAAACAGCCCCCTCATAGAAGTCTTCTCATCACTTGCCTTTTTTCGTGTTTGTGTGGACTGGCCAGCTGGGCATAGGATGGGGAACAAGCGCGTGCGCTTTGCAGATGCAGAGGATGATGGCGATGCTGAGCTCAAGCGGGGCTTGGGACCCGTACAAAGGAGCACACTATTGCCAGAGCCAGATGCAGGTGTTATTCGTCGACCTAGCACAGCGTGCTTACTGTTCTTGTGAATTGTGTGCACCGTGCGACAGGACGTTGCACAAGCTGCCTTCCAAGTGTGAGGCACTCCACTCTCAAGCAACGCGCTGCGCAGACGACGCAGACATGGACAACGAAGTGGCGCTGGGAAGCGTGCGCGCCGACGCGTCCGAGCTCGCCGCGGTGGACGAGAATCCCGGCGGTGTGTTTCAAGGCCGTCCCGGGCATCGACCATTTGCTGCGAAGTTGCGCTGTTGCCAGTGGCGGGAGACTTGGCAAGCGACTGTGCCTGCTGCGCGCCGGGACCTGGTTCGCACCCAGGAGGACGCGGCACTGTGTGGAGCGCAGGGGCGGTGAAAGGCACCAACCCGGAGCGGGCAGCAGCGCGGCGCCTCGCGCGGCGGCGGGAGCTGCAGGAGCTGGCGTGCGCGGAGGACGAGCTCTCGCTCCTGGAGGCGTGCACCCGTATCGCAATCAAGAGTGTGCAGATGTTAATAAGAAGAGTGTTACTGCGTGCCAGTGTTACGGTTTGCTGTCAAAGGTGCTCACCTTCACACTGTTGCTTCGTTGTCAGTGTGAGGCAGCACGCTCTGCAGGCCCCCCCCTTGTGACGGGCGCCAGGCGCGCAGGCGATCGCGGAGGCGGAGGAGGAATACGCTGAGCAGGACGACGGCTTCTGGGCCAACTCCGGCGTGCCCATCGAGCCCTTCCACCTGCGCAGCGAGCGCGCGGGCGGCTACTTTGACGCGGAGGTGCTGACCCGCGCGCTCAAGCAGGCCCTACCCACTCGCTCATGCAGACCCTACCCGCTCGCTCACGCAGACCCTACCCACTCCTTCAGACTACGCCCGTGTGCGAGCGGGGCGCATGCGGCGCGCCGAGCGCGTCGGGCCTAGTGACACGGGGCGCGCGCGCTTGCGCCAGGGCACGTACATCGAGTTCAGGGATGCCGAGGTGCCCGACGCTTGGCTCGACTCATTGCCCAAAGGTGAGCTGTGCACCTGTGAACATCCTTGTGGTCAGGTGTGATGACAAGCACGCAAGAAGTCAGGCTTTTGGGTGCTTGTTCCAGGCTTTGAGAGTGTCGCTGCGCTCTCGCGCTGTGCATGTGCTCTTGCCAAGTGCTTGCTCGGCCTGTGTGGCGCTGTCAGGCATGCAAGCCCTGTGCGCTGTGCCCCGCGCCCACCGCCCGGGCGCTCGGGAAGCAGCTGAGGAGCTGGGCGGCGGCGGCGGCGGCGACGACGACGAGGAGGACGAGCGCGGCGGCGGCGGCGACGACGGCGGCAAGGATGCGCCGGAGGCCGCGCCGGCGCTCAGCGAGGCCGAGCGCCGCGAGCGGCGCGCGCAGCTGGCGGCGCTGCTGCGGCCGGGCGAGGGCGCGCTGGACGCGCTGCGCCGCCTGGGCGGCCTGCAGGCGCGCCGCGGGGGCCGCGGGGGGCGCAGTCCACGCAGCGGCGCCGGCACTTGGGGCCCGAGGTTTGTGTGCGGGAGGCGCGTCAGGCTCGGCACCTTCAGGTGCTTGCGAGGCCAGAGCCCGCAGAGGTGGCGAGCACAGAAGGCGCATCGGTGGCGCCAGAAGACTCTGGATGCTGCATGCATTGATGCGTGCAGATGCGGCTGCGTGACAGCGTGGCTTGCGCACGCGCAGCCCAGTGGCGCGCCTGGTCTCGGGCTCTTGACATTCGCCCGCAGTGCACAGCTCACAAAGACGCATGCTGAAGCCGGATGGTGTGTATCGCTGCAGAGGCCCAGCAGCCGCGCGGCGTGGCGGCGGATGCGGGCGCGCGGGGCTGCGGGCCCCGCAGCCATGCAAACGCCGCCGCAGCGCCCGCGCAGCGGCCGCACCGTGCCGCCAGAGAACCTGTGCGCCCGCCACACCGTCCGCGCAGAGTCAGTTCTGTCAGCAGTGCGCAGCGCGCGCAGCACTCTTGGGGCATCAGGATGACACTTGCTTTTGCCCTTGTACTGGCGATGGTCGTGATGTGCAGGGCAAGCTGGTGTTGTGTGAGAATGTGTGCGCCTGCTGCGGCAGTGTGCCCCTCTTTCAGTGCTTGAGTCTGTGTCCGCTCACACGGGCGGGCGGCGCGCATGCAGGGAGGCCTTCAACCGCCTGACCGAGCTGGCGGACCAGCTGCTGGCGGCCGGCGACCTCACCGTGTACAGCCGGCCACGGGAGGCGCTCCTCGCTGAGCTGGGAGGGGGCAAGCTCACAGGGCCAGGACCGGGACCCGGGGCAGCGCGCGCGGGCAGCGCTCTTGCTGACAGTGACAGCACGATGGGCGCCGCCGGCAGCGGCAGGACGCCGGAGCCGCGCCCTGCGGCAGAAACGCCCGGCGACCGCGAGCCGGGCGCCGCCGCCGGCGGCGCCGCGGGCGCGGCGGCACCCGCGCCCGCCGCGCCGGCGCCGCCGGCCGACCCCGACGAGGACATCTACGCGGACGCCGACATGCGCGCACGCCCGGGCGGCAGCGGCGACATGGACGCCGAGGGCGCCGGGGGCGCCGGCGCGCCCGGCGGCGCGCACCAGGCTGGCGACGCGGGTGTCGGGGCGCAGGCGCTCGCCGCGGCCGGTGCTGCGGCGTCCGGGGCGGGCGCGGGCGCTGCGCCGGGCGCTGCGAGCGACTATGAGTACGACGCGGCCTCGGGCTGCTACTACAGCCGCCGGCACGGCTGCTGGCTGTACGCGGACGCCGCGAGCGGCCAGTGGTACACGTGCACAGAGGGCGGCCAGGCGCAGGCTGTGCAGTGAGCGCACGGCAGGCCAGCAGCGTGACGCGTTGGTTCCATGTGTCAGCAGGGCGGTGCGCCACGTCAGCTCTGCGCAGGTGCGGGGCATGCCGCAGCAGGCATGCTGCAGTGTACATTGTGTGAACTTCTGGGGTCTTATATGTGGGGACGTTGTGCGTATGCAGTGTCAGGCGTCAGGGATGCATGATGGGCTGGCTTTCCTTTGCTTGTCGCATGCGAGTTGTGCCCGAGTGACGGTCTATAACGGCGCATGGTGGTGCATGGGAGCACTGCAGCCTCACACAGTAGCCTCGCATATAAGTATGGCATGGGTGGCCGCTTCATGGCTGAGGAGGTAACACAGTGCGCGCGACGCGCTTGCTGACAGCGTTGCAAGGCCGCGCTTGTGCAGGCTGCCCACAGCAGGCATCAGGAAACACTCAAAATGCAAATCACACGCTAAAGGTACCTCGGCATCCATGCAACTATTGGCATACTTCGCTGACCAGGAGCTCTTCAAAAAGCACACCTCTGCAAAAGTACTTCATGTTACCTACACACACTTCGCCATGCTGAAAACCACCGGATGTACAGACTTGCTGCTGCCTCAGGCCGAGAAACGTTGGGCACCAGGCAAGAGACAGCTGGGATCCCAGGACCCACCCACGGGCCTTTCAGAGGTCCTGCCCATCGCGCACCGTTTGTTTGCCCACGCAATCAAGCAGAGTAGCTCCGCTGCGTGTCTGTATACAGCCATGTCCAGCGGCAACCACACGGTAGCAACCTAGGAGCTCACACCCGGAGCGCATGGCGGCTGCTGCTGCGGCGGCTACCCACGGGCTCGCCGCCCGTCATCGGCGGCAGGTGCAAATCAGGAGAGCCGGGCGCGCGCCCCACGCTCACCACTCGTCCTCGGCGACAAACACGGCGCCGCCGGCGCTGCTTGCGCGGCGCTGCTCGTCCACAAACGTGTCCAGCGTGTCATCGTTGTCAAAGTTGAGCCTCGGCGCGGCGGCCGCGGCGGCCGCGGCGGCCGGCGCGGTCATGGCCTCGCGCACGATGCGCTCCGTTTCCTCCACGGTCTGCCGCGGCCGGCCAGCACCTCCTCAACCCTTGCAAACCTAAACCCTTGACAGGCCAGCATCCCTAAATCCTTGCCAAGCCAGCACCTCCTCAGCGTTCCCCTGGCATTCAGAGCGTGGCGAGCAAGAACGCTTGGCTGCTGAGTGGCAGACGCATCTGGTGCTCACGCGCCGCCGCAGCCTCCCCGCCAAAGAGCCAGCATGGAGGCAACCCCAGCCTGCCTTGATCTCAGCTAAGCGCTGCACACGCGGCCTCCGTACGCCGCCACGCACAATAAGTCTTGCCCGCCTGCATCGGCAGCCTCACTGCCTCTTATTTCCCAGAGCCAGCCACTCCCCTGCTGCGCCTAAGACTGCCACTCGGGCAGCTCCTTGTGGCTTGCGCGCACTCATGCTCTAGCCCTCCCGTCTGGCGGCCGCGCTCAGGGCCAGGCGCACATCTTGGGCGCCCCTACGCAGACACCCTACGGACTGCAAGCCACGCGACCCCAGCGCAGCCTCGGCGCCGCGCCTGCAGCTCGGCCTCGGGCGGCTCCTCCAGCAGGCGCGCGTTCATGTCCTGGCAGCCCTCCGGCAGCGCCGCGCAGAACCAGGCGTGCGCCTGGATGCCCGCCAGGCTCAGCCGCGCGGCCGGGTCGGCGACCAGGATGCGGCCGAGCAGATCGCGGCACTCGGCTGACGCGCGCACGTGCGCCGGCAGCGCGTAGTCCGTGTGCAGGATGCGCTGCGCGCGCGGACGCGGCGCGCTGGGTCAGCCGCGCACCTGGAGGACAGGCAAGCGCTCTAACATGCAGTCTCTGTCCGCAACGGAGTCCGCCACGAGCGGCCACACAAGCGCTTTCTCAGCGGCTGGCAGGAGCGCGCGCGCGCCCCCACGGCGGCGCGCTGCCAAGGAGCAGCGCTGCATGTGCAGTGCAGGCGGAGGTGGCTTCTGTCGGAGTGAGGTCTAGGGTCTCAGAGACATCAGACCTCAGACCTCACGAACGCCCCAGATACGGCTACAAATGCCTCCAATCCCCAAGAGAGCAGCCTTGGCTCAGCATACAGCCCTGACGTGCTCGCCCCTTGCCAGACAGCGTAAAGCAGGCATGATGCAGCGGCCCACTGCCCTGTATGAGCACTGCCGAGCGGAAGCTAGCCGCTGCGTGCTGCAATGGCGGACCTGCAGCATGACATGCATCTTGGCAGAGGGCTTGAGCTGCTCGTCCTCCGGGCGCCCAAACGGGTAGGCCGAGGCCAGCATGATGAACAGCATCACGCCGCACGCCCATGTGTCCGCCGACTGCCGGCGGCCACAGATGGGGTTACTATGGCAACCTGGGCCGCGCCATGTGCGCGCCGGGCACGTCCACGCTTTCAAGGACCGGCAGCTTAAGTTGAAAAAGCTATACGACATGCAGTGTACTTTTAAGCTCAGCAGGCGTAATTCTGCACGCACGTCTTGCTTATGACGCTATCTCCATACACGCAAGCCCCGCAGGCTGCTCGCACGGCAGGCGAGCCGGGGCCACCTTGCCGTCGTACTTCTTGCCCTTGGTGGTCAGGATGACCTCAGGGGCTAGGTAGGCCGGCGTGCCCACGCGCGACCCGGGCGCCGACTGATACTTCTCATGCTGCACGCATGCATGCGTCGCACTGTCAGTCCAAGGCACGGCGTTCGGCAGTACTTCTGTACGCATGCCCACCGTAGTCTCCCAGGACATGCTAACGCTAAAAGTGAGGGATGGAGATTTGCGAAGTAGCGCGGGGCAAGGAGAGCGCCTTGCATGTGCCTGCATGTGCCCCGTTACCTCAGACAGCCATGCGTGCAGGTCTCTGCCAGGTTGGAACGCTTGCGCATGCAGCGATATGGCCGGCCGGCTGCCAGGCGTGCCAGGCAGCAGGCCGGCCGGGGCGCCGGGCGCGCCGCGGTGTGACTGCGCAGGGCGCGCCTTGGAGTAGCCGAAGTCGCAGATCTTCAGCAGCGGGCGCTCGCTGTCGTCCAGCAGCGTGTTCTCCAGCTTTATGTCCCGGTTTGCGACGCCCTGCAGCCGGTTGCGTCCGGGTCGACGGTAGCTCCACACGGCGCGCTTGGCGTTATGGTGTGAAGGCATGGTCCGAGACACCTTCTCTACATTTCACTACAAGTACAACTCAGAGCGAGCTGGCCACTTGCCTTCCATCGTTGCCATCCATCACACACAAAGCATCAAGCAGATGGGCACTGTGAAGTGGCTGCAAACACCGCACGCGCGACGGGGGAGCCCTGCACGTGCAGCACAGCGGCGCGCCATGCGGTGGCAGTAGTCGAATGGCGATGACCAGCTGCTGGAAGTACCAGCGCGCGTCGTCCTCGGGCAGCCCGCGGCAGCGCACCACGCGGTGGTACATGTCACCGCCGGCCGCATACTCCATCGCGATCGCCAGGTACTCGGCCGTGAGGAACACCTGCGCGCCGTTTTTCATCTTACAGCTATTCCTGCTGTGGCACGATTTCACTTGCCGATGACAAAGCCTGCAGCAGCAGCCAACAAGGCGTACATTACGCACAAACTGCGCCGTTGCTCACACGTGCAGCAATGCCTGCAGTGGCACAGTGTTACTTGCCGACGACAAAGCCTCTAGCAGACAACATGGCGTGCAACAGGCACCAACATAAAGCTGCCGCACCTTTGCGCTCTCCTCAAGAAAGCAGCAAACCAGGCAGCACACATCTACCAGCAATACAACACCCAGCAGTGGGAGTTGCAGTTGTGAAGGAACCTACTTTCTATTCCAGATGAGTGAGTACGTTGAGCGTGTACGGAGACTCTGTGCAAGCTGTCAGAGCGACTCCCGCAAGCGCCGGGGGCGAGGCGCAGCGCACCTCCCTGAGCTCCACCACGTGCGGGTGCTTGAGCTGCTTGTGGTTGATTATCTCTCGCTCCACGTACTTGGTTATCTGTTGCGTGACGCCAGAGCATGCGTTAAGCACTGCTTGTCATACCCAGGCCTTGTACCAGATTTCAGCTTGTGCGCTTGTTTTTCAACACATGACTCTGCACAATAAACTTATGCTTGGCGCTGAGCGCGCACCTTCTCGCCGCGAGGGACAAACTGCGACCCAGCCACACAACTTACTCAGCCTCTGAACAAGGAATACTTGGCTGCGTGCGACATAGTAGCAAGCACCTGCGCTCACGGCAGGCACACCGCCACTCCGTTCCATGTCTGGTACTCGCTGGGAAAAGCATACCTTTATGGCAACATGCTCGCCGCTCACGAGGTCCTGCGCGAGCTGGACAAAGCCGAACGTTCCGCGCGCCAGGTCCGCAACCTGCTTCAACAACGTCACACATGAGCTGGTAGTGTGGAGCTTACGAAACACACAGCTCCTGTCCTTGCAGTATGCTCAACAATGTACGCATATATCGGCGGTCATGGCTGCCACTCGCCCTCCGGTGTGGGTTTCAAGGTGGCGCTAGGCACAGCATGCACACCCGCAAGCAACCCGGGGTCCTATCGCCCGTCTCCTGGGACCCGTGCCTTGCGGTATTTGGGATGGCCCAGCAGCGGCTCCGCTTTGCTGGGCCGCGGTGCTGACATAGCGCTGCGCTCCGCTATCTGCGCGCTCTGCACTCGCAACCCCCGCCAGCTTGGCAACGCAAGCGCCCTGCTGCCGGCCGGGCACGTCGTTCAGCACGCCTGATGGGCTGCCGCCTTTGCCCCTCTTTGACCGCCAGCCCTCTTTCTGTGTGGAGCCCTTGCTGTGTCTTGGACTTGTCTGCGAAGGTCGGGGCTACTTGGAAGAGATGCACGAGCTTGGAAACAAGCTCGTCGAGCAAAGTGAGTACAGGACCCCGCCATGTTTTGACAGAACCGTTGATAGCAAATGTTGCATGGCATCACCACTGCATGCTGCAGCCACTGAGCTCCGTGCCTTCAGGGACGATGCAGGAGGACACAAGCTGAGCGGTGTGCATTCAGGGCTGATGCATGTGGACGAGCGGTCTGCGACTTATACGGGGAAAGTACCAGTTCACCCAGTGCACAGAAAATGCACCCGCCAAACCAGGGAAATTGGCTCCCAACTTCTGGACAGCCTAAGTCGCACACAGTTACCTGGCAGGCCGCAGGCTGCCCTTGAGACCATCTACATGGAAGGGGCCATGACAAACTCACGGCTGTCACCAAAGTGCTCCAATCGCAACCAGCCGCAGAGTGGACCACCCGCGCTGGCGCAAACCCCCGCCCAAAACCCCGCGCCGCTCAGCGCAGCGCAAGACGCGCATATGCGGGCTAGTAGCAAACCCAGCAGGCACGCCTGAGCGCCACCCCATGACAGCAGCGTACGCTGAGCTGTTCGGGTGCACATGAATCATTGCAGCAATAGGCGCTGCCACCACACAGGGTATCACAGGCTCTTAGGTGCCCGACACGCCAGCGGCACCGCTCGGCGGCCCGCCAGCCCGGCGCGCAGCGCCCCACCTGGCAAAAACACGGCCTGCGCTGCCAGCGGCCCCCCGACCGCCCCCCCCGGGGGGCCAACATCACAACAGCCAGGATGCTACCCTTGCTATCTCGCCCCGCTACACGCAGCCGCGGCCCCGGACAGCCAAGCGGCAGGCCAAAGCCTCCGCGCGGCGCAGGCGCCCTGCGGGGCCGCGCCCGGGGGCAGCAGGATCACTGTGCCGCTGCAACACGGTGGCACTTATCTGCCAACAGCCCGGCCGTACACCCAGCCCGCCACTCGCAGCACACGGGGCGTGCCCGGGCAATGCGCCCCAGCGGCGACTCAGACGCTGGAGCGTGCTCCGTTCCGGCGCGCCTGCGCTCCTACCGCGTCAGGCTTAAGCGTGCAGCGCTGTCGTTGCTCAGGAAGCTACCCAGCGCGTGCGTGCGCCAGGCGATGACGGCCCGCACGCCGGACGCGCGTGCCTCCTCGCTGACAGTGGCGGTGGCCGCGGGTTGCGCTAACGCGCAGCGCGCACGCGCACACGCCCGGCCGGCAGCACCTCGCACGCAGGGTTCCTTCGCACCTCCTTCCCCAGCAGGGTATATCACAGCGATGCACCCTGCTGACAAGACGGCGCAGCCGCTGCGTGCGCACACCCCACCACCGCTGTTGCCGCTGGCGCACCCCCCTCCAGTCCGCCCGAGCACCGCGGCTCCTAGGGCACCCAGTGATCATCCAGAGCTCACGCGGTACGCGCGCCCGGCTCTACACCGCACGAGCGCCGCCCACTACAAACCTGCCTGCCCGGTGTGACCAACGCAGCGCGCACGCAGCCCGCGCGCGGCTCACATGCTGGGCGCGCCCCACTCGTCGTAGGAGGAGCTGTCGTAGCGCTCCTGGTCCATCGCATCGTCGATATATTCATCATTGTCCCAGCCGGCCGGCCCCGCGGGCGGCGTCTGCGCCTCCCGCACGATGCGCTGGATGTCCTCCACAGACTGCGCGGGGCCGCGCGCATTGTCAGCATCAGCGGCCGCCAGCGTCCTGGCTCACGACATGGGACACAAGGCTGCACACAACCAGATTGCACATCAAGGCTGCACACATCCCAGTGCACACATCCAGGCCTTGTAGCCCAAAGGTCAGCAGCCCACGCGGCCCCGCTCCTTGCGCCAGGAGCTCTGTGTGCTCCTTGCTTTGCCCAGACCTCCAGACATGCTTCGCCCAGACCCCTAGGCAGAGAGGGGGGGAGCGCGCGCGCCTGCACGCCCGCGCTGGGCTGCGGCAGCGAGTCGTTCATCTCCGCCACGCCCGGCGGCAAGTCCTTCAAGTACCAGGGGTGGCGCTGGATGACAGGGATGGTGACGCGCTTCGTCGGGTCGGGCACCAGGATCTTCGACAGCAGGTCGCGGCACTCGCGCGACACCTTGACGTGCGCGGGGAACTCGTACTCGACCTTCAGTATCCTCTGCGCGCCCGCCCCCGCGCGTCGCCGCGCGCCCGGGCACTGCAAGCACACGGGACAAGCGCAGGAGCGCGCAACGAGCCACAACTACTTGGTTCCGGCCGCGCGCCTGAATCATCTTTTGCAACTTCTGGTTGTCGTGCTTGTCCTCTGGCCGCTCAAAGGGGTACGCGCCGACCAGCATGACGTAGAGCATGACGCCGCAGCTCCACAGGTCCGCGAGCTGCGCCCGCGGCGCCTGTCAAGTGCCCGCGCGCAGCTCGCTGGCCGCGCATGCGCCGAGGTACGGCGGGCGCGGCGCCCACCTTGCCGTCGTACGTCTGCCCCTTTGTGGTCATGATGACCTCGGGTGCGAGGTAGGCCGGCGTGCCCACGCGCGACCCGGGCGCCGACTGGAACTTCTCGTGCTGCGCGCGCGCGCGCGGTCCTCGTATTAGGCGCAGACTGGTGAGACGCAGTGTGCTGCGCACCCTCCGCCTAGCCAGCACTGCAGTGGCGCAGAGCACAGCAGCGCGCCGGCGCAAGCGCGCCTTCGAGTAGCCGAAATCGCAAATCTTCAGCAGCGGCCGCGGGCTGCCGTCGAGCAGCGTGTTCTCCAGCTTTATATCTCGGCTGGCCACGCCCTGCGGCGCGCGCGCGCGCAGGGGTCACCCGCCGTCCCCGCGCCGCCAGGCGGTCGACCGGCACAGTTGCGGCACTCCGTGCAGCCCAGCGACCGCCCTGAGCCGCGTGGCGAGCCGCGCGCGCTCGGCGAGCAGCGCCGTGCAAGCCGGGCGCGCAGCCGCGCGACCACTCCGACGCGCGCCCCCCCTCCCCCGCGAGCGCGCGGCGCGCACCATCCTGTGCAGGTAGTCCACGCCCACGATGAGCTGCTGGAAGAACCAGCGCGCCTCGCTCTCCTTCAGCCCGCCCTTCCGCACGACATACTCGAACATGTCGCCGCCGGCCACAAACTCCATCGCGATCGCCAGGTACCGCGGCGTGAGGAACACCTCCTTGAACTGCACGATGCTGCGCAACGCGCGCCCGACCCCGCGCGCGCTTCAGCCGGCGCAGAAGCTGGGCGCGCAGGCGCGGCGGGCGCCGCGCGGCGCAGCGCGGCGCGCCGGTCAGCCAGCAGGCAGCCAGCGCGCTGCGGGGCACGCACTGGGGGTGCATGAGGAAGCGGTGATTGAGAATCTCGCGCTCCACATACTTTGTGACCTGCGCGCGCTCCGCGAGGGTTCAGGCCGGTCGCCGCAGTGGGGTCGCCCGCCGCGAGCGCATCCAGCCCACCCCAGGCGCCGCTCTGCCAGAGACAGGCCGCTACAGCATGTTCCGCATGCGCCGAAGCTGCACCGCGCAGCACTACGGCGGGGCTCACCTTCTCTCCCCGCTCGATGAACTGCGGAGGTGGCACACACAAGCCGCTCAGTCCACCGCAGGACGCCTGGGAGCGCAGGGAGCGCGGGCGGGCCGCGCCCCAGCGCCTGGCACTACAAGGAAACAAATATGAGCAGGGAACGGCACAGGGCTGCACCTTTATGGCGACCTGCTGCCCCGAGCTCTTGTCCAAGGCCAGCTCCACAAAGCCAAACGTGCCACTGTTGAGGTCCCGGATCTGCGCCGGGCCGTGGACACCTCTGCTTACCGTTTGCATGGGCCCTGGGCACCTTTCTGCGCCGGGCCGGCTGCCGGCCGAGCGGCAGGCAGGACCGGCGGTGCGACCCGCACCTTTTGGTACTTGGGGTGATTTAATAGCGAGTCCATATGGACTCACTGCTCTGGGCTCGTGCTGCTCCTGCTCACCACCTGCCCCCAGCCACTGCCTGGGCCTGCCACCAGGCGCCCGCGGAGCCGCTCGGCAACCCCCGCCGCACGCCGCGCCGGTGAGGCCGCAGGCAGCGCCGCCACGCACGCTGAGGCGCAGCGAGGCCCGGGCCCCTCCCGCCGCACTAGCCACGCAGCCGCTGCAGGATGCTAGCGCACGCGCTTTCTGGGGGCAGCTGTGGACACCGCTGTCCCTTAGGAGGTCGAGGACGTTGGGCCCCTCCCACCGCGAGTGCACCAGCCTTGTTTTCCTAGTAGGGCTTGCCTTGGGAAACCCTCCAAGACTTCCCAGGAGATGTTTTGTACCAGCAAAGTCGCATATACTTGCAATGCTGATGCATGCATGCTTCTTACTGAGCGTAAGATGCGCAGGTGTGCACTCCTCTCGCACGAGCAATTCACAGCAAGGACGGCCCTTGCCGCCACGTCTCTGCACCGTCTCTGCAACAGCAGTCACAGGCCTGCCTCAGCCGCTACCTCACGAGCGCTTGCGCCGCTGCGGCCGCATGCAGCCGCACCCAGCCAGCACGACTGAGCATGCCGCATGCTCATAAGGTCGATCGTGTCGTCCCGACACGTGTCAGCTTCCCAGCCGCCGCCGGACCGCCGGCGCGCGGTCCACACAAACGGCGAGTGCCACCCCGAGCGCCAGCAGCGCGCAGGCCGCGGCCCCGACGCGCGCCGCCAGCGTGCCGGCGCGCCAGAGGGCGGCCGCGCGCCACGCGCTCGCAGCCGCCGCCGCCGCCAGCAGCAGCCAGCCCACCGGGGACGTCCTGTTCAGACCGACCACGTCCATGCCTGCGCACTGTGCCGCACTGTTCCAGCGATGGCTCACAGCGACGGATACATGTTGTGCTCATTGAACAGAGCCAAGCACAGCCCCACACAGCGCAATGACACACCGTTGGCCGCCCCCGCACGTGTCAGCGCCAGCAGGCTGTCAGACAAGCGCCATGCGGCCCCATGCAACCATTCCGTGGCTGCAGACAGCCCTGAAAGTGCAGTGAGCAGGGGGCTTGACGCAGGCAAGCAGGCGCATGCGGCTGGGATGCGATGCTGCACAGTGCCTACGGCTTGCCGACTATCTACACGCCAGGATGGGCAGCGCAGCCGCGTCTCAACCTGGCATGCCAGCCTGCTCGCGCGATCGGCCGCGCACCGGCGCCGTCGGCTGACCCGCCGCGCACGAACACAAAGCGCGAGCCGCGCGAGCCGCGGCCGAGGCGCACGCGCTCGTCCAGGTATGTAGTAGCCAGCTGCACCGCGCTGGGCGGGCCGATGCGCAGCGCCAGGCCGGGCAGCACGAGCTCCGGCCGCTCGAAGCGGACCTGGCGCGGGCCCCAGCGTCCCATGCTGACGCCGGCGCGGTGACTCACTGCGCTGCGTGACCTGCGGGCCTGGGGTTTGCTTCCAACTGAAGCGCGCTTGCCGGCTGGCCGGCGCTGGGCGCGCTGGCACACGGTGCCCGGCCCGGACGCGCCAGGGCAAGGCGCAGAGGTGCCACACGGCGAGCACGGGTCGGGGCCCAAACCCGCTCGGGCCCAACACTGAGAAGCTGCATGCGCGTGTCTGCGGGCGCGGCGTGCTGCTGCGCCTGGCGCACCGCGCACCTTCACGGTGTCCCGCCCCTCGCCGACAGCCTCCACTCTTCCGCGCAGGCCGACATGGCCCGGGATGCACCCAAAGAGCTTGAACGCCACCTGCAGCATAGAGTGCTGGTCTGTGCAGGGGTGACAGCGCAGCTATGCCATGCGGGCCAGCACTGGCAGCGAGCTGCGTGCCTTGTTCGTCGCCAGGTCTGACGGGAGCCTGCTCGGCCCCGCCACGTGTTGGGCGTCAGGCCTGTGGCCGAGTCCTAGCAATAGCAATCGCAGGTTGCGCGGCAACGCATTCGGCTGCAGGGCAGGCGCACACGCTCTGGAACAGGCCGGAGGTCTGAAAAAGCGCGCGGCCCCAGCGCGTACGGAAGCGGCCCCCGGCCGCTGCAGCGCCACACATAAACACACACAGTCAGCTGGGCAAGCCGGATTGCAAATGAGAGCACAGCACAGGGCCGAAGCGTATGCGGCGCGCTTGCATGCATGCGAGCCCATACTGCTGTGCATGAGAGCCCATACTGCTGTGCATGAGAGCCCATGCTTGCTGTGCTCAGTGCACGAGGAAACAGGCTAGAGCAGCGCATTGAATTTGGCTGTTGCTGGACACGAGAGGAGCATGCTTGCAAGAGACCGGGGGCGCACGCTTGCCGTCCTGCTTTGGTGCCTGGCGCGTCGACACATACCCGACCCTACAGTTGCCCATCAACAACGGGTTGTCCAGCGGCCGCGGCTGCTGACGCGCTCCTGCTTCCTCTAGCTGGCTCAGCAGCCTATCGACCGAGGCCTGCTCGGCCTCTCCCAGGTCCTCGCCGCCATCTGCCGGTAGGGCTGCCCTTAACAAGCATACACGCCAGGCAAAACTGGGAGGCATCAGAAAGCAGCCCTGTGTCTTGCTGAGTTCCCCTTACTGGTTTAAAGCCAGTTGCCAGACTTGCTGCCTGTCCAAAGCATACCACGCGAGACAAGGCACTGGTGAACACACAGTTTGTGCCAGCAAAGCAACTAGCACCTCGCTCCCTTTCGCCCGGATGGCGTGCCTGCTACTGAAGGCGCTATACACACGAGTTTATCATTTATGTGCGCAACAGTTACCCAGACGAGCCTACCCCGGACTGCCGTTACCGCTATACGTAAGTGATGGATGCATGCCTCGTCCCAGGCAAAGCTCACTCATACGTGCGCTTGTCTCTTTTTCTGACTAGCTCGACTCCTTGTAGCAAGGGGCGTGCCGGAGCCAGCAATGCGCTGCAAGACTTCATCGACAACGCTGCTCGCTGTTGCAGACACCGCTGGCCGCTGCTGCGAGCGCCTGCGCTGCAAGCACGTGTAGCGGCTTTTCCGGAAGCTAACGGGGCTGCTGCTGCTTGCCAGCGCCCCGCTACAGGGCCTTGGCGCCAGGCCGGGAACGGTGACCATGGTGAAGCTCTGATGCAGAGGCGGGTGTGGTTGCGCCCAAGGCAGCAAGGAAAAAATTGAATCTGAGTTTGTGAGAACAGTGCGAAGCTCAAGCTGCAAGCACGCCGATATCAACCGTTCTTGTGCGGTCCTATCTGCACGTGCCAGCAGGGTGAAGCACGAGACCCTAAATGCTCATTGCATCTGAAGCCGGTTCATTCAAGTGCCTTGTATGAAGGGTGCCTTGTATGTAGGCTAACTTAACAGGTAGCAGGTGCTGCTTCACAGAGAAGGCCTGCCTCACGACATGCCTTGTGCTTGATGCAAACACAGTGAACTCGCCTGGCGGCCCCACGTGCGGGCCTGACCGCCTGAGCAGCCCTGGATGGCAAAGCAAGGAGTGATATGCCGCCAGGCGGGAATCGGAACCGGCACACCTTGGCGGTCGCCCACTGCATCCTCGCATGCTTAGCTGAGATCAAGTTGATAAATGCGTAGCCCTGTTCAGGGCTGCGCCCGTAAGCGGCCAGTTTTGGCTGATACACGGTTGTAATTCATTCATGACTGCAATTCATGACTGCAAAACATTCGCATGTGCCCTTGCACATGTTGTGGTGTTGGGACTGAGTCATGATGCACTCACACCCTCAAAAATCTGCCAATGGCATACCGAGAAGCGCGCTGCTCCCAGCCTAAACCTCAAATTGGATAAACCTCGCCGGCTAGTACGCGCGCACGTGCAGCGTGGCCGTTGCGGCCTCAACGTCAGCCATGCAGGTACAGTCACCAAACAGCCGAGAAACCCCCGCTGGCAAAAAATGCGCGCACGCGCGGCGCCGCTGCCGCCTCCTCTGCATCGCGCTCTGCCTGCCGCGCGCGCCGCGCGGCCTCCCGCTGCCGTCGCTGCTGCGCTGCCGCCTCCGCAGCCTCATCACGACTACCCGGAGCGTGTGACGAGGCCGCTGGCACGCGCGCGTCGGCCAGACAGCCAGCGGCGGGCACACCGGGGCCGCCGCCGCTCATCATGCAGTCGTTGATGTGAGGTGTATGAGCCTCTGCACCCCTTTCATCTGTATGGCACCCACTCGAGGCCTCAGTGTCCAAGTCACCAGGCAGGGCGGCCCTCGCTGTGTCCCCCGCATGCAGCGGCGCAGCAGCCACTCCGATGCAGGTGGCTGCTTGCGCTGGCACTCCGACCAGGTCTGTCCGGGCGGCCGCCAGGCTATCTGGCTCGGCGTGTGCCTGACATGCGGAGCTGGCGCAGCTGGCCTGCGACTCGCAGGCCGGGAACCCTAGCGGTGCTTCCGCGGCTGGGCAGGGCGTTGGCGGGCCGAGGCCGGAGGAGCCAGGCGAGGCGCCGCTGCCGCTGCCTCCGCTGGCTCCCGCGGCTGCGCGCGCGCACGCGCCGGCGCCCACACGCGCGCCCGGCGGCTCGGGCTCCTCCTGCAGCCGCGCATGCGCAGGCGTGACACGCAGACAGGGAACCGCCGGCAATGAAGCTATTCCTCCAACTGAGCACCTTCGCTGTGCGCTGCAGCTGATGTGTGGCGAGTTACACAGCTGCTGGCGCCAGCTGGCCACCAGCCTTGCTGGCCGCGGCGCCCGCGCCCCCCGCTGGGCCGCAGAAGATGCCACGGCTTGAGCATCGTCCATGAGGTGCCAGTATGCATGGCCTGGGTGCCGCGCCAGGCCGGCTCAGCCGTCGCGCGCCCGCCGGCCGCCACCCTGGCACCAGCCAGCAGCCGCACACCCAGCCCGGGCGCACCAGCGGCAAGCGCAGCGCAGCCAGCGTGCGCTCAAAGCTGGCCTGGCGGCGCATGCCGCCGGCGCGCACGCGCGCAGCCAGCGCGCCCAGGTGGCGCCGCACGAACGGCCGCGCCAGCAGCGCGTCCAGCGTCGGGCGGCGCTCCGGGTCGCGCTGCAGCAGGTCCTCGCTGAGCGCGCGCAGCTCGGCGCTGAAGCAGGCCGGGATGGGCGCAAACCTGCCGCTGCGCGTTCGGGCGGCGGCGTCGTGGTGGCAGGGGCGCAGCATGCGCGCGCGTTGCCTCCCCACTGTCCTTGAGGCTTGCACGTCTTGCGACATGGGCAAATATAAGGTATGTGCGTACGTAACCTGGGCCTTGCACAAGCAGGTTCATGCAAGGGGTCGCTCCACTGCCAAGCTCGTCATGCAGCCGATCGACGCGACGCCTCTCTGGCATGTCGGACACCATGAAGGTCATGCCGGGGGCTCTCTCTCAACGTGCCGTGTCATGCGTACACCCTTCGCGCACCTCATGATGCGCACGGTGATGGCGCCCAGGTTGCTGCCATCAAACGCGCGCCGGAGCGCGCACAGCTCGTACAATATGCACCCGAGCGCCCACACATCGGTTGCTGTGCCGTATGGGCGGCCCTGCGGTGGCGGATCTCGTCGATCAGCCAGATATAGCGCCCTGCTGGCAGCTGGGGTGGGTTTTTGTCAAGCGCATCGCATGCGCATGCGCGTGCACATGTTGCGGAGCTCTCACCCTCTCCGCAGCCAACCTTGCTCAGCTTGGGCCATGCGCGGCTCGACCTGGCCTGAGACAGCGCCTGGCGCGCCCTGCGCTCTAGCATTGGCCCCTGCAGCCCCTTTTTCTGGACTTTCTCACGAAGCTCATGCCGTGCGCCAGCCCTGAGCGGGCGCGGGCAAGGCCTGGGGGCACGCGCCCAGGGCCCATTTGCTGGGCTTGCGGGGATACTAGGGCCATGCACCTTGCAGATCTCAGGGCTCATGTAGTAGGGCGTGCCGAGCATGGTGCGCGCAGCCGCCTGGTCGTGCGCGAGCACCTGTGGAGAACGGGCGCAGTCACGGGCCTCCGAACATTTAGCCCGGTCCATCATGCCCAGCGCGACCCCGTCTCACAGCTGCGACAGGCAAAGCGGCCCATCTGTGTAGTCCATGGGCCACTGAGCCTGTCGTGCATGCACAGAGGCGGTTAGGCAGGGCGTGCGCCTTGGAGATGCCAAAGTCGCCCAGCTTGACGACGCCGCCCACGCTTAGAAGCACGTTGTTGGCTTTCAAATCGCGGTGGATGATGCCCTGCATGGCGCGTTGCGCCCCGGTGCAGACGGATCAGACGTACGCACGGCGTAAGACTGCACACTCACATTGCGAACGCAAAGCCCTGAGCGGTGCCTCCAGGCATGCCCTGCCGTGCGGGCGCCCTGCAGCGCGGCCCGGACGCTGCAGGGCGCGGTGCGACACGGTGAGGCCCCAGCCGACTGCGGGTGCATGGCAGGGTGCGCGTGAGGGCTGCCTGCCTTGCTGTGCACATGCTGCAGGCCCAGGCACAGCTGGACGAGCTTGGCCATGACCTCATCCTCGTCCAGCAGCCGCCCGGCGCGCCGCTTGAGGTAGCTGTGCAGGTCGCCCTCCTGCGTGCGCGCTGCGGCGTTTCCCGGTGCCTGGCCGGCTCCGTGTGCTTGGAAAGCCTGAGCTTTCACACTTGTGCGAGTTGCTGCGCTCCAGGAGCTGCCCCCCTGGTGCCCCCTCGCGCCGCGAGGATGTCATGGAGACCGGTCTGCATCGCTCCCTCCCCCCCACCCGCACATGCGCTGGCCCCTGGCTGGCGAGCATGGGCCCAGACACATGCGCAACAGCGCTGTGCCCGCCCGGCCCGGCCCCTCTGCCCGGCCCCAGGGCACTGCGCGAGACGCGCGCGGCGGCGCGCACGCTTTGCACAATGCAACAATGCAACAATGCAAAGACAACACAATGAGGCGATACAGTGCAGGGCGCCGCGCGCGCCTCGCACAGCTCCATGACGATCTGGATGCGGCCGCGCTCTGCGGTGAAGCAGTCGAGGTACCGGACGATGTTGACGTGGTCCAGCGCTGCCAGCACGGCGACCTCATTCCGCGCCTGCGCGGCCGCGCTAGGGTAGGTTTAGGACTGCGCTCGGGCGCGGGCTGGCGCCGCCCTTGCTGCGGCGTGCCTCGGAGGCAGACAGGCGAGGGTGTGCGGGGCAGGGCAGCTCACCCTAAATGCCGGCTGCTTTGAATGCACACAAGGGTGTCATGCCATGCACCCATCCCATACCATGCACCCACTGCCCATGTGCGTGCCAAGAATGCATGGCACCGCCACCAAAATGCGCTGCGCGCCAGGGCTGCGGGCGGGCGCGCGCAGGCTCGCGTGCGGCCGGCCCGCGGCCGCACCTCCTCGCGCGCGCTGTCGCTGAGCGTGTCGGGGTGCATGATCTTGACGACGACGGGCTGGTCGTCGCGGCGCCGGCGCGCGCGCACCGCGCGCCCAAACGCGCCCTCGCCCAGGTCCTCCTGCAGCTCATACTGCAGGAAGAGCGTGCCCCTGCGCGGGGGCGCGCTATGAGGTTGCGCCATAGGGTACCCTACCCTAGTCCGTCCAGGACGCGGCGCCAGACGGCTGTAGTGCTAAAGCTGGGGGCAGTGCCACGCGCAGTTGGCGCCTCAAGCACTGTAGTTGCTGCCTGACTGCCACAGCCTTTGAGTCTGCGAGGGTGTCTGCGGCGCTGGCACCCAGGCCGCCCGGCCGGGACGGCATGCATGGACCGCGGGCGTGAGGGCTGGCAGCTGGCTTGCGGTGCAGCGTTGCTGCTGTTCGCGGCAGGTACATAGTGCCTGTCCTAGCTAGTATTCTAGCTGAAAACCCCTGATGAAGCAGGCAGGCGCGACAGGAGCGCCTACGCTAGCTGTGCTGGGCCGCCACCCGGGCCGGGCGACGGGCGCCGCCAGCAGCGCAGCGGGCTTCGGCCGGTCCGCCGCTGTCGCGCCGTGCGCCGCTCCTGCAGCATCCCCCCGCTCATCCGACAGCGCGCCGGGCGCCTCACCCGCGCCGTCGGCCTCCGCCTCCGCCATGACCTGCGCGCGGCGCAGCGCTCAGACGCACAGGCTGCGAGCGGCTGCCGCCGCCGGCGCGACCGAGGCTAGGGTACGCTTATTGTTATACACTAACCTAAATTTGGCACGGCACGCACGCGCGCGGGCGCGCCTGATCGGCAAGCGCCTGCCAGCCGGTCATGGAGCCCATGGTTGCGCCGCCGGAGAGCGCGGGCCCGTCGGCGGCGACGTTTTGAACATGCGGCTTGCCCTCTCCAGCGGCCAGGCCTGCCGCGTTCGGCGTCCACGTCAGCTTGGAGCCCGCCTTGCCGCGCACCACTGTCATAGAGGTATTGACCGGTTTCGGGCTGGTAGCGCCGCGCACGCGCGCGAGGGCGGCTCGCGGCCGGAGATATGGACAGCGGCCGCCAGAGGCTGCTCGGCAGCGCCGGCAGGGGCGCATCGGGCTGGAGGCAGCTTGCGCGATCGCACACAATTGCACACATATTTGCAAAGACAGGCACATGCACATAGAGCCGACCTGCCTCCTAAAGGTAGTCCCGGCCTCGCGGGGCAAGCAGCCTTATGCATCAAACATGGCTGCAGCATCATACACATGCAGCGCTACGCGGCAACACTCAGCGCTGCCGCAAGGCCCTCGGCGCGCCCAGCGCGGCATCCATGCGGCTGGCGCGCGCCCGCTGCGCCTGCGGCGGCGGCGGCGGCCGCAGCTGCAGCGCGAACGCCTCGCCGAGGCCCAGCGGCGCGTGGCCGGCAGGCGCCGGCGCGCCTCGTCGGTCGCATCGCGGCTGTACGTGGGGCGCAGGTCCACGAACGCGGCGGGCATGGCCGCAGCCGGCGCCGCCAGCCGCGCCGCCGCCAGCTTTGCCAGCATGCCCTGCTCGCGCGCCCGGCCCAGCGCCTGAAGACATGTAGCGTAGCTGCAGGGAGACCAGAACTGGGATGTGGTGGACTCGTGTGCCAGATGCTGTCTGCCGGGACGGTGAGGAACTCAGGCTCATGAGCTTGACACACCCAGGGGAGCCGGCTGTGGCGGCAGGGGCGGCGCGTCATCTCCCTCGCGCCCGGCGCGGCCGGCACCTTGTGGGGCTTGTGTGCGCCGCGCGCCGGCGGCAGTGCAGCAGCGCCGCACCCGTCCGCCGCTGCTGTGAGCGCCGTCTGTGTGACCAGGGCACCTCCATGTGCGGCGGGCGCTGCATACATGGCCAGGGTGAGCTCGTTTGCGGCGGCTAGTGCGGTCACGATCGGGGCGACAGGAGCGTTGACGAGTGCCCCGTCTTTGGCCGCAGCGGGCGCCCCCTGCGCAGCTGTGTCCTTCCCTGGTGGCGCCTGACCCATGGCCGGCGCTGCGCCGGCTTCGCTCGATGCGGGCGCAGCAGCCGGCGGGCGGTCTGAAGCCAGCACGCGTTCCCCGGCCTCTGGAGCCCTCAGCGGTGCTGCGGCTCCCAGTGGAGCCATGAGCTCGGGCGCCGATGCGCTAGAAGCTGCGACGGCCCCGGGCGGCGGTGCAGCAGGAGCCGAGCTGGCCTCGGCGCGGCCCGCAGGCCTCGTGTGCAGGTCAAGCTGCGCGAGTGCTGCTGCTGGCGCCGCCGCCGGGCCCTCAGGGTCGGGCTGCAGGCCCGTGAGGGTATCGAAGGCGCCCAGGGCGTCAAAGGCGCTGAGGAACGCCGCTGCGCTGGCGGCCGCCCCGCCGCCGCCGCCGTCGCCCGCATCGCTACCGTCGCCCGCTGTCTCGCCGCCTCCGCGGGCGGCCTCGCCGCTGCCGCCCGCGCTTGCCTCAGGCAGCGTGCCGCCGCTCCAAGCGGCCTCATGAGCTGCTACCTGGTGTGGGTGCAGGTGCGCGGGCAGCGCGTGGCTCGCCCCGTCTGGCGCCTCCGTGGTCGTGCGCGTGCGCGCGCGCACCCAGCGCGCCCTCTGCACCATTTCGGGCAGGCTCTGCGACCCCCCGCTCTCCAGCGACTGCCCCCGTTCCGGCCCAGACACATCATCGTCCTGCCCGTTTGAGGGAGCCACACCCCGCATGCTCTCGCTTGGTGCGGCCCCCAGTTGCGCGGCCGCCACCCCTGGGCCGGATGTGTGCGCAGGCCCGGCCGAGGCCCTGCGCAGCGCCAAGGCGGCGTCGAGCGTGCCCACCGCTTTTGGCACCGACGCCCAGCGGCAGCCCAATGGCTCGCTGCCCGGCGGCTGGGCTGGAGCGCCGTCGGGCCGCTGCCAGGGCGGCGTCTGCGCAAATGACGCGCCGCCGGAGCCGAGCCCGGCGCCCGACCAGGCGCCCATGGGCGGCGGCGACCCGCCGCGCGGCGCACAGTCGGCCTCCACCGTCTTCGCAGACTGCAGCTGCGCCGTGGGGCTGGGTGCGCTGCCCGCGTGCTCCCGTCCTGCCTCTGCGCCGTGCGCAGCGCTTCCCAAGGGCGGGAGGTGCGGTGCGGCCGCGCCGCCGCCCCCGGCGCTCGCCGCGGCGGCCTGCGGCGACGCTGGTGCTGCAGCCCCGGCACACGCTCAAGTCAGGAGTGCAGGGCGCTGCAACCGCCCGTGCGCGCCTTGCAGGCCGGGGGGGCGGCGCACCTTGGGACTTTATGCGCAAGCTGCCCGCCTCCTGCGACAACTGCAGGTCTGTGGGCAGCATCGACAGGCCGTTGCTGGAAGTCCAGCCCGCCAGCTGGGCCGGGAGGGGCTGGGCGGCGGCCGTGACGTGCTGCACGCCGGCGCCCTTGTCCCTGGGCGCCCGCGCCTTACCCTTGGGCAGGGCCTGCGCTGACGCGCACGCCTGCGGCGGCACTGACACGCAGGCGCCCATGGCGGTGCCAAGCGTCGAGGCCGCCCTTTTGCACCGGCAGTCGCCGCTTCTGTCCGATTAATTTTAAAATCGTACAACGAGGGTCCATAGGTTCGAGCGCATTGTGCCAAAGCAGAACCAGCGCGTGTTTTGCCCGCCATCGTGCTTACGTCGCCTGGGCGCAGCTCCGCAGCCTTGCTAGTAGCTGGCAACACAGACATGTACAGTCCAGTGTAGTCCGTGGTCGCCTTTGCTGCGCTTGGTGACGTGGAGAGCGCGCTGATGGCAGAGTGGGACAGCGGCACAAAGGAGACAGTAAAACGGATACCTCTGCTCACGGTGCGGCAGACAAAGTTCAAAGAGTGATCAATCGTTTCGCCCGAGAGTGTGCTGAAATGGCGTACCGGCCGGGCCGCAGGTGAAGGCAGGCCCCCGCGACAAAGAGGACTGGTCCAGGCGGCTGAAGGAGGTGAGCCAGCCTTGCTGCTGCTGCGCTCCCCGGCCCTGCGCTCGCGGGCGCAGCGCCCGCGCCTGAGGCGCGCAGCGGTGCGCGCCCTGCAGGAGCTGACAGCGCTCATAAAGTACATCCAGCTGAACAAGGCTTCCGACAGCGACTGGTTCACGATCACGTCCAACAAGGAGGGCACGCACTGGTCGGGCAAGTGCTGGTACGTGCACAACCTGCTGCGGCACGAGTTCGCGTTCGAGTTCGACATCCCGGCGACGTACCCGGCGACCGCGCCGGAGATCCGCATACCCGAGCTGGACGGCAAGACCGCCAAGATGTACCGCGGCGGCGCCATCTGCCTCACGGTGCACTTCAAGCCGCTGTGGGCCAAGAACAGGCGCGTGCGCGCTGCCGCCCACATGGGCAGCTGCAAGCCTCTGTGCTGCCAGACTTGTGTTGCCTTGAAGGCTGGTATTCAGAGGTGTCGCCCCGCTTGTGAGCTTAGCAGACTTATGCCACATGCAGCAGCCCTGCATCGGCCGCTGCCTCTTATTGCACGCCTGGACCTTGTCTGCTGCAGTCTGGACCCGCACCCGTCCTGCTGGTGGGCGCCCTAACGGGCAGCCCTGCCCGCGCAGCCCGCACTTTGGAGTCGCGCACGCCTTATGCTTGGGCCTGGCGCCGTGGATGGCAGCAGAGATTCCGCACCTGGTAGATACAGGCGTAATTGCTGCCAAGGCGTGAGGCCTCCCAGCCGGTGCGTGAGAGGTCAGCATGTCATGGTCATTGCCTGTGCTGGGGTCGCGGCCGCCATGCGGGTCTGCTACAGGTATGCATAGCCCGGCATGATGCATAGCCTGGCATATTGGCTGTCTCTGCATGCCCTTGCAGCAGGGCCGCGCGGTTACAGCCACGAGGGTTTGTCTGCCGTGTTGTCGGGAATTGTGGCAGACATGCCGGCACAAGACTTGGGCAGTGGACGCATATGAGTTGGCAGACCGTGGTGGCAAGCAGAACGCTTGCTGAGCTGCGCTGAACCTGCAATCCTCTTCTGCGCTGCCTACCTGACACGCACCAAATTGTTTCAGGACTGGGCGCCTGCTTATACCATTCAGTGTGTCAGACATGCGTATGGGCTTCACAGTTGACAGGACCGTGTACCTGGAGAAGCATATACGTGCATGTCGGCCGCATTGCAGGCAGTGAGGACAACACCACTCGCATGTTAAACGCCATGATACACTACAAGCATTGCAGCGCACAATTCAGAGCACTAGGCCCTGCGGCTGGTAGACGAAGCTCCCAGTGCATCAACACTGACCAGGCACGCCTATGCAGCGGCGGCACCATTTAATACTTTACAGGCCAACCAGCCCCGGGGCTTGGCAGCCCTGACAAATTGCCAATTGATGCACAGCAGGGGCCGCGCGTCAGGGGGCGGCCGGGCTGGCGGCCTCCTCCGGGCAAAAGTGGCTCTGGCAGCACTGACAAATCGCGAGCGAGGGCAGCAGGGGCCGCATTTCCGCATTTCAGGGGGCGGCCGGGCCGGCGGCCTCCTCCAGGCGGAAGTGGCCCTGGCGCGGGTCGGCCGCCGCGCAGCGCAGCCGCAGCCGCTCGCCGACCGCGGCGGGCCGGTTGATGACGACGACCGTCTCGATGCCCAGCTCGCGTAGGCGCACGAGCGCCACGCCCGTCTCCTGCGCGCCGCAGCGCGCGCGTCGCGCGCGCTCCCGCACATAGCTGCATGATCGGATCAGAGCGGGTGCCAGCGGCGGCTGCTGCAGACCAGCGGCCGCTGCTCACGCAGAGGGCGTAGGGGGATAGAAACATCTGCGCCATGGGAGCGCTTCGCGGCAGGGTCTGTGAGGCACCAGCCACGGGCAAACCCAGCCCGCGACCCTAACCCTATACCCTAACAGGCCATGAATCCTGCGAGGCTACTAGGGCACGCCATGCCCCAAAACAAACATTGAAACACGAGGGACAGGAGCTTCATGCGATCGCGGGCACAGCAGCGCGCCTGGCGGACCCAGTACAGCAGGAGGCCGGGCCAGGTGCGGCCGGGGTCGGCCGCGGCCGCGTCGCGGAAGTAGACCGCGGTCCAGTACGCGGCCACCTCGCGCTCCAGGCCAAGCAGGCGCCGCAGCGCCGCGCTGTGCGCGTCCACGGCCGCCGCCAGCGCCGGCGCGCCCCACGGCGGCGCCGCGCCGCGCAGGTGCGCCTGCGCGGCGCGCTCGTGTCGGTGCGGGCAGGCGGGCGCCGAGCGCGCAGCGTTGCGCCGAGCGCTGAGGCGGCGGCCCGAAAACACGCAGGGCCGGCCGGCCGCCGGAGCCGCGTGCCCGAGCCCGAGCGCGCGATGTTGTGTCGATCCCTGAGGGCGGCGGCCGCGGGCCCGCGTGGGCAGGGGGGCGCCCGCGCCGCACCTTGAGCTGCCAGTGCGCGAGCAGGTCGCTGTAGCGCCGGATGGGCGACGTCACCTGCGCGTACGCGGGCACGCCGAGGCCCGCATGCGCCTGCGGCGCGTCCGCGGCTACCTGCGCACCAGGGCGTGCTCAGGCTGCGCCGCACGCGCGCTTGCGGCTGCCTCGAGCCTGCCTGCTGCTCCGCTGGCTGCCCTGGTTGAACATGTGGCGGTCCTGAGCTGTTGAGCGAGCGAGTCTCCGGCACGCACTCTGTACCCAGGTCCTCTCTGAGCACAGGTCACAGGCAGCATGCAGTGCCCTGCGCGGGCCGCGCGCCCCGCACACCTGGCCGCGCGTCATGCGCGAGCGCAGCAGCGCGTTGCGGCAGGCGCCGGCGGGCGCGGCCGCCAGCGCTGCCGCGCCCGGCGCGACCGCCGCCAGCTGGCTACGGTACGGCAGCGGCACGCCGCCGGCGGCACCTGGCGCGCGGCCCGTCACTGGTCACGCCGAGCCTGCCGGGCCGGCCGGGACGAGCAGGCGCGGCTCGCCAACAGGCCGACCGAGAGCGTGACCCGCCGCACAGCGTGCCAGCTGTGCACGAGCCGCACGGGCAGACCGCAGGCATCAACTCCTGTCAGCAATGTCAGCAAAGCGCAGCCACTCAGCGAGGTCCCCGCGCCGTGTACGGGGCCGGCTGGCCGGCAGGGCCACCCCATTGCGCCCGGGGTCTGCCAGCCGCTTTCAGGGCCTGCCGGCCGCCTGCAGCGCGCACCGAGCGTGGCGGCCGCCTCGTTGGCCAGGATCATCATCTCGGTGACCAGCTGCTGCGCGCGCGAGCGGCCGCCGGCGCTGGCGGCGCCGGCGCCGCCGCTGATCGTGACTACCGGCGCCGGCCCCGCCGCGCCGGCCACGCACACGACCGCGTCGCCCGAGTCGAACACGCTGGCGCCGCGCGCCTCGCGCCAGCGCCGCCGCGCCTCCGCCGCCTGGCGCGCCGCGCAGACACTTCATGGCCAAACAGAGACGCAGCCCACGCAGCGCAGCGCAGCGGCCCGCGATCGATCGAAGTCGCGTCGGCGCGGCGCGGGCCGACAGGGCGGCGCTGGCCGCCGCGCAGGCCCGCCGGCGCCAGCCCCGGGACGCGCTTGCGCACGGAGCAAGCGCGCTCCCATCTGGGGCAGCTCTGCCTGCTGCAGACGCGCTTCTGACAGTCGGCCAGCCAGGCGGCCGGCACGCAGCCGACAGCCATGTCACACACAGTCTGAGCCGTGCGGCGCCGCGCCCGCGCGCGCGTGAGGGCCGCGCCTGCTTACGCACAGGGGTGGGGTAGGGTTACGATCAGGTAGGGCCGCGCCTGCATGAGCAGGTGCAGGCTGCCGGGCGCGGCCGCCAGGCGGCCCGCTGCGTCCGCGGCGTCCACCTCGGCGTAGCTCATCCGCGCGGCAACGCGCACGGTCGCCGGCGCGGCCGCCGCGGCGGTCAGCGCGCCGTCGGGCGCCAGCTCGGCGCTGATGGCGAGCGCGGGCGTGGCCTCACCCGCGCGCAGGCTGAACGCGCCCTCCGCAAGCGCGCGCGGGAACATGTACACCGGGCCTGCGCGCGCGGGTTAGGGTATAGGGCTGGCAGGCGGTGCAGGGAGAGCAGGGAGTGCAGGGAGTGCAGGGAGTGCAGGGAGTGCAGGGCGTGCGCGTGCAGCCGGCCGCCGCGCACGGGTGCCGCGCACGGCCGGCGCGGCGCGGGGCGGCAGGTGCTGCGGGCGGCCGGCGCGTGGGGTGGCTGAGCTTGCAGCCAGCGCTCCGCTGCGGAATACGCACGCAAGCCCTGCCCGGGGGCTCGAGAGTGGCGCCATGCTTGCTGCCTCTGAGCGGAGCTCCGTGTGCCCTTTCGCGGACAGTCAAAGCGCGCACGCGAGCGGCGTCGCCGAGCTGACCGCGGCGCCCGACTCAGCGGCGCGCCTGTGGGCAAGTAGAGCGTGGACGCGCGGCGCGCGGCCTCCTCCGCCAGCGGCGTCCCGGGCTGCACCCAGCGGCTGGGGTCGGCGATGAGCACCCACAGCCGCACGCCGCCACCCGGCAGCTCCTCCGCGGCCAGCCCGTCATCAATCTCTGCCGCGCGTAAACGCGCGCCGGGCTCGCCACCATGGCCACACCATGGGTGTACATAGATGGACTACCTCCGTGGCAGTCGTGCATGCCCGGCCTACTGTCAAGTGAACGATGTGCACTTCCTCAGCACATGCTAAGCGCCGGTCACCCCGCACAGGCGCACGCGCCGGCCGCCAACCGCCGGCCGCGCGGTGGGCGCCGCCACAGTCATGCAACCACGCCCCGAAGCGCGCACGCTCCCCCACAGCCTTACCCTATACCCTAACCCTAAACGTGACCTAACCTTCACCTAACACCCGCGCTCGGCGCCGCGGGGCGCGCGCGCCCTGCGTGCTCGGGTCGTCGATGGTGACCACCGCCTGGTGCCGCAGGTCCAGGCGCGCGGCCGCGTCCGCGTCCGGCGGCGGGTCGGCCAGCAGCGCGGCCGCCGCGGCCTCCAGCGCGGGCGGGAAGGCCTCGCTGACGCGCGCGCGGCGCAGGCCCAAGTGCTCGTGCGGGCCCCAGGCGCCGAGGGCGCCGAGCGCCTCGGTCGCGCCGCCCGTGCCCAGGGAGTGGCCCAGCGCCTGCCGCGCAGGCGCCGCGCGCGTCCTCAAAAGCGCCAGCCGACGCGGCTCACAGCGGTGGGTTCGCCAGAGGCTGCAGGGCCGCCAGGCCATGTCTCGGGAAGGGGGTTTTGCCCATGCGCCGAGCGGGCAGAGCCCCCGTCGCGCGGCCGCGCCGGGCGCGCGGCCCCAGCGCTGGCAGCTCTGGCTCCCTGGCTCGGCATGCGGCAGAGCGGGGCTTGCCCTGGAGCCAGGCAGAGGCTGGGGTCCAGGGCCGCTGCCGCGCGTGTAGGCCGGGGCGCCCTCGCATGCGCAGCCACGCCCGCGGAACGCTCACGGCTTGCATCGAGCCTTGCTAGGTCACAATGTGGCACACCCTGCGACCAGACCCAGCCAGCAGGGGCACCCGCAGGAGGATCAGGACCTTGCTGGCAGGCTCGCTCGGCTGACGCGAGGGCCTGTTTGGCAGCCTGCGCTGGGCGCCTGCGCGGAGCCCCGGCCCACCTGAAGCGTGTCCATGGCCAGCGCATGCGCGCCGCAGCCTCCTTCTCGCTCGAGCGCCAGGTCCTCGAGCGCGCGCACGCGTGCTGCGTGAGGGCCCGCCAGCCACTCGGCCGGCGCCGGCTTTGCGCCGGCGGGCGTCGCGCGCGCCGCCCGCGCGGCCGCGCGGAACGCCGCGCGCTCCGCGGCCGCGGCCGCAGCAGCCTGCGCGGCCGTGGCCGCCGCCGCGACCTCCGTGGCGCTGCGCGGCACGAAAGCCGGCGGGTGCCGCGAGACCTGCGCCGACCGTCGAGCGCACTATGAGAAAAGAAAAAAATACATTCATATTCACTTTTCTTTTTCACCTCTGCGCTGTAGGTCACGCGTCCAGCATGGAACTTACGTGACGGCAGCGCCCGGCGGCGCGCCCGCGTGCACACCTGCTTGAAGTGCGAGAGGTCGGCGGCGAGCGCGCGCAGCGCGGCCAGCACAGCGCCCGGCGACGCGCTGCCGCACAGCAGCTCGGCCATGCGCTCGGCATCCAGCGGCGCGGCGCCCGCGCCGCCCGCGCGTACCTCCTCCCAGGCCGCCTGCATGCTGCCCGGGCGCGCCGCGGCCGCGATAGCCTCGGCCGCGACGCGCTCCAGGCTCGCCGGCGTGTGGCCGCCGCCGCCGGGCAGCGCGCACGCGATCTGCTGCTGCCGCAGCACCAGCGAGGCGCCGCTGCGGCGGGACCGCACCCCCTCGCATCAGCTCCATGTCATGTTAGGGTTAGGGTGAGGCGCCGATGCGGCGGGAGCGCACAGCCTCGCATCGGCTCCACTTCACACCTGCCCGCGCCTCTATGTCTGCGCACTCTGCAGAGCGCACAAACCCGCAGCAGCCCATTTGTAGCAGCCCGCCTGCGTGGTACCCCACCCATGCACACAGAGTGATGGGTGCAGCACCACGCCTAGCGCAGACGCAGCACTGCTGGCAGCCAGTGGCGCGTCTAAGTCACGGCCCTCCACTTTATGCTCACTCCCAGCGGCAGCTGCCGTACGACAAGCGGCGCCAGCAGTATGTCTGCGGCACCTTCCGGGGCGCACCGGCTGTCGGTGACCAGCCAGCGCATGTGGCTGTGCGCGCCCTGCAGCAGCGCAACGTCCAGCGCGGCGGCCTCGCCGTGGCCGCCAAACCCTGCCCTGCCCCCGTCGCCGCGCAGGAATGCCACCAGCACGCCCGGCGCAAGCGCAGGCGCCGCCATGCGCGCCGCCTGTGCAGGCACCGCCGGCACAGGCCCCGCCGGCGCGGGATCCTGCAAGGTCCCGGCGCGCGCTGCGGCATCCTCGCCCTGCCGCGCAAACCACGGCGGCGGCGGCGGCGGCGGCGGGGGCGGCGAGGCCTCCTGGCGCCAGGGCGCGGCCTGGCTGCAGTAACGGCGCCCCTGCCCCTCCGCGGCGCCCCACTGCGCCAGCTGCGCTGCGCCGCAGCGGACCGGCTGCTGCACGCCGCGGCCGCTGGTGCTGGGCAGGTCCGCGTCTTCGGGGTCAAGCACCCTGCTGCCAAGCACGACGCCGTCACCTCTTGGCTTACACAGATGCAAGACACGCTGCCTCAGTAACGGCTGTCGCACGACTCAGGCGTGCGGCCTCTGCCTGCGTGACTCACACCGCGCATCTGCGGCCAGCGAGAGGTGGCCGGCACTACGGCAAGCCGCTTAGGGCAGCTCATGGCAGGGCGCACCTCGGTTGCCACACGCCGACTCGCAGCCCGCCCCGTACGCTCGCCACCGCCGGGACGAACTCCGCGGCCGCCGCCCGCAGCGATGACGCGGGACGGGCTGCCCGCGCGTCCGCAGTGCTTGCACCGCCGCAGCGCGCCGTGCCGGCGCCGCTCCGCAGCACGTGCGCGTACGTCGCTCCGCGCCGCTGCGCAGCCTCGCTCTCCGTGCTGCGGGAGCGCAGGACGGGACCAGCTGCAGCGCTGCCTGGTCTGCTTGCGGCCTCAGCGGCTGCACTGTGCGAGCAGTGCTTGGCGCCGCGTGCTGCGCCGGGCAGGCCGGCAAGCGCTGCTGCGGGCGCGAGGGGCGAGGCTCGACTCAGGGAGGCCCCATGCGTGTTCAGCACGCCGGACGGCGCAAAGGAGGTCATGCCGCAGGTGTCCGGGCTGCCGCCGCCGCCCAGGCCGCCACTGCTCAGGAGCCTGCGCAGGCCAGCAAAGCGGCGGCGCATCGAGCCTCGGCCACCGCTCCCTGTCAGCCACAGCGTGCCGGGGGCACCGTGTTGGAAGGCCACCACCTACAACTTTTACTTCTGAGGTTTGTAAGAATGTTCTTGGAACACCTTGGTTGTTTGGAGATCGGTGAATTGATTGACTGAAGGCGATCAGGCAGAGCAGTAAGGCAGCCAGGGCGCTACAGCATGCACATAGCAGAGCGAGCTGCAGATGCCGACTACTTCTTCACACGGCGTCAGAGCGAACAGATGTGAGCAAACAGAGCGAACAGTGAACCGCGATGAGTGAACTGCAAACAGCAAACAGCGAACAGCGCAGAGAACGCTTTTCAGAACAGTAAACAGAGACAGCGAGGAGACAGCAAGCAGAGCGAAACAGACACCCACACACATTCACCCAGGGTAAGACCTTGATAACAGACGATGGTTGACGCCCTCTGCACCGTCCTGCCCTCAGGCAGCAAGTGCAAGGGCACCGAAGGGGCAGCCGCATTGACCCCAATACAATTTGTCATCCTGACTAGCACGCGCAGGCAGCATGCACTGATGCCGAAAATGCCGCCCCAGGTCCTGCAGTCGGCCTGCAATTTTCAAAGCTCAAAGCACTTCAGGCAGGGCGCCGCCCTCGCGATGAATTAACCCTCCCAACCTGACATATTTGACCAGCCCACACAGGGGTATGGCGTCTGCGCTGAACAGCCGCTCCAGGCCGGCCCAAATGCCGTGCATGCACTTGAGCAGGCCCAAAACGCTTAGGGCGGCAGCGGGTGTCGACCAACCAGTGGCCATGCAGCACAGCCGCGTGCCTGGTAAGGCCTTGTACATGGGCAGTCCCGCCGGCCATTGCGCAGGGCTCTCCTAGCAAGTCACGCAGCGCGCAGTGCTGCGCAGGAGGGATACCCAGCGAGCAGCCCAGGGGCCTGTTGGCGCACTTGTGCGTGCGTGTCCGCGCGGGCCCAAGGCCAGCGCAGCGCCCACCCACCGCCTGGGCTGTGTCACGGGAGCAGCGCGGGAGCTGACCCTGGGCAAAGGAGAAGGGCCCTTGAATGCACGCCATGTAAGTGGTCGCGCAGTGTTGACGGTGCTGCCACTTGCGTGCCTCACTGCCCGGCACGTCAAGGCCCCGGCAAATGGCACACGTCATGGCAATGCGTATGCAGTGTTGGCCGTGCTGCCACTGGCAGTACTCGATGCCTGGCACGTCAAGAGCCCCGCCAGCGGCGCATGCCCCCTTTCCCTGACATGCACGCCAGGAACTGGCGCATAAAAATGCAGCAGCCCTGTGTGCCCACGGCTACATCTTTGGCGGGTGGTTTTCACGGTGCCCCGCTTGCATATTCACGCACACCCATGCGTTGGCGCCACGCCTGCCGGCGGCCTGGGCCTGCGCCTTTTGGGAGAGCAACAGCACGGGGGCTTCTTCGAAGACACCCCAATTTGGCTACCAGCCCACCTTTACCCTAGCGCAAGCCAAGGCGCCTGCAAAGTTCACAATGAATTCGGATGCATGCCCGCAGGCGCCCATGCCTGCGCGGCGGGCGACAACGACAAGCTCCGCTGGGTATCGCCCGCCGCGCACGCATGCGCGCCCGCGGCACCCTCCACATTCTGATAATCTCTCCAGCAGGCGGAGACCAGCGCCGGGCCTCCACTTCGCGCAGCCCTGGGCCCGCACTCTGTGCCAGCAGTCCGCTGGGAGGAGGCGCGGGCGCGCGCCTGCCACTCCGGGCAGCCCCTCCCAGCAAAATCGAACCCTCCCCGCTGCCCATCGTGCAGCTGGGTCGGGTGCCGCACGCCCCCGGGCTCAGCGGCACCCCTGGCCTCGCTCACTCGAGGGGCGCGCGCGGCGCCTCGGCCGACGCGTGCCGCGGGCGCTCGCCGCCGGCACCGCCCAGGTCCACGCCCGGCAGCGCCTGCATTTCGGTGCCGAGCAGGCGCTTCAAGCCGCGCTCGCCGTCATGCAGCGACACGTCGCTGAGCCCGCTGTCAACCGTGCGCATCGTGACCGTCTCGCCCGCGTCGCCATGCAGCACGGCCGGCGGCCCGAACAGGTCTGATGCGCGGTGCGGCGAGGTGAGCGCCGCGCCCGCCGTGCCGCCCTTCGTTCTGAGAACGGGCTCGCCGGCGGCCGCGCCGATGGCGAGCGCGCCGTCGGGGGCCTTGGCGGCGCCTCCGTCGGCTGCCTCGCCGTGGGCGGCCGGCTCGTCGCTGAGCGGCGGGTACGACTCCGGGTAGGGGCTCGCCTTGCGCGCATCCTCCATCGCACCCAAGATGCCTCTCACCTGGCGGACGGCCCCGCGCGCAGCCTCAGGCGCGGGGGCACTGGCCGCATAACCTGGCTTGCGCGCCATCTCCAGGCAGCAGCCCACGAGCGCTATTAGCGCCTGCATGCCGACCGCGCCAGTCTTGACGCCCATGCAAGGAATGCAAGCTTCGTGTGCAGTCAGAAACACCGCCCCGCGCGGGGGGGGGGAGGGGGGGGAGCGCGCCTCCGCGAAGCTAGGCCGCATCGAGGGCTCGCGCTGCAGGCAGCAGCCCATGAGCGCCATGAGCGCAGGCGGCGCGCGCACGCCCGGCGGCAGCGTCGGCCGCAGCGGCGCGCACTTGGCCGCCGTCAGCGCCTGCGCCCAGCTCATCTCGCCGTGCAGCCGCTTGCCGTACGCAATGCGGTGCAGCAGCGCGCCGAACGCGTACATCGCGGACGCCTGGGCGCGCGCACAGGGCGCCGGCTGAGCGCCGGGCGGCACGGCCTGCCGAGATGCACTTGGCCAGCAGAGCGCTCTCCGCGCCGGTCCCCCGCACCGCGTAAGTTCTGCAGCCCGCAAAGGCCGCGGGTTCCCCAAGCAGAGACTCGCCGGGGCAGCCAGGATAGCCAGCGGCAGCCCGCCAGCGTGCACGACGCGCACCGCAGTCAGCAGCCCCGTCCCCAACCACCGTTGACAAGGCACCATGCCACACGCTCTCTGTCCAGAGACAACTCTGGGCTGACAGGCTACCACCGTCGCTGCGGCCGTGGGAGCCACTGCCGCTCCGTCGCGCGGGCGCACCTCGGTGACCTCGTTGCGCAGCAGCGTCTCGGGCGGCAGGTGCGCGATGGTGCGGTACATGCAGATCTCCGCGCGCGTGGAGAAGTCGTTGCCCAGGTCGCGGATGCCTGGTCGGGTCACACAGACACCCCATCGCTTCGGTCAACCCATGCTCCCTTCTCCAGCACTTCCAGCGCCGCTGTTTCAATCATGTGCGCGTGACAGAAGACGCGGAGCTCTTTGCGAGGCTCTGCGCATGCCCCAGTGGGAGCGCGTGCAAGTACTCCTGCGTGCGCGTGCAGCAGGCAGCAGCCCGACACAGAATCTTGCAGGACAGAGCGACAGGCGCACCGTAGCCGCTCAGCTTGGTGACGAAGCCGCGCGGGTCCGCCTGCGCCGCGTCAGCGCGCTCAGCGCCGACCCCTGTCGCCCAGGCTCCCGTGGCGCGCTGCCGATGCGATGGCCGCTCGCTGCTGTGGGCTGTGATGAAAGCGGGCTGTCACGGCCCAACGTGTAGGGCCCGACTGCTGACACAAGCAGCGCAGCTGAGCCGATGCGGGCGCTCCTGCGGGCGCTGCTATGAGGACCTATTGCGCGGAACACGGCCACCATACCTGAGCAAGTCGTTGGCAGCCTAGGCGACACGCAGGACCTCTAAACCTTCCCTAGATCAGCGTGATCAGATAGTGCAGAGCTTGGCTGCCCCCACCGGGCGGGCTAGCTCGGCCCCACACAGTCGCAGCAGGAGAAACCCCGGGCGCGCCTGATCGGGAGAAAGGAGCACGGACACGGCGGGGAGGTCGGCGTGCACGATGCCCTTGCCATGCAGGTAGGCCATGCCATTGACAAGCTCCTGCGGGCCGCGCGAGCGGCTTCAGCCTCTGAGGCGGGCGCCTGAGCAGGCAGCTGCAGGGTTTTGCGCGAGCGCGGAAGAGGCAAGCTTGTGCGCACGCACGCACAGCACGCACAGGCCGCGCTCGCGCATGCATGCTGGGGCGGGCGGTCGTCACAGGTTCTGTGGCCCTGAACAGCGTCCTGCAAGCCCTGCACGACGGCCAGCACCTGCGCGGTGGCCAGCACGGCGGGCACGTCCAGGGCGCCGTCCGCGCTATGGAAGCGGCCGCTCTCCACCGCGTCCTGCAGCGTGCCGCCCGTGCACAGCTCCTGGATGAGCCACACCTCGCCCGACAGCCGCGTGCCCGCCCCCCCGCCGCCGTCAAAGCTGCTCGACGAGTCGTGCGCGCGTGCGCACGCGCCCGTCAGCAAGCTGCGGTCCGCGCCCGCAACCGGCCATGCCGCATTCGGCTGTGAGCTGGCGCCCTTGCTCGCGTTTGCCAGGGACCCTTTGCTGGGCACGGGTCCCAACTTTGTCAGCTTGACGGCGTCGCGGGGCCCGCCCGCGCCCGCGGCCGGCTCCTGCGCCGAGCTGGGCGCACACGGGCCGCCATGGGCCGCCGCAGCTGCTGGCTTGCCGGCAGGCGCCACGGCCGGGGCATCAGCGCCGGCGCCGGCGCCCGGCGGCGGCGCAGCAGCGGGCGCGGGTTTGACGAGGTCCAGCGACGGCCGCCCTGGCGGCAGGCAGGGCAGCGCGGGCAGCGCGAACGCGTGCGTGCGCAGCACGCAGGCAGGCGCCTCGGGGTCCTCGGACAGCCGGACCTCCGCGGGCGTGCCATCGGGGTCGCGCAGGCAGCGCCGCCCATCGGCCACGACCTGCGCGGCGTGCGAGGCCCGTCACGGCGCCAACAGCTCGCGCTGCTCTTGGCAGTCGCCGCCTCCGGTGGCCTGCGGTTGTGGAGACAGGCAGCGCTGCCCGCCCGACCGCCGCAGCGCCCGCGCCGGGAAGGACGAGGGTCGGGGCTGTGGCCCGTGGTCCAGAGCAGTACCAGGGACAACCTCTCAGCATGAACTGAGACAGCCCAGCCTATGCTGGGCACGCTGTGAGCCGCGCCGAGCGCGGGCCCGCCGCGACCATAGCGGCCGCGAGCGCGCGCCCATGCCCGGCCGCGCGGACTGAATTAGGCCTGACGGCCGCCTTGGTACTGCTGGATCAGCAGGCCTGCGCCGTGACAAGCACGAGCAACACAAGGGGCCGCAGTGGAGAGTCGCCGCGCCTTGATGGCGACAGGGCGCTTGCGGTAGACCCCGCGCCACATGCGCCCAGCCGGGCCCTGCGCCAGCGGCGCGCCCAGCTCCAGGCCCAGGAAGGGGATGGCCTTGGGCGCCAGCGCGCCGCCCGTCAACGCCGTCTCGCCCGTGCCCACGCGCGCCAGGTGCACGAACCAGAGCCGCGCGACCGGCTGGGCGGCCGGCACGTCCGGCACGAAGATTGGAATGCCGACCGGCAGCGTGTGCGCGTCCAGGACTGGCTCGCTCGCGCGCCTGCGCAGCGGCCCGGACGTGAGCGCGCGCGCGCGGGCCTGGGGTGGGAGCCGACCGCCCGCGGCTGCCGCGCCGCGCGCGGCTGCCGGGATGCAGGCCGGCGGCGCGTGCGCGCCCAGCGCAAGCTCGCTCGCGCCCGCACAGCTGGCCTGCCAGTGACGAGCGGGGCATGCAGGGCTGTGGCAATGTCGCGGGCCCGGGCGGGACGCGCACGGAACTGTGTCGGTGCCTACCTATAGGACCACATGGGTCTGGCATGCAGAGCTGCGTGAGCCCTGCACGCTGCGCGGCCGGAGGCGGGCGCTCGGGACAACTATTACCCTCACAAGAACCTCGTCGGCTCGCGGCGCATATGCGCGCAGCGCGGGCCCGCTCGACAGCACCTGCGGCGCAGGGTGCGCCCAGCGCGCGGGCGCAGCGACGGGCGCGTGGCGCACCGGAAGGTCGCTGAAAACACGCCGCGCCCGGCGCCCTTCACGGCCACGCGCGGCAGGTTGAACATCTCTCCTGCGACCAGCTCGGCCCGGTAGTCGCGCGCCGCGCAGCCGTGGCAGTCCATGACGTCCCACCAGCGCGCGGTCGTGTCGTTCGTGGACAGCCCTGCGCCACGCTGGGCGGTCGGCCGCAGTGCTGCGCAGCCGGCCTGCCGCGGCGGCGCGCCCGGCAAGGTGTGCGCATGGCGAGCGCATGCAAAGCAGCTAGGAGCCTGGCTGCGCGCGGGCGGGGCGCGCGCGCGCGCGCGCGCGCACCAACGTGCTCCGCGGCGGCCGAAGAGGCGAACAGGATGGGCCAGCCGGGCGTGTGCGTGTCGACCATGAGGATCGCGGCCTGGTACGCGGCGGCCGGGCGCAGCAGCAGGCCCGTGGCCGCGTGCGCCTTGGCCAGCGCCCAGGGCTTCTCCAGCTCGCGCACGCACAGCTCGGTCACGTTGATCAGCAGCGACGCCTCCGGCAGCGTCAGCGTGCGCGGCTCCTTGCCGACCACCGCCCTGCAGGCGCGCGCAAGCGCAGCGCCGTCACTACAGCCGCGTCGGCGCACACTCCTATTCGCTCGCACGGGTGGCAGCGCAGCCTCGCGCGCTGTCCGGCACGCAGGGCTCTGCATGTCGGCACAGAAACCTCAGCCGCAAGGTCAGCCTGCCATGCACAGCGCAGCGCTCGGCGTGGCGCGGCGCCGGCGCAGCACTGGGCGCCTCCTGGCTGCTTTTGTGGCCGCTCATGTGACCACTGGCCGCTGCTCAGGCTGGCCAGCTGTCTCTGCTGAGCGTGCTGCGTGGCAGACAAGCCGCCAGCTCCGTCTTTGTCATCAGGAAAATGCTGAGCAGGCTCACGCCGCTCGTGCAACGAAACAGGCTCACGCCGCGCTGACTGACAGCCGCGGGTGCCTTGCTTGCACGCGAGTGCCCAGCCAGGTCAGGCAGGACTGCGATCCTCACAGCACCGAGCCAACGCATGTGTCGGGAGCCTGGTCGGTTCTTGTGGCAGGCGGATGGGGGTTGCGCACAGGGCGCCAATGCGGTGTCCGGACGAAGCGACGAGCGGCGCGCCGGCGCAGAAGCGGATCTTGGGGCCCTCCGTGACATATGTCGACTCGGACACCCTGCGCAAGTCATCCTCCTCAGCAACAGCAGCGCGTCCCGCACAAACACAGCTCAGAGCAGACTTGTGCCTATGGACCTGCCCTGGCACACACAGCCTCGCCAAGCTCTGAGTCGCTCACCCAGGCGCGCCGTGGCCACCAACAGCTTGCTGCGGAAGCTTTCTGCTGCGCAGCCAGCCGTCTGCAGCAGCATGTCCTAGTGCTGAACAGTGTGATGCGCGCCCGCCCCCAGCCCAAAGCCCGGGCCGCCGTGCCTGGCATCGATGGTGGTGTTGTTGATGACAAGCATGCGGTGCATGGCCGGGCTGCACGTCCACAGGCTGAGGCTGTTCTGCCAGCCATGGATCTCGCCCACGCCGCACAGCGGCCCCACAGCCGAGAAGAGCTTGACGCCCTTGCGGCCTTCCAGGATGGCGAGCCAGGAGCTGCCTGTGTCCAGCGCCGTCGCCAGGGTTTGCAGGTATTTTCCTGCGCGGCCGCGCATGTGATCAGCCAGTGAGCCCTGGCCCCACAACGCCATATGCGGCGCGGCGCAGCAAGCGTGGGCGAGGGGCGGACCCAGGCGCGGGTCTGCCTGGGTGAGACCCAGCTCGGTGACAGTTTGAAGGGAGTCCTCGAAGAAGGGAGGGCACGGTGGCAGCGTCCTCAGGCGCCGCGGCACGCGCTTGGTCGGCGCGGCCTCCTTCTCCTTGGGCGCCTGCGAGTTGCAGTATCAGCAGGGGCTCCTTTCAGCTGCCCGAAGCGTTGGCATTGCGAGACGCCCAGCCTGCACGCACCACTTTGGCTTTCAGAGACGCCTTCCTGCTGAGCGGGGGCTTCTCGAGGGACTTGGACTTCTTGATGGCGACGGGCTTTTTGACGTCCTCAACAACATCTTCGCGGCTGCGGACGCAGCTTAAGGCGGATCCCATCCGAGTGGAACCCAAGCGGCGTCCGAGAGAAACGTGGAACGCTGGTGAAAGCTCTTCTATGTCCTGTGCCGGTGCACCACGAAGCCGAGATTGAGCGCGTACGCCCGATTGTATCTGACCTTGACCTAGGCAGTTGCTAGGGCGCACGGGGCGATCACATGTTCAGATACGCGAGGACAGTAACAAGAAGATCCGTGTTCCATGCTGTTCGGCCGGCTCTCGGTCATGGCTGTGGGTCCGCCGCAATAGGTGGATAGGGACGCGTGCAAAGTCAGACAGGTGTCTATACTATACCAGCCAGTATGAAATCACTCTGTTCGTGCGGCAGGGCCTCGCCAAGCCAAGTTCAGGGCAGGTGGCAGCGCCAGGCACCATACGCTGCGCTTTAAGCATCGTGTCCAGGGCACGGGCGAAATAAGTCTATCTGGAAAGCTGCTTGGCACCGTTTAAACCTTGCACGTGCAGCCAAGGGCCTAGTAAAATGGGAGCAAGAGGGCTGGACCGCGCAATCTACGTCGAAAAGTGACTGCTCGAGAAGCAGACAAGTAGTCCATCAACATCTGGTACAGTGGCCTGGTGTGCATGCATTGCATTCCCACCGCGTGCGTCGGACGCAAGTCTCACTACGGCTAGCAAGCACATTCAATAACTGGAGTATTGCCAAGGCTTTACTCAGAGCGCCCTCACAAGCAACAAGCAACAATGGCCGGCCGCGGCCGAGGCCGCGGCCGCGGCCCAGCCATCCTCCCCTTCACAGACGAGGAGACCGGCAAGCGCGTGTCGCTGGACGTTGACGCACCGCCCAAGCTCTTCCCAGTCAGCCCCAAATTCCTGTTGTGCATCTTGCTGCTCAGCTGACTGCTGGCATAAAGCTGCCAATACATGGTACAGCTGGCTGAGCCCGGGCCTTGTGCTATCTCGCCCGCAGGACCTGGAGCTGCCGGAGGTGACTGAAGGCACTGAGCAGGAGAAGGCCTTGATGGTGAGCTGCACCCGCAGTGTTTCGCTCACTGCTCTTCGACGCACAACATGCGCAGCAGCTTGATATAGCATAGTTCTCGCTCGTGGCCTCTGCGTGCGGGCCAAGGAGGTTCCTAGCACACGTGAGGGACGACGAGGTTTGGTTCTACTCTGCGCCGCCGCAGGTCGTGTGGCAGAAGCTGCTCAACGCGACGCGCGCCCTGCCGTACTACCTGCGCCTGGATGCGGCGCAAGCCAGTGCGCACCCACCTAGCCTGTCGCGCACCAAGGTGATCACAGCAGCCAACACGCGTGCAGAGCAGCACACCCAGGCTCTGTGGGCGCCTGTGTGCAGCCGGCATGCGCGCGGGCGACGTCGAGCCGCCGCCGGCGCCGCCGGCCACAGCCAGCGGGCGGAGCGGGGCGCTGGAGCAGGTCCTGACGCTGCACCCGAGCACCTTCCCCGAGGAGCTGTACAGCCGCACGCAGCGGCGGTGCGCTCGCGCGCTCCCGCCCCGCACGTGCCCTCAGCGCGCATGCCGCCGCCGGGCCCTGTGCAGAGCGTGCGGAGCATCCAGCGGGCCTACAGTGACCGCAGTTGTGGTGAGCTGTCATGCAGTGCATGCTCAGACATGGTACAAGTGCCACAGCTCTGGCACATGGCCAAAGTGAGATAGGTGTGCCCATGCGGTGGGGGCAGGCAGTCAGAGCGCGCGTCCGTGGCGCAAGCCTTCGGCGACAGGGACAAGGACCTGGGTGCGCCGCTCGATGCGCTGCGCAGCAAGGCGCTGTGCTACGCAGCCAGCCACATCTGGGCCGCACACGGTGGCGGCACAGTTCCAGCGAGCAGTTGGTGTGAAGCAGCAGAGTTACATGTCTCAGCAGCAGACTACGAGACGCACGCCCACCGGCTTGTAGCTCCGACCCGCCACCATGCTCTTGAGGCCATACGATGTCCTGTGACAAGCTAGTGTGCCACTTGTGTCACTGCATTTGACGCGATGCGTCGTGCAGGTGCCGACTTCTTTGAGCGCTTTGACCGACTGGACCGGGCGGCTGGGGATGAGGACGGCGAGGCGGGCCCTGGCGGCGGTGCCGGCGGGGCCGCCGCTGGCGCCGGCGCCGGCCGGGGCGTGGAGGGGCGCGACGGCGCCGCGCCGCGCAAGCCGGGCGGCGGGGAGGATGAGGAAGAGGAGGAGGGCGGCGAGGCTGAGGAGGAGGAGGCCGTCTTTGAGGAGGATGACGACTATCTGCAGGCGCGCGCCTGGTCCCAGCGCGCTGCGCATGCTGGAGCACATGGGACTGTTGTGCTGCAGCAGCTGGCTCTGAGACATGGCTGCGATTCAATGACAGTGCAAACTTGTTCGGCGCCTTGCCCCACCAGGATGCTCTAGGTGTAGGGTCAGCGCTCGGTGCCGGCACTTTGCACAGGTTGGTCTGTAGCGCGTGCCCAGCTGAGCGTGCGTCGCTGGCTGCACAGGGCAACCAGTATGATGATGATGAGGAGTATGAGGACCTGGACGATGGCGGCGAGGAGGGCCCGACGTACTGACGTGCCCTTGACGCCAAGGCGCCTGGCAAGAAGGCTTGCCCGATAGCACTGTGGTGGCTACAGCTCCATGATTTGCCACTGCCTGGCGAGCAGGTTGCCATGGGCATATGATTTCTGTGGTGTGGACAGGGTGTGGAACTGAATGCGAGTTTGTGGTGCTTCTGCTTGGGGCAGCATGATATCCTTGCTGCACAGCAGGCAGGTCTCTGCCTGTAAGGTTCTAGACAGGCAAAGCAACAATACACTTGTGCCTGCCCAGGTCTGTGGCCAGCACGCGTGTAACTTGAAGCGAGACATGGGGGCCTGTGCAGGTCTGCCAGGCTTGTGCATTGCGTTTCTTTGACAGGCGGGGCACCGGGCTACCCCTTGCGCTTGGCGCCTGCTGCCGGGCGCGCGCGCTTGGCCGGCCTGCCCGGGGCTGCCAGCTTGGCGCGGCGTCTCACAACAGGGTCGGCGCGGCTTGCGCTGGCCATGGCGGCTGTGGGCACCTCACAGTCATCATCGGACCACTCTGGTGCGTCGCCGGCGTCACCTGCGGGTGGGTGGGTTGCGTACGCCAAAACTGCCGTTGTGGTCGAGATGCTGTCCAACAGCGTCACCCAGCTGCAGGCTTTCATCCGGCTGCAGGCAAGGCCTGCGGCTGGCCAGCTAGATGGCCAGAGCGGCTCTGCACCGCATGCATGTGCGGCCGCCGCCTCAGGGGCCGTGCCTGGTGCTGCGGAAGGCGCGCATGCGAGCGCCCACCGCTTTCAGCGCGAGGGTGTGGGCGGGGCACACCTGCTGCATCTGCGGCGGGCGTCGCCCTGAGGAAGTGTGCGAACCGCGCCTCCACCAGCGCCGTGCCAGCTTGCGCACCTGGCAGACAGTGTCGCTGTGAGCCCGCATGTGCATACAACGCCTTCACGCCTTGCTGAAGGGCTGATGGGCGAGCGGCGCTGGCCAGAAGGAGCGACAGGGCTGCTGCCGCGCGTGCATGCATGCATGTAGGCCGAAGCAGATAAAAGAGGTTCACCTGAGGTCTTGACGTGGAGCAGGAGCAGGGTGGTGGCAGCCGGCAGGTGCTCCGTCTTGTGTATTGCTCCTGCATGACAGTCATGGTCGTACCCGCATGCCTGCCAATTCGCCCTGGCACTCTTGGGTGAACGCGCTGCCAGGTGGAAGCACAGCTATGACGCTCAATGCGGTCGTTGCGTTGCTCTATCATTTGTGTCAAATGCGGCCTTGTGGCAACCAGCACGTTGCACACCTTTCAGGTCCAGGCTTGTGCCCATGGGGCCGCTCGTGGCCACGCGCCCGATCACGCCGGAGTCGCCGTCAAAGCATGTATCGTTCAAGCTGTGCTGCAGCTCCACGATCATACACTTCTCGGGCCCGGGCTGTGCAGCCGCCCTGCTCATCACCAGAGGCACCTCCTGTGCATGGCTTCTGTTGCTGAGGTGGCAGTATGCAGTGATGACCCTGCTCATCAGACTGCTCATGTGCACAGCTCTGCACCAGGATGCGCAAGCAAGCACCGGAGCACAGTCAGCGCTGGCATGCATGTGCTTGCACGTACGTCAACTCGGAATGCGCAGGCAGAGTTGGTCCATGCGGATTGTGCATGCATGCACGCACCCGAGGCATGGTTAGCAGCTTGGCCTTTCCGCCTGCTGCTCGGTCAGCAGCAGTGATTGTGCCCTGCACGGAACGAGCCACAACAGATTAAAGCGCATGCATCAGCCCCCAACTCCTCATGTCAGGCCCGCCAGCCAGCGCGGAGCAGACAACATGTCCTGACAAGATGCATGCCAGGTAACTGCTTAGCATCATCAAAAGCCCCTTCAGTCTCAAGGTAAGGTGTGCTGCGGCCGCAGCCTTGTGCGCTTCCCTCCTTCACTGCATCAGCCGCCTGCGGCACGACAGGCAGCTGCGGCTTAGCGTTAGCTGTGCGCCATTGTGCGCCGGCCTTACCCTGCAATGTTGCATCCACTTTGATATCCACGCAAAGCCTGATTGCCTGCATGCATGACCTCCATAGCATGCAAAGTGGGCTTTCATGCCGTTTGTGGGGTGCAAGCAGCAGCAGACGGGGCCTTCTCCTGTACTGCGACACTGGGGTCTGCTCCCAGGCGGCCGCAGCCCTGCTGGTTCTCCTTGCCGCTGTTTGTGAGCGGCAGTTGGCGACAGGGGTGCCCTGGCAAGCAAGGTGCGCGCACATGTTGTTGGGCTGCTTTTGCCTGGGTGTGCGATTCCCTGTCAACTGGCAGCAGAGCCGCGCACTGCACTGCAGCGCACTGTACAGAACTGCCAACCCATACAAGGACGACTTGCTGATCTAGTAACTTCACGATCCCGCACAGCAACACCGCTACATCTCATACGCGCTTATTGGCGCGAAGTGCAAGGCACTGGCTGAGGCTGAGGCTGAGGGCTGTGCACTGCACGCACCAGGAGCTAGCGGCAGTGTGGTGCACTTGCCTGGGTCGGACGGAGGCACCGGCAACTGCAGGGCTGCTGCACTACGCTTCTTCGACACATATGTTTTCATCTGACAAGCTGGTGTGGCTTTACGGGGGCAGCACTCGCACTTGCTCCTGCTTGGCTCTGCATGTGGAAAGAAGTGTGCCAACCCAAGGCAGATATCATCATTGTGAGGCTCATCATGCGACTGCGTTGCTACCTGCTCAAGCGCTAAATGTCAAATTCTAGTTACATGCGACAGTAGTCGGCGTGCAAGTCGCAGCACATGCGGCCCTGCTACCTGCAACCTGTACGCCTGGGGTCACTGCGCTTAGCGGTGCCAGCTATGGTGCTACGTCGGAACGCGACACGCAGACAAGCTGCGTGGGAGCCGGAAGTGCAAGAGCGACAACCAATCTGGTCCACAAGCGAGCCAAGGGGCTCCATTTGTGCGCCAGCAGCCAAAGACGCAGGCCAAGAGAAGCACAGCCACTCACCCGATAAAACGCTGCGGGTCATGTATTCTTGCCGCCTAGTCCTGACACATGCATCACAGTATGCTGCTGCAGCGCACTGCAACACGCCCTCCCTGAGACCATGCCCGGCACCCCGCAAGCATGGCATGCCCCCGAGGTCACCGGGCGTGCATGGCGTGCACCCGCGCGCGTCCGCGCGTCCACCGATGCTGCCCATGCTCACGGCCGCAAGCTTAGGCCGCGGCTCACAGCAGACTCACCCATGCGCTGTCCTGAGACTGCACCCCTCCCTTGACACTCGGCCGTGTTTCTCCAGCCCCAGCCGACACCCCAGAGTCAAATCATAAGCTGTGGAGCCCCCGCCACAGCCAGGGACAAGGGCAAGTGTTGACGTCACAAATGCAAGCAGCAGCAGCCCTAGCCTGTTGGGCTTCAAACAAGGCTCTTGCCGCAGCTTTATGACAAAATGCGGCTATGTTATGTAAGCCGCATTACCACGCCTACAACCAAGCGCTGCGCCTCAAGACATGACCACAGAACCCTCGCCGCTGGGCGCGCGCAGCGCCAGGCGCACCCCGGGCACGGCGTTTTGCCGCGCGCCCCCAGCACAGCCGGCGGCCTGCGGGGCGCCCGCCCGCCGGCAGCGCCCTGGCCAGCGCCTCAGCCCCCGCTTCAGGCCCTGGCTAGGGCCTCAACCCCGCTTCAGGAAGGGGTCCAGCGGCTTGCCGAGCGCGTACACGATGTAGCCGATGTCGCGCAGCTTGGCATGGTCCAGGATGTTGCGGCCGTCAAACACGAACGCCGGCTTCATCATGGACGCGTAGATGCGCTCATAGTCCAGCTTCTTGAACTCGTCCCACTCGGTCAGGATCGCGATGCCGTGCGCGCCCTCGCACGCCTGCGGGCGCGGCGGCGCCGCAGCGTCGGCCTCGCTGGCAAGCGCAGGCGCGCGCAGGGGCGCGCCGCACGGGCGCAGGCTACACGGGGATGACATTGTGACAAGGGTCTTCAAGCACCGCTGCAGGCGGTAGGGAGGGGCACGGCGCCGGCGACTGCGCGTCTGCAGCGGCAGCTGCTCGAGCGCGCGGCGCGCGAAGCAGCCCGCCCGCG
>JAABUV010000216.1_pt1 | contig 86522 bp, 29 predicted proteins | sample 5559971 | NCBI WGS metagenome assembly JAABUV01 (sample SAMN10711881, study PRJNA513362) | rock metagenome | isolation source: Antarctica rocks | place: Antarctica: Victoria Land, Knobhead nord | collected 2015-12-19 | reverse complement strand
GCGGATAGAGCACTTATAATCATGATCGTCGCAACGTATCCTTGGACGTAAAGTTCGTCAAAACAACGATAAGCATGAAGCCTGTTTTCATATAGCACGGCCGTCATGGAAACCAATTCCTCGTTCGTCATATGTCTTGCTTGGATGACGGGCCCAAATTGACAAGCAAAATGGAAGAGTTCTCCGGCGGGTATTCCTGAATCTCGAACAAGCACATAGGTGAATCTAGGTGTTGATAAATGTCGACCTGGCAACGAGTAGTTGGTCGGAATGAAAGCATCGCCCCAGGTAGGAGTGGCCCAACCTGTAGGCGGAGCACTTCCGAGGTCCGTGCATTTACCGTCGCTGTTACGCTTCCACCAATAGTCTGGAACACTGTGGTTTTCGGCTTTGCTGGTGAAGCCTGCAGGTAGGTTAGATGTTGCTGCCAGGAACATCATTACAGACTTACTTTCGGTGGAATCCATTGTACTATGGAGTACAGGATGACAGTAGAATAGACTTACTCTTAAATAGCCTCGCCCCTGAGTAGTCTTAGCATCTCGAAGCCCGTGAAGTTTCTGGCCTTACCCTGATTTCGAGACGTGTCCTCCCTGCTACGACAGCAGCCAAAGCACATTATGAGATAGAAATCGATGAGGACTAGCTTACCTTTTATTCATAGTACATCACTCCGTTTCCTGGCGGACCGGCTCTTCCCCCCGTAAATCTCAAAGCTTATAAGACATCCGGTAACGCCTTGGGCTTCCTACTAACGGTAGTGGCTATATTCAGAAGAAGCTAGGTTGCGAAGGTGCAAATTTGGAGTGCAGATCCATGACTCTCTTCCCCTGTAGTGCAACGCCATGGAGGCCGCCAACATGCAGGTACTGTCACATCTCAATGCGCCGATACGGACACTAAGACATCCTCTTTTTCAATGGTGAGACATCTATCCTAGGGAGAACCAGCATCCCTGCTACGCAAAAGCGACACAATCGCTCATCATTATAGATCGATTTTTGGTTGCCTTTAATCTTCCACATCCAACCGTCATCGATCCGAACTCTCCCACTCATCGTACTAGCAAACCCAGTCTCTTCCCAAACTCCTCAAGGCCCCAGGTACCGCCGCGAAACTGGCTCCTGCCTATTGCTCTCGACTACTGTGCCGACCTCTTCTCTCCTTTTCAACCCTGATCCATCACTGAGGTTCTGCTTGAAGGTCGTACAACCTACTGACTCCTCCATGGCGGATGAAGAACCCAGGACTAGTAAATTGAGCAATACCAAAGCGCTCAGTCTACATGTCCTGGCCACTTATCAGTATGGCTGGGACCGTCAATGAGAGGAAAGCGCAGGAAGCTGACGAATTTTCAGATCGAGGAAGCGGCAACGTCAGAAATTGTCTGGGCAGCAACGGCTCTCGGCTGCACGAAGGCGATTGTTCCTGCTGGGCATTAAGACCAAATTCGAAGGCGCCTTCGGATATCCATTGTGGAGGTATGAAGTTGGATATTTGGCTGATCTACTGAAGATCGAGAGACCGAAGGAGCAGGAGAAAGCTGAAGATGAACCCAGTAATAAGGGAGACGAAGAAACGGAGAAGGTCGTACAGTGGTTAGCAGCACAATGGCAGTCTGTGGTCAAGATCCTCGGGCAGATAGAGCCCAATGTCCAGTGGGCCAACGACTACTAGGTGAAGCAGAAGGGATATAACCGTCATAAGGTAGATTTACAGACTGTACAGTAAGTAGTAGTGATGGTTTAGCAGTGACGGCAAAATGACTTCGTGCATGTCGAGACAATGAAGTGGCGTTGCACTATGCAGGTCAATTGAGCTTGGTGGACCAAGAAGGGTCGGCAGGATTCGGTTTATCCCTGGCGTGATTCGAAATGAAGAGCTCTATTTTCGTCGTGGCTTAAGGTCACCCGCAGGACCCCCTGACCGTCCCCTTAGCCAAAATAATATTAGAAGCCAAGACCCAAGATATACAAGACTTCTTAAATCTCTTTGCGTCAGCTCTACATTCTCGAATGTCATCCTTTATTGTCCTAGCGAAACATCTCCATCGCAGTCCCGAATATGTCTAATGGGCAAGGATTTCAGTCTCACGTGGAAGTAGAGACAAGCCCTGGTCACTACCTCGCGCTTGTTGTCAATATTTCTGCCCTCGACCGTCTTCCTTCAAGATGCCGTCCTGTAGCTCCTTGGTTCAACACTCCTTCGTGCCACGCAACTCTAGAAGCTAGCCAGCCGTTAGCCTGCGTGCAGCTGTTTCCGGACGGAGAAGGCATTCCGTTGTACCGAGCGTCTATAAAGATGCCCATCACGAGCTATTTGCCCCCTATTTTCACCGTAAACTTCTGGAGAATTTCGGGTGGGAGCTCAGCCAAGGGTTTCAAGATCAACGCATGGGAGGTTACACTTGGTGGAATGCTCAACGTTTGTCATCAAGCCCTTCTTTGTGGCCATTAGAACTAACGGATTGTAGCCTCAACCATTTGCCACAATTATGGAAGTCGGTCACGGCGCAATGCGGATGGACCCAGTGGCCAGCAGGTTGTTAGGAGCGCAAGTGGGATTACTCGGCATCGCAATTGTGGGACGGAATTACTCTAGTACGGCGGTCTCCAGCGTTTCCACACGCTGTACATCTCTATCAACTACTCATCAATACGTTCATGACCCCTCGAGCATTTATCAAGTTCCGAACTGAACAACTTCCCGCGCCCCCTGGCAAAGAATTCATATGCGCACAAGGAGGTATTGTCCAAGAGAAGGCTCGAGACTCTTGTTGACGAGGTTCCCTGGGGACGAAACTCTATCTAGGCCTCCTCTCTTCTTCTTCACGCTTGGCGAATGCTGTGGCCCTTTGGGAACTACGTACTTTCCACCATGGCGAAGCCCACTGTTTTCCTCGTAACAGAAGTTGCGACACTTCATCAGCGCCCGCTCTTCAGCTTGGTTTGGCCAACATCATTACCGGAACAGACAAGTACGAGCTTCACTTTCAGGAAACAAAGAAACCAAGCCCCGCTCAGATCTTCTTGGAATCATCGAGACGCAAAGTCTTTCGAATGCATGACGTTGTCATCAAGTTCGAGCCTGGCGTGGATGCTCGTGAGGCCCAAACCATGCAATTCATCAAGGAAACAACGGAGATCCACCAGCACAGGTGGACCCTTTGAATCCGAGACGGAATTCAACAACTTTCTCTTCGACAACATGATCTCCTCAATGCCATTGTTATACTCTCAATCGATATGGCAAACGATTAGGAGAGACCACGAGCTTGTTTTTAGCCATGGAGATCTGGAACTTGCATAATATTATCGTAAAAGATAGAGACATCGTCGCTCTTCTATTTCGTCGATCAAGTTCGTCTAAAGCCCGTCGAGTGAGCCACAGCTTTGAGAGTGAATCTCAGTATGCTGTATTCATCTCCTGCTGTAATTGATGGTGTGTCTCAGAGCTTCTCCCGGGGCAGGGGCGGTGTGGCGGTCGTCGAGTGCCCTTTCTCGATCGCACCTCGTCGACGCTTTTGACCACACAAATGGCTGATATTCAGACGCGACGGCAGTCATCAAGCACGGCACTCTGCAAAGCGTGAAATGTGAATCGATTTTCCCTGTAGGCAGAGGAAGTTAAGCATCAAGCATAGTCGTATATGAGAAAGCTCTGAGTCAAAGTGAGGGGTAACTTTAGACGCGTCAAGTCGTGATTAATCGCGCGGCTGGAAGATTTTCGCACTGGGATACGTGGACGTGAATGTGACGAGAAACAGTTTGAGTTCGTCTTTACTGAGATCAGCTTCAACTATTTCAATCATATTCTCAGAAAGCGGAGTCCTAGAGTCGTGAGTCGTGATGGCATTGACCAACAAGGACAGACGAACGGGCTGAATGATTAGCACCGGCAGTAGTCACGTGATAATCACACTAGTCCTAGACTAGTAAAGCCGCTCGAGGCCAGCTGACGTGACTCGGTGAGCCCCACTGCGAAGCAAAACGCCTTTGGCTCGCCTTATTTCTCATTCTTTACTATTTTTTCCTACTTGCCGCCTCAGTAATTTAAAAAGACGCATAATAACTTCTACAGCATCGACGACAATTTGCTGGCTTTGCGCACATCTCCCGGCCTTCCTCTCCAATCCCTTATTGGCGCATAATAAGTGTACTTCGCAGGTAATCCCTTTCGTCCGCGATAGCGTTTGACTTTAATATAAAAGAATCTATAGCTGATATTCCCTAGAGCCGTGCGCGAATTCCTATCCCTTCTACTATCGTGCCTGAAATCATTTATAATATCCTTCGACGTAAGATCGTACGCCATCGGACCGCTTGAACAAAGACCGAGGCTGCAAGCTGCCTGAAAGACAAGAAGCAAAAGGAGGTCATTTCCTAGACTCCTGTCCGGCTCTAGGGGGCATATGCTCGTATACGACTGCATTGAGTCCGACGTCGGCTCCTACAACTGCTTAGTATCTACATCCACCTCCTTCCCTGAGCTCGCGATTCCTCGCTGCTCGTCGGTCGGAGCCGAACGAGCCACGCTCGGCGCCGCAGACCGCAGACTAGCCCTATTTCCCACGTCATCTACGCTTCAGTGTAGCGAAAAGCGCAAATTGCCTCTGAATTATAAAGCCTTAGCAACCATCTTCTTCCGTATATCGCCTAATGACCTCCGAAACACCCTTTAGTAAACGCAAAATCATATAATCGATTCAACGCGATCTTCGAAGAGTCTCTAGCGAAACGTCTCATTAGCTCTATTCCTACCCGGCCTACTCCGTCATCACACGAGGAGGTCTACTTGTGACCTATTTTTAAAGGATGGCGACGAGGAAAAGTGGTCAAAACAAAATTAGAGACGCGGCAGTACAGCTGGTAAGCGGGCTTCCTATCTATAGAAAGTTCTGAATTATGCTGATAGCTGCCTAGACAGCTTATAAACAAAACGTCGAAATTGATTATAACGAAACGACCGGAGAAAATAAAGGGGAAGGCGCTTTCTATATGGAATCAGCGCCAAACGTCTGCGCCGTTGTAGTCGATAAGCATAGTGACGTGGGGTTCGTGTAAATCACTGGAGGAGATTTCGCAGATCAAAGAGTTAATATAGATCCTCAAAAGATAGTTGCTAGAGAAAGTCAGTTCGTCTTAGCTGAGATACGGGCTAATCAACGATGTATGATTTACGGACGTTCCATAGTTCTATATATTCGCCCTCGAACTTAAGGCAGTTAATAGCCAAATTCTAACGCCGACTTTCCCTTCTAAATAATATGGTTGAGTAGCGTACTACACGTATTATTCGCGAGGAGGATCTTAACGCTTAGCCTGTTCGATAAGCCAAATTTTACCTTAATTAACGGTAATAGGCTGAGATCGTATAACTGAAGCTGTATTGCCAGAGGCGCGTATCCTCCATGATATTCGGTTAAGAAGTCGAAAAGATCTCCTAGTTACAAATTTTATACGGTTTTAGAAGGGCCGTCTAGTCCCAGTTAGCGTAATGCAACGAATTAAAATATGAGGCCGAGTCGCCTACTTGCCTCTAGATGAATCCGGCGCAGTAACCATTATTTCGGGTCCTAAGTGCGCGAATTAGATTATTTCGGCACGCAAGAGAGTTCTAACGTACCGGTCGCCTCGCCGGTATCGCCATCCTTCTGCACACGATGAGACTAGGCGCTAGAAAGGGGTTCCAAGGAGATAATTATACCAGTACGTCGGCGCTTTTAAAGGTGTCGATGCTCTTCCGCTTGTAATAATGTCTCGCCAGACGAGTCATCTGTCCGAGAATAAGCCTCCTGTGACGACCATGTGTACGGAAATAGCAGTTGACGCACCTAAATCAGTGCTGCCTTCATCCTCTTCGCCGCCATTATGGCTGTTTGGCGCCGACGATCCTGGCGTCCGTCTCTTACTAGTACCTTCCGTGACCTCATTACTGTAGCTTCCGGAATCCACAGCGGCGGAGCGCTCCTTAATTTTCGTGCCCTTGATTATCGCCCGTTAGCTTTTCAGTTTCTTCTTAAATTTCGTAGACGCTTTTTTACTCAACCGCTTTACCAGCTCCGTGGCTTGATTAGTCTCCCGAGATTCTCCCTTTTTTTTGCTGCAAGAACGTGTATGAAAGATCAGCGTGCTTAGAAGAATATATGGGTTCTTGTAAATTAGGTAAAAGCTGTCGATCTTAACGTCTATTTATTTCATATAAGTCTCTGCGTATCAAATGTTTTAGAGAGTCATATAACTATACCAGTGACGCCGTACATTCCACCTCGTTGTGAACTTGCGTTGGCATTCTCCCTGAGGGCATAATTAGTCTCTAGAGTCGTCCTCTCCCTCTCTAAAGTCGTCCTCTGCCGACGTATCGCCATCGTCGGTAAGAGGGGTGGACGACTAGTATTCCTCTATGTATACCCATGCATTCTTAAGCTCTGTGATCAACTCCCGGATTTAGATCTGCGGGCAGTCAGCGCGGAGTCCGTTTTTAAGGGATGAGGTTGAGGACTTTATAGGCTCTGATATGTTCCCGTAGATCCTAGGGAGCTGAGAATGCTCGATCGTAGAACTGACAGATATATTCATTTATCCTGGCGCTTTTTCCGGACTTCGTGGCAGAGAGGATTGGACCTTCGCGCACGGCGGGTGGTTAAGAGGGAAGGAAGGATGATCGCGCAGTTTGGATACTATTGTTATTACTATAACTAATCAACCCCACCCCAGCTGCTGGCTGTTGCATTATTAGGGGGTGCAGAAGTGATAGTCAGACCCCCGCCAAGAGTTAGATCTTACAGGAAAGATTGTCCGCGACAGTTTAGCGATCAAGAGCTTCGTTGAGAGTTCATTCTGCGCCCTCTGCTGACCGGCCTGGCCAACATTATTCTGCAGGGTCGAATGTCCAAGGTAAGGGTTCCACTGCCCATGGTGTCGATGGGCGTTTAATGACGACTTCTAGATCCCCTTTCAATTAAGCCCCATCTCATGGCCGGCAAGGAGGATAACGACCGCCTTCTCCCATCTTTCGAAGGACTACTACATGGTGTCGGAGACACGCATAAGCTTAAGTATACGGTAATGACTATCGACCACGTGAGAGCGGGCAGTAGTGAGTAGTAGAAGACTACTCTCTCGAATATCGAGTTAGATTGTTCAAGCACGGGAACACTTGCTTGCAGTTGATGTGAGGCATCCTCGACTTAATTTCAACTAAGTACTTGCGTAATAATGTGAAACCAACCACCCGACTAAATAATGCTTTACATCACAACCTCAGAACCACCTCCATCCCCAGCAACCTCTCCTCCTACTCACATTCTTAATTTTGCTCTGCACCAGATACTCCGACGACCGGTTGGCTCCGACTTAAGAGGACCCGTTAGTTACGATTTCAGATTCGATCGTTAAGCGCTTCATATTCAACGCTAGAGGGTCTGATTTGACTGGCAACGCGAACTTCTCCGAAATATCCGGGATAGTCGAAAGCGCGTCATTATAGCTCCGGGCAGGATTGAACTTACTTTTCTAATACCGAACCAAGTCTTTATCAGGGCAATCTGGTATAGAAGTGGTATCGAGAACACAAGCAAGAAGCTGGGAGATTTTCTAACCTTCGGCGGTATTAATCCATCGGATATTATAATCTAAAATAAGCAGCTCGCATGCTCTAGTATCTCTCGCGCCTTGCTGCTTAGGGAACCTTCTAGTAGGGAATAGAAGTCTGAGAGATGGTTCGCTTTAACTTTATCCTTCCTACTAGATCTGTAAGGTTGCAGTCGTAGAAAGGACAGCAAAGCGGCCGAGCTCAACGCAACTTGAGCAGGCGTTTTCGGGAGACTGAGATATTCGACTAGCCTCCGTTACACTGCCCGCCCGTGCTCTGATATCGCCCATGCGTGGAGTGCTCTCAGAGCCCGCCCTGTGTAATCGGAGCTCCAGACGAGGAGTAAGAGGATGTTATTCTCTAATTGATTCAGAGATGGGAGTTACTCGTAAGTATGCTCACTGCTTAAATCAGTACTGATATTCCTTGGTTTAGGGCAAAAAAATTAAATACCAGAATATCTGAAGTTGCTTTATTTCTTAAAAACCAAGTTCGTTGAGTAATTACGAAGGAAGACCCTTGATAATATCAATAACTTCTCGTTTTAAAGGATACAGAATCTATACTAAGTCAGGAAAAGCAATTGGCAAGGACTCCACGAGATCAGAGATCTATTCTCCGACTGCTAAAACAGCCGTTGCGCGGATTTCATTCTGATCTGTAACTTTAATAAAGATCCTGGATCTTGAGAGGGCTCTCTATAGCGCAGGAAGGTTAGATGTTCTAAACTACTGTGGAGTAGGAGTTTAGACTTCGAAAGCATGTCTATATAAGATCAGAATATCTAATAGCGTGAGGCATATTAAGCTGGGATTAAATCTATTCTTATTTAGATTAGTCACTTCCCCGCCTGAGACGATGAGCAGCTCATGAAGCAGGGAGACCACTTGGAGTTCTATCTCTTACCGATTTCTATGCTGGAGGTGACCCGGAAGCGGACGCCAGAGAAAACGTGTGGTGCCGTCTAGAATGTGTTGATACCAATCTTTAAAGTCTCGTCGAAGAAGCTTACAGGCGACAGAGGAATCGAATTCTCCGAGCAAGTTCAGACAGAGGATAAGGGCGTTCCGAGCGAAAGAGTTTTTGACCGCAGAGGAAGACTTCTACGTACTGTCAGTAAGAAGGCCGAAAAGATTGGTGACAACGTTACCTCGAATTCAACCTAGAAGACCATAACCTCGAGTCTCGCTAGGAGCCAATTCTATTTAGTAATAGCACGGTAATACCAGGAAGCGCGGTCGTCTTTTATATGAAAGATTGCATCCAGTACGTTCCGGAGGAAACGTTGCGAGGATCTCATTGTCGATTTAGAGAAGCTATAGACATCCCTCTCGCGACCACTCGGTTCTGTCGGATTAATGCTCTCAACGGTGAAGTCAACGGATGTCTAAGGGAGCGCTTAAAGACACTGCCCATCAACGACAATAATGTCCCACGAGCCTTGGTATTCGAATCTAATATAAAAGACAGCGACCGCCTTTATCTCGAACTATTTCTAGATAGCTAAAGCATTGGTGACTATTTAGTGCGTCGAGAACCGGATAATCCTCAGAGATCCTGGCGAATGGCTGCGAAGATTCCATATCGAGATAGGAGGGAGTAAAACGACGCCCTAGTCGACGGAGAAGTGAGCAAACCAGACAGCATTGAAACAAGGACCTAATATCCTCACCTCTTCGTCTAAGTTGTAAGCGTCGCTACTAGCTTTGCTCCATCGTGGAAGACCTTCCTATTTACCAGGAAAACATTAGCTTTTGACAACCATCTCGGAGAAGAAGTTGGTACGTTTGCGATCTCACGCTCGACAACATCTTCAATGTTCGATGTGGTCGATTTCTTCCCTTTAGGAGAAGGACACGGCGCAGGAGGGACTGCATGAAACGGTTGAGGACTGTCAGGCAACGCCATAGACCAAGGGTGCGCTCCGAAAATTTGGTCGTGCATTGAAACAAGGCGTTCACCGCTTGAAAAGATAAGTGCAAACAATGCCAGCGTTTAGTAGCTACATGAAGGAGGCGAGAAAACAGGCACGAGGGGCATACGGACGGAAAGGACCATCGCTAATCAGCGATGCACTCCATATTATTGCAACCCTGCAAGGTTAGATGCCAATCTAAGAACGACAACTGACTCCTTGTGGTGTAGCCGATTCCGCGTGGAGGAGCATGCTCTGGATAGAGGAAATAACTCCAGGTGGAGCGGCAAACTCTACTACGGGTGGGGGAATTGCCTCTGGGCGGAGGATTGGACTCCAGGTGGAGGAACTGACTCTAGTGAAAGGGCTAGCTCTGGATAGGGAGTTGGCTCTGGCGCTGGCTCCGGGCCGGATGAGCTAGGCTAGCTCCCGGTGGAAGAGATAGTCTGGCTCCCGGGAGAAGAACTACGTACGTAGTACATCTGGATGGAGGAGCTGGCTCTAGGTACCTTAGAAGAATTGACTCTTCGTGAAGGGACTAGCTCCGTATGACAGCGGCAATCATGACACCGAGGGCTGACTAGCTCTCCCTACAGACGCGACAGGAGCTTCTTTGATTGGCTAAATGTTCCCCTCCTATCTAGAACAAAGACCATATACGTATTTATAGGGCCGCCCGTCGTGGAAGAATAGGTACGCAGCTCTTCGGCTTTCCGCACGAGGGCTTCCTTACCCCATGGGCATGCCCTTACGGTACCAACGGATGTGGAAAGCTCCCTTTAGTAATCTCAGCGTGGTTGTTAGCCATCTATATTAAGCTATCGTGGGGCTATACACGTCTTAATGGCGGTCACCCGATTGCAAGTTGTCTAATTTGGCTCTCCCGACCTTGGAATTTTCATAAGTGGCCGCCTTCCCCAGGGCCAATGGCAGATTCCCTTAGAAATGGTGTGGGACTCACCTTTGAGAGAATCATGTGCTCTCGGTCCTCTACAGCGTTCTGGGATTCACTTAGCTTTTTGCGAGTAGTACGGCTCACCCCGCTCGCTAGACGATTCTATCGGACCGCTCAATGGCTTCTCAAGACATTTGGTCATGAAAGCAGACATAGATATGCTAACGACCAGTACTAGCCAACCATAAAGGTGTCCTGATACTCTTCTAAACGGGTCCCTCCATCCAAGTGTTCCCAGCCCGTCCAACAAACGTCCCCTCACTTGGGGGCCGCCCTACTAGCCTTGCCCTAGTACTTGTAGTAAAGTCCTAACCTGTTTATCGATTAATGTTCTAGATGCTGAATTCCATTGGCAAAACTACCTTAATATCACCTTCGACGCTTTTTTATTTCTAGACAGAGTTTTCTTACAGCGTATATAATTTTTGCCTACTATCGTATTCTCTAGTCGTAGTTTAGGAGGCTTGACAGGCTCCGATGGGGGCATAGCAAATCGATCTTAATGGGTGGTGGAACTGTTAGAAGCTGAAGTATCTGTATAAGGATATATTCGCGGTAATGCGGTGCTCAACTTCGTATAGTAGAAGTAAAGAATAATGAGACGCAGTCGGAAGAACATATACTAATTCTTCTGTGCTCCACTTTTCTCTAACCCTAATCGGCGACAGAGTATGATCTGAGTTCTACGGCATAGCATCCCCGAAGCTAACCCTGTCTAGATGTGATATGCTCCTGAGCTTGCATCAGCCCGGGAGGGGGGGGGCGTAGGTCGATGTCTCTAATTGAGGCGCTTGTATATATAATAAGGAAGCCCGAGATACGTTATTTAAATATCCGCCGTCAATAAGACGTATATAATCCATTCTACTTCTAAGCCCAAGTTCGACTAATTCAACTCAACTATGCCTGAACGTTAAGTATATAACGAAGTTCGAGCTTAAATAGACTCTCTTATTAGGCAGGAGAAGCTGCTCCTTAAATATATAGATGAAGGAAAATCATGGAAGGAGATCGCTAAGAAGTACAACAAGGAATACGGTTGCCAAACAAGGCTAGGCGATATCAGAATCAGATGTCTAACTCTTACGACCGAAAGGTCGAAGATTACAGAGGTATAGCCTTCTAATACCTGATCTTGATGCATCGTGCCGTCTAACCATTATATAGAGGCGCGCCAAGACCTAGGATGCTAATTATAGGCTTCCGACCCTTTGTCTCTAGACATTTCTAACTGTTAGATAGCAGCCCTTGGTTGAGTCCCACGCTTCCTTAGGTATATAGCTTCCATTACAGAACGTATATAGCGAGGGATAACGTGGAAATTGTAATAGTTGTAATGTCTAGGTGGAAATGAGGATAGCGCTTATAGAATGTGGAATGACTTGTTTATGGAGCCTGCTTTATACTTTAGCCTGTGGATAGGCAGTACGAGGCTACTTGACGCAACGTTTTTCTCTTAGCCCGCCCTCGAAGGCTGTGCTGACCTATGATACGTCCCTTAGAACTACTAGTAAGTGAGCCATAGGCTAAGCCGGCTGGTATACTTTAGCGTTCCCTCGGGGGTTCAGGTATATGTAGTCGGCCTGACCCTGAATTTATATTGGAACGGCACTGCGTCTGTATCTATAAGTCCCTCCTTCCTAGTATGGAATATAGTAAACGAGTCGTCGAGAGCGGTAACGGCAATACACCCTTGAAAGGGGACGAAGTTGTCGTCTTATATCGCATGTACCGTTACGAGGAGTTAAAAGAAGAATATAAAGGAGATTTATCTGCTTTATAATAAATGGTTGAGATCTCGTACTAATTTCTATCCTTCAGACTTCATGAAGATCCAAGCTTTAAAGTCGAGATTAGTCAAGGCAAGCTTATTAAAGGTAAGTGAACTTCCAGACTACTATAAATATATTACTGCTGACATCGTCGTCGTCAAGGTCTCGAGAAAGCTCTTCTGGAGATAAAAACAGGCGAGGAGGCTGTGGTAACGTTGCTGAGGTACTTGATCCCTTTCACATCGTTCGGCGTGTACTTTTCTTTAGCCCTTTGTTGACCTCGAGCAGTCAACTCGCGTACGGTACAAAGTCGAAGATATATTACGAGATGTAAGTACAGGATCGCTAGGTAGGAAGACGCATTATTAATTACTTACCCTACCGATTAGGTTTTTCGGCGGGGATTCTCCTGAAGAGCTCCCTTTGGTTTTGTAAGTATGACTGCGATTCCCAATTTTCAAATCAAGCGGGGAATGAAGTTCCATAGTACTATTAATATATGACAGGGATATGTCTCAGCGAGAAGCTAGAGCAAGGTCGCATCATTCAAGGCGCTCTAGCGCGGTTGCCTTCTTTTCAGCCCGCTGTGCGCGGACCATTTAGATTCTGTTAGAATATTTAATATACAGCCTTATAGATTAGCCGAATAAATATAAATAGACCACTCCCTCTATAGATAATTAACAAGTCGTTCCTCCTATTCTAATAGATTTATCGCAGAGCCTCAAGACTTTATACGAAACGGATAACTAGACGGGCGGTAAACGATATTACTCTATATATCTATCTATATTATCTGCGCCGCCGGTGAAACGACGCTGCTAGTACCTATCCAGCTGATTGATTGATCGCTACTACCGAAAGTAAACTTCAATATCGATCTTCTTTTACTTCAAGTGAGAATTACTCTATATAGGCTATACCGCCATACCAAATTATCGTCTAGTCATCCTAGGACTCTTAGAATTATTGCTTACGACCTTAAGATCTTCTCCGTATATATCTAATGATCTGTTAAGTCATGGAACCATCCGATATAGACGCCAGATATTAAAGCGGACCTTTTTCTGAAGACACGGAAGAGGCGGAGATCAAGGAACTATTGCTGAGAAACTTTGCTCGCCAGTCTTTAGAGTCGCTATTCCAGCCGCTTTTCTAGTAAGAGCAGGCGTTAGTACAAAGATGCGTATTAAGGGCGCAGCTAGATCCTCTTCGTAATAGACATACCATTTCCAAGAGCCTTATCACTGAGAAACACAGCGCAGATGAAGTTTCTAGAGAGCCTCCGATTAAGGAGCTTCTTTTTGGAGTTAGTAATCCTGACTCCTTAGAACCCGAACCGGAGATGCTACTATAGCCTAAGACTCGGCTAATATCTTATAAGCAGCTTGTCGTAGAAGTTAAAGGCATCTACGCAGGTCTCGTAATGGTAGAGGTAAAATATATCTATATCGATGAACGTTAAATCACAGCCGCTTAAGAAAAGGACCTAGCTAGGAGAACTAATCTTTAGAATAACTAATGGCAGTTATTAATTGCGTTACATAAGCAGTTGCTATATAAGTATTATAATTTCTTTTTAGCCTTATAGCACCCCTCTACTAGCCCCGCGCTAAGCAGGTTAGCTGCTAAATATAGCATGCCCGCAAGAATATAGAGATATGGAATCCACGCCTTTCTAGAAGTCCTTCGATAAGGGTTGCCCGAATCGCTGGAATATATATTAGCATTTATTTATATTACCTATTTAATAATGGCTTTATTATATGAAACGGTGTCAGCGTTCGAAAATACGTGGATAGAATGTCTGGGTAAGACCCGCTTGACTGGCTTGCGTCTAGATCTGCTAATTTAAGTTATTCCCTAGGTAATCTTAGCCGTTATCGGATGGCTATTAAGGATAAAGAGCCTAAGGACAGAGAGGTATAGTCTAACGTGTCTCGTTTCTAGTATAATAAGGCTTCCGACAAGTGTCCGTATATTAGCAGACTATACTACCATCTAGCTATACTCGCGCAGCCTTATACTTGGGAGTAACTTTCACTGTATACGAGATCTTTAACTTGTATTACTCTATTCGAAAAAGCCCGGGATAGTATTATAACTTTATTCAACCCCATCCTCTAAGGCAAGGATGCGAATCATCGTAGGTAACTATCGCCAGAGATTTTATTTATCCGAGTACATGCTATTCTATTCACTAATTAGTATTCGGATTTATAGAATCAATTCCATGCTGTCGTAAACGAGCTTGAAAGAGACGGCTGCTTTAATAATTACATTACTAAAACCGGTTCCAAATTTAAGGAGAATGGCGTCTACGCTTCTCTCTCAAACCTTGCAGCTCTATTCGAGTATGAGAGTCCAAGGGATAGAGCGTTAAAATCCATCCTTCGCAAATGGTTTGATGGTGCCAAGCCACGAGAGGAGAACGTCTTAAAGGTCAACCCTGCTATTTAAGAAGAACTAATAGATCCGTCAGAGCCCTAAGGGATGGACGTTGATAATCCGGCCGTGCTAATATCTAAGGCTTCGCTATCTGTTATCTCTTAGGCCTCGAGACTTATATTACTAACTCTTAACGCCGCGCTGAAACGAACTAACGACAAGAATATATATCCTCTTATACATGTTTCCCTAGTCTTCTTTTAGAGTCTGACGAATGCTGAAGGCGCTATAAAGCTTCTCGAGAAAGATTTTCCATGGAATGCTATTTATTTATTTCTTAATACTCTGGTACCCGAATATAAGACGATGAAAGCTAAGAACCTGGCCCGAGTATACGCCCGGCTTGATTTAGTAAAGTTTCCTCAGCCTGAAGTAGGAACAAGCAGACCCTTGTTTGAGGACTTCCCACTTCGGGGTCAGGTATACACCGTAAAATACTATCCAGAGACATGGTTCTCGGATAGGGGAGTCGACGAGGAGGAGCGGTCATTGGAACTACCATTAATAAACGAGCCAAGGGTAGAGAGAATTCTATAGATTAGGCGACGTCTTGCTGATGTTTATCTATCTACTAAAGCTGTCTAAACTATGCTAACCTAGGATTAGATCGCATAACATATATAATACGATGCTGTAACTAAGTTTTTTTCGACTATAGACTATATTAATAACTCTAAGCCCTCGTTAGCATTAATAGATAAAGATGGCGTGTTATTAGATACGATGTAAGGCCAGCTATCCGCTAGCTATTAGAACATCTCTTAAGGATCGTGGAGAAGTTTCGATATTACGACAAGAAGCTCTCGGCTCGCTCTGGATCATAAGCCCTTTCTGGAAATATTTACCTTTGATTCTCTTTTTCTAGACAGGAACGCTGGCGAAGCTGTTAGAACAGAGCCTCACGGATGGAAGAAATCACATTAAAGAGGGCGGTCGAAGATAGATATAGTACATTTATAATATTAAATAATAAGGCCACCCGAAGGCTAAATGTAGGCCATTTTATAGTCTGTCTTCTTAGATACGCCGTGACGGTATAAGCTGAGAGAAAGCGGTTTTTAGATGCGGCTGAGATCTAATTACTATACTTCCTAGCTCTATTACTAGCGGCACAGCTCCACTATAATAGATATAACTAGTAGATCTATCGGTAAAGGTTCCGGCTGTATCCTAATAAGGCTCTAAATTATTTGGTTAAGCGTTAGACTAATATCGATAATCGAGTCCGATACGGTGCGTAGACCTTTAGGAAGAGGATGTAGAGTATTACTAACGGAAGGAGTGGGAAGTAACCGCCATTTTTTACTATGCCTTTACTCTTATAGTTAATGTATAGGAAATTCCGTAGTCGAGTTAAATAGCTATTTACAGTAAATATTTATAAATTAGCGGCGCTAAAATAGCTGATAACTACATAAATGTTTGCTAGACGTCGACGAGCAAAGATTCTAAAGCTTTATCGATTCTATTTCTAAGAGTTTAGTCGTATCCTGCGTGAGCGTTACCCTTCCCTTTCTATCTAGACCTGCATGCTCGTTACTAATTCTTATATTACTGTAGAGTTAGTTGATACGTGATATCTTATCGTCACTAATCCCCAGGCGATCGTCTGGAATTAAAACCACAGGTCTTTAAGTACAAAGAGATTTATATTAGAAGGCTAGCGTAACCCGTTCGTCTACTATAGATTCCTCCGTGTCGTGGTGCATATTAGAGAAGATCCCGTCCAAGGTATTTAGGTTTCTAGTCGCAGTAAGACGCTTGATACATTGCCGTGCCAGAATTAGAAGATGAATAGTTCCTCCCGTTCCGTAATACTTGGCTTCGTTCTCCTCTTCTCTCATTTTAGTCTAGGGCATAAATCGAAGGAGTGGAGTAACTACGTCGTTTAAGAAAAATTAAAAGCGAAGTGTTATCGCCGTAGTAATAATCATAATTACAGCTTGGCTAATACAGGTTACTCTATTATATTCGTTACGAACTAAGAAGAACAGGCCTATTATACAGAGCTCTATGACGTAGACACCGGTAAAGAGCTGATTCAGGGCGGTTAGATACAGTAGGCCTCTTGTATTAGGTCGAGAAACCGTGACATAGAGCAGGTTATAGCGGAACACTACCTAAAGAAGGCTAAAGGTAATGGAACGGAATAAGAGAATTAACGGAGCGATAACTAAGTAGATAAGCCCTGGCATAGTGTTAGATTATTACATGTATATTACAAGGGTAACTAACCGATGTAAGCGAGATTAGTATAGACTAGGAAAAGGATACCCTACTATATCTGAGGCAAACTTGTCTGCTTCTCCCATTTCTATCTCGGCGTGAGGTTCCTAATTCGGGCGAGAGTATACTAATCGATTAGTCGGCTTATTTAAAGAAGCGAACTTGCGCTTACTAAGAAGTATCGTAAGAGTAGATAAGAAAAGAAGTAATTGCTCGCCTTTAGAAGATTCGAGGCTAGTACCGCTAGTATAGAATCGAGACCGTGAAGTAATTATTCAATAACAGCCGTGATATTCAAAGACAGGGAGACTGTTAGGAAAACTTGTGCAAATAAAAAGGTGAAATAAGTGTTCTATAGAGAGAGCTCGACAGCTACCTCTATAAGTAGACCTTGACGTTCTGCGATAATGCGTAGCACGTATGGTAGTAATATAGTAAGTACGGTTAGTATTACCTGCGGTAGAATACCTTGAATACAGCTAAGTAGCTACGCTAGGAGTGCGTTAATCCAACGTAGCTAGGGTAATAAAGCCGTTAGATACGTAATCTAAGATATAACGCTAGTAAGGGCGACGGGAATAGACCATGCTAGAATAAGTGCGGCGGTAGAGACGACTCCTAGGGCTGTCTATGCGTATCCGGCCCACTATTTCTTAGACAAGTTTTCCTATTTAACGTCTATCGGCGAAGCTTCGAGGTATTAAGGCCTAAAATATAAAGGCGTATATAGAATAAGTAACTAGCAAGCTATATATATAGCTTCTTAGGTATTAAATTATATAAACGCTGAGGTCGTTAGTAGAAATTTCTCCGGCTCTTATTAATCTTAATCGATCTCGTTATTTAGGCGAGCTATCTCCTGCTAATGGTAATAGATAGTATTAACTTTTCTTCCGACGAAAGGAATTAATAGTATATAGATAAGGTTGAAAATTGGAAGGCGTATATAATCGCGGTCCTTCTTACCTAGATATCTTTTCTAAAGAGGTTCTTTACTTTAGAAAGGGGCCGTAATTAGACCGCTAATCTCGGGTTTCGTTAGGTTATAACCTATTTAATTACCGGAAGATTTTATCGCTAACCTTATCAGCTTAGTCTCCGCAGCCCCTAGTATAAAGGCTATCCTCCTCTGCTCCGGAACCTTTTTTAATAGCTCGGACAAGTCTCGACTAATCCAAATTGTATATACGCCGCCAGGGAATACCCTGTAAAGACGGGTTAGAGTAGGAATAGTCAGGAATTTCCTAGGGATATCCCTTACGAGGATAGTATTTGCGAAGGCTTAGAGATAATACTAAGGTAATTTAAGGTACGCTTATCAAATATTAATATATTCGATTAATTCTATATATATTATATGGCATATAAAGATAATAACGGTCAAGGCTATTAATAGATAAGCCTAGTAGAAGCTAGTATATACTAGCCCTACGTTAGCCTAACTAAGTCTGTCTAGACCTTAGACTCCACCTAGCGTGTTCTTTCCCTAAACGAGACTTAAAGGGACTAGGACCGGAATTAGATTTAGGCTTAGAGGAACGAATATTTTCAAGAGGGTACGAAGGTAATAAAGGAAAAAGAAAGCGTTAAGGCCGGATTTCTAAAGGATAACTCGATATAATATTTGAAATATAGCGGGAATCTAGGAGAGTAATCCTGTAGGAGATAATTTAGCGCGCTCTTTTTTAGGTATAAGGTACGTTCGAGGCTGACTGGTAATTATTAGTCGCTAATTCTAGACTCTAGCAAGGAGAGACTTACTAAAACTATATCAGTCTGTCTTTTAGTAGAACGAAGAGCATAATCTCCGCGCTGAGTACCGAGGCTAAGACGGTAAGAGACGCTAGAAATAAATGTAATAACGTTCCCTAGCTACGTTAAGCTACTTGAGGGGACGCGGATAATTTATATGTAATAGTTAGTATTCGAGATTAAAAACGATATATTAGTCCGACCTATACAGGCTTAAATTGCTCGTGAGATCATCTCGCCCTCTTCTCGGAGTAACCCGGTAATGTAGCTTAATATAGGAGAATGGAAATAGTCTATAATTATCCCGATCGCCGCTTCTATATCGGCAGATAGTAGTCAAGTAGTTAGAGTTGTCGTTTTAAAGCCATTAGCTTTCTAAATACGTCATCTACTCATCTAAAAGCTAGGTAGTCTCCTAGGTATACGACTTTATTACATGCCCGTCTCCCGTTTAATACAAATCGATAGTAGGAAGGCTTAACTCATGCGAGAGATATACGAGGACTATATACGTACCGGAGGCATTTTTCTTATGCAGCCGGAGTATATACTTTCCTTCGAAATGATAGTAGCCGAATATATAATATTCGGCGACAAAGATTATAGAGATTTCTAAATAGGTGTAAACTAATTCTCGAGACATCCTTAATAAGAGTAACGAGATTCTAAGAGTACGCTACGAGCTCGTATATACTATAGGCACTTAATATGCTGTTAACCTTTCGCTAGACTAATAGCAAATTATTTAGTAATTACTATCACTTATTTATCGCTATACGGAGGACACCTTATTACTAATTATAAATGAGGATCTACTATAGACTACGTGACACGATTACAGGCAAATTCTATGCCGTGAAAAGTCTGGGAATCTTATACTAATACATGGATCTTGTATTTTTCTATTTATTTAGGACTGAAAACTTCGTTGATACTATCGTTATAAGCCTCGAACACTAGCCGAGTATTGCAACCTGGACTGAAATAGGCCCCTAGGCGCTAGCGGAGGCGATACACGCGAAGCTATATGTTAACTTACACCGCGCCCTAAAGTTCGTTTAGCGTCAGTGAATATAGCCCAGATTATATGACTGGAGTTTACCGGTATACTTTAATCTATAGCTATAACCCAGCTACTAATATATTCTACTAATAGCATTACCACCTATTATCCCTACTAGGACTTTCCCTTTCTTATTCCTGCCCTAGAGCTTGATATTAGGATGATTATCATCTACGCGACCGTATCTAGGGACATATAAAGCGTTACTTTACAGAGCTTCGGGGCATTAAATAATTGCGGACTCTGTGTCCTGCTTTTACCGACCACGTACTACTAAGACTCGTTAGTAACGCTGAATACTATAAGCGATAGCTTCTGCTAGTACTAGGGCGTAGTAATTATTAATTCGTGCCCCGATACCACCTTTATTAATATTGCGATTGATTCTTCGGAATGCTTATACCTAAGCTATACTTATCTTAGACGATATAGAAATAAAAAGTTGAGGCTGATAATAAGCTTGCCATCCGCATTAGTATAATAAAGCCATTCTAGATTCAGATTTTAAACCCAGATTATACTATTTCCTAGGTGCTAGACTTTGGAAATTAAAATAGAACCCGAACCGATTTGATTTCTCTAGAGATATTAGTAAGAGGGCATGGATTAGAGAATAGTTACAGCGATTATACGCTTCCGGGAGGAGATATATAGTTACTACGACCGATTCCTTTCGCACCTTATCGTAGTCTCTCGCCCTCTTCTAGAGGAATGTAAGTCTAGACGTTGGTACTAATACTTGTAAGCTTCTAGACTAGCCTACAGGACTACATAAATCGGCTAGGTCTATATACTCTTACTACTAAAACGAACTTACGTTACACGTTCTAGCGTTCTAGAAGAGGGCCCCCTTATATTATAGTTAGCGACGTCAAGACCGCTATATATAGGTATAGCGAAGGATTATATTAGTAGGATTTCCTTAGAGGATAAGAGCGATTCAATTATCGTGATTTTTAATAGGAAATCCGTAACGGTAGAGTAGGGTTTACCGTGCGTTTAGACTCGTAATATTAACGACGAGCCTTAGAAGGAGAAGGGTGTAACGGAATCATTATTTAGTAAGACGATTTTCGGTACTTTATATTTGATTTCAGAATGAACTTGCTCTGCTGTCGCTAGCGAGGCGCTTTCTTTATATAGTTAATTCGTCGTTAATTCCGTCGTTAATTCGTCGTTAATTCGTCGTTAATTCGTCGTTAATTCGTCGTTAATTCGTCGTTAATTCGTCGTTAACTCGTTATTATTTAAAAGCATCTACTTTTTTACTAGACTTGGATTTACTAGTATATCGCTTATTTAGTATAGAGCTTTTTATTTTAAGTTATACGAAAGATATCGGAGGGTATTCCTTAGCTTTCCTAATTACCGCTATTTATACTGTAGTATGTAAGCTACTTAGTCCTCCCTAGATAATTACGCTAGGAAAGGCTTCCGACGTTATAACCCTTAGGTAATATCTCGTATTAGAAGCGAATAAGTAAGAAGCATTAGCAGGTTACCGAGATATAAGCACTTACTAGGGGACTTAGTCGAGAACTCTCGATATAGCGAGCCGAACTCTAAGTACGACGGGGATATAACGAGAAATAAGGCTATAGTAATTTATAAATAGTCGTAATAATATAAGATCTTCGAATACGCACGTAATAATTACGACAAAGGAATTAAGCGTTTAGTAGTAGGGATAAGGCATAAGAGGAGTAATAATACTTGAATCGGCCGGCCTATACTATAAATCACGCCTGTAACGCCAAGGCTCCTAACGGTTTACCTCTTAAACCGCAGTTTCCAGTTTAGTACAGCCGTTAAACCGTTTATATAAGGTATAAACGGTTGACTAATAGTTTACGCTACGGTTTGCTAAGACATACTGGAAGCTAGAGTAGTAACCGAATATAAGAGCTGCGTTAAAGACCTTTTAGGAGACATCTTATCGCTTATTAACTGGACTACCTCAGCGTCTATTATTATCGCGAGAACGCGAAACTAATAATACTTACTTCTAGTAGATAACTAGGAAGCAACGCGATTAGCAAGATACTAGTAATAAGCTTAAACGGTACTTTAACGAGCTAGTACTACCTTAAGACCCTGACGATATACTAGCGATTAAATGGTAGCTCCGTATAAGGTAGCGATTGCGATTCCCTCTATTATTAAAGATAGCAATAGATATCTTTTTAATACCACCCATGTCATCTAAACCAGAACAAGTGTTTTCTAGTATAAAGCATATGATTAGTAACCAACGATCTAGCCTTAATATACAGATAATTAAGGTCCTAGAGTACCCGAAATTATAGCTCCGTATAGGTATCTTTACTAACGAAGAGCTGTACACGATTATCGCTGCTTTACGTAAGCTATAGATAATAGTAATCGCGGTAACTGCATCGCTAGTAACACCTCTATAACCGCTATTAAAATCGGGGTTTAATATTAAATAATTAATGGAACGGTTGTTATTTAGCTATAGAAACGTGTCCTACTAAATACAGCGTGCTAAGCATATAGGGCTGATACTAATATCTAATATAATGAAAGGTATAGATAATAGATAATATTATTAGATAATGATAAGTAGTATTATTAACTACTAATAGATATAGTTAATTAATTATATAGAGAAACACTGTAAAGAACACGCATGAAATCTCTACTAGTTTGCTAAGGCCTAGTCACGTGATAATTCACGTGATATACCGAAGTTGACCCGGCCTGAAATCTAATAGTATTTAAACTAATAGTTTAAACGGTTTATATTTAGTTTAGTATAACGGTTAAACGGTTTAAGTCTAAACCGTTTGGACTTTAAACTAGTCTAAGACCGTTTATATAATTAGTTTATACTACAGTTTATAGACTATTAGGAGCCTTATACCTCTATCCGCCTTTAACCCGATTAACCGATATCTAGTTTAAACCTTTCTAGCCTAGGCCACTTGAAATTTCCAACTCGCTAAAGAGTGGCTACTTCTTACTACTCAGTTAATAGACCGCGCTTTCGATGCCTCGGGGTAAAGAAGGGAAAAATGCTACGTTAAATCCCTCGAAAAATTCAAAGAGTACTAAATAAATAAAGCGACGAGATATCTAGAAGGTAAGAACCCGTGAATCTCTCTACCCGTAATAGCCCGTCGATAACTTCACCGTTTATAAAAGCTTTCGATCTATAGTCTAATATTTTATAATTAATTATAGCTTATAAGCGAGTCATTAACGTCCTTAGCTCCTCCTCTAGGTACTAGAACTAGTCTCAGGTTAAAAGGTATAACCGAACCACCTCGTCCTCCCGTAGATAACCTAGAGTTAATCCTTCGTAACCGTCGCGAGGGTAAGGGGGCTAAGAAACCTATAAAAGCTCGAGGGCGGCCGTGAAAGCCAGCTCGTATCCACCTAGACTACCTTATATAGAGTGTTGAGGTTATCCCTAAGGAATATTAAGGTCGTATTAACTATAGCCTCCCCACCGATTATTTAAATAGGGAAGCTTCTCTAGGAGAACAAGATATAGATTCGGAGGAAGTATTTAACCGGAAGTAGGGATATTTACCACCCCTAGATAAAGAAGCTGCGGCCATTATAGACGTAATTATAGTAGATCCTACTAAGGCTAGGGATTACGCGAGGATAGGTCCGACCTATCCCGATTTTCTTAGGGGACTTGGGCGCCGAAATATCCTTCTAAAGAAAAATATGGACCCTAATCCACATGCAGGCTCTATTAATAATCTACTACAAATTTCCCTATAGGAGTCTGATGCGGAGAGGGAGACATATAAGAAGCTGTAGGAAATAGATCTGTGCGGGAATGGTTCGAATAAGGTACTCTTTCAGCGAACGCTTATAATAAGCTTCATTACGCGCCATTATTTAATTTACGGGAGGAGCGCTAGCAGGCCCTTTAATCTTGATTTCAGCGTTAAAGAGGCCTAGATATATCCGCTAATACTATCGCGAGATTACGAGCTCTTAAATAAGCTCTTAATATAACTAAAGCCCGACCTTACCGTATATTTCTATAGGGAAAAGTTAATACCAGATGGCTTATAAGATAATATGCCTAACGTAATATAACGCCTCGCATGCTATAAGAGGCTAGATCTAATTAGAAGAGATAGGGTTTTTTATTTCTTTACTATCGAAGGTGAAAGGTTATAAACTTTAACCGACGATAATACGGTAATAGTTTAAAGTCTAAATAATATAAGCTAAGCATTATATAATATATTCAAGTTCTTCTAGGACGTAGGACCGTACTATAGAGAGAAGTTTTTTTCCGAAGTCAGATTTTTTTCGGCGGTAGCTAGTACGGAAGGCCTTAATATTCGTATCTATTAAGTAACTAAAGTCCCTGAAAATAGTTCTAAATATAATTTCGTCGTACCTAGATATCTACTACGATTTGAATTTCGAGAATTCGCTAATATTAAAAAACATGAATTTGACTGTAAGAAAGTCTTAGAGATCTTCGGAAAAATACTTATTAGCTACGGCGTAGGAAAGCTTCTTAGTTTACTTCAGGTTACGGCTAAAGACCTTGTAGAAAATCTTAATACTAATCCCTACTAAAATAAACTAAGAGAAGATAAAGACTTCTATTAGTATAGATAAGTTAATAAAACGCTAAAAGGTAGTAATATACCTACGCCTAGGCCGTTAAGAAGCCAGTTAGTATAGAGCCCTATGTCGGTCGACACTATAGTACCGACTGCTACGTAGTAGGGCTCCTCGTTAAATATAGCTGCCCCGTTAAGGCTAAATCTATCATTCGATATAACGCTTAGTAAAAGAATAATACCTACTTAAAGCTAACCCTTATACTCGTCAGCGTAAATATCGAGTTCACCTAGCGGGAAACGACCTAGAACTTAAGGGGAAGATAGCAAATCTTCTTAGCTAAGGACCTGAAACTCGAAGTAATAAGATAGGAAATACTAATTAAAGAATACACTTAAAAATAAGTAAAAGAAGGCGTGTTATAAACTCTAACTATCTATATATCACCTAATATAGATGAGACTACGACCCTACTCCGTAGCTCGTCGAACCTTAAGCTAGTAGAATTTACTAAAAGCTCCGGCTAGGTGATATTAATCGCTACGAAGAACGTTTTTAAGAGGAAAAAGCTTTACGCCGGTAAACACTTAAATGACGTTTTAAACGCGAGGATTAGTTATTCTATATTCCTGGTAAAGACTTGACGCGGACCCTCCGAGGAAAAGATCTAGATCTAATCCCGTAAAGCGTAATTTAGTTACGACGCTAACTTCCTATTAGTAATCAAGTGTTTCGGAGGGTATCTAAGTTATAGGGGTCGTATACGTAGAGCTTAGTATGAAAGCCTTTAATGGTTACGTTTATAATAGCTATTAAGGGAGAAAGTAGGTAAGTAATAAGAAGACGAATTAAGCGCTCGCGCGGGAGTAGAGCGGTATTACCTTAATTAATAATATATTAAATAGTTATATTAAGTTTCAGGAAGTTATATATATATTATAAACCCCGACGTTAGTATTATTAGTTATTACCGCGTTTATTTAAGAAAGGGGAGTAGGGCCGGGCTTATCGCTTTACTCCCTCCTCGATCCCCTCTACTCCCTTTATCCTCCTACTAGCTCCCCTATCCTCCCTCGCTACTCCCCTTTACTCCTTCCATACTCGTCTATACTCCCTTTAAAGCGGTATTACTCCCTTTCCCGATCGAAAACGGTAGTAACTAATCCTAAGTTCGGTACCTATATATATATTATATATGAAACTTCTTCTCTATTCTCTAGAAAGTTGTCGGTAAGGAGATTTTCGAAGGAAGAGGCTTTATAGCTTACTCATCATCCTAAGCTAGGTATATCACCGGAATATTCCTCGAGATAGACTATAGTATAGTGACGATAGAATCTAACAGCCGTCTACGTAATAGCCTTAAGAGCGACGGCTATGCCGTACCGCGTTTACGTCGGCCGTATCTATAAGATATCTCATTAATTCTTCGATAGCTAAGGCTTAAGGAGCGTAAGAGCGGATTTAATTCAGGATCCTTATAATAAGGGTACGTTTTAAAGAGTTCTATAATATAATAAGGAGGGGAGTCGGGTTTAGCGGTATTAGTAAGAGGGTTATAGGAAGATATTAATAATAGCTTATCTTTATAACGTGCCTCGTTTAAAGGGGAAGGGAAAATCAATCGACCTTTTAATTTCGCTAGATAACTAACTATCTCTTAACCTTATATAACGATCTAATTACCGAAAAAACCGGTATCTATAACTCGCTGCGAGGGGTGGAGCTACCTAGGAATATACTTAGAAGAGAACGGTGTCTTTAGCCTACTAGTATTAGATGCTACCTGATCTTGATCTTGGTAGCTGGTTTTTAAGGGCGTGAGATTTTTTGTCGTTGAGGTTGCGTGGGGGGTTTCAGGTCGTAGGGGATAGCGGGATTTTTCGTTTGATGGTACGTAGAGTTGCGTCGTTGCGTGGTAGTCCGGTACGAAGGGGATATACCTATCTTAGGGACTGTCTAGCTTAGTTATAGAGAACTTATTTCCTAATGACAGCTTCGAAGCTGTAAGTAATATTACTATGATGCTAAGTTATATATAAGGAATAAAGCTCGACTACTTTATAGTATTAAAGACGCTGCTAGGTAGTACGCGCAGGCTGAGGAAGTATGCTAGGATAAGGATATGCATATATGCTAAACGATAGACTACGGCATCTCGAAGGTATACCACCGAAGCGAATAAGATAGGGATAACTAAGTAGGCGATAATACTTCCTCGCTATAACTATAGCTCGATATCCGTAGGATGTGCGATGTTCTAGGATACAAGGTAAACGGCGCTAAAGATAGAAGGGGCTAGGACGAAAAGTAACGCGTATTTCTATTTTCCTATTAGTTCGCCTTCGTGGATCTAGTACCGGCTAGAATATATAAATTCTAAGATAGTGCCCTCGCAGACTCTATATATTAAGGGCGACATCTCGTCTATAACTCCGTCGGAGCATTCTATAATAATAGGTATTACGTAATTCTAAGGCCTATTCTATTAAAACCTATACGCGATTAATATATATATAACGTAGGCTATCGTACTAACTTCTAAGAGGGTAACGGCTTGATAATAAGCCGATCGAGAGACTACTTAAGTTACTAGCTATACTACTTGCAGGTAGGCCAGGGATTTTGCAATATTATCTAATATAGTAGAGTCCTAGATCCGGTCTTCACTTATATTTCTTAGCTCGTGAAACTACTCTTTAGAATAAGGTTTTGCTATTCGATCTATATCTCGCAGTTGAAGTTAATAATACCTCGAATCTAATGATTTGAGTTAGAAGCTACCATGTTAAAGAAGAATCTATAAGTTAGGGTGAACTCGCGATATAGTAATTCTCTCAATTTTTTCCTTCTTTATATGGCGTCCTAGAAGTCTCTAACGGTTGTAAAGATAAGGAGCTCCGGAGTAATAAGAACGATGATCGCTAGGACTATTTTACTTCTTATAATCTTTATTCGAAGGGAGTAGGCCCTTGCCCCTTGATAGCGAGGGATAGGACGGTGTAATACCGTCTAGACGCACAGAAAAATGGTGAATAGGCAGCTCCGGAGAAATTCGGACATCCCTCACCCGCAATATATTGAGACCTAGCTATAGACTAAGGTATCGCGTGTTACGTTCTGCGTGGCATTAGTAGAGGTAATAGCGTAGCTTATAAGGAAGAGAAAAGCGAGGACGAGTATATTAGCGGCGTTGAAGGTCTATTACGTAGGTAGAAGACTAGTACTAAAGATAGAGACCGCTATTAAGATTAGGTATCCCGATCGAGCGCGAGAGTCTATATAAGTATCGTGGCATAGTAATAATAGCCGTAGAGTCCTGAAGTTGCCTTTATATTCGATAAAGACTTGTTTATATTAGTATATTAGTTAACGTATATCTAGAGCTCTGCGCCTTATCGAAGATAAAAGCTTAATATAACGGCTGATAGTTCTTAAGCTAGCCTAAAAGAAAACGTAGTTTTAAGAGCTTGTAAAAGTTTTCTAAATCTTAATATTCAGGCGAGGGAGTTAGTATATTATTAGAGGTAAGGCATTCAAGATAAATAATTTAAACCGCCTAAATTCCTAAATATAGGCGTAGCTAAACCAGCTCGCCAGGCTTATTAGGCGTTACGTAGCGCTATACACTCCGCGCATGGCGTAACGATACCCTATTACTACCCTCCCTTAGTAGTAGTAAGAGCTGGCAAGGAACACGAAGGCATGTTTAGATATAGTATTTTTATCGGTGAGTCCGCGCTCGTGTCGTGAAGGTTGAACCCCGGTAACGAATGACGAAAGAAGCCTGGAAATATAGTAGTCGGCATGATGCTAAGCTTTACAATCGATGGAGTACAAGGCTACCGTTCTCTTATCGCTCTAATTATAATGGGAACGTCTAGTCACCTTTCTAGCCAGGCCTTATCAGCCTAAATTCCTGTAATATGACCCTTATACCTCTCTCCTTAGTACCTAACCTCTTATCCACCACCTCTTCCTCTGCCTACTACTTGAACCCACATTTCCTTAAAACCCCCCGACTACCCTCTCTACCGGGTCCTATAACCGCCTTTAAATATCCCTTCTCTTCCTTATTAAGCACCGTATGCCCGTCAGGATACTTCTGCTAATATATATCTATCCATGCTCTTAAAGCTTCTATTATATAGCTATAACCCTAGGACGAAGGGTAGAATATATAGCTAATCTCAGGAAGGGAGTAAGCGCCTATCAGGCCGATGATCTACAGCTCTTACTTTTCTAGTAAGTCTACGTGGCGGGTAGGTATGATTGGATGTAAGGGGTAGAGGGAGACGGTATAGACTATGCTATTTTAACTTTCTAGCCTCGTGTTCAGCCACTTATTATTTCTCTCGCGGGTATTAGGTTTAGTCTAGTAGAGTACTTTTAGGTCGGATCGAACCGTAAAGACGCCGTCGCCGTCCGAAGGCCAGCTTTATAGTGATCCGCTTCAGCTTAGACACTAGTCTTAAATAGGAAATCCGAAAATCCCAGGGATTTTAGACTTCCGCTTTACACGATGCATTATTCTTTATTACTATTATCTTAGTCCGGTCCTAAATTAGGTACCGCCAAGCCGTAATATAATAAACGCTTAGTTTACGAATATACGGGCATTATATATGCTTAGGATACTCTAGGAGCTAAGTACTATAAGTAACTGTAATTAATATACTTATTATTCTAAGTATATTAAGTAGTTACTTAACTTATATTATAATCTCTAGTATATCTCCTAAGTACTAACTATAATACTTATATTAGACCTATTTAGTAAAAGCCTACCTTCTATTCCTTAATACTCCTCTCTATAAGTACTAATTATAGGTCTACCCTCTTCGGAGTAAGTGAACTGTAATAGGTAGGTAATATAAAAAGGTAATATATATCCTTAAAGAACTAAGAGGGCTATTAAAATCATAATTAAAAAATAGTTTATTTTTAGAATAGTATTAATTTTAGGAAAAAGTTATATTATCTTCTTATTTTATTACTTAGTATTTTAATATTACCTTAATAAGTTAAGTTAGTCTAACTTAAGTTACTAAATTTAGTACTAATAGTCTAACCTTAGTATTAAGTTAGTACTAATTCTTAGTCTTAGTTAGCTTAATTATTATAGATTATCTCTAATAGCCTTAATATTATACGCGCTATCTAGGGATAGCGTAATCGTAAGCGCCTTAGCGCTATATATTTATTTACCTTCAGCGATTATATATATAATACTTTCTCTCCTTATAGTTAGATTCAGCCTTATTATCCAGTCGATTAGCTACTTATATTTCTAGTATTATACTTAAGAATATTATTATTTATTTTAATAGCTTTAATTTTAATATTACTTATTATAATAGATAAAGGAAAAGATAGTAATAGAGATAGTAAATATAATAGGTTATATAAGTAAATAAGTATGTAAGTTAAGCGAGAGATAGATTAAAGATAGGGATAATAATAATAAATACTTAATATAAGTTAAGAATTACTTAATTAAGTAAAACGAAGTAGAAATATAAAAGCTAAGCTAGGAGTAAAGTTAAAATACTTTAAAATATTAAAAAAGGTAGTATAAATTTATATTATTAAATTATACTATTTCTAATATATTAAATTTCTTTAAAATTCTTAAGAGGTAGACTAGTTTATATTTTTATCTATTTCTAATATATTTAATAAGCCTCTTTTAATTATTAGTAGTCTACTTTAATAGATTTATTATATACTAATAAGTAGATTTTATTAATAAAACCTCTTATAAATATAAAAAGTTTAATCTTTATATATTCCTTAATTAATAGTCTATTAAAGAATTACCCTTTTCTTAAAACTAAGCTTATAATCTAAGTTATAATTACTATTAAAATTCCTTTTACTTTAAGGTTATAAAATAAACTCTTATATAATATATTATTAAAAGATAATACTAATAGGCCTATTATATTTTTTCTTCCCTTATCTTACATTAAATTAAGTCTATTAAAGTTCTAAAAGCTATTTTTATTAACCTACCCTTCTTTACTCTTATTTATTATTTTAAGAGGAGTTTATAATATTTTATTAATTTATTAAAGTATTTAAAATTATTGTCTTTAAAGCGTTTCCTAATATATTAAGTTATATTATTAGGTAATATACCTTTAATTTTCAATAGTTTAATTTCTTTAACTTCTTTAAGATAATTATATTTATTTCTTTAAAGCTCTTTAAATAGTAACTACTATCTAGAGGCTTAGAAAAGCTTTATTATTACCTTAATTAAGTTTTAATATAAGATATATAAAAACTTATATAAAAGGCTTAATATCCTTAAGGCCTTATTTATAATTAAATATTAAATTACCTTTTAAATCTCCTTAAGCTTTAGGGTAATATCTAATTCAATTAGTATAAGGTATATTATACCTTTAATTAGGGGGAATTAAGTACTTTTATCTTTTTTTAAAATTAAATACCTTTCTACCTTCCTTATCTTCTAGGGCGGGGAATTATAAGACTTCTTTAGAGATTTCATTCCTTTTTCTTCTCTATTATATTAATTTTTAAATACCTATCTTCTTTAATAATATTATATATATTACTTTTTAATTATTTAATATATAAGTCCTTTTTAATATTAATAATCTATCTTTATCTACCTTTTAAAGTCTCTTTTTTATAATAATTATTTAATAATATTTATAATTTTTTTAAGGCTCTTTAAAGGCTTTTATTACTTTATATACTTTATTACTTAATATAATTTTAAGCCTTTAAAAGGTCTTATATTAGAGATAGTATTATTTATAATATTATAATTAGCTTCTTTATATATATATATATCTTTATATATAAATTTAGTAATTATTAGCTTATATTTTAATTAAGATAATTACTTATATATTAATATCCCCTTTTATCTCTTTAAGTTTAACTTCCTTTTAAGCCTACTTCTTATAAGGCCTTAACTCCTCTTATAACTACTTTAAGGCTATATATATTAAGAAGTAATTAGATTTAAAATTAAATTCCTATTTAATCTTATACTTAGATATTATATTATATATCCCTTTAATTAGAAATAAAAGGTTAATTATATTTTATATTTTATAGCTTTATTATATTATTATCTTTAATAACTTATTTATTATTATATAATATATATACTTACCTAGGTTATTTTATTATAAGTAATATAAGTTAAAATCCTTAATTATTATATATTCCCTATATTACAGGCGGTTATAATAGGCTAGGTAGGCTGGTCGTATTTATTAGATAAGAGGTCGCTCGACCTTATAGTAAGGTGCGAACGTGCGAATATATATAGAATATTTAGCCCTATAAGCTTAGTAGGCTTAGTAGGCTTAGTATGAAAGGAGCTATAATATTAGGTCCCCCTTCTATAAGTATAGTCCCTATACCTAGCTTCCTATTTAATTTAAATTACTCTTATTCCGTCTTATCTCCTTACTCTTTCTTCTATTATAGGCGTTCGAAGTCGTAGAAGTAGATATTATCTCGAGAAGGTAGGTTAAACTATAGTAGCTAGTAGGCTTACTACGGCGGCGAAGGCGAAGAAGTAATAATATTAGTAGTTATAAGGCAAATAGTAGCTAGTAGGCTTACTACGGCGAAGGTCTAGCGTAATAGTATAGTAAGTGGAGCTATAGACCGTAAGGAAAGGCGTTTCGAGAGATATAAGCCGAATTACGGGAGAAAGGAAGGCGGAGCGGAAAAAAGACGTGGCGAGAGGTAATTATAGCTATAGGCGAAGTAGAAGAGAAGTAGTAAAGGAGGTAGTATTATTATTATTTCCGTAGGTAGATCGGTACGGAGAAGGTCGATTAAAAAGTAAATTATTATTACTAAATAGCGTCCTAGTTATAACATCCTATTTATTAGCGTTAAGTCGTTAACTAGTAGAGCTCTTATTACTCGCTCTGCTCTTTCCTTATCTAGCTATCTCTTACAGGTATCCTACCCTAGTATACCCTAGATTCCCCTTCCGTAGATGTCGTCCCGATATCTTTAGAAAAAAATTCGGCGGAAATCGAGGTATTTAGGCGCTAAGATAGTAATTTAAGGCGTTTACGGCGGCGTTACGCTATTATTTTCAGGGCTTTTTAAGGCTTAATATATGTCGTTAATAACAGCGATATAAGGAGGGAGCGACCTAGTATTATAAGCGGTTATAATAGGCTAGGTAGGCTAGTCGTATTTATTAGATAAGAGGTCGCTCGACCTTATAGTAAGGTGCGAACGTGCGAATATATATAGAATATTCAGCCTTATAAGCTTAGTAGGCTTAGTAGGCTTAGTATAAAAGGAGCCGTAATACCCTATCCTTACTAAGTATCCTTTTAAGGGCTAGGATTATAAATAGGTTATTATAAGAATTTAGGCTTATTAGGTAAGAATTATATATATTATAAATTTAAAGGGTTATCCCTTATAATTTAAAAGACCTTTTAATCCTTTTAATATATTTTTCAGGGTTATAAACTTATAATTATAATAAGTAGAAGTTACTTCTATTATATTATATCTCCTAGGACTCTAAGTTTAATCTCTTATTTATATATAAGTTATTATAATATATTAAATAAAACCTATTTATATTATAATTATAAGTTTATTAAATTCCTAGCTAGTTTTTATATAATAAATATATTTATATTATAAACTTTATTATTTTTTAAGAGGGGTATTATTATTATATACTTCTTTATTTATTTATTATATTATAGGAGTTTTAGTCCCTTTATATTACTTATTAAATAGATAGGGGTTAATTCTTTACTTATATTTTTATATTTTAACTAGGGGCTAGGGCTAACTCTTCCCTCTACTATTAATATTAAGATTATACTAGAAGGGATACTTAATTATATTTTAGTAGGGATAACTTTATTAGTCTTCTAACCTTCTTTTATATACGCGCGTCTTTTATTATATATATTATATCTTTAAATCCCTTTTATTTTATTTTATTTTATATATTATTATTTAAAAGCCTTTTATATTTTAATAGCCTCCTATTATAAATAATATAACTTATACTACCTTTCTTTCTAATATTTTAAGTATTTTAACTTTACTCCTAGCTTAGCCTTTATCTTCTCTACCTCCTTCTACTTAATTAAGTAGCTCTTAACTTATATTAAGTATTTATCTTTATATATAATATATTACTTCTTTATACTTAAGCTATTTATATAATTATTAATTAAATACCTTCTAATATACTTATTATATTTTATTAACTTATTATATATTTTACTAATATATTTATATATATAATAATTAAAGTATTACTTAAGTATTATATCCCTCTCCTACTTAATATAAAAGAGGAGTATATCTTTTATTACTATCCCCTTATTAGTTAATCTATTTACTATTTTAAGGTAGATAATCTTAATAATTAATAAAGAGAACCTCTTCTATAAAATAATTATACTTAAATTCTATATAAAAGATAGTTATTTAATCTTATTTATATTTAACTAAGGGTATAATCTTTTATTAGCTACTTTTAACCCCTTTATTACTCCTTCTTAGTCTTTATTATTAATTATAACTAGCTTAATTATATAAATTACTAATTATAATATCCTTTATAACTTATCCTTTTATTCTCTCTAGCTCCTCCCTTACTTTTATTATTATAGTCTAAAATATAATATTACCTATTCTTATTTAAGTTTATAACTCCTTTAATAGCCTAGAATATTTATATTAATTATATAAGTATAATCCCTAGTAATTATTTCTTTTCTTTAATATTATTAATTTTTATTATAACCTATTTAACCTTTTTTAAATATATTCTCTACCTTTAATATATACTAGGCTAGAGGTATTTATAACCCTAGTATAAAGCGTTATATAACCTCTACCTAGCTATTTCATCCCCTTTATATTATTAATAACTTTAATATAATCTTTCTAACTTCTATTATATTAGCGCGTCCCCTAATATTATAATTAATATAAATATATAACTAGCCTATTATACTTTAATAGAACTTTTATAATATTTTATTTATTTATTTTTATTTAATATTTTATACTATCTTAAGGAGCTTAAAAAGCTCTTACTCTTTATTATTTACTAATCTTATCCTCCTACTCCCTATTAATTAACGCGTTATTATACTACCTCCTCTACCTACCTTATTACCCCCTTCCTTATTATATCCCCCTTATTAGGTATCCTAATTTTCCCCCTCTTTAATCTATCTCTCTTTATACTCGTACGCCTAATTACTTATACGGCTCGCTATATTCGCTATCTCTATTACTATTATTAAAGATATATTATAATATAAGGGATATAAGGAATTAAGAATTATATTAAATAATTAGAGATTAATACCTATTATACTATTTTTACTAATTTAATTTTAGATATTAAGAGGTATAATTAATATTATTACTTAATTTAAAAATATAATCTTATATTACTTTAATCTCTAAATCCTTAATAACTCTTATAATAATTTAAGAGTATTTTTAAAGCTCTCTTTATTAAAAAGTATCTTATATAATATACTTCTTATAAATTAATATATTTATATTTATATAATATAAGGCCTTTTACTATTATATTAATAGATAATACTATTTACTAATATTATAATAAAAGCTTAATAGCTAGGAGGTTATATATAATTAATCTTATTATCTTCTTCTTCTTTTATAACTTAATTTAATACTAGCTTATTAAAATCTTCTATAAACTCTATTATAAATAACTTTAGCTCTACTATTATATCCTTTAATATTAATAGATTATTTAATAAATTAATATTATTATTATCTTAATCTTAATCTTAATTAATAATACTATTAATTAGAATATTAGGTCTAGTATTATTAATTAAATTAGATAGATTATTACTAATATTAATTATACCTTATTAAAGTTAGTAATATATATATTCTACCTAAGAATAAAATTAATAATTCTATTAAGGATTATAATATTTAAAATAAATCTATTTTTAATTTAATTAGCCTTAATAAAATTACTTTTTACTTATATATTAATAATTATTTATTAAAGATCTAGGATTAATCTCTATTATAATAAGCTTAATAAGTTATTAGTAAAGTAAGATATAAAAATAGTATTAAGTTATAAAAAGGTAAGAAGCTAGTTATATAATAAAAGATATAATTATATAATAGTACCTAATATTAAGAAATTAAAAAAATTAAGAAATTAAAAAATCTTACTAGGTTATCTTAAGGCCTATTAGAGGTATTAGGTTATATTATTATATATATATATATATATTAGAGAGAGATAAAGAAAATATATTACTATTAAAATTATTATAATATCTATTTTATATAATTTATATAATTATCTTATTAATAATATCTCCTAACTATTATTTAATATATTAGTTAAACTATTAAAGCTAACTACCTTATCTATCTATCCTAAGTACTAACTTAATAGTTATAAATAGATCCTCCTACCTTAAGTAGATATATAACTTATTATATAGGCGTATATAGTATATATATATATAAAGAATAGTATTAGAATAATATATTTAAGGGATTATATTAAATATAATATAATATAAAGGTTATAATAAAGAGTATTAAAAGTTATAAGTATTCTTAATATATATAATATAATTAGAATCTATATATATAGTTATAAATATTTATAAAATAATATTAATATAAGGATTAATAAATAAGATTCTTAAAGTAAAATATATTCTAGTACCTTATTATATTTATATTATATATATTAACTTAAAGCTTTAAAATATAATACTTATTTATTCTCTAAGTAATCCTCTCTATCTCCTTTTATAATCCCTATTTTATTAATTATATATATTCTTTATAATATATATTCTCTATTATATATTCTTCTTTATTATTTTTCTTCTCTATCTTTATAATAGTTAATTCTTAGTAATTAAATCTTATTAATAGTTAGTACTTTATTATAACCTATTCTAAGATATTTATAAGACTAATATCTTTAAAGGTATCTATAAAGAGGGACTTATATAATACTACTACTAAGTCTACCTTATAAAAGAGGAAATATATTAAGTAGGATAGCTTTAAGACTATAAATAATAATAATAAATTACCTCTAATCCTACTAATTCCTAAGAATAGGAGATAATAGATCCTGAATAATAATAATAAAGAGGACTCTAACTTTATTTTATTAAAGGCTAATCTAATATAGAAGCTACTTATTTTAATAGTTAATTTAAAGCCTTTATTTATATTTAGTATTATATTAATTATATTTCTATTAGAGTTATAATAGAATAGAAGATAATAACCCTAGGAAAATAGGTAATATTAATAATAAGTAGATAGATAATAATAAAAAGCTAGATATAATAGTAGAGATTTAAGTATCCTTTAAAATCTCTATTAAATTTATTATTTTATATTATACCTTAAAGCTCTTCTAATCTAATAAATCTAAGATAAGGGGATCCTATATTATAATTAGGACTTAGGGCTTTTAAAGACTAGGATAAATAGTTAATTAAAAAGCCTAATTTATTAGATATATAAAGGTATACTACCTAGCCTAACTAAACTAAGATTAAAGCTAATATAAAGTATAATAGTAATTAATAAAGTATTTTATTAAAGAGGATTTATAAAGTTAGATTAAATAATATATTAATTTTAAGATATTATTTATAAATAAATATTCTACTAGTTCTTATATATATATTTTAAACTTTATTAAAAAATTAAATAGTTTAGAGATAAATTAGAAATCTTAATTATAATATATCTTCTTTAAAATTCTATATATTTATACTAAATTTTATTAATTTTCCTATTATTAACTTCTTAATAGCTATCTTTATTAATTTTCCTATTATTAACTTCTTAATAGCTATCTTTATTAATTTTCCTATTATTAACTTCTTAATAGCTATCTTTATTAATTTTACTACTTAATATAAGCTAGCGCTTAAATATTAAAATAGGGATAATAGTAATAGTTATTATATTACTAGCTATATAAGTATAAGAGAGATAGAATATATAGGAAATTAAGACGGGTACTAGCGCGCGTTTAATACGCGGTTAGTCTAATTAATTATATCCTATTTTAATATAAATTTTACTCCTACTTAAATAAAGTATTTTATAAGTATAATAATATAAATAACTTATAATATTTTATTCCTAATATCTTAAATCCCCCTTCTTAGTTAAATACTAGGTAAGAGGTATAAAGGTAAAGTAGATAGTAGAAGTTCTATTTATAAGGTAGTAATTTAATAAAACTCTTTAAAATATAAATTAAAAGAATCTTAATAGGGTAGGTATAATTATCCTTAATAATATTAATTATCTATTTTTTATTCCTATCCTACCTAGGTATATATTTAAGTAGTAAAAATAATAAGGCTATTATAACTTAAAGATATATTATATTAAAAAGTTATTATAAATATTATATTTACTAGTATCTAAGAATATTTAATATTAATTATATTTAATATTAAAAGTAGGGTAAGAGATAGGATTATAAGAAATATATATTAAAATTCAAGCTTAATAATTTTATAATAACTAGAATAATAAGAAGGAAAAAGAGAAGAATCTAATAACTAATTTATAAAGAGGATAATAAATATTCCTAGCCTTCTCTATCTTCCTAGCCTCTATTTATAGGAATGTTATATATTATTTATAATATTAATTAGGTAATAGGTATAAATAAATATTATTAAAGTATTAATAATTAATAAACTATATATATATACTACTAAGGGGTTATTATTATTTAAGTTAGGGGGATTTCAGCTATCTTAGCGTCTATATTAGCGCCTTAATAAAATCTCTACTAGTAGATTCCCTAGCCCCTCTTTATAATAGTACGTAGTATTATAATTTATAAGGGATAATATTAATAGTAGTTATAAGATAAATAAATAAATAAATACCTTATACCTAGGCTTATAACCTACTAAAATAGGTAGAATAGTAATAATTATTATATTACTAGCTATATAAGTATAAGGGAAATAGAATATATAGGAAACTAAGACGGGTACTAGCGCGCGTCTAGTACGCGGCTAGTTAGAATAATTACATCCTATTTTAATACGTTTCTTATAATATTTATAATATTTAATAGTTAGGCTCTTTTAATAGAATTAAATACTATTATTAACCCTAGTCTTAAGTATATACTTAAGAATAAAGTTAAAGTCTATAAAGAGCCTTATATTATAACTTAATTAATAGATATTATTAATTTATATTAAGACCTTTTTATAAATAGTAAAAATATAATTAATATTTTAAAGGAATAATAAATATTAATTTTATTAAAGCTAAGTATATTATCTAAGCCTATATAAGTATAAATAAAAGGATAAGGATATTATTACTAAAACCTTTAATAAGCTTTAAACCTAAGGAAAACTTCTATAATTAAATTAGCTAACCTTATTTAACTATCCCTACTTTATAATTTAATATAATACTCTTATTAAGTAAAAAGGCTATATTATAATTAATATATAAAAACTTAATAAAATTATAAAGAATAATATATATTTATCCCCTTATAAGTTAATATAATAGTATTAATATAAGGCTATTAATATATAATAATTATTAATATTAAAAAATAGTTCTAAGAATTCTAAATATAATTATAATTAAGAATAGTCCTTTTTAACCTTTATAAGTTATAAGGGTTCCTTTTTATATATTTAAAAGTAAACTAACTTTATACTTTAAGAATATTAAGAGTTTATAAAAACTTATTTTAATAGTATTACTTACTTATATTCCTTATAAGAGTATATAAAATATATATAAAATCTTTAAATAATTTTATTAAAGATAAGTAAACCTTTTACTTATAAAGTTATATATTAACTATCCCTTTATTACTTTATTAGGCTAATATATAAATAGGCTTAAAATACTATTATACTTTTTATAAAACTTAAGTAATCTTAAAATACTTTTTAGTCTAATTAATTTAGTAATATACCTAATAAGTAGATCCCTTATAAAAAAGGAAGATTATACTTAATAAAAGCTTTAATTTAAGTATAAAGGGTTATATATAAAAAAGGAAGATAATTAGGGTTATTTTTTATAAGCTTATATAAAAGGAACTTAATACCTTTTAAGATTTATAAGAGGCTTTTAAATTTTTAATCTCTTATTTATTATAGTTATAATAGGGTTTTATATATTAATTTAAATACCTTAGAAGTAGTAGGATTTATAACTACTATATATTATATAAAGGTTACTAGGATTAATATAAAACTTATTATATTATTTAATTATTATCTTAATAGAGCGGAGTAGAACTATTAGTATATTATATTAGAGATTACTAATATTATATAAATTATTAAGAAGGTATAATATATAATTAAATAAAACTTCTAACTAGTTATAATTATTTATATTAGTTACTTTATTATTATCCTAGTATTAAAAGTATAAATAAGTTAACTTTCTAGCTTATATAAGCTTCTTAGTACCTTTATTTATTTAATTTAAAGTTATATTATAAATCTAGTAAACTAGATATAATATATAATATATTATTTAGACTTTATATAAATATAAATATAAGTTAAAAGGTTAATTTATTAAATAGGATTCTTAATATTCTCTTTATATCTTTTAATAATCTTCTTTATAATATTAAAGATTTTAATAGCCTTACTATCTATTATATAATAAATATAAAGATAATAGAGGCTATTAAAAAGATAAGTAATAGTAAAAGATCCTTAATATATTAAAATCTCGTATAAATAATAATTTAAATAAGTCTATAACTTTTTTAATTATAATAGTTATTATAAATATTATAATTAACTTTTTTATATAATATATATATCTAATATATTATAGAAAACCTTTAAGCTTATAAAGCTAATATTAACCTAATTAGATAAGAAGATAGCTATTATATAATAAATAAATACTTATATTAACTCTATACTATTTTATATAATTATAATACATTTTATAATTACTCTTCTTATTATATTATTAGGTATAAATTACCTATTAATAATTATTTCTAAGCTTTAAAAGAAGGTCCTTCTTTTATTAGATTTTAATACTCTACTAATAAATTTGCCTTAGATCTAGTAATAATAAATATTTATATACTTAATATAATTATAATAAAGTAGGTTTTTTATAAGTATAAATATACCCTAATTATCTTTAAAAATAATAATTATTTAAGGTATATTATTAATAATATAAATTTAATTTAATATAATTTTAAGTTAAATAGCTTTTTTATAACTTATATCTACTTAATATATTTAGCTTTATAAGTTAGTAGTACTACTATTACTTAATACTTTAATAACTAAAAAATAATACTAATTATAAGGTTAAAAATATTATTAATCTTTATACTAATACTAACTTTATATATATATCCTAATTTAATTATATATATTAAGAATACTTATAACTCCTTTTATAAAATTTCATTTAACTAAGATATTAAATAATAACTAGGAGATATTACTAATAAGATAATTATATAAATAATATAAGGTAGATATTATAATAATTTTAATAGTAAGATATTTTCCTTATTTCTCTCTAGTATATTAAAAATTTATATTAATAGTAATTAGACGAACTTATATATAAGATAATATAACTTAATACCTCTTAATAAGCCTTAAGATAACTTAGTAGGATTTTTTAATTTCTTACTTTTATTAATTTCTTATTATTAGGTATTATCTAATATTAGTATATAAAGCTATCTATTATATTATTATACCTTTTATTATATAACTAGCTCCCCGCTTTTTAATAGCCTAATAATATTTTAATATTTACTTAACTAATAGCTTATTAGGCTTCTAGTAATAAAGAGGAATCTTAGATCTTTAATAGATAATTATAAAGTTAAGCTTCTATATTATAAATAACTAAAAATATACAAGGGTTATAAAATTATAAATAGAAGATAATCCTATTAGGGCTAATTAGACTAAGGATATTAATATTAGTAATAATCTATTTAATTTAATTTAATAAATAATAAGATTAAGATAATAATAATTTATTAAATAAATTACTAATACTAGATAATATACTACTAGAACTAGAGCTACTTATAATAGAGTTTATAAAAGAATCTTCTTAAGCTAGTATTATATTAAGTTATAGAAGAAGAAGAAGAAGATAGTAAAACTAATTATATATAACCTCCTAGCTATTAAGCCTCTACTATAAATCTATTATAAGAAGTCTTATATATAAGATCTTTAACTAAGTTACATCTATTTATTATAATATCTAATCTATAATATTAAATTATAGGTGTAAGTAGAAATAATTACTAAAGTCTATTAAGTAGTCTTAATATTAAAGCTAGTAGGTTAAAGATATATTAAATAATATTAACCTTTATATTAATATAATAAGTAATATTAGAATTAAGATTATTAATATTCTCTTTAAAGCTATTATAATAAGTAATATTCTCCTTAAAGCTATTAAAATTAATAATATTAACTCTAAGGTTATTAAAATAGGTAATAAAATAGGTAATACTAACTTTAAAGCTATTAAAATAGATATAATTAACCTTAATCCTAATACTAATATATATTATCTTAATATAAGATTTAATTATATAATAATTAATATTAACCTTAAGGTTATTATTATAAGTAATATTAGTATTAAAGCTATTTAAATTTATAGTATTATACTTATATTAGATAGTATTAATAATAAGGTTATTAAGATCTATAATATTAAGGCTACTAGAATTAATATTATATTGAATAATATAGCTTAAAGCTACTAGAAATAATAATTTTATTATTAATAATAGTAATTTCAAGGTTACTATAATAATTAATACTAATATTAAGTTAAAGTTAATAATCTAATTAATAATATTAACTTTAAAGCTATTTAAGTAAGTAATATTAATATTATAATAGGTAGTATTAATAATACGGCTAAGGTAAGCCCTAGTAGTTAAAAGCCCCCTCCTAAGTAATTAAGCTAACTACTATAAGGGCTTAAAGAAGGCGGAGATTTTATTAGCTATCTAACTCCGTAGTAGGAAGGATAGCTTTAAGGCGTTCTTACTTAAGGCTATCCTAGGGATTTAAGACTCTAGATATAATTATAAATAGGTAAAATAAGATATAAAATATATCCTCCTCTTCTACCTAGAATTATAAGAGTTAAAACTAAATATAATTAAGGAAGCTAGAACTTATAACTTTAAGGAATTACTAACTAGGCTAAGAGGTACTTACGTAGTAGCCTGCTAGCTAATAAAGATAGGTTACCTAGAATAATTTTAACTTATTAAACTCTAGCTAGAGTAGATAAAACTCCTTTAAGAGGTAGTTCTACTAGTAATACTAGAATAGGTATAGAAATAAATAAATAAATAATTAGAAATAAGGCTATTAAAAATTATACTATTATCTTTAAATATTAAAGCTATTTAAATTAATAATATAAATAATAATATTAAATTTAAGGTTATTAAAGTAGGTAATATTAACCTTAAAGCTATTAAGGTAGGTTAATCCTAGATTTATTATAATATATAAAACTAGTATTAAGGCTATAATATTAGTTTTAAAGCTATTATAATAGTTAATATAAATTATAAGACTATTAAAATTTATAGTATTATTCTTAAGATAATTATAATAGGTAATATTAATATTAAAGGCCTTTTACTTATTAATAGCCTTCTATTATAAATTTTATAACTTATACTACCTTTCTTATTTATTTAATTTTTTTCTTTTATAAATAGGTATCTTCTAGTATATATAGTATTATTATTTTATAAATTATAAATTATTTATTAATATTTAAGTTATTTAAATAATTTAACTAAATAGTTTTTAATAAATATATATATATCTATAATTACTAGAATATTACTTAAGTATTATATCTTTTTTTATTATATATAAAAGAAGGGTATATTTTTTATTATAATTCCTTTCTTTATTAATTTATTAAGTTATTAATTATCTTAGATTAATAATTAATAAGGAGAACTTTTCTTTAATATTTATTATTAGAATACTAGGTTAGTAGTCACCTCGTAGGTTATATTATAGTAGGTAGTAGAAGGTAAAAGGTCTTGTATTATAGCTACTACGAGAACTCTGCTAAAAGTAGGCTGTAGGCTTAGTCAGCCCCTAGTCGGTACCGTAGCTAACTCTCTCTACACAGTTACTATACTAGTACTAGTAGTACTACTATTTAATACTCCTACTTAGTAACTATGTTCTAGAGCTCTATTAATTAGCTTCTATTAAACTATTACCTTTTTTAAATCTTAGCTCCTACTAGTTAATAGCTCTATTAATCAATCATCCGTAGTATTCTAAGGAACCTCTCGAATAGGATCCTAGCTAAAGGTTTCGTAAGACTATCTGCGGCCATTTATTTAGTAGGAATATAGACGGTTATAATTATTCCTTTAGCCTGCAAGTCCCTAGTATAGTAGTATAAGATATCGATATGCTTAGACCTCTCGTGTAGATAAGGGTTCTTAACTAAGGCAATTACGCCTTAGTTGTCCTCTATAATTTCTATAGGCTTGTCTTTTCCGAGTGCCTTATTAAGGTACCTTATATCTACTAGTACGTTCCGTAGCTACTAGGACTATTAAGCAGCGTACTTAAGTGATATATACTCGGCTTCCGTGCTTAATATAGCGACAGACGTCTACTTCTTACTAGTCTATAATATTAGTCCCCTATGGAATATATATACGCTGCTAGAAATACTCTTCCGCCCGTCTTTATATTATGCCTAGTCTAAGTTAGCGAACATCCTTATAGGATTATCTATAGGTAAGAAGGTAATCCCCCTTTTAATAGTACCTCGAAGGTATTTATAGACTGTTTTTAGGGCTCGCGTATAGTATACTCTAGGATTCGATATATACTAGCTAAGTGCTCGTACTAATTAGGTAATATCTAGTCTAGTCTATAGTACTCCGTATAGTAATTCTCCTATAGCCTTTTAATATATCTTGATATCGGCCTTCTTATTAGAGTCCTTCGTAGATCTTAGATTGTTATAGTTTAGTATTAGGGTAGCGGTATCCCTCGACTTATATCTAGCCTTAATAAAGCCTACTCTAGTTAGGATATCGTTGATATACTACTCTTAATCCATTTTTAAAGTCCTTACTTTTCTATTTCAGGTAATTTATATACTAAGGATCTTCTTAATCTCCCCTAGATCCTTGATTTTAAATGATTTCCGTATTAGATCTTTAAACCAGTCGATCCCTTTTATTATCTTGGTAGTAATAGGGATATTATCCACGTATAATAGAATTATAACTCTTTTAGTTCGATAAGTTAGTATACAGGGTTCTACTATACTTTACTCGAAACCTACCTCTTTTAAGACTTTTACTAAGAGATCATTCTAATTCCGGCCTGCCTACTTAAGTCCGTAGAGGCTCTTATTAATCTTAAGAACCTTTCCTACTATAACGTTTACGCCTTCAGGTGGTATTAAGTAGATATCTTCTATCAGGTCTGCTTCTATAAATGCGTTATTGATATTAATATAATAGTATTCTAGATCTTCTCTCGCAACGATTACTAGAAATAGTCGCAATATATCCATTCTTATTATAGGTGAGAATGTTTCATTATAGTTAACTCTATATCTTTATAAGAATCCGTAGGTAATAAGCCTAGCCTTATACCGCTTAATAGCTCCATTACTACCGTATTTTATAGAGAATACCTACTTACAGGACACGTTATTTGTACCCTTAGGTAGAGCTTGCTCTATCTATATGTCATTTCCCTCTAGGGCTTAGACTTCTATATCTATCGCTCTTCTCTATTAGGCGTTATACTCCGGGTCGGAGATTACTTGTTAGTATATATCCGGTACGATAATCCTACCTCTAGGTTTACTTTCAAGAACTGTAGAGAGGGCTTGTTCTATAAGTATGACACCGTTTAGTGGTGCCTCCACGTAGCTAGGGTTACTTATAAACCTTATAATTAATACCTGAATCTTCTAACGCTATCGCTTAGGCTTATCTAGGTTATTATCTTCGTCCCGTTGACGTTTCTATACTCCTAGAATGACTAGGTTCGGTTATATAGGTTGAACAGGTGTAGGGTGAACGAATAGCGGCGGAGTAGGGGGTCTAGACGCCTGAATTTAGTCTTCTATAGAGGTAGGTTCATTCTAGGGTAAGGTAGCGTCATCTTAGTTATCTAACTCTTTGGTATAATTCTAGTATTCTTCTAATATTATAATACCGTTTATTTAATACTCCTCTAATACTGGTTATATATCTACTTTACTACTTAACTATATATCTAGTGTAATCTTACTTAGTCGCCTAACTAACTTCTTAGGAGGTAGTATTATAGATAATCTCCCCGATCTTACTAATTACTATTCCTTTCTAGGACGTCTAACGCTTCTTTTTACTAGAATAGGTATTAGGCTGTTCTCCTTACGTGGCCGTCCTCGGGGCTTACGATCTACTAGTTCGTTTCTTATACCTTGTATCTTTATGCCGTTCTTTCTGAGTTTTAAATCGAGATCCCCTCCTTTCCGTGACTCGTCTACCGTTATAACACTCGACCTAATCACGTAGCCTAGATCTAGGGCGTAGACTTGTAGTTATCGTGTAGTCTTAGTGTATCTAACGAATATATACTCTCTGCCTCGGTCTATAAACTTGTCTTGGCGTGTACCCGCTAGTAGCGATTTCGGATGAACGTAGGTATAGTAAACACTCCCCTATACCCTGATATAGTTAATATTTGAAATAACGCCGGTGTATACTTCCTCTAGTATGATCCTCTCCTTTCGGTTATCTCGAGTTCTATAGGGACTACAGGTAGTTCTATTTCGTAGATACGTATCTGCTTCTACGGCCTTATGCCAGAGTTCTATTAGTAGTCCTGCTTCCTTGATTATAGCGCGGACTCCATTCTCCGTTATCTGTATACTGCGTTCAGCTACTCCGTTCTAACTTGACATGTAGGTAATTGTATACTGTAGTATAATACTAATACTACTTGCCTATTCGTCGATAATATGCTTTGCTTTAAGTTTCTTGCCCGTAGAAAGCTCTTCTATTCGTCTCCATCCTTCTAATATATCGATTGCCTCATCTTTTATCTTGATAGGGATAGACTATATCTTTCTTATTAAGTTCTCTACGATTTACAGGAAGTACTTATAACCGTTAATTAATAACGGGAACTGGCCGGCTATATCGATCGATACCAGTCCTAGGAGTTTAGTATCCCATTTAGATAGCTTCTTAGGTGTATGGTTTCTCTTCTTAATTAGTTTATATACACGACATATGTAATCTTTAAGTGCTTTCATTTTCTCGCCTAAGGTAGTTGTCGTAGATAGGGCTTTAATCTTTACAGCTCCTAGATAAGCGAATCGTTTATACTAAAGGGTGTATCTGTTAATAGGCTTCCTCTCTAGTAGTAATTAGCCCTAGTCTGTATTCTCTGGCGTAAGATCCATCGGTTCGCTATTATTAATGGCGGGGAAGGCGTAATAAGACATCTTCTACTCCTTAGCTTGGAAGGCTCGATCTACTAGTTTATTAGCGATATATAATATAATATAAATACCTCCTTTCAAGGTTATACTAATAACATGTTCTCTAGACTCTAGGTCTACTAAGTATAATCCTTACTCATCGAATATTCCGTTAAAACCTGCTTATATAAGTCGCCTTCCTGATAAAAGATTTACTCCTAAGTTCGGTACGTAAAGAGTCTTTACTAGTATAATAGACGATCCCCTAGGTACTCGTATTACTACTATGCCCATCTAATCTAAGTAAAGTTTCCCCCCTCTAACTATAACGGTACGTCTTGGTATTGTCTTTAGACGTCCCCTAAATAGTTGGAGTTAATTAGTTATATATTTGGAGGCACCGGTGTCTATAACCTATTCTAAAGCGGGGATCTTATAAATAACTTTGGATGTATAACCTTTTTTAACGAGGTGATTATTATTATCCTCTACGGCGTGGAGTACTTCCTCTATATTATTCCTATCGGACTCGGGATCGGTGTTAGAACGGTCATCCTCGGCGGAGTATACTTTAGGAGGTAAAGTCTTACTAGTCTTTCTTTTATACTTAATAGCTATAGCTCGGGCTATCTCGAGGTAAGGGTAGTACTTAACGTAGTAAGTATTATTATAGATTCTATACGGGTAACGGGCTACTTAAAGACCTTGAGATTGCTTAGGTTTCGCCTTTACTATAGGTTTGCTCTTTAGAGAAGCCGGGGGACTAGATCTTCTCCCTCTACCCTCCTTCTTAGTTATAAGCGCAGCCTCCTTATTTAGTCTATCTTCTTTGTCCTTAAGTACACCTATACGGTGTTCGACTAAGCGTAGGTCTATACCGTTAATTATATCTCTAATAGTAGTATACTTCGATGGTAATGCCCTTAGGAGTCGCTAGAATAGTCCCTCTTTATTAAAAGACTTAGCTGTAACCGGATCGATTTCCTTAAGTTATCTCCTAATTCTTACTAGCTTAAGCTAGGCTTCTTTAATACTAGTATCCTCGTTTATTTAATACGTATAGAGCCTTTCGGTGAGTCCTACCTTTATACTAGTGCGTTTATTATAGTATTTATCTTTTAACTTCTTCTATACTTCGTTTATACTCTTAAGGTCTTCCACGAGCTTCTAGTCGAAGTCTCCTAGGTAAATGAGTATGGTATACGTGGCGGAGGCATTATCTCTTTCCTATTTAGCTAATAGGTCCGCGCGTTTAGCTTCCTTTACTATTATAAGTATTAAAGATAAGGTAGTAGATTCGCTATCTAGGGTACTCTCGGGGGTTTTGCTTTTATCGGATATTTATAGACTAATTATCCCTTTCGCCAGCCTATATTCATCACGTGTAGTCTTAAGGACGTATAGGATACCTTCTTTCTTGAAATGGTGTCGTGCCAGTTAAAACCACTGGGCATAGGTTCTAGAGGATAGAAGGGGAAGGGGACGCTTGCGCGCTATAGGATTATAGGTAGTAGTATCTATAATAATAGTTATTAGTAAAATATAGCGTTCTTATCTATATTATAATCTTTATATTAGATTTAATAGGCGTGAACTTATTAACTCCGAGGGAAATATAAAGTAAAGGTATTAAGGATCGACTCTTCGTAGTCGGCTAATTAACGTTATAAGGTTACTAAAAGTCTATTAGTATCTTTTAATCTTTTAAAGGGTAATCTTAAGCTTTTTATTACTCTAATAATCGTACTGGTTTTCTCTCGTCTACTTAGCTACAGGAACTACACGAGATCGCGTGCGTTAACGTGTGTTTCGGTTATACGGAGACCTTCTTAGCTACTAGGCTTATAACCTATTAGAATACTAGGTTAGTAGTCACCTCGTAGGTTATATTATAGTGGGTAGTAGAAGGTAAAAGGTCTTATATTATAGCTACTACAAGAACTCTGCTAAAAGTAGGCTGTAGGCTTAGTTAGCCCCTAGTCGGCACCGTAGCTAACTCTCTCTATATAGTTACTATACTAGTACTAGTAGTACTACTATTTAATATTTATTATATTTAAGTTATATATAAAAGCTAGCTACTTAATTCTAATTATTTTTAATTAAGAGTAAAACCTTTTATTATTTATTATTACTAGCTTTATTATATAAGTTATTATTTATTATTTTAATTTTTTTATTTTTAACTCTTCTTTTATCTTTATTATATTATTTAAAGTATAATATTATTTATCCCTATTTAATATATTATAATAATATAATTTATAACTCTTTTAATAATATACTATATCCTAATTTCTCTTTAATATTATTAATTATTTATCCTCCTCCTAATATTTTCCTTATATTATTAGTTATATTATAACTTTCTTTTTAATATTATAAAATATATGAAAAATATAATAGGTAATATTAATATCTATTATAATAAATAATACTAAAATTAAGGTTATTAAAATTAATAATATAATTAATAATCTTAATCTTAAGGCTATTAAATTTTATAATATTAAGTTTAAAGTTAGAAAGTAGGTAATATTACCTTTAATACTCTTATAATAGGTAATAGTAATATTAATAATATTAATTAAAAGGCTATTTAAGTAGGTAATATTAAGTTTTTAAAGTTATTAAAGTAGGTAATATTAACCTTAATACTATTATAGTAAGTAATATTAAGATAGATACTATTAATTTAATATTATTAATTATATTACCTATTATATAATAGCTTTAAGAATATTATTTTTATATATATTATTAATTATAATAGCTTTAAAGTTAATAATACCTACTTTAATATTAATATTACCCTCTTAAATAGCCTTAGATTTAATATTATTATTAATTCTAGTAGCTTTAATCTTAATATTTTATTCTATTATAATCTTATATATAATAGTATTATTACTAATAGTTATAATATTAATATTACTTATTATAGTAGATTAAATACTAATATTACTTATTATAATAAACTTAGAGTTAATATTACTTAATATAATAGCCTTAAAGTTAATATTATTAATTACTTAGAATTAATAAAATTATATTATAATATTAATATATCTACTTATAAGGGGAGTAGATATATATTATTTTCTTAAATTTTATTATTTTCTTATATATTAATTATAAAGTAGGTGTAATTAAATAGAGTTAACTAGTTTAATTATAAAAGCTTAGTCTAAGCTTAAAGCTTATTAAAACGTTTATTAATAATATCTTTATCTTTTTACCTAAGAGGATATACTTATATAAACCTAGATAATAACTTTAACTTTAATAGATATAAGACTTATTAGCTTTTAAAGATATTAATTATATTCTATTATTTATAAATAGTTTTTATTATTTAATTTATAATATATATCTCTTTATAAGTTTTAACTCTATTTCTTAGTATATACTTAATACTAGGATTAATAATAGTACTTATTTCTATTAAAAGAGTATTACGGCTACGATTTAGCGTAATAGAGTATCCGCGGGATACGGGAATAATAGAGTATACTCGCCTATCTTACCTAGTATAGTCTTAGTAGATATTTCCTATATTTATATAGATAGCGTTAATACTTATAGATAGGAGCTTAGTACTTAACTTATATTATAATCCTTAGATATCTCCTAAGTACTAAATATAATACTTGTACTAGACCTATTTAGAGAAAGCCTGCTTTCTATTCCTTAATACTCCTCTCTACGAGAACTAATTATAGGTCTACCCTCTTTAAAGTAAGTGGAACCGTAATAAAAAGCTTGATTATACTATTATAAATATTATAAATATTATAAGAACCTCTTTATTAATTATAATTAATAATTATAACTTAGTTACTCTTTTAGCTATTATACTAACTATTAATTATAAAGCTAGAGTAGTATATATTAATTATAAGATGTTTATTATAATTAATATCTTTTATAACTCTTAATCTTACTTTTTAAGAAATAAAGATCTTTTCAAGAGAAGTATTAATAATATAAGTAAATATACTATTAATTAATATCCCTAAGATTAAGATTATAAAAAGGCTTAGAGAGAAGGTCTTAATTATTTAATAAAGTCTTATTAAAGTTAATAGTTATAAAAGTAATAATCTTTATAAAAATTAAGAGTTAATTCTTATTTTTAATTACTTATTATACTAGTATAAAGTAGATCTAAGTATTTATCAAAATTTTAATATTTAATAGGTATTAATAATAATTTATTATTTATTATCTAATAAAGTCTAATATTATAACTTTAAAAGTAAGTATATCTACTTATATAAGAATATTACCCTTAGATTATTAATTATATAAATCTCTTTAGTAATATATATAATAGTAGGCTTTTTATTAATTAGATTATAAAGAAAGAAGGTTATAATAGTAAATTTTAATATTAAAGGCTTAATAAGAATATTAGTAGTTAAAATTTTAATCTTTATATTAATATAAATAAAGATATATTTATAATTAATATTATATACTCTAGATTAGAATAAACTTTAATATTATTACTAATTATAATCTATTTATAGTTATAATAATATAATAATAGTTTTTAAATAAATAATTTATCTCTTATACTACTACTACTACTAATAAAAAATTATAATAGAATCCCTTATATAATAATCTATTAAGTTAGTATCTACTAAAGTATTTATAATTAGTAGATTAATTAAGAAAGGGCTTTAATATAATTTTAAAAGGCTTTAATAAAGTAGTCTTCTAATATTATTTAAAAGTATAATTAAGAAGCTTATTCTTAAATAGGAATTTTAAATAATAATAATAATATTTATAATTTAAGGATAAATTAAAAGTAAAGTTTACGGTAGACGTATTATATTAGGAGGATTAAACCGGTTTTCTTTTTATAAAATTAGGATCTTTCTACTTAGTTAGTATATTCGCTTTAATATTTAAATAAAATAAATTACCTTTTCATTTAAAGCTTAAGTACTTGCCTTACTAGATTATAGAAATTCAGCGCTCTTAAAGTCAGAACTGGAGCGGGGAAACACAGAGCTAGAATTAGAGTAGGAGGCTAGAACTAGAGCCGGGAGCTAGAATTAGAGCTGGGAGATAGGATATGCTAATAGGATTACACTATGACAGCGATATTCTAGCAACTAAAGAGAAGAGAACTGTATAACAGGGAATTACAGGCATATTTTAGTTATTACTTAAAACGGCTGTACGGCTAAGGCGTCGTCCACCCCTCTTTTCACAGGGAAATGGCAAACCTCTGCAATGTGCGCCAAAAGATCCTTACCATCCTTAAGGGGTATTCCTCCTTTACTAAGCCGCGTATATCAAGTCTAGCTCTACTAGTAAATAAATATCGATTACACGCGTAAATACCTAAGAACTACTAGGCTAATCGCATCTTAGTCCTTCTAAAGGCTTTTTATATATAAGCGAGATATTCGTCTTAAACTAAGATCTAAAGATGTATATATTAAAAGTATCCTTCGCCTTATAAGCGGCGATATTCCCCGTCTCGTATCTAATAAAATCCGATTCTACTTTAGCGATTACGATCCGAATCACGTTATTTAGCGCAGGCTAAAATATAGACATGGCAGTAGCTCTATTAATAGTCGCATAACCTAGCTGGTTTTAAGGTGCCTCTTACGCTAATATCGTAATTAGAATAAAGATCTTAATACTAGCTGCGAGGCTTTTAATAGTAGTAATAGGTATCGTATTTCACGAGATTAGACGTCTATCCGCTCTTATAATAGTTATTTTAGTATAGCGTAATATACTCGATATAGCCTGTTTAATCCAGGGGACGAGGTAGTTATAATTAAAGGATACTCGAATTATAATTATAAAAGGGACTACCTTTTTCTAATATATAAGAATAGATTCTCGAATAGTACTTTAGTTTACCGGAAGTTAAGGCCTCATCCTATTATAGCGACTCCTCCCGTGCCCTTATCCGTTTATATTCTCGAAAAAGTCTTATAGTAAGCTTAGATATTCTCTCTTTTCTTACTCTAATAGTTAAAAGCCGATCGCTACCCGTAGTACGATTAAACTAGCGCCTAAGAGGCTATATATAAATATAGTTCGACATTTAAGTATATCCTAGAATACCTTCCTAAACTTAGACAACTTTATAGTCGTCCCTACGTTTCCACCTAGATACGTTAACTTAGACTCTGATTCGGAAAGCTTAAAAATAAGATATAAGATCGCTAGGATTCATTACACCACTTATATTAAAAAGGTTTACAGATTGAAATAGGAGGAGTAATAGGACTCTTTAATTAGAGTTAGGAGAGGGAGCTAAATTCGGATATAATTCCATTACCGAGGTAGGGCTCCTATTCTAATACCGGGATCGGAATACTATTAATAGAGAGTTGATTATCTCCCTAAACTAGAGAGTAGATTAGTCCCTCCTTCGTTCGCGTAGTTGAAAGCATCTATTAGTAGTACTAAACCCGGAGCGGCATTGCGAATTTCATTATTAGTGGCGAGCTCTATCTAAAACTAGCGGGTTTTTAGCTTGGCTGGGCTGGAAAGGATATCGAAGAGGTGTGCTAGCTTAGGTACATAGCTTTATAGGTGTAAGCGAAGCTCGGCGAGAGCTTTAATAAAGAGAGCCCGAGCGTTATATAAGATTTCGGTTTAGAAGCTACCGCAGATCAGTCGATGCTAATTAGTTAAATCTCATTATTAATACTTACGAAGATCTTGAAATACTCTAAGAAGCAGGTAGTATTCGAACATGATGCGGCACCAGAGCGAGGAGAGCGAGAGAGGAGAATCGATTCTAGATTAAAGACTAGATAAGCCCCTCCTATCTCTAACTCCTTAGATTACGCTGAACTTCCTAAAATGCGGATCTTTTAGTAGTATCGGTAGATAAGTCCTATCCTTTTATCTTTAGATATATTTTAACTACTATAGCTTTAATAGATCTAGTTACTACGCAGCCGTTCTAGAATACTATATACCTAGCTCGGTCTTAAAAAAGGTACGTCCCTTTATTAATTAACGAGGTAAAATAAGCGCGTACGAAGCGTTAAAGGATGATATTAATTAGTCTAAGATATTCTATCTAAATGCCTACCGTATACAGGTGGCTTAATAAGTCAAGTAGTGCCTAAATAACTATCTCTAGTGCTAGCACGCGGTAGTAAGCGACAGCGCCCTTAAAGGCGACGAAATATTCGGGACAAGCGAACGCTACTACTATTTCGAGGAGACGAGAAGCCTGCGTATATCCTACTAGAGCTTTGCTTCTTTAGAGACGGCAGTTAGTAAAGCGCTCTAGGTACTTCATTTATAGGCACGAAGGGGACGACTTAAAGAGGGTTAAAATGTTAGCCTTTATAGTCGCAAGATCCAGTCGCCGAGTACTACCCTTATCCCCGTTAGAGTCGCTTTTATTAATATAAGTAGTTTGAGCTTCAACCTCTTTAATCTGTAATTTCCTCCGCTTTACTCTTATAGAGTCAAGATTAAATGCGTAGGAGTAAGGTATAATACTAACCTGCTATAACCTTAAGGCTTCCGGATATAGCACGCTCTTTAGTATAGTCTGCTCGCTAGCCTCGTGAAGAGACCTCGTAAGTAATAGTTCGGTATAAAAAACCCTTAAGCTATCCGCCTCGATTAGCGCTCTATTAATAACCTCACCTTGGCTAAGGCGTCTCGCATTCTCTAGAAGGTATACCCTGTAGTCCGAGCCATTCGTCTGTTAATGTGAACTCTATAAAGTCATTAGCTGACTGGACTTATAGAAGGGGAGAGCGTACTTACGCTTTCAAGGGGAGAATTCCAGCCGGAATGGTCTTGACCGAGTTTCTCACCGACCCGCGACCTTTCAGCTGGAGAGCGGCTTTCCTTGTCCATCGCAACAGGAAAAATAGGAAAACGAGATTTTGGAGTCTACAACTAGGTTAATAAATAATGTCGAAAGCTCTAGAGCAGGGACTATTATATATTAGTACCTAGACTTAGATAGTTACCCGCTTTATTTACGCCTCGATAAATTCACAACAATTACCTAGGTAATACCTAGGTAGTAAGCTGTAGTAGCTTATTATTCGGATCGGAATATCTACTACGATTAGGATCTAATAATCGCTAGGGTTATACGGAATAATTATACGTGTATATTTCCGTCCGATTAGCTATATAGGCCCGTCTAGTATCTACTTTCTCTTCTTAACGTCATTTATATCGAATTCTATATGCTTACTATATAGGACTATCGTAGATTCGCCTTATCCGAAAAGCGATAAAATATATATAAGCGGGGACGTCGAAAGTTAATTCAAGGGGAGAAAGGAACTTAAGTCTTCTCTTACTTCTTCCTTTATTCTAGTTCTAAACTATATATCGGAATAATTACTAATAGAGATTAGTTTAAGCTCAGCCTCTTTAATTACTTTATTAATAGTCTTCGCTTTTCGCTAAAAGTCGAAGTTATAGGAGAGACGCTAGGAACTATATCCCGCCTTATCTTTCCGTAAGGAAGGTTCGCGTGCGGTAAGGTCTCGTACCTAGTAGTCGCAGTCTATTTTAAATATGTAATCGACTACGGGCTTAGAAAATACCCTTGGGGGAGGATTTTTATTGACGTATATCACCTTTCTACCGTTCCGACGTACCGCCGGAATTAGCTTGTTCTTAAGCTCGTACCTCGGACCGTCGATAGCTAATAATATACTAACGACTAGGAGGATATTAGGCGTTAAGTTTACGTCTTTATTAATTATTATCGCTTTTATCTCGCTTAGAGGATTATTAATATCGTAATAGAGGATAATATTAGGTCGTAGATATCTAACGTGAATATTCGTTCTCCCTCCCCTCTTTTACCGTTCTTCCACCCTTAACGCGCATTCAGGATATAGTACGATCTCTCTAGAAGTAAGAGCGATCTCGCGTACGCCATCCTAGCTCGTAAGCTAAGTGTAATAAGAGTACCTGAAGGATTTAAGGTTGCTATATAGCTGGACCACGTTATAGTCTTTAGACTTAATATTAGTATTTAAACTAGCCCTTACCTCTAGTCTATCTAGATTCTAGGTATAATATCTTTAGAGCTTTTTAGATTTCTAAAGTACTCGGAGAAATCGATATATATCCGTCTATACTAGATCTTCGGATTTCGCTTTATTCCTTATTTCGATTAAGTATTTATATAATTCTTTCCTTCTTTCTTCGTTATTATGTACTTCTCTCTCGAAGAGACCTCGATTCGTGTTATAAAGGCCGGTCTTAGACCGAAAGTCCTAGATGATTATTATCTAAAGATGGCTAAAAAGATTAATTAATACTAATAGGTATACCGTAATTAGTACTAATGCCGGCGCCTATAAATATAATAATTCGATAAGCTTCGTTTATAATACTAGCGACCTCCTACAGCTCCTATTTAATATGGTTTATAACGTCCCCCGGAATTAGTAAGGTATCGCTAGAGCGAATAGTATAATGAGAAATACCTAGCGAGTTTACCACCGAGAATGATTTATTATAACCTATCTCGGTATTGTCTATTAATATATAGGATGAGGTATCTTGCGAATCCTCTAGTATAGATGCTTTAGGACCCGCTATTAAGGAGATTTTACTATCTGGGTTTGCTTGACTACTAGGAGTTATAATGATGTCAATTTTATTTTACGGATGCACGGTTTAAATAGAGACTAGCCCTACTTTATTATTTGGCTGAGTCGTATTAGGCGTAGTATTTAGCTGCGGATGAGCCGCTAGAGGCCGGAAGTCCTTATTAGTTTCTCGCCCTTTCCTAGAGAGTCGCTAAATCTCGGTCTAGAGGATGTTAATAATCTTGCGTTTTATATTCTTATCCTCTTCAGGATTTAATTCCTCTAGTAAGCTCCTGTAAGAGTATTTAAACTTAGAAGAAGCTTAGTAGTCTATTAAAGGATATACCGGACAGCCTTACCTTAAGAATTCGAGCATCTATTATAGATAATAAGATATCTGTAAATAGTCCTTTCTTAAGAGGATCCGAAAGTCTCTAAATATTTTCGGTAGATTAAGGGCCTTTGTCTTATCGATTTATAATCTAAATTTGCGGTACTATTTATAATCGGCTCTAGACATTAGTATCTATAACAGGGGCCTCTTTCGAGTAGTAGCACCTAAAAGCGAACCCCTATCCTATACTCGTTATTAGCGTAATTTAACACTATCGATTTACTTATCTTATAGCAAGAAGCTAAGGGAAAAGCGAATAAGGCGAAACGCTCCGGGCTTAACCGTAGGCGTCGCTCTTAAGGTGCTCCGTAGGCCAGCCGTAAACGCTAGCCGAGAAAAGTAAAACAGCTTTAGACCTTATCTATTAAACGATCTTAGTATTAGAGACATTCTATAAAATCTCTAAGCGCCCTTTAATATCGAGGTCTACAAACTTACTACTAATTCTAATATCTAAAGCGTAATTTCTAACGTAGGCGATTTCATCTTCGCTAATTCTAAGGTCGTCCTTCGGAATCTAGACGATAGGGCTGCGATAGTTAGCAGCCTTATACTTATACCTACGTCGAGCTATTACGTCGAGTTCGTTCCGTGCGAGTCCGTTAATACTTTCTTAGAGATCTCGAGGGACTTCCTTAAAAGGTCTTATCTAGCTATAGTAGGTATACCCTAGATGTCGTAAATGATCGAGCCCAAGTACTAAGGAGTAGTTCCAACGCGATTCTCCTCCCTTATCCCCCCTTTCTTTCGTGGAGGCAGGCAGATATCTAAGAATTAAGGAGAAGATATTTCCTAGAAGTAGTTAATAAATAACCGTTAATATTATAGTAATTATTATAACTACGGCCTGACTAATACCGGTAAAAACACCCCGATCATCGCGAATAGATAGGAAAAGGCCTATTAGATATAACTCTATTATATATACCCCTATAAAGAGTTGCTTTAAAGCAGTCGGATAAAGTTAACCTCTAGTATCGTACGGAAAAGCCGACACGTAGAGCAGGTTATAGCGGAATATAAACTAAAATAAGCTGAAGGTAGCGACGCTAAACAGGAGTATTAGGGGAGCGATAATAGAGTACGTCAGGCCTAAATTATTAGTAGGGGCGTGGTAAAGATGCGAGCGTCTTACTAATACACGCGAGGTTCGTGTAAAGAGGGTAGAAGGTACCCTACCGAATCTTCGGTGAACCTATCTATCTCTCCTACTTCTGTCTCGGTATACGATCCGTCTATAGGGCGAAGATAAGCTAGTCGATTAGACCTCCGGCTTATAAGAAGGTACCTGCGCTTACTAAAAGACTTTATAAAGTAAGGTAGGAGAAAAAGTAGTTACTTGCCTTAGAAAGGTTTCTAGCTAATAACGCGGATATAGAGTTCAGGCTATAAAGGAGGTCTTAAGCGATAGCTGTAATACTAAATGAAAGTAACACTATAAGAAAATTTTATATAAAGAGAAAGACGAAATAGTATTTCTATAATAATAGCTCGACTATTATCTCCGTTAATAGACCTTGCCAACCCGTAATAATGCGTAGGACTAGCGGTAGTAATGCGTTTAGTACTACTAATATTAACTGCGGCAGTACACCTTAAATAATCCTACTCAGCCACGCCGGAGCGCTAGCTATCTAGTAAAGCTATGATATAGAGTCTCCGAGGGTAGTAATTTAGGATAGGAAACCCGTAAATGCGACGGGTATCGCCTACGTTATAAGAAGAGAAGCGATAGCGATCTATACTAACCTACTCCGTATATACTAATTCCACTATCGTTGATTTAAAGTACTCTATCTTAATTCTCGCACGGAAACGTTAATGTGTCGGGCGGATAGGTATAGAGGATTAGCGTTTAGGAGGGTTTAATAGGCTATATACGCGGCGGATTAAGTGTTAAATTATATAAAGGCGGATTTTATTCGTGGATACTTACTTGATTCTCTTCCGTTCGACTTGAACTGGGCTAGCTCCGTTAGTTCTACCCTAGTCTCTTTGTTTATTCGTGCCAGCTCGTCTAAGTAGTAATAGATCAACCCGTTTTTTAATAAGAGGAATTGCTAGCATCTAGTTATATCCTTTTCGTGGAATGTATATATAATCACGGTCCTTCTCCTTCAGGTAGCGCCTCTATAACGGTCCCTCCTTTTCGGTATCCGCCCTACTCGATTATATAAGCTCGTGGTTATTACGTTAACGGAACGACTTCGTTACCAATATTATAAGGCTGGTCTCCGCGGCTTCCAGCGTAGTAACGAGGGTTTTTCGCTCTTAAATCTTCTTCGATAATACTAAGAGATCTCGATTAATCTAGACGGAATAGACTCCACCGGGGAATATACCGTACACATCCTCTAATACCGAAAGGTCTTTCTTAGGAATATCGGTTACTAGAATCGTGTTAGCGGCCTCTAAGAGACGATGCGCCGGCGACGCTAGGTAAGAATTACGGACGTGAACGTAAAAAAGCAGTTCCACGTAAATAGTATAATATATAAATACGATTATAAGCAAGACTATTACTAAATAGGCCTAGTAGAATATAGTATAATCGAGCCCGATATTCGCCTAGTTATACCTATTAAGACCTTGGGTTCTACCTGTAACGTCATTGCCACTAACTAGGTTTAGGGGAATAAGGCATAGTATAATGACGACCTTTAGGCTAGTAAAGATAGTAAGGAGAGTGCGTATATATCGAAGGAAGAAGAAAGTATCTAGGCTAGAGTATTATAAGATAATCCTGTCGGGGAGCTGGAACACACGTGGAATCTAGGATATAGTACCTAAAGGACGTTAAATAGTACGTTGTCCTTCTAGCACGAGATAAGTTCAAGGTTAACTAGTATACCGACTTAGTATCTTTACGCTTCTAGGGTAACCGCGACTTACGAGATATATTTGAGTCTATCCTTAAGAAGGACAAATATACAGACTTTAGTAGCAAATATAATCGCCGATATAACGAGTAATACTAGAAAGTTTCGGAGCGAGAGCCTTTAAGCGTATCTTACTACTTCTAGTAAAACGTAGAGCGCAGTACTAGTACTACCGAGTGGGGATGTCATTGTCGTAGATACCGCTAAATGATGGATAGCAAGTTAGGAGAGAAATGCCGGGAGACCAGCGCTCTAAGTGTTTTCTCTCCAGAATATCCAGCGTTTTTAATAGTGTAAATGGTATGGTGTAGAGGTTATATTACACTATATTACTAGTTTTCATCTAAACTAGTAGTTTATAAGGTCTGAACCGGTTTATACTACTAGTATACCGGTATACCAGTAGTATAAGGCCTCTTATTAGTTAGTTTCTTAGTGTATTTACTCCGCAGCGACGATTTAGTAGAGGTTATTCTTAGTGTATATACCGAGCCTAAACCATGACTTTAAGTACTTAAGTAGCTCAATCGTCTTAATATTACACCTTATACGTTACTCGCTTAGCGTATATTTTACCCCTAAGAATACTCGCTTAGGCTTAGATGATATAGCAGGGATTAAGAATATATTAATAGCTATTCGTAATAAATAAAGGAGTCGAGAACGTTAATCTAATAAAAGCTACTAATTAAGAGCCGTGCGATTATTTATTACTAAGCATAGCTCGCTTAGATACTACTCCAAGTCGTTACTTATCCCCTAAACTAAGCGACGTTACTACATCTATAAAATATACTCGTTATTCGTAATTTACTATTACGGAGGGTTCGTCTAAACTATATATAAAGGCCGATATAACGTCTCTTATAGATGCTTTAGTTTTTCCCGCATACGCGGTTACTAATCGGGATTCTAATCGTTAAAATAAGCCTATTTAAGTGTAGGATCGAGAATAATAGCTGCTATATATACAGGAGCTCTCTCAGCACGATTCTAGTATTTCAAGACCTTGCTATACCCCGCATATAATCGTGATACTATAAAAACATCGTTATTATCGCGGAACTACTTAATTACCACCTCAAACTTCATAGCTATAAAATTAAGGGAAGGGAGTACCTTATTAAGTATCGCTTTTCATCCCTTAGTAGCTTTCGTAGTATTATAAAACCCCTTAAGGAAATCACGTATATGCGTTAGTAACTGCCACTTAGTATATAATAAATTATCCTTGGTAAGCCCGATTTCCTTATAAATTATCTGAAGTATCGGGTTTTTCAGGTGATTAATAGCCCTGTTTAGTATCTTATACTATGAATTCCACCGAGTGGCGTTATTACGACGAGGTATAAGGCCGTTACTCTTTTATCTAAAGGCTTAAGAGCGTTAAGGGGAAGCGGTAATCTATATAATAATATTATATAGTTTGCTAAGAGGGCTATATTTCCGCTACTCATCTATTTATTCTTCTAAGGGAGCCTTATCTTTATTAAATTTATTATAATTAGGTTACTTAGCACCGAAGAGGAAAGCCTAAATAATAAGGTTAATAACGTAACTATTATATCTAAGGCGACGTTACTTAGGATTCTATAGTAGGCTAGTATTCTCATTATTTATAGATCGCGTAATCGTCTAAACTAATTAATCATTCGACGTCGCATTATCTATAATAAAATAGCCTAGTTTCAGACGAATCCCGAAGTTATTAACGACTCATTCGACTATACGTACTAGATTTACACCTGAATACTCCCCCTTAACCTTAATAACTACTAGTGTTACGGTAATAAGACGTAGTTTTTCGCTAGTGAAATGAGCGACTACTGCGAGTATCCCTAAGTAATTCGGTGAAGTCTATATATTACACGTTATATGAACGTCGGAAATAGTAGTAGTAAGTATATAACGTAGCCGTATCTTTCCCTCATATATTAAGGCTAAAGTATGCTAGCGAATTATTTCTAAAGTACTCGGAAGTAGTCGATTTATAATAGGGTTGATATACTGTATAAAATCACGAAATTCGCTATACGTGACTTGGTTAAAAGCGAGGCTATAAGTCGTTATCTACCGAATATAAAGATATTTAAGGGTAGTCTTATTAAGGGAAAGTATTTACTCCTTCTTTTAAGCCTTATCTTAAGCCTTTTAAGCCTTATTTATCTTAGCATGACGTAGTAGTACTATATAAACCGCAGTGTTATTTTCATCTCGTTTCTAAGCTATACTATTTACCTCCGGATCTATATAGTAAGTAATTTTGAGATGTTTTATAAGCACTCCAGTTCTACTATTAGTTCTATATACTTTCTTATAGTAATTATATTGCTAATAAGCGGTGTTTTATATCCTAATTAATCGTAGGTAACTATAAACCTATAACGTCTTATTACGGGCTTTCGTAGTATTAGAGGCTTCAGACGAATCAACCTGAGAAATACTAGATCTAGGGCCTAGTATTACTAATTATCGGCCTTATACTTCCACCTTAATCCTAGATAGACTGTCATCTTACTCCTCCTTATTATTACGAGCCTTAGGAGTATACTCTTACGTTAGTTATGGTATAGGGAGGGTAGGTAGTAGTCGCGTTACTTGGGAGGCATAGATTACTGGCCGCTTGCTAGCAAAATTCCTAGTATTTTTCGCTGGCTTGTGAGATGACGTAATGCTTCTAGCTCTTACTATATCGAATAGATTACTTACGATAGAAGGAGCGTCTAATAATACTAAAGAACGAGTGGTATCGTTATCGCTAGCTATAGTAATAATTATTTAAGATTGACTATAGTATAAAGATAGAAATTTTTGATATTCTTACGGGTAAAACTACGGATAAACCTACGGGCAGGTAGCTCTTTAATTGGCTTAGATCTCGGGCCGAGACGGACGCTAATTACTGGTATGTACCAGTAGTACACCGAGGTTGAACCGGTGCACTACTATTGGTGGAAATCCTGAACTGGTTCGGAATAGAATTTCCTGCCCACCGGATAATTCTAGTACATCAGAGTCCTTTATTACATAACGTTCTCACGGAAAATCCAGGGACTGATATACAATTAATTTCCAGCGGTTGCAGCGTATATTCGCATTGGAGGGTCTTCTAATACATGTATAAGGGAAGATATTCTGCATCGCCTACAGAAGTTCTAAATAATATAGGTATGTCTTTAAATTCAAATGCTTCGCAGGGTACTGAAAGTACTTTCTAGCAGATGAACTAGAGTTGCTTAAACACTTAAGCGTGGCTCTTATTACACGTCATTTTCAGATGGACGACTTGGAAGAACTCGCTATAGAACACCTCAGGTCTCAGCTACACTCCTAGTCAAGCATCGAGCTCTTCGATCGCATTCTAGAAATGTATGCCACTTATAAGAAGGAGGCAAGACAATTCGTTGTTACAGAAGTAGCGAAATCGTATTCACGGGTTCCGCATCTCGCCCAAGCTCTTTAGAAGGCCGCTCGGGAAGGTGGAGAACTTGCAGTCGACCTGATGAGGGCTTTGAGCAATATTCACCAGCGACACGAAGATTGAATTGTAGTATAGCTAGGAGGCGTGTAAGATAAAAACGCTTGGTCAATTCATAATGCGAAGCGTTCCTCTTGCCCCGCAGTTTCATCCACTATGTCGTCAGTCGAATTGGGAATCTTATTACTATTAGTAGCTTTTTAGAAAGCTGCCGAATAAACCGTTTTTAGTGAAACAGATGTGAAACGAGTGATCCTACTATAATGACGCTCAGATGGCTTATCAAGCTTCGGGTGCTCTATAAGGCTGTCGGATGGAACCTCCTAGAATCCCTAACTTGCGAGTAAATGGGTCCGCAAGTCTGAGAAGCTGCAACTCTAGTCCTGAGTATCTGCATCGACATGGTTTCTAAAGTACCAGATTATATACGCCAGCGTCTCGCTGCGGTCGTTAATAACTTGAGAAGTACTATGGGGTAAGAAGTAGTAAAAGCCTACTTGACCCGTATTTTCGATATTAAGTCGGTGGAGTTCGAGCTAGGAGCCGAACTTTGCGACGACTCGTAGATGGAGTTTATTAATAAAGACTGCATGACTAATAATACTAGTAACCCTTCGTATACCACGCCGTCCTCGTCCTACGAAAAGGATGAAGAATCCCTTTTACAGGTAATGAATTCACGGGCAGAAGCTGACAAGAGTTGCCTAGAATCGTCACCTTAGATCGCTAACTCTGCGTCCCCGGGTAAAGGCATAATCACGACGCTTTACGAGAGTTATCGGCGATTAAAGACATATTACAATCGAGATAGATCTAAGTATAAGACCCTAGACACTATCGTGTAAGGCCTACCACGTAGCAACCTTCTCGACTGCCTTAAAACTTATTAGGAGACTTTAAAGGTGGAAGGGATCTTTATAATACCCTTACGCCAGGTATTTATATAGACTTTAAAAGGGAGCTCGGAACAAGTTCGTCGACTATACTATTATCTTATCCTCCGACACTTAGATATCGAAGACGACCTTTACTAATAGCGGCGATCGATCGCGGAGATTAGAAACCTAGACGGTTATACTAGCTTCTTCGCCGAAGCTTAGGCTAAATAAAGGACCTACGAGTATATACGCTAAAGTAGGGAGAGTAGTAGTAATAAGGTATATAAGGAATATCTCGTATATATCTACGCGGATCGGACCCCGAAGGATTATAAGCGTGCGAAGCAAGCCCTTAAGAAGGACCTCTAGTATAAGCGACGGTAGTTAATATTAGTCGATAGGTTCATTACTAATAACGGGGACATAATTCCCGGGCTAGGCCTAGGGCTCCTCTTACTCTGTGGACCTACTACCGCTAAAAAAATGTCACGCGCCCGTTTACGTAAGGAAAATCTGCTAACTAGCATTCTAGTTATAATACTACACGATATAATAATCCTTATTTAAGGTCTCTAGTCAAGTATATCTACTAGTTACACCCGCACACGTTGAGAATATATAAGGTATTACAGTTAGTAGCGGAAAGCCTAGTATATTATAATAGGCTACGTGACGATAATAACTTTAGTACTATTACGACAGGCTTGAGGTAGTACATCTAGCGTAATACAAGTAAGTAGGATTATTCCCGGCCTATTCGGGTAATCTTCGTCGAGCCTTTAAAGGACTTTGACTATCGGTAGGAGTATTATATTAAAATTAGTGGAATTTCAAGCCGTACGAGTTCTCTTAAACGGCGTCCGCCTTATTCAAGCTTCGTTCCCGCGAGCGCCCGCTAAGATGACGTAGGCTGCCAGTATTAAAGGGACTGCTAAAACTGGTAGGACTCTTAAAACTGGAGGGACAGCCAAAAATAGACGGACAGCTAGAACTAGAAGGAGTACTAGAATTGGAAGGGTGGCTAGAACTGGAGGGAATGCTAGAATTAGAGGGTGGCTAGAATTAGAGGTCTCCACGCTTATCTATAATATAAGCCAAGGGCAATGTTATTAAATTATATGAATAGCTATTAGGAGTATAAAATCTTTTATACTCTCTCCGTATTAATGAAGTAAACTTAAATAATACCTTACGTAGTAAAAGTAAAGACGTAATAGTTTACTAGGAGGAAATTAAATCTAGTAAAAAAGGTAGATCAGCTAGTACGATTATGCCACGCCGACCTTATACTAGTTATCCGTAAGAACGGAAGGTATTATATTTATTAGTCGACTAATTACGAATAATAGCCTCCTACTATAATAGAAATCGTACGTATAAATCCGAGATATCGATCTTAAGCTAACTTAAGCTTAGAAAGCATCGTACCCGTTACCTATTAATCTGCTATCTAAGGACTTTAACTATATCGTTCGTAAAACCCCGTGTAAATCGAAGGCGAAGGACTTATCTAATAGTATATCTAATTCGGCTGAGAGAGATTCTTCAGAGGTTATATAGATTTTACGGGATTTATTATTATATTATAAGGCGAAGTCGGTGGAGACTACTAATATCTAGATATAAGGCGTTTTACTATATAAGTAACGTCCTATAATAGCGATATTATAAAAGCTAAGAAAAGGTTATAAAGATCTTTATTAATTTATAAGGAAGAGTATTAGTTACGTAACCCTTTTATTATTTTAACCGCGAATAAGACGTTCTATCTATCCCGTTCTTAAATATTCTTAGCGCTAGCTTTTTAATAGTAGAATCCTTGGAGTTAAGGTTTATCGTGGTCTTTCCTCGACCGGCCATTTGCGCTCGATGTTATGCTTAAGGTTCCTTCTCATCTCGACATGTCTTGGCTGCGGCTGGTAGAAGCGGTACTGGACTCAGTATTTTTAGATGATGCTCGGGGGAATAAGGTTGTGGTAGTCGTAGAAAATTGTCCCTTGATATACTAGACATCGCGCTGCAGAGGGATGTTTCTAGAATGGGCCCGGTAGATCCCCGACTAGCGGGGAAATTCGGTCCGCCACTTTTCAAAGCCCTACGACTCATACTTAGGGATTACCGGGCTAGGTTAGAAGCTTCTTAAATGTAAACTCTCACTTTTTTTAAGCACTCAACGTGCTATACGTGGGTGAGAACAGTTGCTGCTTTACAATTGAACTCACTTCGAGTGCCTCATCTTCTCGAGCAGTCCTAACGTTTGATTGGTCGGTTATGCGCGGCTGTGCTTGCCGGACTAGTAAGTCTTAGCTCGAAAGTCGTGATAGGGCTTTGACCCGTCAGGGGCAGGAAAAAGAGGGGTAGCACTCGGAGCCTAGTACAGAAACCAATGACAGGAGGAAACCTAAAATTAACTAGCTAAGCTTTTGTACTCGGTTAATCATTTAGGAGCTATCGAGGTGGTCTGTTAACACCACGTCTCAGTGACTCATCATTTTCAACGTCCTTTGATTTACAATTTCTTCGTCGCACATCTTTCTCTTCATCAGCAGAATGGCAGATCCGATCAGCATTACTTCTGGACTAGTAGCCCTCGCCGTATTTGCTTTTCAATCCAGTAAAACTCTCTATCAGGTGGTCCAAAGCTTCAAAAGCAGCCGAAAGGCCATACGTGAGCTGAAAGAAGAGCTCGAAGCCCTCGATGGGGTCTTGCAATCTCTTCACCAGGCAGCTGGAGATAGTGATGCTGATCTGACAGGACTAGAGCTCCCTGTATTCCGGTGCGGCAAGGCTTGCACGGACTTTGAAGTAATGATCGTCAAGTGCACCGCACATTCTGGCGGATCAAGGACGAGCTTTCGGGATTGGGCGAAATTAAAGTACATGGGGAACGATATTGTTAGATTTAAAAACATGTTGGCGGGATATAAATCTACCATCAGCATTGCGCTTGGTGGTGCGAATCTGTAAGTCTCATATGCGAACTCTCACGAATGGAAGTTGACGGGGTTATCGCATAGTCGCACCGCCACAGTCACCATTAATGTGCTCAAGTAATATAAAGGGATGATCACTAATACCACCTCGGACCTTGAAGAGCACCTGCAAGAAATCGACGATAAATTACAAAACCTCTCGTCTCAGGGCGCCAGAGTGTCCGATGAAGACGCCGCGGAGCGAGAACAAATACAACAGGAAATGGATAGCACGAAGCAATGCCTCAGTATATGCGCCCAAGTCTCCGAGCACATGGACCAAGTTCAACCCAGTGCTTTCGAAGGTACGCACAAGGCCCCCGATACGCACCAAGTGATCATCGCAACGCTTGAAGGTTATATGTCGGCCAGACGAGCCACTAGCAACGCTCTCAAGGAATGTAAAGAAAGGCTCGCTGACACGACCGCGGAGCTCGAGGAACATCTCCAAAAGATTAACAACAGACTAGAAAACTCCTCACGGGGAGTTTCGACGTTGGGCGAACAAGCGGCTGAGCACGGACGAGTACAAGAGGAAAAGAACGGTGTCGAACACTGCCTGAAAATCTGCGCACGGGCCTCTCAGCAAGCAGACCACGTCCAAACCAACGTCTTCGAAGACGTCTCCGTGGCACAAGATTCCCATCAAGTGGTCGTCGCAACGCTCGGAGACCTGATTTCGGCCAGGCGCGTGACTGCTGGAGCCAGATCGAAGCAATGGCTGGGACAGATGTCTGATGCTAGCCTTCAGCAGCTCTCGAGAGATTGCGGTCAAATTGCTATGGAGAAAATTGTGGAACCGCAGGGTGGGACGACTGAACATTTTGAGGACCGGTATGGGACGGGACAACAGCTCCACAAGGTTCATTGCTCTCGGTGATATGTTAAGATCTTTTATCATCATGCAATGTATCCGACTCTAGACACCTCCTTTCCATCGACCATCCACCCTCGGCCGATTTTCAATAGCACCTCCTTCTCCGTACACTCCTTTCCCGCAACTTCCCATGTACATCGAAAGACCATTGCTGCGACACGTGTCGGCCATGCCTCGTTTGGCGAAACAGAATGTGGTATAATCATACGGGGACTGGTATTATTCAAACCTCCTCATATCATCAGTATGCTTATATCTGTTCGCACTGCACTCGGTTCAACTGCTAATAGCCCACTATTTTTCCAGCAGGGGATGGTGCGTCCTCGAGTCATTAGCCTGCGCCGGATTTTAATAACCGTTCGGCTGCATCTGATCGTGAACGCTCCTCCTTGCGAATCCTGAAGCATCCGACGGGAATGACAGTAACAAGGATAGCAAGAACATTGTATTCCCATCGTCCTCCAGACGAAGAAGGTCCTTTCCCAGCCAGCAACTCCATTATGCTATCAACCATAGCAATATTAAAGCGAAGACGCAACCTTGGTTTCGTTTTCTTTTGCAGACCAAATGTTCTCCCCTACTGTATGTAGACATGCCTTGATACCTATAAGTGGAAACACACTCCCAGCCCTATACATGGAAAAATATCTAGACGAAAGATATCTCTTAAATATAGCGAAGCAGAACAAGTTCTTAAGTGTCCTTGTCGTTAAACGCTGGTGACTCGTCTGTACTAGTACCTGAATGACCATGCTCGTACCTCCGCCGCTTAACTAGTATGACCACGACCGCTCCTTCGGCAGTTAGCATATATTATAGTAGCACGATATCTCGCTCGTTCGCAATACACGTGTTCCACGCACGCTCCTCTCGCCGTCTGATTTGATCCCACGGTCATCTCAGTATAATAATCGGTGACGCCTCGAGCCTACTTCTCCTCTTCTTTGCGTTCTTCCGCCTCTCCTTCGTCCTACTAAATATCAGTGCCTTCGCTAAGCCTCGTTGACGTCTGTCCTTAGTATCCTGATATTCATAGACAATCACCGCCATAACGGATCCTGTTTCTCGGATCTTGCCGCTTCTTCCGCCTCGTACTTGGCAATTTTCGCCTCCTTTCCTGGACTCAGAGCTTCAGGTAGCGTGACTTCCCGACGCTTCTTCCTGTAGTTAGGCGTAAGGGAGGATTATATACCTCGTTACGCTCGCTTAGTTTCATCTCTAGTCTCGGTATCATGTAGGAAAGAATAGAGTTGCCCGCTTATAATCTAAACGACTGTTATACTCTACGTGTCGTTAGGTGTATTTCCGAAGCAAGTCTTAGGCGTAAAGTCACGGAGCTAAAGCGATAATCCTTAACTTTAAATAGTACTCCCGTCGTTAGCATAAAATAGCTACTAAAGTAAAAACCGTTAGTATTTAGTTAGGTACAGATTTTAATCGATAATAACTAAGTAGGGAAGGCATTTATATTAGCTTCCTAACTACTAAACATCTCTAGAATAACGACTTCATTCTCGTCTAGATCCGGCACTACCCGAGGTCGCCAGATAGATAGCGACGCTTTCTTAGACCTAACTCCGTACTTAATATCAAGCCTAAGTATTACGGCGATGTTTCCCTTAGAACCGTATATATATTCGTCAGCCAGCCTCTCTAGGACTTTGTATTACTGCGAATACGAGGTCTCGATAATAATAGAGGGATATTAGGAGTCGGCGTGTACGAAGGAGGCATCTAGTATATACTTAGGGTAACGGTCGTTAATAGGTTCATCTCTATAGAGATAGACGTCCGAGGTTAATTCCGATCTAACCTGATCGACGATTACTACGACATCCTTATTCCTATAAGTAACGCTTTCTAGCTGGGACCTAATCTCCTGAATAATAAGCTCCGTGAATATATCGTAGGTAGATATTAGCATCCTGATAATAAACGAAGAAATATAGGGAGACTAGTCGAATCTTATATTCACATTAATACTCGTCAGTGCTATACCTTTAAAAAAGTGGGAAGGACCTGTTTACCTTACCGGAGCTTGCCTAGTACGTAGTTATAAAGCGCCCTCTTTCTCTCTAATATCGACTATAGCGTCTAAGTTTCGTCCGGCGTTATTGTAAACTCCGTCTAGGGTTCCACCTCTAGCCCTTTATAACATGAGATTAGAAGGCTAAGAACACTGTTAACCGTCTCGGATAGTGCGGTCGTCTGAGTTAATAGGCTTAGTCGGAGACCTTTCTTTGACGCACGGACAGCGCGAGGTTTCTCCCCGCAAGGTTATAATAGACGGCTAAAAGTCTGAGATGTAGTAGGTCTCTTGTATTTAAGCATGGTGGGAAGTATAGAGCTATCACATTTGCTACGCGGTTATAATGCGATACAGGTAGCCGATTATAACTTAATATTTACTGTAATATATAACCCTAATTAGTAAAGGACTCTTAGTTTATACCGAGCCTAGTAGCTTTTATTCGGCGTCTATTATTCCTAAGCCTTAACTAAGCTAACCTCTTCCGCATTAATATTATTCTCCGCCGGCATATTATTAAGAACTATATAACTATAGGTAATACTATAAAAACTCGCTTGTATACTTAGTTACTCGACCTTTACGATTATAGCATGGCGTCTATAGATAAGTAACTAACGTAATTAACGGATCCGTTATTACTTAATAAGATTAACGCTCTACGGGAATTAAATATTAGCGAATACGTTCCTCTACTATAGGTGATTTATTATATAAGACGGTCTATAGATACACGGCTAATAGAGACCTTATAAAGCTTATAGTAGTAGGTAATTAATTAAGTAGCAAGTCGTCGGTTCTAGAAGGGCTTATAAATCTTTCTTTCCCTCGCGATAATAGGCTCTATACACGTTTTACTATATAGATCGTTTTCCGTTAAGCCGAGAAGTCGAGTATTATAATCTCGATTATCCCGTCGCGCGCAGTAGATCTAAAAATAAAAGAGAAACTTCGGGCTTTTAAGATTAACTATATAACTTTACTATTAGGTAAAGAATTCCTATAAATCCTTTCCTAGGTTAGGAAGGCTAACGCGCCCCGCGAAAAAGAGATTCTAACGCTCGCTAATAGGTATACGATACTATAAGTATTCCTGCTCTAGGTTAGTCCCTAGCCCCTAGGCAGTCCACCTTTAGTAATAATATGCTGAAGATCGAATTAGGCGGACCATCGAGATAGTATCTAAGTGTTATTGATATTCCTAGAATTTTTAGAACCCTAACTTACGGGGTAATAATAAAGGAAGATATAACCCTCGTACGACGTATAGTTAAATCATATATTAAGGATTCCCGAACTATTATTCTAGCCGTTATTCTAGCTCCGGTAGATATCGCCACGCGAGAGATTCTTAGTATAGCCGAAGAAGCTGATTAGCTAGGCTAGAGGACTCTAGGCGTCCTTACGAAGCTAGACCTCGTAGATAAAGGTAGCGAAGAGCTTATAATAGATCTAGTATATAAGACTAAGAATAAGCTTAACCTAGGCTATTATATAGTCCGTAATCGAGGTTAGTAAGAAAAGGCTCTTTCTAGCACCGATCGTTACTAGAATAAAAGGTATTTCTTTTCTACCTCGCCGTAGTTAGTACTCGATAAGAGTCGAGTTAGTATCCCTACTCTCTAGGATCGGCTACGCGAGTTACTTGTCGATATTACACGTCGAGAATTTCTGAATATGAAGTATAAAATAGATAGGAGACTGTCCGATTGCGAATAGAAGCTTAAAGCCTTGTACCCTCAGCGCCAGCTATGCTACACTACTCTACTACCTACTCCCAGCCTCTTATAGCTTACTACAGTTACAATATCATCGGCACCAGCTCTTATACTCCAAGCGCCAGCTGCCTGACCCTAAATGCTCGCTCTTCTACCTATTACCACCTAGACTCCCATCGTCTGCTCCGCCCTTTGTCCTTTCTACCTCCACTGGCCGTCGCCAAGCCTCTTCGACTAACGCAGGCTAGGGTTAGATAATTACAATTCATTACAAAAGCTAGAGGTTCGCTTAGGAGTACTCGTCGAGGGAGTACTCGTCGGGGCAGTACTCCCTACCTCCAAAAAGTGAGGGTTCGCTGGGGGGAGTACTCGTAGGGGGAGCACTCGTCGGGGTAGTACTCCCCACCTCCAAAAAGTGAGGGTCGCTAGGGGGGAGCACTCGTCGAGGGAGCGAGGGGGAAGATAGTCCCGCGACCTTATAGATAAGGCTCCTGGCAGAGAATCCGAAAAGCTATCGGTTACTTGGGACGTCGAAGTAATGGAGATAGAATAAGACAAAAGTTCCGAAGGGATTAGTAGACGAAGAGTTCGAGAAATGGCTTTAGAGATAGGATATGTAGATGATACGAGATGGTGATGAGTAGCGATAATAAACCCCTAGAGGTAGCGGTAATACCGGTGGCTCTAGCAATTTAATGGCCGGTAAGAGGAGTTAAGGACGTCTTATGCTCGGAGATTACGCATTACTTCTACATGATTCTTTCTATAAATGCATTTTACTACCGGTATTAGAATCACTCTTATATGTAGATACAAGTCTAATATTACAGAGGCCTCCTGCCCTTCCGAGTCCGTATAGTATAGAGGTAGATAATCGTCCAGTTATTAGCCCGTCCTATAGAGGACGTTACTACCGACCCGTTTAACTAGTAATACGGGAGGAATTTAGAATTAACTTAAATTCTACTAAGGCGGCTAGATCTTATTAAACATGTATATCCTGTAATATTCCGCACCAGCATTATCTTAACGACTCTTCCTTACCCGGAATTTCCGTATTCGGCAGGCTTTACGGAACAAGTCCCTCTTGCCAGAAAAAGAGCGATAGCAAATCATTAGTAACTAGAAGATTCTAAGGTAAAAATAAGGATGCTCTCATCTATTGAAAATTAAGAAGTGCGATGTCCTAGTAAATTATAAAGGCATAGCTTATTTTTCCACGCCTAGTAATATAATACTTTCATGACATATTAATATCGATGACCAGCTTCCTCCAAGCCAAAATTCTTGCCCTATCTTAGATTCCCTTAGTGGGCGACATACTGCTATTGACTCTATTAGTCCATTTCCAAATTCTTTAGATAAGATAGGTTGAAAACCTTGATGGCTATATTATTTAGAAAAGCCATGGCTCGAAACTAGTATCGGGCGCTGCTTTGGCATCCTTTGCCTTATTACCTGTGCGTCTATCCCTTCGGAAAGAAACATAACTACAAGACCCGGCCGGCTTCCGAGACTAAGCGTTGGCGTTAAGAGGATACGACGGTCTATTGAAAGAGTATTAGACAGGAGATGTAGATGCTTAGGAAACCGTTAGCATTTTAACTTGAATGTTTCAACGGATACATTGAGGGGAAAGTAGTAAAGCGTAGACTTCAATCTTTCGTATACAGTCATTAGTCCTATTAGTAATGTGAGTAACTCCAGCAACATTTGTGCCTATAAATGTCACTGCCAGTGACAGTAAAGATGCAGTTTCCTGACCGATTCGACCCTTATCTACACCGGTAGCATCTCTAGTACCCGCGGTATATGGAGTGGGGACAATCGCTCCTGTCGCAAAGAGACTGTGTCTGATGGACCTTGTATTCGTAGCCCCTCCTCATCCCTCTCTTGCCAATGATCCTTACGATTTCCCATTCCTCTTCATCTAGTACTGAAGCTCTTTGGTCCTGAAGCTGCTCGAGGGAAAGTGGGGTGGCGGCGGTAACGCTCAGGGGATTGACGGTCGCTGTTACTCCGTAATCGCCTCCATGGAGAGTTTGCCTTCCTCGATCCTGGGATAGAGCGACACTAGGAGAGGCCGAGCGATCAAAGAGCGAGGTAGTAGGTTCGGTGATAGTGTCGGTAATAGCATACTACGTAGCAAGGATGTTATTTGTTAGCGTGCCAAGAGATACTAATTTATATACATGTTAGATACATCTAGTACTCTGTATATATACCATTAGCTCGAATATATATACCTGAAGCCGTTGATCCCTAGTTAATTCCCTACGTTTAGAGGTAGTAGGTACGTCTATAACTAGCTAGCAATAGGGAGGATAAGCGATGTCAGATATAAAATACGCTATTACCCGGATAGCGTGCATAGATCCTTCTCGAAACATCATGTTTTTTAATTAGCGTCTGCCAAGGCGCTAATAACTAACATGCCGGATACTATAGTAAGTATCTAGTATCGATCTCAGACTTAATGCTAGCGGCACTAGTGGAAGCGCCGGCTTTACCGATCTCTATATCCTTATTCTCAACCATAATAGGGTTACCTATAACCTGTTAGAGGAAAGGCCTAGTGTCGGACCAAAAATACGTCATCCCCATCCCTTGGGAGAAGTCTCCTGGGAAGATTTCTTTGGGAAGATCATGAATCCAGTTGGCCCTAGCTTGCTTTGAACCGGATTACTAAATAGGCTTAACTAACCCAGGAGGCTTCGCCTAGGATAGCGTAGATCTAGATCTCCAGCGCTTAAAAAGGGCCTAGCTCCGATTATAATCTAGGAGATTGAGCCTAGGAGAGCCTGTATAGGCAGACTCAAGTCGCAGGGCGTAGTTATAGATCTCCGTGTTTATATCCGAGCTAAAACAAGTCGAGCGCCAAACTCGGCATTTACATTCTAGAAGCTTCTAAACCTCTAGACGTGGGCCACGTATTTCCCGCGAGTCGTATCAGCCCTATACGTTCTGTATATCTCCCGCTTAGAGTAAGCCGCGCGCTTCAAGAGACCTGCTATCTAGTTTTAAGTCTGGCTACGGCGTTTGGAGAGCTCACGTTGTAAGCTAGGCAGCAGGAGTTACATGTGCCAGCTACAATTTCACTAACAATTCAGGTCAAGGGCTAATTGCAGACTATTGATCACCGAAAATCCCTATACAATTTAAGTCCTACTCGCTAGAAGACCCTACTCGCTCAAAGTTTCTTCACCTGCAACTCTACCTACTAGCCTCCTACGCTCCTACGACCTATTACTACTCTCTATCCTTCACTCTTAATCGTCCGCTTACCAGCCTACTACCCTTAAACCCTCTACCCTCCATTAAATATATATATAGCAACAGTTTAAGGTTATTCTAGGAACACTCCAAATGCCAAGCCTACCGAATAACCTTCAAACAATAATATGGTGAGTGTATCGAGGGAAGAGGTAATAAAAAGGAGCACTACGTTGACCGGGAAAGCTAGCCTGGAATAATCGTCTGGCAAGCCTGTCTGTAGCATGGAGGCTGTAATAAGATCGCTAAATGTATTAATATATCCAAAGATAGCATTCTACGTGCACTTATAAGGGAGGGAATCTCGAAAGCTATATTAAGAGGGGGCCCGAGGTTAATCGGTTTCTAAAAGCAGGATAGATACTATCCCTAAATGGTACTCCAATTTTACTACTCGAACTTATGACACGACTATCATGCCTTGAACAGAAATGCCGTATCATGCGCTTCTTTTCATTCCTATCTTCTTCCCTTTGCCACTTGAAGATTTGGCAGACCCCCCAAACCCCCCAAACCCCCCAAACGCCCACGTAGCATCCTCGTCAACAACGGCAGCTTCGGTAGGCGGCTCAGGCTCAGCTTCCGCATCTGGTTCGTCACGGCAATCGAAGTCGGATTTTGTCCCTCTCACCTCGACGTCTTCGGACGTTCGTTGTTTTCGATTATTAGGTGTACTCGATGAATCGTGAACGTAATACTTGTCAGCGTTCTCGTTAAAGTCTGCTTCCTCCGCTTTAAGTCTGAGAGGTAGTCGTTTTATATTAATAAGGAGGATATCGGCTATAAACTTAGCGGGGAACGACAGGATGTCCTTATCTAATATTTCGGGCTTGACGTTATAAGCGAAGATATCGGCTAGCAGCTTCCTAAGAGGCGAACGCTCCGGGGTATTTTGGTATACGTAGTTGATGGCGCTAGAAGTAGCCGGAGGAAGATACTTCGCGACCGGTTTCTTAAGGCCTGGACTATAGGAGGTCGAAAATAGGTCTTATAGGAGGTCTAGAATAGGTCGCTAGGCAGACTAGAAAGTGGTTTACGGTCTCGCGTATATTTCGTAAGTTATATTTGGAGTTAGTAGAGAGATATATTACTCTATAACTCGATTACGGATAATATCAAGCGTAGTATTCTAAAGGTTAGAGATCCTAACTTTTACTAAGAGGAGGCTCGGGTTATTAGAGTCTTTAGGAAAGCTAAATTTCTCTAAATAGAGCTATTCTTTAAATAACTTGAACTTATTAACGCCGTCTTCCTCTAAGTATATACTCCTAGTAGTTACTTCCTTAAAGGAGCTATAAAATGCCCTTTTAAAGAATAATAAATATTAATAAAGACGGCCTTTATATAAGTAAAATAGATATTTTTCTAGGCTGACGTAGAGAGTTATAATAGAGCGGTAAAGACTACTATATAATATTAGCTCTCTACGGCCGCTTTAATAATAGCAGACGAACTATAAGGATATTTTCTCGCTTTTCAAGCTCGACGACATCTCCGCTAGAAGAATTCAAGCCAGGAGAGGCCTGAGTAAGAATGCAAGTTGAACTAGTCTATGGATTGCATTTTCTAAATACTTTACCTCTGATCTACTTGCCAGCTGGGGAGCGGGCGAAAGGAGAGGAAAATAGAAGGATATCTGGATTAGAAGTACAGAATAGTGCGGATAGACGTCAGCCCTACCGGAGCGGGACGCCAAGTGTTTACTAGTTACGAGATATAACGAACCTGTGGAACAGCTTATTACTGTCACACTAGTCTGGTAGCTTATACGGCTCATTCTATCGTGACTGGTCCGACCATTCCTGTATAGACTGCAGCTAATCGACACTTGCCACCTGGTAACCAGTCTCGATTGAGACTAGTCATTCCAGCAGACCCTTGCCTCCACGTATCGAATCGCTCGTGATGGTTTTTACATTTACTGGCTCCCGATAAGTCACCTTGCAGACTCAGACGCCTTCATTCGAGTATAAGCCACTTATGCAAAGGGTAAGCTGGCAGCGATCTTGGTTTAGGCAATTATTAACGGGCCGGCTCGCAGTTAACAATCATGCTTATGCCTCCGCCGCTCGACTAGCATAATCTCGACCGCTCCTTCGGCAGTCTACATGTATCGCAGTAGTATAATATCTCGCTCGTTTATAATAAACGTGTTTTACGCACGCTCTTGTCGCCGTCTAATCTAATGCCACTGTCTTCTCTATATAATGATTGGCGATGCTATAAGCCTGCTTCTTTTCCTCTTCTTTACGTTCTTCCGCCTCTTTATCGTCCTACTAATTATTATTGCCTTCGCTGAGCCTTCATAACGTCTGTACTTGATATCCGGATATTCATAGATAATCACCGCCATAAGGAATCCTATGCCTCGGATCTTGCCGCTTCTTTCACCTCCAGACTTGTAGCCTCGTTGATTCGTCGAGCTTGCAGGGGTGTTCACACGTGACTAACGAGCAATACAGATATTACGGTTTGCGGGACATTTGTACCATATGGAGGTGTTGTATGGAGCCGGTGAGGAGGAGAGATGGAAGATCGAGACTGACGCGAGAGACCGAGAGGAAAGCAGCGAACGAATCGAGCTATAAGCGTTAAGAGCTAGTCGGAGGTAGCTGAGAAGTATACGGCGGGAGAATCAGGGGTTTCACTTCCAGGCTTGAATACGAATGAACTGTGTACGTTAATAGAGAGCTTCTTCTTCGACTATACTATAAGCGTTACGAGACTTTGTACTACATTATATAGCTAAGTCGGAGGAAGGCAGTCGTATAAGAGATGTATTACGCCTTTATTACGAATAACAAGGCAGCCTAGATCGCTGCCTATTATACAAGGTATCTTTGCTATAGGTTTTAATTATATATACGGATGTTAATATAGAAGCGTCTAGAGTATATATTAAGAAGAACATGCGGATACGCAAGAATTTTTCAACCGTTAGTCGCGGCTAATCGTCCGAGCGAGCAGGGTTATAACGTCTCGGGCTCTCTTAGCAGCTCCTTACATCCTAGTCTATTCGCCTCTTTATCCTCTCCGCCCCTTTCTATATAGGCTTATCGAGATGCTGACGGGTGTTATAGCGGCTGCCTGAAGGTAGGACGAAGCTGACGTAGTAACGATGGTTCTATAGGTTAATTATCTATTTAGTAACGCTGAATATTCGAAATAAAGAGTGGTAATAAGATTGAGGCTCTTCTCGACTCTAGCCTCCGTAGATCCCGTACTTATCGTTATCCTAACCATAGACAATTACTTCTATACCGGGTCTTCTACCTCAGATTTTACCGCTTCTTCTACCTCGTATTTAGTAAATTTCGCTTCCTTTCCCGGACTTAGAGCTTCTAGCGGTGTAGCTTCCTAACGCCTCTTCCTGCAGTTAGGCGGAAGGCTAATTTATACACCTTATTACGCTCGCTTAATCTTATCTCTAGTCTCCGCATCGTATAAAAAAGAAGAAAGTTGCTTATATATAATCTAAACGACAGTTACGCTCTATATATCTTGAGGTATATTAGCGAAGCGAGTCCTTGGCGTAAAGTTATAGAGCTGGAGTAATAGTCTATAACCTTGAACCGTAGTTCCGTCGTCGGCTCGAAACGGCTGCTAAAAGCGAGATTGATTAGTATTAATATAGCGAAGATCTTGATTAAGGATAGGGAGGTAGGCATTATATCGGCTTCCGGAACGCTAACTATCTCTAGAAGCATACCTTCCTTATTTTCCGGATCCGGCGCTAATCGAGGTCGCCAGATAGAAACCGATGCCCTCTTAGACCCAACGCCGTATTCGATATCGAGCCCTAGTACCACGCTGATATTTCTATTAGAACCGCATATATAATTATTAGCTAGCCCGGCTAAGTCTTTATATCGCTGTAAGTATAAGGTCTCGATAACGATGAAGGGATATTAAGAATCGGCGTGTGTAAAGGAAGCGTCTAGTAGGTGCTTGGGATATCTGTTATTGATGGAACCATGTCCGTATAGATAGACGTCCGAGGTTACCTCTAATCTAACTAGACTAATAATAGCTGTAACTTCTTTGTCCCCACGAGCAATATTTTCCAGCTGCGACCAGATCTCCCGAATAACAAGCTCTATAAATATATCGTAGGTAGATGTTAGTATCCTAATAATAAATAAAGATATATGTGGTAACTAGTCGAACCTAGCGCCCGCGTTAATTATAATTAGTGCTTATACCTTTATAAAAGTAGGAGAGACCTGTTAGCTTACCGGAGCTTGTCTAACACGTAGTTATACAGAGATCTCTTTCTCTCTAGCATCGACTACACTATCTTGTTTTCTTCCGGCGTCAATTTAAACACCGTCCAAGGTTCTACCTCCAGCCCTTTGTGACATGAGATTAGAAAGTCAAGGAGGGTATTAAACCTCTTCGACGGTGCGGTTATCTAAGATAATAAGCTTACTCGAGGACCCTAGCTTAAGGAAGAGATAGCTCGTGCTATTCCCCTGCCGGATTTCGATAGATTGCGGAAAGACTGAGACGAGGTGAGCCTCTTTTATTCAAGTATTATAGGAACTGAACGAGCTATCACATTCGCTTCGTAATTACAATGCGATGTATATAGCCGTTAAGCAAGGAGTTAGCGGCGTTTAGGCTAGACTAAGAGGGTTAAAGCCTAGATATTCCTCCGGGACTAGACTAGAAAGGAGCTAGGACTGCTCGCAAATCCGAACACCAAATCTAGCTATGTAGTATAATCACATCGTCTATATCAACTGTAATCTAGGAACTCTAACCGTCTCTAGGCGTGACGCAGGGCCAAGTTATACTCGCGTCGACTATCTAGAGTACGATTGAACGGATCTGCTAGTCCGGACTTGGGACAGGTCACTCGCGCCCGGCTTAATACGAATAGCATGACGTAATAACCTCTACGCCTTGCGGTACTATCGTCTACGAGTCTTTCTTTTCTGGGACTGTCTTTTAAGCGTAAAACCCACTCCCCAACATTTATACCCAAGGATACCGAAGACAAAGAGCGCCTTGTTTACGCCGAACAGATGTCATTAGTGCCCATCCCCGGTTTCTCTACCAGATCAAAGTTGACGCTTCTGCTTAGGCTATCAACCATCGCATGTACGTCCTTTAGGCTGCACTTACCCCTCTTCGTCCCATATCTCTATAGAAGTAGTTACTAGGGACGTCTTAATAGTACTCGCCGACTACTAGTAGCGTAATCATTCCGCCTATACTCTATACGTGCCGTAAGTCTAAGGAAGAGGCTCTGGAATTATATTACTACTTGAGGTTTAAAATCGGACGAATATCTCTATCGACATTCTTTATATCTAATCTCCATCTTAGACTCCTTTAGAGGCCAGACGAGCCGTTTTCTACCTGTCGTTCCGGAATACAGCATTATGTTAGCAGTGACGAGCTGTCGCACTTAGCCAGATTACGCCAAGGATACGTGCATGGCTAGATTAATGCATGGCCACGGCTGATAAAACCAGCAAGATTTAGAGGATCCGCTGAAGCCTTCAGCATGAGAGCCCCTAGATGACAGTGCCATGATTGGGATCAAGTTGGATCCAATCAGCCTTGATTCGGTTACCAATCTCGATTACTCCAGGGCACTTCACCTCCCTCAAGTCACCGCAAAGACCACGGTGCGGTGTATAATAGTCGGGCTTTAGAGCGCTACCGGTATTAAGATACTTATTAATTAGAGAATTTCGAGCTCGGCCGGTCTTAAGACTTTATAGGGCCCTTAGCCTAGTATACTTGCCCATCCTAATATAGCCTAACCTTGCTTTAGCCTAGTGTATATAGTTAATCGGTACTAGCCCAGCTATCTTATATAAGAAGTAGAGCTCTCCCCCTAAGTTCCTTCGACCTTTTCTTTTAGTATTCGGTAAAACTTGACTAATAGTTTCGAAACGTTACGGTAATATCTAAAGGCAAGATTACTAGAAAGAAATTACCGCCTAGACGACTACCTGTAGCGATATCTCCAAGAATTATAAAATTAAAGAAGAGAACCTCTTACCTACCTCCTATCGATGCTTATCGTCCCTTTAGCAGCGACGAAATAGTATAATTAGCAGTACTAAGATCAAAAATACAGGCCACGAAAAGATTAGTTATAGTTAGTAGGGCTGGTATCTCTGTGAACGCAGGTAGTAAGTTCCTATACTATTTTAGTTCCCTATAAAGCTGGCGTGACTGAAAATGTAGTTCCTGACTTCTAAACGATGCCGAAGTCGAACCAGAATACATTACATATATCTGCCTATGACTCTTCGGAAGCTATAGTCCGCTTTCATACTTTGATTCGAAACATATCACGCCTCTCGGCTTTAGCCAAACCGACCAACTTTCATATATCCCTAGACAGACTCGCTCTTAGTGGCCAACTCCTTCGCCATTATACGTAAAATATCGATTGCGTTGAGGGCTATCTGCCTCAGCTTTGGGCGAAGACCGTACAACTTCACGGCCGGATCGATCAAGCCGTATGCTAATCCTGCAGATGGACCGTACCGTTCTTGGCCGATTCGTTCTGCGGGCCACATTTGCCTGATTGTTAGCGATGCGAGGAGGTAGCCCTCGAAAGAGAAAGGATGGGAAAACGATATCTAGGGATCGGTAGGCTCCGTCCGAATATAGTCCTCTACGGTGAAGAGAACCCTAACGGTAGCGCGATTAGAAAGATTACGGAGCGAGATCTACGAACGGGTCTAGATATAGTGATTATAGTAGGGACAGGCTTGAAAGTACCTGGGGCAAGAAGATTAGTTAGGGAGTTCTGTCGAAGCGTTAAGAGCTGAGGGGGGCTGGCTATATAGATTAATAAGGACCTAGTTCCGTCTAGTCTAAAAGGTTACTTTGGCTCTACTTTTTAAAGGGACTGCGACGATATAGTATCTTTACTTTCTATATAAACGTTACTTCCTTTAACTAAGTTCGGATAGTTTCTAAAACTCCTTAATAGAGTTTTAATATTATAGTAAGTTATAGATATTACTATAATATAATCGTGCTAAAAAGCTTTATTTTACGGCAGATATAATCGATTATTATACTAAAGACCCTAAGGATGAACTCTTATTTAACTCTATAACGATAGCGACAAGAAAACATGTTTATTGCGAACGGGCGAGGTACTATACCGTTATAATACTTACTTACTACTGAACGAGCGGTCGTAGTCGTGGCAGTTGAGCGGTAGGTTAAGAGCATGACAATAAAGGTGCTGGGCCAGAAAATTCACTAGCATTCAATGAGAAGTACACTTAAGAACTTGTTCTGCTTCGCCATATTCAAGGGATACCTTTTTTCTAGATGTCTTTCTATAAATACCGCCAACTCCTATCTAGACTAAAAATAGTACGGGATTCTTCCGGCTTTCTTCGCGTCGAGAAAATGGAAGATATTAATATATACGCCTTTTAGTACCTAATAAAAGGGAAGTAGATGTTAGTATAGGTATAACCGACGAAATTCACGTCGAGCTTATTACGGGTAGGAGCTACACCTTTTTATATTGGTTAATAGATCGCGGTACCGGGTTGACTCCGTAATCCTAGCAAAGCGCCTGCCATTTCTCCGCGATACCGGCGTCGCTACCGTAATATAAGGTAAATTCCGGCTTAACCCTTTAAAGTCTTCCTTTCCTCTTAGTTATTCCTCCTTTAAGGTCGAGGCTTTAAAGGCTATATAGTATAGAGAAGATATCATTATCATCCGTACCATGCTGAGCTCTAGTACGACTTTCCCTCCCGTCGATGTTACACCTGACGGGAACCTCTAGACCGAAATAGTGGTCCCAAGCCTTCTCGAATATCTTGCTATTCGACCCTTGTTTCCATTTACGATTTTTCGCTAAACGACGAAATTCGGTATAGAGCGTAGCGCGAGGGTCAAAATAAAAATCGTATTATTAGAAGAACGTCGATCTTGTCGAGGCCAATATGAGTGCCATAATAATTGCGGCAACTTCTCAGGGAACTAGAATTCCTCGCCGTCGTGAGCCCGAATTGAGACTCCTTGGATCCTCGATACGGGAGAGCCAAGAGAAAGAAGGTCAGTTGAACCCTGGTCGACGCGGTCGAAGTCGTTATGTGTTGGAAACAAAGCGTCCCAACTTCTATGGCGAAGGAACATTGGAGGACCAGTCTATGAGCAACTTGGGCGGCGAACATGTTTCGCCACAGATATCCATTCCCAGACAGGGGGCCACATGATGTTTATTGGATGACTGCAAATCTGATGATTTTGCTTTAGATCGAAGATTGAGATCGCGATAAGACGATAAGCTTGTTGCTCTGCATACCAGCCTGCATGACCCTAATGCAACTCGCCCAGTTGAAAGGTTCGATTGCTATAGATTAGTCTGTTGTTCGGGAACACGCAGCTACGAGCATTTAGTCCCACTCCTTTTGGAACTCGTAAAGCACCTCTGTCTAATTGATTGCAATTGATATGAAGACAAGGTCTGTCTCATTCATTTAAATGGCTTATCCGTCAGATTCGATTGATTCGTGTGGAAGCAGATATATACCGGCCAATGCCTCATTGGACACAAACTAGAGCCGACGACATGGGTGGCTGAAGTCTACCCGCAAGTGTTCCGCGGATGTTAGGATTCCGTGAGCCGGGGCTTACGTACGGTCATGCATCAAGAGCTGCTCTTTGCTTCTTCTTCATCTCGTGCAGGACTTCACTTTGGGCACCGATACTGATTTCAGCGAGTTATCTGCTGCGCTGGCGACACAAATAAGTGGAGCTGTTCACCCAAGCGGACCCAGCTCTTCATCGTTCTACTCGATCATGGAATGCCATTGAACTTTAGGCCGTTTTGCAGGTTGTTAGCTTTGGCAAGAGGCGGATAAGGATCGCAGTGGATTGATACGATCTCTCCGTGACAGATTCGCCAACCCGGGGATGGCGAGACGCGCAAAGTTGTCATGCATGGTGATGCACTCAATTACAAGAGTCTGCCTTGCTTCAGGCAAAGCGTCTCTTCTGGATACCTCGCCGGTGGATGTATGTTGCTTGGTTGGATTCTTTCCATGCGTGATTCACAGCCTGCCTGTTTAAATATCCTTCCTCCTCTCGTGCCTTGTTGCTATTACTGAAGCCTTGACTCCTATTTCGTTGTCATTACATGCACGTCCGAGGATTACATATTGTTGCAGCTGTTTCCAAATCACCACAGCCTCGTCTTTCATCATGTCTCTATCATGCTCGGAGTCCGACTCGCCACATCGAGATTTCTCGACCAGATCCCCTGGCAAGTGCTCACATCTGCGTATTCGCTTGCCTCACGAGTGGTCTGCTGACATCCGGAAATTCAGATGACCTCTCCAACGTCGACAGCTTCATAGAACCTGATGGTGGCAATACGCCTCAAGCATTAGAGACAACCTCGTCTCTTGAAGGCCTTCAAAGCGCCGAACAACGCGACGTACTCAACATTGTCGATCAGCTCCGCCAGTGTGGTCTCGAGAGCACGCTGTCCCTGCCGCAGCTCGTTGTTTGCGGTGATCATTCAGCCGGCAAAAGCTCTGTTCTCGAAGCCCTCACAGAAATCCCATTCCCAAGGAATAATGGCCTCTGTACGCGATTCGCCACAGAAATCATCTTACGCCGTGCGACGAACGACGTGATCACGATCAAGGTAATACCGGACGATGAAAGGCCCCTGGAAGAACGAGCCTCCATCGAAGCTTTCAAAGAATCCATCTCGGACTTTAAAGAGCTTCCGTCGTTGATGGACAAGGCAACGGCTCTTATGGGCATCAATAAAAACTCTACCTCCAAGTCCAGGGCCTTCGCCAAAGACGTCCTGAGTATCGAAATCGGAGGTCGTTCCCGACCTCAACTGACACTGGTCGATCTACCGGGCCTCGTCCAGACTGAGACCAGAGGGGTGACCGAAGAGGACGTCCAGCCTGTCACCGAGATCACCGACCATTACATTTCCCAGCCCCGGACGATTTGCCTGGCTGTGGTCTCGGCATCCAATGACTATGCTAATCAAGGGATCCTGAAGAAGGTCAGAAAAGTCGACCCTGAAGGAGACCGCACGCTTGGTATTATCACCAAGCCCGACCGATTATCTCCCGGCTCCGGCAGCGAACAGGCCTTCCTCGGTCTGGCACGTAACGAGGACATATTCTTCAAATTAGGCTGGTACGTACTGAAGAACCGAAGTTACGAAGAGGGTTCGAGCTCATTTGAGCAACGCAACTTCTCCGAGATGACCTACTTCCGAAAATCGATTTTCTCCACCCTTCCCAAAGAGTGCGTGGGGATTACGTCCTTAAGGAGTCGTCTGAGCCGGCTGCTCTTCGACCACGTGAAGCAGGAGCTCCCGAAACTACGAAAGGATCTCGAGGAAGCCTTCGCGGACACACAATTTCTACTGGCAGCCATGGGTAACGCAAGAGGTACGCCCCACGAGTGTAAAGCCTTTTTGACCCAGCTCAGCATGGACTTCTATGAGACTGGCAAAGCCGCAGTCAACGGACACTACGAAGGAGAATACTTTGCTCATAATACCGATAGTTCATTCTCAGCAGACTCTTCCATGACCATACGCAGATTGCGGGCTGTTGTTCAGTTCAAGAACGGCCAATTCTCCAATCGATTGCGCACGCACGGCTATAAATACCACATCGGCAAACAGGAAGAAGCGACACCTGAGCGTAAAGTAGCTAAAACAGACACGGCCCCAAGTTTCTCAATGATAGAGCCGGCGCCCCCAATTCATTGGTCCAAACCTGAAGCGATGGACTGGGTCCGAGAAGTTCTTGTTCGGACCCGTGGTAAAGAGCTACCCGGTAATTTCAACCCGCTGTTAGTTGGAGAGCTCTTCTGGGAGCAATCTAGCAAATGGTAACAGATGGCCGAGCGTCACGTTGAGGATGTTGCGGACGTCTGTAACCGATTTCTTGATGCTTTGCTTCGAGAGAAATGTCCCAGGGATGTATACACCCGTCTCTGGTCGTCCAAGATCGAAGATGCTCTAAAGCTGAGATTAGACGGCTCGGCTAAAGAGATGGAAAAAATCATGGAAGACATCAAAAGCTATCCGATAACATACAATCACTATTACACGGATACGATCAAGAAGAGACGTCATGAAAGAGGAGAAAAGTCACTGGCCAAGTGCATCGATAATGCGACCCAACACGTCATACTTCCCGAATGTAGTTCGAATCATACAAGTGCACAAGTCGATGCTGGAAAAGCAGCGCGAGAATATTCTGACGAGGTAGATCCGGACATGGAGAATCACAGCTGTGAAGAAGCTCTTGACTGTCTATATTCGATTTACAAGGTCAGTGGGCTCTTGCACGTACCCGATTAATTGGCCCCCACTCATTCTGCTTAGCTTTCACAAAAAGTTTTCATCGACAACGTCACCACCCAGGTCGTGGAGCGACACATTGTGCGTGGCCTGGAGAAAATCTTTTCTCCCGTCACAGTGAACTTAGGGGTTTAGGGTTAGGGTTAGGGTTAGGGTTAGGGTTAGGGTTAGGGTTAGGGTTAGGGTTAGGGTTAGGGTTAGGGTTAGGGTTAGGGTTAGGGTTAGGGTTAGGGTTAGGGTTAGGGTTAGGGT